>Ga0209415_10003149_pt1 | contig 30694 bp, 25 predicted proteins | sample PeaSoiSIISIP2007_FD_187696 | JGI IMG/M metagenome (GOLD analysis project Ga0209415, IMG submission 187696) | Peat soil microbial communities from Weissenstadt, Germany - SII-SIP-2007 (SPAdes) (version 2) | ecosystem: Environmental > Terrestrial > Soil > Wetlands > Peat | place: Germany... | reverse complement strand
TCCCCGCCGCAAAGCGGCAATCCAGCGGAAGCGAGCGGCCCCCGGGATCGTGCTCAGCCTGCTGAGCGGAGCGCTGATGGGCACCTTCTACCCAATGGTTGAGATGGGGCGACAGGGCGACTCGGGAGTGAGTCCCTACGGTATCGGCGTGTTGTTTGGAGCCGGGGTGCTCATCTCCACGCTGTTCTATAACCCGTTTTTCATCAATTTTCCAGTAAGCGGCGAGCCGATCCAGGCCAAGGATTATTTTCGGGGGACCAAGGCGCAGCATCTGTGGGGGCTCCTGGGAGGGATCGTCTGGGCGATTGGCGGTATCACAAACTTCGCCGCGGCCAGCACTCCTCCCGCAGTGCAGGTTGGCCCCGCCATCAGCTACGCACTCGGCCAGGGGGCGACGCTGGTCAGCGCTCTCTGGGGTCTACTCGTGTGGCACGAGTTCAAGGGCGCAAGCCAGCGCGTAAAGGTGTTTCTGACCGCGATGATCGTACTATTCGTTACGGGTTTGGCGGTGATCTCCATCGCACCCCTGTATCCCTCCAGATAGCTAGCCCGCAAAGGGTGCGGCGGCTACCCTCAAGACAAGCCAAGTAGCGCTGCCGCCGCGCGGAGTTTACCCGCTCCGGGTTTTGCGGGCTGGTACTTAGGAGCTTCGAAATTTACCTGCACGCTCCGGGACCTGCCGGCGTCTAGCTTGGTAGCAACGTGTCGAAACTCTTGCTCCGCCCGCTGTTGCTCGTCTTGCCGGCTTGGTTTGCCTTACCGGCACTAGCCGGCGAGTACGCCGTGCTCTCGAGCGGGTTCCGCATTCATGCCGACCGGCACGAAGTTGAGGGCGACGTGGTGCACCTCTATGGTCACCTCTCTGCCAAAGACGGGGACAGCGTGATCACCATTCCGGCGGCGTCCGTGGCTTCCTTTGAAACGGAAGAGTACGTACCGCCCCCGGCGCCATCGTCCGCTCCAGCAATCGCCGCGCCAACGCCCACGCCCGATCCGAAAGCGCTGGTCAACAGCGCGGCTCTCCGTTCGGGACTGCCGCCGAAATTCGTGGAAAGCGTCGCCAAGGCGGAATCGGCGCTGCGCCCGGATGCCGTGTCTCCCAAAGGCGCCATCGGCGTGATGCAACTGATGCCGGCGACCGCGAAGGCAATGGCCGCGGATCCAAACAATGTCGAACAGAACATCGACGCCGGTACACGCCTGCTGCGCGAACTCCTGATCAAGTATGACGGCGATGTGGTGAAGGCTCTGGCGGCCTACAACGCGGGTCCCGCTGCGGTGGATCGCTACAACGGAATGCCTCCGTATCCCGAAACCGAAAACTACGTCAACAAAGTGATCCGGGACTATCAGGCCGCCGGCGGACGCTAGATCGTCGCGCGCTTCGCTCCTCCCAATACCTATGAAAGGGCCCGTTTGCCGACCGCGAGGTTCTGCTATGCTCTGGGCGTATGGGGTTCGGCTGGTGGGTTGCGGCGCATTCCGCGCTATTCCTCGCGAGTTCGTGCCTTGGCCAGGCGCCGGTGGGGAGCATGCGAGGCGTCGTCCATGATCTGTTAGGCCTGCCGATCGCAGGGGCGCGGGTGACGCTAGCAGGAGTGGGTCAAGAAAACATCCGCGACACGCGGTCGGATTCTCGTGGTACGTTCACTTTCCTCGATCTACCGACCGGACCGTACGCCCTCGATCTTGAATCTCCAGGTTTCCACCGAACCGTAATCGCTCCGATCTCGGTCTCCCCCGGCGAGCACAAATTACTCCCTCCGCTACCGATGGACATTGAAGGACCGTGCGGGCATGGGGGATGGAGTGACACATATCTGCCCTACAGACTGGGATCGGACGATGCTGCTGGGGGCATCTTTGGCATCGTGCTGGACCAGGGACAAGTCATGAAAGACGTTCACGTTTCATTGATCTGCGGCTCGGACTACGAGTGCGGAAGCACAAAGACCGACGCTCTAGGAAGGTTTGGATTTAAGAATCTGGCCCCCGGCGTGTATGGAGTCCGTGTTCTCCGTCGTGGATTCTACCCGGAGGAGCGAATAGAGTGGCGAGCCCACGAAGGTCTCGACCTTACTTACACCCCAATCAATCTCGAGCGCTGCGTCGATCGCGGGTGCGATCCGAAGAAACGCCCGCGAAAGCCCATCAGGATTTGCGAGTGATCCTCAAATCGCCTTCGCTTTGACGACCCTGATAAACTGAACCTAAGTAATGATTTTTGAAACCGAGCCGTTTCAATCCCGCCACATTGGTCCCGATAAATCCGAAATGCAAGCGATGCTGAAAGTAGTTCGCGCAGCCTCGCTCGACGCTCTAATGGATGAGGCGATTCCCGCCCGCATCCGGTTGCCTAAACCGCTTGATCTTCCCGATGGCCTGAGCGAGCACGGGTACCTCAGCGAGTTGCGCACAACCGCCGCCCGCAACCAAGTCTTCAAGTCCTACATCGGACTTGGATACAGCGATTGCATCACCCCCAGCGTCATCCTGCGAAACGTTCTGGAGAATCCAGGCTGGTACACGCCCTACACGCCCTATCAGGCGGAGATCGCGCAAGGGCGCCTCGAAGCTCTGCTCAACTTCCAGACCGTGGTGCGCGACCTGACCGGCATGGAAGTGGCGAACGCTTCCCTGCTCGATGAAGCGACGGCGGCTGCCGAGGCGATGACCATGCTCCATCGCGTCTCGAAGAATCCGAAAGCCAACAAGTTCTTCGCCGCCGATTCCTGCTTTCCGCAGACCATCGACGTCATGCGCGTCCGCGCCGAGCCCCTGGGCATCGAGCTGGTGATCGGCGATTGGCGGACGGCGCAATGGAGCGACGGCTTTTTCGGCGCTCTCGTGCAAACACCGGATGAATCCGGCCTGGTTCACGATCTGCGGGATTTCATCGCCAACGCCAAGCGCGCCGGGGTGATGGTCGCGGTGGGGACCGATCTGCTCAGTCTGACCCTGCTCGCGCCGCCCGGTGAAATGGGCGCTGACGTCGTGTTCGGAAACTCTCAGCGCTTCGGAGTGCCGCTGGGCTACGGCGGGCCGCATGCGGCGTTCTTCGCGACCCAAGAGAAGCATGTGCGGCAGGTGCCTGGACGGATCATCGGCGTGTCGGTCGATGCGCACGGCAACACCGCCTACCGGATGGCGCTCCAGACGCGAGAGCAACACATCCGACGCGAAAAAGCGACGTCCAATATCTGCACCGCCCAGGCCCTGCTCGCGAACATCGCGGGCTTCTACGCTGTCTACCACGGACCATTTGGCCTGGTCGCGATCGCACGGCGCGTGCACGGTTACGCAAAGCTCCTGGAGCGCGAGCTGGCCAAGGTGGGCGTGGCTCAACGCAACGAAGTCTTCTTCGACACGCTGCGCCTGGAGCCGCCGGCCGGCGCGATGGAGCGGATTCATCAAGCCGCGCTCGCCGCGCGCATCAACTTCCGCTACCGGCCAGACGGAACCATCAACGTGGCCGTCGATGAGACCACGGATGCCGACGATGTCGAGGCCATCATTAAAGTGTTCGCCGCTGGAACCGGCGCCGGAGCCGGACCGATCGATCTATCTCCTGAAGGCCTGGTGTTTGACTATCCGCGCCCCCTGGCGCGCTCGTCGGCATTCCTGACGCATCCCGTTTTCAATACCCATCATTCGGAAACGCAGATGATGCGCTATATAAGGAGCCTGGAGCGCAAGGACGTCGGTCTCGACACGTCGATGATCCCGCTCGGATCCTGCACCATGAAGCTGAACGCGGCTTCCGAGATGCTGCCCATCACGTGGCCCGAGTTTTCAAGGCTCCACCCGTTCGTGCCGGTGGATCAGGCCGATGGCTATCAGCAGGTTTTCCGCGAGATCGAGCGGGCGCTGTGCCAGATCACTGGATTCGCGGCGGTTTCGCTACAACCGAACGCAGGCGCGCAAGGCGAGTTCGCCGGCTTGATGGTGATCCGGGCCTACCATCACAGCCGTGGCGACGACGCCCGAAACGTGGTTCTGATTCCGGCGTCGGCCCACGGGACCAACCCCGCCAGCGCGGTGATGGCCGGTATGCGCGTGGTCGTGGTAGTGAGCACCACCGAAGGTAATATCGACGTCGCCGATCTCAAGGCGAAAGCCGAGCAGCATCGCGACCATCTGGCGGCGTTGATGGTCACCTATCCGTCGACGCACGGCGTATTCGAAGAAAGTATTCAGGACATCTGCGCGATCGTTCACAGTAACGGTGGTCAGGTGTATATGGACGGGGCGAATATGAACGCCCAGGTTGGGCTCACCAGTCCGGCGTCGATCGGAGCCGACGTCTGCCACCTGAACTTGCATAAGACCTTCAGCATCCCGCATGGAGGCGGCGGGCCTGGCATGGGACCCATTGGGGTTGCCAAACACCTGGTGCCGTTCCTGCCGGGGCATCCGCTGGTCAAGACGGGAGGCGCACAGGCGATCCCAGCGCTCGCCGCCGCTCCGTGGTCGAGCGCGAGCATTTTGTTGATCTCCTACGGCTACATGAAAATGCTCGGCGGCGCGGGGATGACCGACTCGACACGTTACGCGATCCTGAACGCCAATTACATCAAGTCGCGCCTCGAACCGCATTTCCCCGTGTTGTACACGCGCGAAAACGGCCGCGTGGCACATGAGATGATCTTCGATCTCCGGCCGCTCAAACAGGCGAGTGGAATCGATGAGACGGATGTTGCCAAGCGTCTGATGGACTACGGCTTTCATGCTCCCACGGTGTCGTTCCCGGTCCCGGGAACCCTGATGATCGAACCCACCGAGAGCGAACCCAAGGAAGAACTTGACCGCTTCTGCGATGCGATGATTTCGATCCGCGCGGAAATTCAGACCGTGATCGAAGGAAAAGCGGACCGGCAGGATAACGTGCTCAAGAACGCTCCCCACACGGCTGCCGCCGTTTCTGGGGACGCGTGGCCTCACGCGTATTCACGCGAGCAGGCGGCTTATCCGCTACCCTTCGTGCGGGCGCGAAAATTCTGGCCCGCGGTCGGAAGGATCGACAATCCTTATGGGGATCGCAACCTGATGTGCGCTTGTCCGCCGGTGGAAGCGTTTGTAGAAAAGTAACTGAGCCGCGACCGTCAGGGAGCGGTTGTCAAGTACCAGGCGGGGCAGACACTAGTAAGCTGTCCCGGCGATAGCATTATTTAAGCTACCGCTCCTTCACAGTCACGGTTCGGTTAGCAGCGGTGGGTCCGCTGTATCGATTCGGAGCTGCGCGCGTGAACCACGGTTGCTTAGAGCAAAGAAGTCGCCGGGACAGCTCGGACGGAGCCCCTGTCGCGGTCTTCGTCATTCTTCGCCGGCGTAGGCATGATAATCGGCGGCGGACATCAGCTCTTTCACTTCTTCCGGAGCCGACAGCTTAATCTTCACCAACCAGGCTGCCCCGTGCGGATCTTCGTTCAGCTTCTCCGGCGACGTCGCGAGCAGATTGTTGATCGCCACCACTTCTCCCGAAAGGGGGGAATAGATGTCGCTGACCGCCTTCACCGACTCGACCGAGCCGATGGTCTTCCCCTGCTCGGCTACCGTGCCGACTTTGGGCAAGTCTACGTAGACGATGTCGCCCAGTTCCTTCTGCGCATGGTCGGTGATGCCCATGGTGCCCGTGTCGCCTTCGACGCGCACCCATTCGTGCTCTTTGGTGTAACGGAAATTTTCTGGGTACATTGTCCTATTTCGCTCGTTTGTAGAAAGGAGTTGGGACCGTCACCGCGTCGACGCCTTCGCCGCGGATCATTACTTGGATGGCGCGGCCGATCTCGCACTGCTGCGCCGGCAGATAACACAGCCCGATGTTCTTATTCAACGTGGGCGAAGGTCCGCCGCTGGTCACCCAGCCGGAGGGGGAGCCGTCCACATGGACTTCGTAACCGTCGCGGCCGATGCCGCGGCCCTTCATCTCGAAACCGATCAGCTTGCGCGTTACTCCGCGTTCTTTCTGCTTCAGCAGGGCGTCGCGCCCGAGAAACTCGCCTTTGTCGAATTTCACGATCCAGGCCAAGTCCGCTTCGAGCGGGGTAACGGTCGAGTGTATCTCGTGACCGTAGAGCGCCATCTTGCATTCCAGACGCAGCGTGTTTCTGGCACCCAGTCCGCAAGGCTTGATGCCGAATTCGGCGCCGGCAGCCAGGAGATCGTCCCACAAGCGCTCGGCCTCGCCCGGCGCCACATAGATCTCGAACCCATCCTCGCCGGTATAACCCGTCCGGGCAATCCGCGCTGGTGCGCCGGAGACCGTGCCATCGGTGAAATGATAGTAACGAATCGCGGCGAGATTCACAGGCGTCAGCTTCTGTAGGGTCTCGAGCGCACGTGGACCTTGAATCGCGATCTGCGCGTAGCGCGGTCCGGCGTTCTCCACATTCGCATCGAACCGGTTGTGCGAGAGGATGTGTTCGTAGTCCTTGTCCTGATTCGAGGCATTGACACAGATGAAAAACTGATCGTCAGCCACCTTGTGAACCAGGATGTCGTCCACGAAGCCACCGTGCTCGTAGAGGAGGCCGGAATAGTGAGCCTGCCCGGCTTTCAATTTCGCCGCCGCGTTCGTGCTGACGAATTCCACGAGCTTCAGGGCTTCCGGCCCTTGAATCTCGATCTCACCCATGTGGCTGACATCGAACAAGCCCACCCTTTGCCGCACCGTGTGATGCTCGTCGAGGACGCCCGAGTACTGCACTGGCATGTCCCATCCGCCGAAATCGACCATGCGGGCGCCCATGCGCTTATGCGTCGCGTGGAGCGGCGTTTTCTTAAGAGCGGCAGTAGGCTGCGTCATAAAACCCGGACAGGGCCGGTATGGCCCTGGGAATCGTCAACTACGCGGGAGGATTCCGCCGAGCCAGGCTCGATTGTGCGGGCGAATCCCTCATCCCTCAAAGGATTCAGGCTAGCACAGCCGGCAACATCCGAACCGCGAATGGCGAGTCCGGTCATGCGTGAAACGTTCGGACAGCGGCAAGATCACGGCAGATGCCACAATGGCGAAAGTGGGGTTTGTTCTCCCAGCGCCAAGAGCCGTGGACATGAAGACGAGTCTTATCGCAATCCTGACACTGCTCGCGCCGCTGCCGGCCGCCCGCGCCGCGCCACCCCTAGTGATTCAGGACGTCACCGTGATCGACGTCGCCGCAGGGGCCGCGCAGTCGCACCGGACCGTGGTGATCGACGGCGAACTGATCTCGCTGGTCGCCCCATCGGCCGGGGCCTCGATTCCCAAGGGCGCGCGCATCGTGAGCGGGTCCGGTAAGTTTCTGATGCCCGGTCTGTGGGATATGCGCGTGCATCTCGCTCCCATCCCAAACGCGGGGGACCAGAACCCGAACGGCGCGAATCCCCTGCCTCTGTTCCTCGCCTCAGGCGTCACCGGCGTCCAGGACGTGGGCAGCGACTTCAAACAGGTTTCAGCCTGGCGCGATGCGATTCGCGCCGGGAATGCCGCCGGACCTCAAGTGCTCACCAGCGGCCCAGCCGTGACGGGCGATTCGGCAAGCGAAGACGGATCGCCGGTGATCGTTGCGCGGAATCCAGCCGAGGCGCGCAAGGCCTTCGATCAACTTTGGGATATGAATGTCGACCTGGTGAGCGTGCTGCCCGGGCTTTCTCCGGATTCCTATTTCGCGATCGCCGAACAAGCGCGCCACTGGGATCTGCGCGTGGTGGGGGACTTGCCCGGGTCCATCTCAGCTCTCAATGTGTTCCAAAGCCGGCAGCAAACGCTCGATCATCTCTCCGGACTCCTCGCTACGGTTTCGAACGAACCGGAAGCGATCGACTTTTTCGACCGCTGCGCGCTGATGGGCATCCGTATGCTGCCGGTTCTAGGCCACTGGCGGCGAATGGCCGATGACGGTGACGAGAAGAGCAAGAACCAGATCGAGAGAATCTATCGGTTGGTCTCTCTCATGACGCGCACGAAAGTCGAGATTTTGGCGGGGAGCGACGCCGGAGAGTCTGGCGCGCGGCCGGGCACCAGCCTCCATGACGAGCTGGAGCAATTGGTGGCGGCGGGTCTCGCGCCGCATCAGGCGCTCCAGGCCGCGACGCTCGCGCCAGTGCGCCTGATCGGATGGCAGGATTCGCTCGGAACGATCGAGCCCGGCAAGGTGGCCGATCTGGTCCTGCTCAATGCCGATCCCCTAGCCGACGTAAAGAACACCCGCAAGATCGCTGGCGTGTTCGCCCGGGGACGGTATTTCTCGCGCAAGGACCTGGACGGCTTCACGTCCGTTCCATAATGTAGCGCGTCTGAAATAATAGCCCGTAACTTCGAGCGGCCGATGTGTCGCACGCACTCGTGCGTGCCGTGTCGAGACTCTTCTCGACACCTTTAATCGGGTGTGGACAGGGTGTCGCGGCCAGGCATCGCCATGAGTGGCCTACGCGGCACGCACGAGTGCGGGCGCCACATCATCCATCGGATGTCTGTGGGAAATGTGGGCTGCCGAGATGCGTCCTACCTTGTGGAGGCGATGGCGGACGCGTGTGGGGCGGCATTTCGGACGCCTGGGGTATTCGTGGCCCTCTGACAGGAAGGCCTAAACGGCGGTAGCATAAACTAACTTGGAGGTAGGTAGCCATGCAGAAACATCTTTTTCAGAAGATGCTCGTTCTCCTCTTCGCAGCCGCATCCGTATCTTTCGCGTTTCAGGCGCCCACCGCGGCCGAAATCGCGCGTTGGCAGAAACAGGCTCAGGGCATCACGATTATTCGGGACGACTGGGGCATCGCTCACGTCTACGGGAAAACCGACGCTGACGCAGTCTTCGGCATGGAGTACACCCAGGCCGAGGACGACTTCAATCGCATTGAGACGAATTACCTCGACTCGCTGGGGCGTGTGGCGGAGGCCGAGGGCGAGTCCAAGGTCTACCAGGATTTGCGGATGAGACTGTTCATCGATCCTGAAGGGCTGAAGAAGGAATATGCAGCGAGCCCGGCGTGGTTGCAGGCGCTGATGAATTCGTTCGCCGATGGCTTGAACTTCTATCTTTATAAACATCCCATGGTGAAGCCGAGGGTCATCACGCGATTCGAACCCTGGATGGCGCTTTCCTTCACCGAGGGGAGCATCGGCGGCGATATCGGCCGCATCCGGCTCGACGCGCTCCAGGCGTTTTACGGGCACGGCCCCGTGTCGGCGCCGTCCGTTAAAGCTTCCATCGCCAAGCCGACGACGCGCGAAATGGCGGCGAACTTTCTGCGTTCCCCCGACGAACCATCGGCGGACGGCGATTTCGCGGAGCCTTCGGGATCGAATGGCGCGGCAGTGGGGCCGTCGAACACGGTGGCGCATCATTCCCTGCTGCTGATCAATCCGCACACTTCGTTTTATTTCCGCTCCGAACTGCAGATGGTGAGCGATGAAGGGCTGAACGCCTACGGCGCCGCCACCTGGGGCCAGTTCTTCCTGTACCAGGGATTCAACGACCGCGTCGGTTGGATGCATACCTCGAGCGGCGTGGATGCGGTGGACGAATTTCTCGAAACGGTCACCAAGAAGGGCGATCATTTCGTCTATAAGTACGGGAGAGAAGAGCGGCCGATCGTGTCCTCCGAGATCACGGTGCGGTACAAGACCGACCAGGGGATGGCCGAAAAGAAGTTCACCGTCTACCGCACGCACCACGGCCCCATCATCCGCGAAATGAACGGCAAGTGGGTCAGCTTCGAGATCATGGTGGAGCACATCAAGGCGCTCGAACAATCCTACCTGCGAACCAAGGCCAGGGATTACAAGTCCTACCGGGAAACGATGGAACTCAAGGGGAACTCGTCGAACAACACGATCTTCGCCGATGCCGACGGCGACATCGCCTATTTCCATGGCAATTACATTCCCCGGCGCAACAACAAGTACGACTACACCAAACCCGTGGACGGCAGCGATCCCGAGACGGATTGGCACGGACTACTTACCGTCGACGAGACGCCGCACCTGTTGAACCCCAAGAGCGGCTGGCTCTACAACGTCAACAACTGGCCGTGGTCGGCGGCCGGGCCGGACAGCCCGAAACGGGAGGACTTTCCCGCCTACGTCGAAATGCACGGTGAATCCGCGCGTGGCCTGCATGCGATCCGGATCCTGAAGGACAAGAGGGATTTCACGCTTGAATCCTTCATGGCGGCGGCCTACGATAGCTACCTGCCGTGGTTTGAGAAACCAATGCCCGCCCTGATCAAAGCCTGGGACGCGGCGCCGGCATCGAATCCGCTGAAAGCGAAATTAGCCGACCAGATCAAACTCCTGCGAGATTGGGATTACCGATGGGGTGCGACGTCTGTGCCCACGTCCCTGGCAGTGTTTTGGGGCACTGACATCAACCGGAGGGTGACGGAGGAAGCCAGAAAGGCGGGTATGTCCGCGGATGATTACATCGGGACCAAGGCGCCGCCCGACCAACTTCTCCAATCGCTCGCGGCGGCCTCCGACAAGCTTCAGGCCGACTTCGGAAACTGGAAGACCCAGTGGGGCGACATCAATCGATTCCAGCGGCTCACCGACGACATCGCTCCGAAGTTCGACGACGCGCAACCGAGCATTCCGGTTGAGTTCACGTCCTCGCAATTTGGATCGCTTGCCTCCTTCGGGGCCCGGGCATATCCGGGAACGAAGAAATGGTACGGCTCAAGCGGAAACAGCTTCGTCGCCGTGGTCGAGTTCGGCCCGACCGTGCGCGCCAAAGCCGTTACCGCCGGTGGCGAGAGCGGCACTCCAACCTCGCCGCACTTCAACGATGAGGCCCAGCGCTACGCGACTGGCCAGTTGCGAGACGTCTACTTCTACAAGGCCCAGCTCAAGGGTCACACCGAACGGGAATACCACCCGGGAAGTTAACGCCTCCGCTGTGAAAAGGGGTGACCGGCTGCTCTGTCCCCCTTTTCCTTGTGCTGGGGGTTTGACACCGAACGCCCGCTCGACTAAACTCCTCTTAATCGGCTAAGGAGGATTCCATGCTAGAAAACCTTTCACGCGCTGCTGAGAGCAACCTGCTCGACCGCGGCTTTTCCCGACGGCAACTGGGGCGAATCGCAGCTGTGCTGACAGCGGGAGCGACCCTTCCTTTCTACAACGAGGCGGCTCTCGCCCAACGCGCCCTACGCGCCGAGATTCCGTCAGACGCGGTGCGCATCAACTCGAACGAGAATCCTCTCGGGCCCTGCCCGGAAGCTCTCGACGCGATCAGTCAGATTGCCAAGTTCGGCGGACGGTATTCGCCGCACGGCGAAGATGCCCAAGTGGTCAGGGTCGTGGGCCAATCCATCGACCTCAAGCCGGAATACATCGCTTTCTTCGCTGGATCGGGCGATCCGCTGCTCCGCTCGGCGCTGGCGTTCACATCGCCGTCACGGCCGTGGGTGATGGGCAATCCGGGATATGAATCGGGAGCATCGGCGGCCACATTTATCGGCGCCAAAGTGATTCGCGTCCCGCTGCGCAAAGACAATTCGCACGACGTACAGGCGATGGTGAAGGCGGACCCCAACCCGGGCGTGATTTACCTCACCAATCCGAATAACCCGACGGGAACGCTCACGTCTCTCGAAGATATCCAATGGACCGCCGCCAACATGCCCAAGGGCGCCCTCTTGCTGGTAGACGAGGCTTACATTCACTTCTCCGATAATGCGAAATCCGCGTTCGGCCTGGTCGCCGCCGACAAGGACGTGATGGTGTTGCGCACGTTCTCGAAGGTGTACGGCATGGCGGGAATCCGCGCGGGCTACGCGGCCGGCCGCCCGGACCTGGTCGCGAAACTGCGGCCATGGGGCCAGGGCAACGTACCGATCACCAGCCTCGCGGCATCCATGGCTAGCCTGAAATCGAAGACCGTAGTGCTGGAACGCCGCAAAATCAATCGCGATATCCGGGAAGATGTTTTCGCGTACCTGGACAAGAAGAACCTGGCTTACACCAAGAGCGAAGCCAATCACTTCATGGTCAACGTGGGGCGTCCGGGCGGCGAAGTGGTACAGGCGCTGGCGAAGGAGAAAGTGCTGATCGGGCGTTTGTGGCCGGCATGGCCGAATCACGTTCGCGTGTCGATCGGAACCGCCGATGACATGGCGAAATTCAAAGCCGCCTTCTCCAAGGTGATGGCGTAGCTCCAACGTCTCGACACGCTTGAAGACTTGTTGAAGCCCGCACAGGGCCAGCGAGGCAAGGTCGTGCGGGCGACATCCTCAAAAGAAGGGACAGCATCGCTCTGTCCCTTTTTCATTTGGTGATTCAGCGCGAGCTGCGCGACCACCGCCGTTCCCCCTGGTCAGCGAACGCCTTTTGCCGCCAGCAGTGCGCGACTATTGCCCGAAAAGATTGCTTCCTTCTCCTGAGCGCTGATCTCCGCGCTCCGCACCGCCGCTACATACGGCGCTATGGACGCCTGCGCGCCGAAGTCGGTGCCGAAAAGGATTCGATCGGCGCCGAACACTTTCGCCGCAAGCGCGACTCCGCGTGGCCCCCTGCCACTCTGTCCCGTATCCAGGTAGACGCGGCGCAGTTTCTTGAGCGAGCTCGGTTTCCCGGATTCTTCTTCCGCGAACTCGATCTGCTCGGCGACGTAGGGGATCGAACCACCCATCATTGCGACCTGCACCGTCACGTCCGGATACGGATCCAGAAAATCGGTCAGGGCCAGCGTGATGACGCCCGTGGCCAGATGGGTGCTGGTGATCAGCGCGTTGCGGGCGCCCGGATAATCGCCCGAGGTTGTTGCCGCCCGGCCGTTACCGTTCCCGGCCTCCGGAAGTCCAAAATAGGCGTTCGTCGGGCCGGATTCGGGATGCTCTCCGGGAATGCCGGAATCCGCCACGCCCCGATGAACCAGAATGTGACCCGCGTGCTTCTGGGCAATAGCGAAAATGGGAGCAAGCGCGCGTGCGCCTTCAAGGCTGACGAACGCATCGAGCGGCAGCGTCGCGCCGATGAGTCCCAATTCGCTGTGGCAGCGCTCCAGTTCTTCGGCGGCCCATTGCACGTTCGCGGTCGGGAGCGAAGCCAGCGCGGAAAATCGATCGGGATGCTTCTTGACCAACGCCGCCAGATCGTCATTCTGCGCCCGCCAGATGGGTCGCGCTTCTTCCGGTTTCAGCAAGCCGTCGTATGCCCCGCCCACCCACGAGATCACCTGACGCCCGACCCCCACGCGGTCCAGTTCCCGAAGGCGGAGTTCGACATCGAACCATGTGGGACTTTGCGGACGCGCATTGGGCGCGGGCGTACCGGAACCCCGGTTCATCGGGAAGACTTCGTGCTTCTCGTTGACGAAAAACCGGGGCGCGACGGTGCGTTTGCTCAGTAGCTCTACAACGGTCGGCCCGATCCAGTGAGCGTGCCAATCGTCGATAGAGCGTGTGGCCGCGACGCCGTTTTGCTGGCCTCTGGCGTCTTGCACGAGTCTTGGGAAACCCGCCGCAGCCACGCCGGCCGCCGCCTTCCGGAGAAATTCCCGCCGATCGTTCATCGAATTACCTCCTGCCGACCGAATGCTGCTAGCTTGGTGTTTGAGCGCAGCACGTGCCGCCTGGGCTCCGCGCCCACCGCGACGTGCACTTTCAAGGGTACCCGAAATGATGAAGATCGTCCTGCGCTGTTGTGTCGCGGTAATGCTTCTCGCCGGCTTGGTCTACCTTGGTGACTATTTGTCCGTCGCGATTCCGCTGCCGAAGACCCGCGAAGTTTTTGGAAGCATCGTGACTCACCCCTACTACGCAATCTCGTTGAAGTACAAGAAGATCGAGTACGATTTCGACGTGCCGCCCGTGACGGTGGTCTGCGTCCACTCGTGGTTTCCTCACTTCGGCGATAGACCCTGTTGGTACGTCGCGCGAAATCTTCACCCTGAGATCGACGAGTGAGTGCGAAGCCACACTCGAACCGATGCAGCCGCCGAACTTGCCTTTGGACCAAACGCGACGTATCTTAAAGCTAGAGCGAACCTTTTGAATCTGGAACGTCTTCATCGGATTACGGTCGAAGAGGGCAAATGCGGAGGCCGCCCGTGTATTCGCGGCCAGCGCGTTCGCGTCACCGACATTCTGGAACTTCTGAGCGCGGGAGCTTCCTTCGATGAAATTCTGGCCGACTATTCTTTTCTGGAACGCGACGACATCCTTGCCGCGATCGACTATGCCGCCTACCAGACTGACCACGCCGTCCTGCAGACCTCGTGAAGTTTCTGGTCGATAACCAGCTCCCCACGGCGCTGGCCGACTTCCTCCGCAAGCGTGGACTCGACTGCCAACATGTCGTGGATGTCGGTTTGGCCAAGGCGTCCGACTTGGACATTTGCCGGTACGCGACGGACAAGGGACGTATCATCGTCTCTAAAGATGAAGATTTTCTCTACCTCGCCAGCCAGCCCAAGTCCCAAGTCAAGCTATTGTGGGTCCGGCTTGGTAATTGTCGCACCAAGGCGTTGATCGAGGCCTTCGAGCGCGTTTGGCCGAAAGTTGATGAAAGTTTTAGAGCCGGGGATCGAACCGTCGAATTGCGCTAACCGCCTGTCACGAATCCGGGGAATCGTCCGACAGTCCGAGCGGCCGCCGTGGAACCGCCTTCAGGATCTCGTCGCGCTTCTTGGCCTGCCGGTGTGCTCCGTAGCGTGCCGCGAGTAGGAGCGCGGCGATGACGAGAATTCCGGGGCTGATCCGGAAAACGCGCGGCCCGAACGGAGCGACAAATTGCGCAATCGCCAGGACCAGCGCGATCACCGCGAGCACCGCCGTCATGTTCACGCGGAGTTTCACAATCTAACCCCAGATTATTCTAGCGAAGTCCTCGCGGACCGTCACGCGTCGAGATACCAGGGAACGTTCACAATCGTGATCCGAGAGTTGCCTTTCATCAACAGAAGCGCCTTGATCACCGCGGCGCGCTGGTTATGCAGGAAGTAGTGACGCCAGTGGCGCTCCACCATTTCCGGGATCAGGACCGCGATGTATCGGTCGGGGTTCTTCTTCTCAATTTCGTTCACGAAAGCGAGGATGGGTCGATATAAGTAACGGTAAGGAGACTCTACTACGGTCAGCTTTGGCACGGGTAAGCCCAGCTCTAGAGCCGGTTGTTCTACCAGATGACACCAACTGGCGGCGAGGTCCCCGGTCGGTTCGCCGAAATTCACCTGCAATGCGTGCACGTCGGGAGACAGGTTGATGGCAAAGCGCAGTCCTTTCTGAGCGATCTTGGTCCAGCCTTGAATCGGCATGATAACGATCGGAGGCACAATATGCGTCAGGTCCAACGGTTCATCCAGCTTGATCTCCCGCGCGACGGCCGTGTAGTGGCGGCGAACGCTGATCATAAAAATCAGGAGCGACGGGATCAGCAGGACCGTCACCCAAGCGCCTTCGATGAACTTGGCGGACAGAACCACAACCGTGGTCACGGCGGTCGCCGTTGCGCCGAGGCCGTTGATGAACATGGCGGACCGTGCGTGCGCTCCGCCCTGTCGTTTCCAGTGCATCACCATGCCGCTCTGGGAAAGCGTAAACGCCAGGAACGCTCCCACCGCGAACAACGGGATCAGACGATCCGTGATCCCCCCGAAAATGATCAGAAGCAGTCCGGACAGCCCCGCGAGGACGTAGATTCCGTGCGAGAAAACCAGACGGCGCCCGCGGGCGGAGAACGCATGTGGCAGATAGCCGTCATCGGCGACGATCTGGCAGAGCCGCGGAAAACCGGCAAAGGCCGTATTGGCGGAAAGGGCGAGGACAAAAAGGATGGAACCAATACTCAGGTAGTAGAGAATCCCTTTCCCAATTACCGCTGCGATCAGCTGCGACAGGAGGCTTTCGTAGCCGGGTTGACTCGGATCGGTCGCGCCAACATGGTAAACCTGCGCCAGCCACGCGACCCCCGCGAGCATGAGGATGAGGATTCCGATGATGGCCGAGAGCGTCCGCCGGGCGCATTGGACTGCGGGATCACGGAAAGCTTTCACTCCATTGCTCACCGCCTCCACGCCGGTCATCGCGGTGCAGCCGCTGGCGAACGATTGCAAAATCAGCCACGTCCCAGCGGCCGTCATCGTGCTCGCGAGCGGGTGAGGCGGGACCACCGGCGTAGGGTGGCCTCCGCTGAGGAACGCCTTGGCCAGACCTGCGCCTATCACGCCAAGAAGACACGCGATGAAAAGGTACGTGGGGACCATGAACACGGCGCCGGTTTCGCGCACGCCGCGAAGATTGACCAACGTGATGGCCACCAGAATCCCCAGGCAAATGCCCAGTGTGTGCGGCTGCAGACCGGGGACCGCCGAAACCAGCGCGCCTACTCCGGCCGATATCCCCACGGCCACCACCAGGACGTAATCGACAATCAGAGCCGCGGCAGCCAGCAGCCCGACGCGTTGTCCAAGATTTTCGCGCGCTACCGTATACGAACCGCCTCCTCCGGGATACGCCGAGATGGTTTGGCGGTAGGAAACATAGACGATCACGAGGAGCGCAATGATGCTGAAGCTGATCGGCACCACATATTGAATGCCGAGCGCACCCAACGGGATGAGCAAGGTCAAGGCCGCTTCCGGCCCATAAGCCGCCGAACTGAGCGCGTCCAGACCGAAAACGCCAATTCCCGCCGCTGGGCCGAGGCGTTGTTCCCGGTCTTCAAGGGTAGCGAGCGGTTTGCCAAACAGCAGATCGCCGAGCGACATAAGCCATCATTATCCGGCAAGGGGTCGATCTGGCGCTCGTAACGGGTGAGTGCACAACCGGGAAGTGCGGCGGAATCGGTTTGCCCGGTGGGGCGGACCCCCTGGTCCGCGGCCGACGCCCTCGTCGGCCTCCGTTTCTCCATGGTAAAGCCGGACCAGGGGGTCCGGCGCAGACGAGGGCGTCCGCCCCACCCGCGACCTCCTCCATTTCTATGTCGCGCACACGTAATGGCTTCCCAAGACCAGCGAGCCCAAGCAGGGTGTATACTTTGGCATTCGGAGAATCCGAAATCAGAGAGTCCGCAAAGGGTGCGGCGCACCCCCCTCACTACGAGCCAAGTAACTCTGCCGCCGCGCGGAGTTTACCCGCTCCGGGTTTTGCGGGCTGTTACTCAGAAGTCCGGCTGGGATCGGGCCCGAGCTCACGGGAGTGTGGAACCATGAAACGTTTACTGCTGTCGGCCGCCATCGCCCTATTGAGGAACTCGCGCAAAACGGAGCGCGGCGCGAAACGGTTCCTGACTCGTTTCGTGGTGCGCGCTGCACCCTTTGCGCTTCTCGCGCAACCCTACGCCGCACGCGCGCAGGAGATCACGCTGATCGCCCCCGGGGGCATGAGATGCGCTTTCGATCGGATCAAGCCGGACCTCGAGCGTAAGACGGGACATACCGTCAAGATGACCATCGGCTCGGGTGGGACTACGCACCAGCAGGTGGTGCGCGGCGAAGCGTTCGATATTCCGATCGTCCAGCCGCCCTACGACGATGTGCTTGCCTCGGGGAACGTCGTGGCCGCGAGCGAAACGCCGCTCGCCACCGTGGCGGTTGCGGTCGCGGTGCGAAAAGGCACCCCACGGCCGGATATCTCCACGCCGGACGCGGTCAAGCGCGCGCTGCTCGCGGCGAAATCCATCACGTACACGGACGGACGCGGCGGGCTAGGCGGAACCGCCGGGGTCAGCTTCGATGAGACTCTCCGGAAGCTTGGCATTTTCGATCAGATCCAGGCCAAGACTAAACGTGTGCCGGGAGTCAGTGTCGAACAGTTGCTCGCCAGGGGGGACGTCGACATTGCGACCACCTTCGCCAGCGAAATGAGCGACCCTGGTGTGGATGTGATCGGGCCCCTGCCGCGCGAGATCTCGACTCCCACCGCCCTCGTCGGCTTCGTATCCAGCCACGCGAAGGCGCCCGAAGCCGCGCAGGCCGTCTTGAAATACCTCGCGTCCCCTGAGGCGGCGGCCGCCTACAAGGCGTGCCGGATGCAACCGGGCCGCTGAGCGTCTGTGGTCACCGGGCGGCGCGCGTCAAGCGCCGGCCGCTTTACTCAAGACTTCATGCAGGCGCCGGGCGACGATCGCGTCCTCACCCGCCTCAAGCATCCAAACACCCACGAGGATTGTATTTTCGTCCGTGGGCAATCCAACAGCGTCCTTCTGTCCCGTGCCTGGATTCAGCTCGATGCTGGGAGTTCCACGGCGCAGCTCCGCCGCAACCTCCATCGGCGCGATCTTCACTCGCCTTTGGTCATACCGGATCAACAGATGAGGCACGGCGTTGGCGGCGACGTTGGGTAGAGCCACCTTCGCCTCCAGGCTCGGAATATTCTTCAGTTGCGCGGCGATGCGGTCGGCCCGCCGCCGAAACTCGGATTCCATCGCAGTGTCCGACTGCGTAAGAAACCAGTCCACCGCAGCCACCATCCCCACGATTTGTTCCTTAGCCACTTTCAACCCGCGGCCGATCGAATCGGAGAACGGGCAGGTGTTCTGCACGGCCGCGGCGATCAAGTCTTTCCTCCCCAGTAACAGGCCGGCGTTTTGTGGACCCCGGATGCCCTTGCCGCCGGAAAACGTCACCAGATCGAATCCCATCTGTGTGTAGTTCCACAAGTTCGAAATTGGCGGCACGTCGGCCGCGGCGTCGTTAAAACACGGCACTCCATGGCGGTGCGCCACGCGAATCCAATCCTCGCGGCTGATTTGCCCTTGTTCGGCGGCATTGAAGAAGTGCGCCATGACGGTCCGCTCATTAAAGGCGACTTCATACTCGGCAAGCGTCTCGACCTCCACAAAACGCCCGCCGCAATTGCGCACGGCGTGATCGTAATCGTAACGATGCCCTTTTTGAAGCAAGACTTCGTTCTTGACGATTCCCTCGGGAATCGTGTGAACCGCTTCCCGGTTTCCGACAGTCATACACGCGGCGGTTCCCAGGGTCACAGCGGCCGCCGCGCCGGAGGTCACGAGCGCTGCCTCGCAGTGGAGCTGCTTTGCGAGATACTCTCCGGCCGCCTTCTGGAGTTCCGCCAGACGGACCGGATGCTTTGCCGCTCGGGCGACCGCGGCTTGCACCGAGGGAGGCATGATGGACGCCGTCAATGCGGTATACGTGCCCGCCGCGTTGATGATCTTCGTCACTCCCAGCTTGTCGTAATAATCCTCGCCGTCAGGCGCGTGGGTCGCTCCTTCGAGTGAGCGGGCGGCGAGTCCGCCCCCGGCGACAATGCCGTTCACCCACCCCAGAAAGTTCCGTCGCGTACCGGAGCAGTTCATGTTTCCTCCTTAGAAGCCCGCACAGGGCCAGCGAGGCTCTCCAAACGAGCAGGAGCTCTAAGTCTCACACGAGCGAGGCTCCGTTGTGCGGGACAGTTCCTCAAAAGAACCGGATCGCCTTCTTGCAGTGTATCCCGTCAATCCTGCGCAGACGGACCGGGCGGCCCCGCGAGGCGCAGGCCGGGTGCGGACTGCTTTTTCACCTCCAGTCATGTAACCTCATCAGTGGAACGCCGGTAGTTTCGTTATGAGTGAGATCTGGGCTAACTTGCGCTACGCCTTCCGCTCCCTGCGGAAATCTCCGGTTTTCACAGCCGTCGCTATTTCGTCCCTCGCCTTGGGGATCGGGGCGAACACGGCGATCTTCTCCCTGCTCAACCAGATTCTCCTGCGCCTGCTGCCGGTGAAAGAGCCGCAGCAACTGGTCCTTTTGAGTACGGTGGGCACGAACTACGGTGACAACTACGGCGGCAACGCGATTTCCTACCCGATGTATCGGGATTTCCAGGATCAGAACCAAGTATTCTCGGGAATGTTTTGCCGCCGAGCGACCCAAGTCAGTCTCACTTCGGGCGGTCAGACAGAACTCGTGACGGCCGAAACGGTGTCTGGAAGCTATTTCCCGACTCTCGGAGTAAGCGCCGAGCTTGGGCGCACTTTCACTCCCGAAGACGACCGCATCCCGAGCGGCCACCCGATCATTATTCTTAGCTACGACTATTGGCGAACCCGTTTCGCCGCGGACCGATCCATTCTCGGAAAGACGATAGTGGTCAACGGGAATGCGATGACCGTCCTGGGTGTCGCCGAACCGGGTTTCGACGGAGTAGAGCTGGGCCGGGCGGCAAGACTCTTCGTACCGATCATGATGGAGCCGGCCCTTGATTCGCGCCACAAGGATTTCCTCACCAGCCGCCGGATCCGCTGGGTGAACGCGTTCGGGAGATTGAAGCCGGGCGTCACGCCCGCCGCAGCCAGGGCTTCGCTTCAGCCCTTCATGCATTCGATGCTCGAAATGGAAGTGCGGGAGGCGGCCTTCAGCCGCGCCTCCACGGCCGACCGCGAGGCGTTCCTGAAGAACACTATGGACGTGCTGCCTGGCTCCCAAGGACGCTCCTTCATCCGCAGCCAGCTTTTCAAGCCGCTGTGGGTGCTGATGGCCCTTACGGGCGCGGTTCTGCTGATCGCCTGTGCCAACATCGCAAATCTCTTGCTCGCCCGAGCCGCGGGCAGGCAAAAGGAGATCGCGGCCCGACTGGCGATCGGAGCCAGCCGGAGCCGGATTGCCGGCCAACTCCTGATCGAAAGCCTGCTTCTTTCGGTTCTGGGAGGAGCCGCCGGCATCCTGGTCGCGTTCTGGGCCGACAAACTGCTCCTTTCCGCCTACCTCGGGTCCGACGCCACCGGGCTCAATATCTCCATCGCGCCGAATCCGCAGGTCCTGTTGTTTACCGTGGGGGTTGCGATCGTCACTGGTCTGATCTTCGGACTGGCCCCCGCCTGGCAGGGCACCAATCCCGACGTCGCCCCGACGCTGAAGGATCAGGCGGGCGCGATCATTGGCGGCGGATACGTGGGATTGCGAAAGACTCTGGTCGCCGCGCAGGTCACGCTTTCCCTGCTCTTGCTGATCGGGGCCGGGCTCTTTATCCGGAGCTTGAGGAATCTTCAAAATCTGGGGCCGGGATTCGCCGCGGAGAAGCTTCTCGCGTTTCAGGTGGACCCGTCGCTCAACGGTTACAACGTGGAACGGTCCAGAACTTTCTTCCGGCAGCTCACCGATAGCCTGCAGGCTATCCCCGGTGTACGGTCGGTGGGAATGGCGTCCATACGCATTCTTGAAAATGACGAATGGGACAGCTCCATGACGGTGGAGGGGTACAATCCATCGCAGCGCGACAAGCGTCCCGCGCCATATATGAACAATATCAGTCCGGGCTATTTCGACACGATCGGCGCGCCGATCGTAGAGGGCCGCGACTTCACGGTCCGGGACATCCAGGAGGTCAGGCACAGCGACCGTCCGGACGACTGGGTGCCGGCACTGGTCATCATCAATGAGACTTTCGCGAAGCGGTTCTTCGCGGGCCGCGATCCCATCGGGCGGCACATGGGATTCGGCATCGATCCCGGCACCAAAACCGACATGGAGATCGTCGGCGTGGTGAAGGATATCAAATACACCAACCTGCGCGATGAGATTCCTCCCCAGGCATTCCTGCCGTATCTTGCCCGGCGATATCCAGGCGACATGACTGTGTACCTGCGAACCACGCTCGATGAGAATCAGGTATTCTCCGCGGCCCGGACTAAAGCCCGCGAGCTCGACGCGAACATTCCCCTGTTCGCCTTGCGCTCCGAAACGGAGCAGTTGAGCAATTCGCTCAAGACCGAGAGGCTGATCGCGAGCCTGTCCGCGGTGTTCGGATTCCTGGCGGTTTCCCTCGCGGCGATTGGATTATACGGCGTGATGGCGTATTCCGTGACGCGACGTACGAGGGAAATCGGCATTCGCATGGCGCTCGGCGCGATCCAGGGCAACGTGATCTGGATGGTGATGCGGGAGGTTCTGGTGTTGGTTGCGCTTGGAATACTGGCCGGCTTGCCGGCCACGCTGGCGCTCACCCGCCTGGTGAAAACCCAGCTTTACGGGTTGCCGCCGAACGACCCTGTGACACTCACCGTCGCGGCGGCTGGCCTCGCCTTGGTCGGCTGCCTGGCGGGTTACGTCCCCGCGCTGCGCGCCAGCCGCATCGATCCGATCCGGGCATTGCGCTACGAGTAACGACGCGCAACGAACAAGCCCGCCCAAGAAACTGACGGCTCTACTTTAGTTGAATGACAATGGCGCGGGGCGATCCGTCAACTGCGGACTCTGCATGAGGTTCCGGACTCGCGGAAGAGTAGACGGCGTCTGCGTCGGCTCTTACGGTCTCCCTGATTCCTTGACCGTCGCTCACCGAACGAATCGTCCCGCCTACAAGAAAGACGGCCACGGAAGCGAGATTATCGAGATGGAGAGGCACAGGTCGTTCGGGTTTCCAGGTGTAGTCCCAGACGGCGATGCGATCATTCTCAAGCAGCTTGACTGCTCCTTCGCGCGGGAAAGCGCCGGGAACATCCTTCGTGACGGCCGAAGAGGCCAGCCTCGACGGCTTGATTTCGACCATGATCTTGCGCTGAGGAACATCGCTGAGGCCTTCTTCCACGTGGACCGTCCCGGCGGGAACCAGATTTATGGAGCCGAGCGTCGAGGTGTTCACGGCCGCGGTCCCATCTCCCTTGGTCACCCTCACCACGCCTCCCACCAAGGTGACCGATAACTGATCGAACCGATGCTCATGCATTCCCGGGGCTCGATTCGTCTGCCAGGTCACGTCCCACACGACGACGCGATCGTTTTCAAGTACTTTCCGGGCGCCGTCGCGAGGGTAGGGCGATGGGAACTGTTGCGCCTGCGACACGACTGCACAGAGGCCGATGACGATCAATACGACGGGGAGCGATCGAATGGAGTGCGTCATTGTTGTTCCTTTACGTCGGGTTTCTCTTCACGGCAGAATTGGAAAGAGTGATTGGCGTCGCAAATGTGACGAGATCTCATCGGCAGCGCGCCCTTCCATTATCAATCGAACCTCTTCAGCCGTTCAGTGAACTAGGGCAACCCGGCCAGGTCGTTCACGGACATGTTGCCGCCGCACAACACCAGCACCACATGCCGGTCCGGCGAGAACTTTCCTTGCAGCCGCTCGGCAGCCGCAAGCGTGCACGAAGCCGCGGGTTCAGTCAGGACCTTCAACCGCTCGAGCAATAGCCGCAGGGCCGCCAGCGCCTCGCGATCGGGCACCACCGTGACGCTTTCTAGCAGATCCTTAGCGATCGCGAGGGTCCGTTCGGAAGGAGCCGGCGCTCCGAGCGTTCGCGCCACTGAAGTGATCGCCCCCAACGTGACGACCTTCCCCGCCGCAAGCGACTTTGACATGCAATCGGCGCCCTCGGTCTCGACGCCCCACATTCGCACCGCCGGCTTCAAAGTCTTCATGGCGGTAGCGATCCCCGCGATCAATCCGCCACCGCCGATGCTGACGATGACATCGGTCACGTGGGGAACGTCTTCGAGGATCTCGAGACCCACGGTTCCCTGGCCCGCCATCACCAGCCGATCGTCAAAGGGGTGGATGTAGGCCCATCCTTCCTCTTCGTACTTCGCGACCGCGGAAAAGGCCGCTGCGGCATCGGCCGCGAATTCGATCCCCGCTCCGTAGCTCCGCGTAGCGTCCACGTAATGGGCAGGCGTCGACTCTGGCATCAAAATCAACGAGCGCAATCCCAGCGTGCGCGCCGTATAGGCGACCGCCTGCGCGTGATTCCCGCCGCTGACCGCCACCAGACCCTTGCCGCGTTCCTCCGGCTTCAGGCTGAGCGCCTTGTTGAACGCGCCGCGTACTTTGAAAGAGCCAGTTTTCTGGAACAGCTCCAGTTTCACGTAGACGTTGGTCTTAAGGCGTTCGCTGAGCGTCGCGCTCGGCGTCAGGGGAGTGCGCCGGACGCAGGGAGCAATACGCTGCCGGGCATTCTGGATATGGGAAAGCGTGAGGGCATCGGACATGAATCTTCCAGTTTATGTATTATCCAGGGAGAATGAAAGACGCCCCCGCAAGAATCCACTATGCCGGCAATGACTTCTTCGTTGCGATCACGCCAAGCGGTCATGCCCAGACGCTCGATGTCAATCCAGAGCGCTCGGCCGCCGCAAGCCCCATGGAACTGTTGCTGATCGGACTGGGAGGCTGTACGGGCGCGGGTGTGATCTCGGTCCTGAACAAGAAACGCGAACATGTGACCGGCTACCGCATCGAAGTCAAGGGCGACCGCCGCGAAACGCATCCTCGCGGCTTCCGCCGATTTGAGATCCGGCACATCCTTCGAGGGAAGAACCTTTCGGCGGAGGCCGTGTCCAAAGCCATCGATCTGTCCACCGATAAGTACTGTGGCGTTATTAATACGGTGAGGCCGACGGCCGAAGTCGTAACCAGTTACGAGATCCACGAAGACGCCGGATAGGCGGACACCGGGTAAGCCGGACCGATGCGCGGCGCCCCAACTGCCAGCCCTGGCGGCACCGTGGGAAGCTATTTCACCGCGATGGTCATTCCGGCCTGCGTCGATACACCGCCGATGGTCACCGAGACAGGTGTGGAATTGCCAGTCGTCGATCCGGAGGGCACACCTACGTTGAGCTGAAGAACACCGAGCATTCCGCCGCCCATAGGTCCGGCGTATTGTACGGTTGCCGTCTGGCCGCCGATCGTCACGGTGGGTAATGGACTCACCTGAGGCATGGGGTTCGTGCTGGGAGGAACAATGTAGCCGGTCCGGGGATTGATCGAGACCGCGTAGTCGCCCTCCCCGGTCAAATACAGGATGATGAGGTCCCCGGCGTGCACTGGGCTGGCGGACCCGTTGATGGAATAGAGTCCGCTGCTCATGGTGTAGGTCAGCGCGGCGGCTTGGCCCGATCCACTGCCATCGGAGGAAAAAAGTCCCGGCGCCGTCGCGGCGATGGTCACCGTGCCGAGAGCCACGGTGCTGTTGTTATTCACGGATATGGCACGGGCCGTCCCGACCGTGGCGGCGTAGGGCACCTGCACGTTGATCTGGTCCTGGCTCACATAGACCAGCGGGCAACTCTGCCCGTCGATGGTCACGGCAACGCCGGCCAGAGTCTCGGTGACAAAACCACTCGCCACCGTCATGCCGGCCGGAGTTGTGGGACCGATGCCATTGCCGAACAGCGCCACCAGGCCGCCCGGACTCACCGGACCGTTGGCGTAGCTGGCGGCGCTGACTACAGCCTCAACCACAGGCGCCGCCGACACGGTGAACACGGCGGCGGTAGAGTCGCCACCCGGCGCGGGATTCGACACCACCAGACTCAACGGACCCGCCGAGGCGGTCAAACTCGCCGGCAGGACCACCTGAAGCGCGCTGGGACTGAGCACCGTGGTCTTGAGAACGGTAGCCGAGCCGCTCACCTTGGCGGTGGTGGCCGAATAAAATCCCGTGCCCCGGACGGTGACCGTCACGGCGCCCGATCCAACCAGCACCGTCGCGGGCCACAAACTCGAGATGGTGGGAGTGACCGAATTCACGAGAAGCGTCACGGGGATGTTCTGGGTCTTATTGGCGGACGGCACGCCGCTCGCCGTAACCACGATCTTTCCCGCGTATGCCGCGGTCTGCGGATTGAGCCCGGTGGGGCTGGCATTGACCGTAAGCGTCACCGGCACTCCGGGAAGCACCACGCCGCTCGACGGCGTGGCCGTGAGCCACGCCGTTCCTGAGACCGCGGCCGTGAACGAGATGGGGCCTCCGGTAGTCGAAAGCGACACGGTCTGCGCGGCAGGACTCGGCGGGGCCGTAAAGCTGAGCGAAGTGGGGCCGAGCACCAAAGTCGGCAGAGGGGCCTCGACCATAATCGTCACGGGTATGAGAATCGGGCTGACGATCCCGGCGGCGGTCAACTGTACCGACGACGTATATTGACCGACCGAGAGCCCGTCCGGATTCACCGTCACGCTAAGAGATACGGGAAGCTTGCCCGAGTCCAGGTTCACCGTAAGCCACAGGTCGGTTCCCGGCACGATCGCGGTGGTGAACGCCGCCGTGCTCGATCCGGACTTCACCGCGACGGTCTGTGCGGCGGGCAACGCGCTGCCTTCCTGCCACGTGAAGGAAAGAGACCGGGGTTGCGGTTAGCGTCGTTTGAGCCGGCAAGAGGCTCGCGAACGAGAGGCAAAACAGCCAGCGAAGCATGACGTGAATACTCATCGGCGAAGAAGTTCGAAGGATGAACCGGATTCCCCGGGTGAGGATCTAAGAACTTGTTGAAAAGGGGACAGACCGCTCTGTCCACTCCCGCGGCCGCACGTGAAGTCAGCAATTTACGGGAGGGGACAGAGTAGTCTGTCCACTTTTTCAACATCTTCCTAAGGCATTCGTCCGATACGGGCCTTAGGAGGGCAGCCGATAGTTGAAGTTGGGATATTCGCGCGGGGCGGGCTCCCGGGGGCGCGGCAGGAGCGCTGGGCCGGGCCACTTCAGCGTGATTTTCGCGAAGACATATGCCCGAGAACGGTCAATCCGATCCACTCCAGTCCGTTGTGGCGTGCTACCTGTCGACGTTGGTGACCGTGGCCAATTGCCTGGCCGAAACCTGTCCAGACATCGGCGCGCCGTATCGTCAACGCCTGAGCCGGATGCGGGCGCGTCTTGCATTCCATGGAACGCCGGAGGCGATCCAGGCGAGCTGCGAGGATCTCGAGGCGGAACTCAAGGACTATGCGGTGATGGCCGCCCATTATGCCGCCCAGCAAGACGCCGAACTGCGGCGATGCATTGAAGGGCTTGAGGAAATCGTCCGCTTGCTGGCGCAGCGCCAGGACTTTTATGGCTCGCGCCTTCGCCAATTCGCGCTCCAGATGGAGGCGACTCCGTATCCAACCGATCCCGATCATCTGGCCGAAGTCGTGGCCCTTCAGGCAGCGGGTCTGCGGAGCTGCATCGAAAGCATCAGCCACGAGTCGGAATCCATCGTGCTCCGAATGCACGACGAACTTGCCGCTCTCGAACAGCGCCTTGATGAGACGAAAGTAACCGATCCGTCGACGGGCCTCATGAACCGGCGCGAGATGGAGCGCCAGATCGCGGCACACCGATCGAGCGGCAAGACCTTCAGCTTGCTCAAGTTCGAGTTGGCCGGCGAACAGGGGAGCGGACTGAGCGATCGAGCGGCAAAGCAGGTGGCGGAGCGGCTGGGCAGGCAATTTCGCCACCGCGACCTGATCTGCCGGTGGAGTCCGGGACAGTTTCTGGTGCTGTTTCAAGGTCCGGCGGAAATTGCGCAATCGCGCGTCGCCCAAATCCTCCCGTGGATCGAAGGCCGGTACACGCCCGAAAGCGGCCCGGTGGTGCAGGTGACCGTGGAAGTGAAACAAGTAGAGCCGGAAGCGGCGTCGGCCTAACGTCCGGCCCGGCCGCCCTGGCAACCCCCATTTTGTACTAACGTGATGTGGTGCACTCCATCAAGACCGCGCCCGTCCTGGTCACCGGCGCGGGCCGCGGAATCGGAAAGCGACTGGCCATCGGATTCGCCGCAAAAGGCGCGTGGGTGGGCTTGCTCGGCCGGAGCAAAGCCGAGCTCGATCTGTGCCATCTGGAGATCGAGGATGCAGGCGGCGCGGCTCTGCGTATTCGCGCCGATGTGGGCGACTATGAGCAGGTAACCGCCGCGGTGGAGCGCATGCGGGTGCACTACGGCGCGCCGGCCCAGATCCTGGTATGCGCCGCCGCGGTGCAAGGTCCGGTGGGCCCGTTTGCCGAATCCGCGCCGAGATCCTGGACCGAAATCATCCAGACCAACCTCACCGGCGTATTGAACTCATGCCGGGCGGTGCTGCCGCACATGATCGAACGGCGCCAAGGCAAGATTATCGTGCTCGCCGGCGGAGGTGCTTCGGAGGCGAGGCCGAACTTCTCCATTTACGCCGCCGCGAAGACCGCGGTGGTCCGCTTCGTGGAGAGCCTGGCCGAAGAGCTTCTCGATCACAATGTGCAGATCAACTGCCTTTCTCCGGGTGCGACTTATACCCACATGACGGATCAGATTCTGGCGGCGGGCGACCGCGCCGGCTGGCGTGAAATCGAAGAGGCGAAGCAGGTTCGGATGACCGGCGGCGCTCCCCTGGAGAAGCAAGTGGAACTGGCGCTATTCCTCGCCTCCGAGCAATCGAACCATATCACCGGCCGTCTCCTTCACGTGCAGGATAACTGGAAGAAGTTGCGTAACACGTCCCTCAACCCAGACCAGTACACCCTGCGCCGTGTGAAGAAGAGCTGATCCCTCGCGCATGTGCCTCTTGACAAATTCGCCTTTTGTTCGCTATTATAGCGTAGCGAACAACTAGCGAATACGGAGCCCTCATGTCCACCTCCCCGCACATCGGAACCGCCGGTTGGGCTTATCCCCACTGGAACGGAATCGTCTACCCCAAGTCCCATCCCGCCGGATTTCACCCCCTGGAAATTCTGGCCGCGCAGTTCGACTTGGTCGAGATCAACAGCTCTTTCTATCAAGCACTTAAGCTGGAGCTTGTAAGATTATGGATGAAGAAGGCGCAGTCCAACCCGCGCTTCCAATTCACGGCCAAGCTGCACCAGCGATTTACACACGCCCGAATTCTCGAAGATGCGGAGGTCGTGGCGTACAAGGACGGCCTGTTCCCCCTGCTGAAGAGCAACAAGCTGGGGGCCGTGCTGATGCAGTTCCCGTGGTCCTTCCGGTTCACGGCCGAGAATCGCGACTTCCTGATCCGGCTCCGGAGGGCGTTCCACGAGTTCCCCCTCGTCGCCGAGATGCGGCATAGCAGTTGGCTGGCGGAAGAGGGCATCGGCACGTTTCTCGATTACCGCATCGGGTTTTGCAATATCGATCAGCCCGAGTACACGCGCGCCATGCCTCCCACGGCGTTGCTTACGTCAGGTATCGGCTACGTTCGCCTGCACGGGCGCAATCCCAAAAACGCGTTGGGCGCTTACGACCGCTCGGCCGTCCGCGCGCGGCAGCACGATTATCTCTATTCGGAAGCTGAACTGGCCGAGTGGACCAAGCGGATCGAACGCGTGGGGCGTTATGCCGAGGCGACATTCGTCATCTTCAATAACGACGCCGGCGCCAAGAGCGTGGTGAATGCCCTTCAACTCCAGACCGCGATCTCGGGAAAGCCTGGAATCGCGCCCCGGGACTTGCGGCGCCGTTTTCCGGTGGAGCTGGAGCATTTCGGCCCACGGCAGTTCGAGCAGACGTGCCTCTTTTCGGCTGCCTGACGCGCGCGTTCGGGGCTCTTGGCCGGACGTGCATTAACTGAGCCGCGAAATAGCGCTGGGACAGACAGCTCTGTCCACGCGCCGTCAACCGCAGCGGACTGCCGGTCCATGATTGCCCGGCTTGGGACAGAGGTCCCTGTCCAGGTTTTTCCTTTTCGGCCGCCTGACGCGCTCGTTTGCGGCTTTTGCCCAGCCGGCTGGGCAAACGGACCCGAGAGGTTAGACTGAAGAGATGCGGATTCAGATTTATCAGGTGGACGCTTTCACGAGTCGGCTATTTCAGGGCAATCCAGCCGCGATCTGCCCCCTGGATCACTGGCTGCCGGACGCCGTTCTGCAATCCATCGCGGCCGAAAACAATCTGGCGGAGACGGCCTATTACATCAAGAAGGGCGAAGGCCGCTACGAACTCCGCTGGTTCACGCCGGGAGTCGAAGTAGATTTGTGCGGGCACGCGACGCTCGCGGCGGCTTACGTGATCCAGGAAATCCGCTGTGAAACGGCCGCAAAGCGAGTGGTGTTTGGTTCGAAGAGCGGCGAACTGGCAGTGGATAGGGACGACGACCTGTTCGCCCTCGACTTCCCTGCCCGTCCCCCTGTGGACTGTTCCACACATCCCGACGTGACCTCCGGACTACTAGTGGAAGGGTTGGGAGCGAAGCCAACGGCTATTCTAGCCGCGCGGGACTACCTTTGCGTGTTCGAGAACGAGGATCAGATCAAGGCGATCTCGCCGAACATGGATAAGATCGCCGCGCTCGACCGTTTCGCCGTGATCGTGACGGCGCCGGGCCGCGGATGCGACTTCGTTTCCCGCTTCTTTGCCCCCGCCCAGGGCGTTCCCGAGGATCCGGTGACGGGCTCGGCGCACTGCACCTTGACGCCGTACTGGTCGCAGCGCCTCGGAAAGACCAAACTATTCGGCCGGCAATTGTCCACACGAGGCGGCGAACTGTGGTGCGAATATCTCGGCGCCAGGGTGAAGATCGCGGGCCACGCGACGAAGTACTTGGAAGGGTCCATCGAAGTCCCAGCGGAGGTCCAGGAATTTCGAACGGCAGTGTAACTCCAATGGCATCAGGCGCATCGTAAGGAATATGCGAAGATTCTTGCCGTTATTGCTTGCAGCTTTCTCGGGAGTCGCGTGGGGTCAAATGGGAGAAGTTTGGTTCGACGCCGGAGAGTCGATCCTGTCCAACAACGCTCTCGGCACGACGAATGCATTTTCCGGATCTCCCAACGATTTCCAACTGGATAATGGATTCCGTTTCGGGTTTCGAGGCGATTTCAACACCCAGGGATTTTTTGGGCATGAAGTCCAATATGCCTATAGCCGGTCGGCTCTCCAGCAAAACCAACCGACGCCCGCTACCAAGTCGGGTATGGCAATCCACGAGGGCGGGTACAATTTTCTGGGTTACGGAACCAAGGAGGGCAGTCGGATACGGCCCTTCGGCACGGCGGGAGTGCAATTTGAAAATTTCGTTCCGCCCGGCTCGTCGGCAGCGTCCGGTGGAGGAAACACCAAGTACGGATTCAATTATGGCGGCGGCGTAAAGATGCGCCTCA
>Ga0209415_10003148_pt1 | contig 30698 bp, 28 predicted proteins | sample PeaSoiSIISIP2007_FD_187696 | JGI IMG/M metagenome (GOLD analysis project Ga0209415, IMG submission 187696) | Peat soil microbial communities from Weissenstadt, Germany - SII-SIP-2007 (SPAdes) (version 2) | ecosystem: Environmental > Terrestrial > Soil > Wetlands > Peat | place: Germany... | reverse complement strand
CGACCCTTGCTGTCGAGCGAGTGCTCGTACGTTCCGAAAAACCGTGCCACCGAATCGAGCTCCCACGACGCTCCCCCCGCAAAGTTCGGCGGGCTCCTCCCCTTTACTCCACTTTGCGCCACTTTAGCCCCCCACCCCCCACAGGTCAATGCCTTTTGGCTCCACAGCTCCCCACCCGAGCCACCACCCCGCGCCACCACCCCCCACAGGCCCCTCCGGTGCCGGAGCCGCCGGGGCCCACGTCGGGCCGAAGCCCCATCGCGGCTCCGACGCCACCACGGTGGAGCTCGTCGCCAGCACGGTCGTCAGCGCGGCGAGAGCGCGATCGCCAGCGCTGGCGCGTTGAGAACGGCGCGACCGCTACAACGGGGAGAGGCGTCGACCGGTTAGGGCAGCGCGTCGAGCAGCGCGTCCTCGACCGACGCGACGGCACGTGGCGCGTCGAGGTCGCCGAGTTGCGCCGCGACACCACGAAGGCCGGTGGCGACGTCGTCGAGTGCGAGGCGCGCCTGGCCGGCCTTGTCGTCGTCGAGAGCCAAAACCGTCAGCAAAGGCTCCGGGTCCCACGTCAACGGGGCCATCGAGTGCAGGCGGGCGCCTTCGCGAGTCCGGCGCTGGGCCACGCCTACGACCTTCCGTGTTCCGGCCGTGACCTCACCGGGTCCGACGCCGGCGAAGCACACGACGTCTGACCATTCGGTACGGGCTGCGCCCCGGCGGTGCACCCCCAGTCCCGGCGCGCCCAGACCGTCCAGGGCCCTGGTCCAGGTCTCGCCCAACCACCACGATGAGCGCACCACGTCGTCGTCCCACAACGGGTCGTCCCGGGGGAGCCACACGTCCAACCACACCTGGGCATCCGGCGCGACGTACACCGCACCCCCGCCCGAGGTCCGGCGCACGACGTCGACGCTGTGGCGCCGGGCCTGCTCCACAGCGACCACGTCGGTTGACTGCGTGCTCCCGAGGACGACGGCCCGGGGGCCACGCACCGAGCACAGCCCGGCCGTCCGGCGCCCGCGCTGGGCGGGAGGCGGCCACGGGTCGTGCAAGGCGCGGGCGGTGTCGGCGCGCCGATCGATCGACCAGCCGCCGCCCCCCGGGGGGCTCACGCCGTCAGGGACTGCTGACCCAGATACGGAGCCCACTCGTCACGCGCTCCCCCGCTCATGGCGAGGAGCCACACGCGTTGGCGCGGGGCCGACGGTTGGGTGCGCAGGACCAGGCCCACCTCGTGGGGCAGGCGATCCTCCTTGCGGGTGTTGCAGCGCCGGCAGGCGGCCACCACGTTGTCCCAGGCGTGCAACCCGCCCCGGCTCCGGGGAAGGACGTGGTCGATGCTCTCGGCGGCCAACCCGCAGTACTGGCAGCGGTGACTGTCGCGGGCGAACACCGTACGGCGGTTCACGGCCACCTGACGATCATGGGGAACCCGGACATAGCGCGACAGTCTCACCACCGACGGCTCGGGAAACGCCCGGCGCTCGGAGCGGAAGGTCCGATCGGTGGCGTGGACGAGCTCAGCCTTCATGGCCAGGACCAGGAGCAGGGCGCGACGGGCGGAGACGAGCCCCAGGGGCTCAAACGTGGCGTTGAGCACGAGGGCTCGGCTCGCCCCCTTTGCGCCGGCTTCTCTGGCCAACATCACCGATGAGGCTAGTCCGGGCGCCACGGCTGCTCCGGTTCAGCGCCGGCGCCACCGACCCATGGTGCTGCACCAGCCGATGAACGACACGACGTCCTCGGCGTCGGGCACGGCTTCCCCCGACCCGCCATATGCGGTCTCCATGCGAAACCGCCACAGCGCTTCGTCGGGCACCGGCAGGGGGGGCCACCGGCGCCACCATCGGGGGCGCGCCAGACGGGCGCCCTCCGCCACGGCCGCCGGCCACAACCACGGGCGCAGGGCCAGAGCGGCGGCGACGGCGGCGATGGTCGGGGCCGACGTCGGCCCGACCCGCCCGTCGGCGGCGCGCCGCTCACTCACGCGACGTCACCGATCCTCGGTCGATCGCCCGCCAACCCAGTGCTCCCGCCCCGATCAACGGCCCGCCGTTTCCCAGTCCACTCGGGACGATGTGGGCGCCCGCCGTGAAGATCAGACGCGCCCGGGCCTGCAACTCGGTGTTGGCGGCGGCGAAGAACGGGGCGCCGAACCCGAGCGCCACGGACCCGCCGATCACGATGAGCTCGATGTCGAGCAGGCTCACCACCGAGGCCACCGCCCGTCCCACCGACCGGCCCGTGCGCGCCACGACATCGGGTGGGGCCTGGGCCGGGTCCATACCGGTGGTCGCCGCGATGGCGGTGCCCGATGCCTCAGCCTCGAGACATCCACGGGCCCCGCACACACACAGGCGACCGTCGGGCTCGACGATGACATGCCCGATGTGGCCGGCGTTGCCCGAAGAACCGTCGAGCAGATGACCGTCGACGACGATCCCGCCGCCCACTCCGGTCGACACCACCATGGCCAGGAAGTCGCGGCGACCTCGGGCGGCGCCCGTCCAACCTTCGGCCAGTGCGAACGCCTTGGCGTCGTTGTCCAAGGCGACGGGCAGACCGACGACGTCTTCCAGGCGCGCCCGCAACGGGTATTCCCGCCACGCCGGGATGTTGAGTGGAGACACCGTCCCCTGGGCCAGGTCCATGGGCCCCCCACAGCCCACCCCGCACACGAGCAGGCCCGCGTCCGGGCCGGGGCCGATCGATTCGGACTGACAGCCGAGCACCGACCCGACGAGCCCGACCAGTGCGGCGAACAACTCCTCGCCGTCCGCGGTGCTAGGGGTGGGGACTCGGCGCGCCCCGAGCAGCTCGCCGTCGCGGGTGACGAGACCGGCTGCCAGCTTGGTGCCCCCGATGTCGATGGCGAGGCACCGCGGCTGGGGCCCGCCCCGGTGGCGGGACGACGTCGGGGCGCCCACCGCCGTCAGAGAGCCGAGCCGGGGCCGGGACTAGCGGTTGCGGCGGAAGCGGTCGCGCAGCCAGCCGCGCGTGTCGTTGAGGGCGTTGCCGATGCCCTCTTTGCGCAAGGAGTGACCGATCTCCTCCCAACCCGCCTTACCCATCCGGCGGACGTTGGTCCAGAAGGTGACGAGGGAGGCGAACATGATGAGCACGCCGAGGAACCCGAGGAACACGTTGCTGGTGAAGAAGACGAGCATGACGGCCAAGCCGGCGAGAAAGCCCACCACCGACCACTTGAGGTATCGGCCGGCGAAGCGGTACACGCTCTCGGATCGCACGCGGTCCGCGAAGGCAGGGTCCTGCTGGTACAGCGCCTGCTCCAACTCGTGCAGCACACGCTGCTCATGTTCGGATAGCGGCACCCTCACCCCCTTCGGACCCGGTCGCGCGCACTAAGCAATCTTAGGCACGGACGAAGGGCAAGACAACGGCGCCTGGACCTGATCGTCGACTCCGGGGCCAGTTCCCGTCGATGGGCAAATACCTGGTGGAAGCCGAAAACCGGGGCTCCCGCCGGCCCGTGGGCGTTGCTTTCGCCTCGAGCCGTCACCGTGCGTCACCACCCCCGGGCGCGACCGCCGTCGGCCCCCACTGGGTGTCACCTCGCTCCTTCACGGCCAGACCACGGCTCCCCACCAGAGCGGCGGGGCCCACCGAGCCGTTGCCGTAGCGCGCTCGGATGGCCGAGACGGCCGCCTCCACCTCGTGCCAGGCGAGCGTGCGGGCCTCGGCCGAGGTCGACGACGAGGTCGGGCCCACCTCGGCGTGGGCCACCTCGGCCCCGTCGTCATCGAAGGAGAGCTGGCGGGCGCAGCCACCGGTGTCCAGGAGCCCCGACACCGAGACCCCGAGGAGGCGGACGCCGGCCGACACGTCCACGGCGTCGAGCAGTGCGCCGGCCACGACCCCGAGGGCGCGGGGGGAATCGAGCGGCCCCCCGACGGTGTGCGATCTCGTGATCGTGGCGCGGTCGCCGTACCGGACCTTGACCGTGATCGTCTTGCCCGCCAGTCGCGCCTCACGCAGACGCGTGCCGACGGCATCCGCCATGCGCACGACATGCGGGTGCAGCCCGTCGTGAGTGGCGATGTCGGCGGCGAAGGTCTCTTCGTGCCCTACCGACTTGACCTCTCGGGTCGCCTCCACCCGCCTGGGGTCGTCGCCCCGGGCCAGCTCGGCCAGCAGGCTCCCGTTGGCGGCGCCGAGCGAGCGGCACAGCGTGTCCGGGGGGATGCGGGCCAGCTCACCGATGGTGGTGACCCCCAGCGAGTCGAGCCTCCGGGCGGTGGCGGGGCCCACCCCCCACAGGGCGCGTACCGGCAGGGGGTGGAGGAACGACAGCTCCTGCGACGGCAGGATCACCACCACGCCGGGGCCGGGCCGGGGGCCCTCGGGGGTCAGCACCGGCTTGGCGGCGCGCGACGCCAGCTTGGCGATCAGCTTGGTGCGGGCGACACCCACGCCGCACTCCAGCCTCAGCTCCGCTCGCACGGCCTCTCGGATGGCCCGGGCCACCGCGGGAGGCGAGCCGAGGAGACGGCGACCGCCCGAGACGTCGACGAAGGCTTCGTCGAGGGCAATGCCCTCGACCGCAGGAGAGAAGCGGTGCAAGACGCCGTGCAGGAGCTCGCTCATCTCCACGTAGCGGGCGAAGCGACCGGGCAGGAAGACGGCGTGTGGACACCGGCGCCGGGCCTCGACCGAGGGCATGGCGGAGTGGATGCCGAAGGCGCGCGCCTCATAGGTGCACGAGGCCACCACGCCACGCGCCCCGGCGCCCCCCACGATGACCGGGCGTCCGGCCAACGAGCGGTCGTCGAGGACCTCCACCGAGGCGAAGAAGGAGTCCATGTCGACGTGCAGCACCGTGCACGCGTCGACGTCGTCGGACCGGGCGGCGTCGACCATCACCCACCGAGTCGCAGACGTCGGAATCCCTCGGCGTGTCCCACGCCCGCCCGGCGCCCGTCTTCCTGGGAGCGTTCCCGCACGGCGCGGCGAGCCCACTGTCCCCCATCGGCGAACTGGCTGCGATGACACGACACCGCCGCCACCTTGTCCTCGATGGTGGCGGTGACGTCCACCCACACCGAGGGCTCGAGAGTTCCCGACAGCAGGGCCGTCTGCACTTGGTAGGCGGCGCCCGCCTCTGGGAAGTAGTGCGGGAGGGCCGCGGCCGGGGATAGGGCGTCGAGGAGGGCGAACCCGGTCGTCCGGTGGTCCCGATGGTTGAAGTAGTCCTCGCCGAAGAACACCGCGGTGGGGTCGGGGCCGAGGACGGTGAGGGGGCGGAGCCGGCGTATCCAGCCGACCAGGGTGGCGCGCAGAGCGGTGTCGTCGACGAGCTCGCCGTCGGGGTACCCCAGGAAGTGCTGGCCGGTGACGCCCAGCAGCTGCGCGGCCTCGCCGGCCTCCTCGGTGCGTTGTCGGGCGAGCGCGTCGGGGTCGATGTCGGGATCCGTCGTGCCCTTGTCCCCGTGGGTGCAGATGAGCACGTGGACCTCGGAGCCCGCCCGGGCCCAGCGGGCCAGGGTTCCCCCGCACGAGACGTCGGGGTCATCGGGGTGGGCGTACACCGCCAGCACCCTGTCGGGGACGCCGTCGAGCAACTCCGCCACCGCCGTCAGGCTCTCCGTTTGGGCTCGGTCGTCTTGGTGAGCAACCCCACCTCACGTTGGAAGTCGCCGAGGTCCTCGAAACCCTTGTATACCGAGGCAAAGCGGAGATATGCCACGTCGTCGACGTCGCGCAGGCGTTCGAGGACGGCGACGCCGATCTGTTGGCTCGACACCTCGGCCCCCTCCCCCCGCAGCGCTTCCTCGACCTGCTGGGCGATCTCCTCCAGGCGCTCCTCGGTCACGGGTCGGTTCTTCGTGGCCGCCCTCACCCCCGACACGACCTTGGAGCGGTCGAAGGGCTCTCGCTGCCCGGCCCGCTTGACCACCCACAACGGGGCCTCTTCGAGGCGCTCGTAGGTGGTGAAGCGACGGTTGCACGACAGGCATTCGCGGCGCCGGCGGATGGCCACGCCGTCCTCGGCCAGGCGCGAATCGACGACCTTGTCCTCCAGGCTTTGACACCACGGGCACCGCACCGGGCCCAACCGTAGTGCCCCTCTCCACGACGTCAGGGAAGGGTCAGCTGCTCCCCGGGGACGACGGTTCCGCTCCCGATCTGCGCCGCGAGCTGCGCCACGACCGGTCGGGGGTCGCCGCTGGGATCGAGCCGGACTGCGATCGACCACAGCGTGTCCCCCGGACGGACGTCGTAGCGCGCATGGTGGGCGATCACCTCCCCCGCCAGGGCGGGACCGGGGGTGGCGAGGGGGCCCCGGGTCCCGCCCCACGGGAGGGCGAGGGCGACGAGCAAGCCCGCCGCCACCGTTCCGAGCAGGACCCGCCGGCGGCGCACCGCTGCGCTGGGGTGGGTCGTCCGCCCTTCGGTGTCGCACCCGGCGCGCGTGGGACGCGCCTGATGGCAACGACGGTCGGGCTCGGACTGGGGAAGAAGCCGGGAGGGCTCGGCGCCCCCGGGGGCCGGACGGACCGGGGTCACCAGACGCAACGACTCCGGGCGGCGGCTCCTGCGTCGGGACGGGATGGGCGAGAGGGCGACGGCCATCAGCCCTGCCCCCCGCGCCGTCGAGTCGAACAGGTGTTCGCCACACCCTCATCACAGCACGAACAGGTGTTCGTGTCAAGCCCGCCCAGGTTCGCCCGGAAGGGTGCGTCGCCGTCCATGGCCAGAGGATCGCAGGAGGGTGTGACACCGGCGGGGGCCCTCCCGGGGAAGCCCGTTACGAACAGGTGTTTGATTCCGGTCCCCGGCGGGGCTACCGTGTCACGAACTGGTGTTCGCCTCCGTCGAGCCCCCGCAGGGGCGCGGCCAGGGCGCCACCCCCACCGGCGGCGGACCGGGGCGAGGAGAGCGACATGGCCGAGGCGTTGACGGGCAAGCGGCTCGAGATCCTGGAGTTCATCGGCGACAGCCTGCGCGAACAGGGCTACCCGCCCTCGGTCCGGGAGATCGGCGAGGCCGTCGGGCTGACGTCGTCGTCGACGGTGCATGCGCACCTGGCGGTGCTCCAGCGCGAGGGGTACCTGCGTCGCGACCCGACCAAGCCGCGGGCCATGGAGGTGCGATTCGACCCCTCCTCCCGAGCGGCCATGGCGGCGAGCCCCGTCCGCCACGTGCCACTACTCGGCGACGTGGCCGCCGGCACCGGTGTCCTCGCCAGCGAGAACGTCGAGGAGCTGCTGCCCCTCCCCGAGGACTTCACGGGCTCGGGATCGGTGTTCATGCTCCGGGTGCGCGGCGACTCCATGATCGAGGCGGGGATCTTCGACGGTGACTACGTGGTGGTCCGCCAGCAACCCGACGCCGAGAACGGCGAGGTGGTGGTGGCCGGGATCCCGGGGGAGGAGGGCACCGTCAAGACCTTCTCGCGGCGCCGGGGGAAGGTGGTGCTCTCCCCCGCCAACGACGCCATGTCCCCCATGGAGTTCGCACCCGACGACGTGACCATCTACGGGCGCGTGGTCACCGTCTTGCGCCGGCTCTGACCGCGCCGGCCTGCGGCCGGGAATCAGCCGGTCAAGAGTACGGAGGCCAGGACGTCTCTCACCCGTTCGAGCTCGGGGCGCGACACGTGCTCGTCCGACGTATGGGCCAGCAAGGGGTCCCCGGGGCCGAAATTGGTGGCGGGCACCCCGATGGCGGCGAAAGTGGAGACGTCGGTCCACCCCAGCTTGGCCCGGGCCGGCGCACCGCTGGCCGCCACCAGGGCGCCCAGCACGGGATGGCCCAGCGCCGGTGGGGCCCCCGAGGCGGCGTCGACGATGTCGAACGCGTCACCGGCGGAGGGGTCGAGCACCGAATCGAACAGGGACCGGAGCGTGCGCTGGGCCGAGGCGGTGTCGGCGTCGGGAGCGAAGCGGTAATTAATTGTGAGCGCCGCCCGGTCGGGGACCACGTTGGCGGCGACGCCGCCGTCGATGCCCACCGCCTGGAGCTGCTCGGTGTACTCACAGCCGTCGATCACGACGCCACGCGGCACGTAGCACTGCAGCACGCCCAGGACCGGGGCCATTCGGTGAACCGCATTGAGCCCCATCCACGGCCTGGCCGTGTGAGCCCGACGACCCCCCGTGCTCACCACCGCCCGTATGGTCCCCTGACAGCCCGCCTCGACCACGCCGGCGGTGGGCTCGCCGAGCACGGCGGCGTCGGCGGCGAGAAGGTCGGGGCGCGTCGTGGCCAGTCGGGCCAGCGCGTTGTGCTCGTGCGCCACCTCCTCGCACGCGTACAGCACGTAGGTCACGTCCAGGGCGGGGGCCGAGAGCGTCGTGGCCAGGTCCAGCAGCACGGCCAGGCCGCCTTTCATGTCCACGGCCCCCAGACCCCACACGGTGTCTCCTTCGAGACGACCCCCGGCGTCGCCGAACGGAGGCACGGTGTCGAGGTGGCCGGCGAGCACGACGCGCCGGTCACGGCCCAACCGGGTGCGGGCCACCACCGAGTCACCGAGTCGCAGGACCTCGAGATGGTCGACGGCGCGCAGCTCGGCCTCCACCCGATCGGCCAGGGCCGATTCGTGATGGCTGACCGAGGGGATGGCGACGAGCTCAGCGGTCAGGGCCAACAGGTCGGTCACGTCGGGCGCACGCGACGAGGGCTCAAGGGCCGATCTGGTGTTCGCGCAGGGCCGCCTCGAGCTGGGCCTTGTCGTGGCGCTCGCCGGGCTCGAGCTGCTTGACCACGAGCACGCAGGGCAAGAAGAACTCACCGCCGGCGAACTCGCGCCGACGGGATGCGCCGATGGCGACACTCCAGGGCGGCACGACTCCCCGTCCGAGCTCCTTGCCGGTGGAGGCGTCGATGACGGGAATGCTCGGATTGAGGATCACGCCTTCACCGAGGACGGACCCCTCCCCCACCCGGGCACCCTGGGTCACCATGCAGCGGCTCCCGATGTTGGCGTCGTCGCCCACCATGACGGGCGCGGCGTTGGGAGGCTCGAGCACACCGCCGATGCCCACTCCCCCCGACAGGTGGACCCGAGCCCCGATCTGCGCGCACGAGCCCACCGTCGCCCAGGTGTCGACCATGGTGTCGGCGCCCACCCGCGCCCCGATGTTGACGTAGCTCGGCATGAGGATGACGCCGCGGTCGAGAAACGACCCCCAGCGCGCCGATGCGCCGGGCACCACCCGTACGCCCGCCGCCTCGTACCCGGTCTTGAGCGGCAGCTTGTCGTGGAACTCCATGGGCCCCAGCTCCCCGGTCTCCATGGCCCGCAGTCGAAACAGCAACAGGATGGCGGTCTTGAGCCACCGGTGGACCACGACGTCCCCCGTGGAGCCGTCCACCTCTGCCACCCGGGCCTCTCCGCGGTCGAGCAGGTCCAGAGCCTGGGTGACCACCGCCAGCGCGTCGGTGTCGGTGGGGCCGAGCTCGCCCACGCGCGACCACAGCTCTTCGATCTGAGACGGCAGGTCGGCCATCGTCCGAGGTTACCGGCCCGCGCCATTGCGCCCGGGACCCTCCTCAGCCGGTCCCGGCGTCGCGTGGCGGAGATGGGGATGGTGCGACGCCGCCAGGCGCGTGGCCACCAACTCGATGCGTTCGTCGGGTTGGACGGCGGCCACCCGTACGAAGTCGGTGGCCGAGCGCCCGTAGAACTCCCCAGGGCTCACGAGCATCCCGGCGACCTCGGCGAGCGCCGTCGTCAGCACCCATGCGCCGGGGCGCCCCTCGACCGCGCCCAACTCCCGAGCCCAGTCGGGCACGGGCACCCACAGGTAGAAACCACCGTCGGGGACTCGGGCCGCCAGGCCCGCGTCCTGGAGGATCTCGGCCAGGCGAGCCAAGCGGCGGCGATATCGTTCGCGTTGCTCGGCAACGTGCACGTCGTCTTCCCACGCCAGCGCGGCGGCGACCTGCACCGGCCCGGGCACCATGAGCCCGGCGTGCTTGCGGACCTCCCCGAAGTATTCGACCAGCTCGGCGTCCCCGGCGTAGAAGCCGACGCGCAGGCCCGCCAGGTTGGAGCGCTTCGACAGCGAGTGCACGGCCAGCACACCCGGGGTCCCGGACTGCACCACGCTCGTGGGCGCCCCCCGCCACGTGAACTCGGCGTAGCACTCGTCGGACAGGACCGGGACTGCCCGGGCCCTCCCCCAGGCTGCCGCCGCGTCCAGGTCGCTGAGGGCCCCGGTCGGGTTGGAGGGGCTGTTGACCCACAGGGCCAACGCCCGTTCGGCGTCACCGTCGTCGACGGCGGAGAGCTCGAGGCTTCCGTCCGCGGCGGCCGGCACCTCCACCAACCGGCAGCCCGCCAGGCGGGCTCCCATGGCGTAGGTCGGATACGCCGTCGCCGGTGCCAGGACCGTGTCCCGACGGGGGGCGCGCAGGCGCAGGAACCACGCCGAGGTGGCCACGAACTCCTTGGTTCCCACGCAGGCCCGCAGCTGCGACACGTCGAGCGACACCCCGAAGCGTCGTCGCATCCACCCCGTGGCCGCCTCCAGCAGACGGGCGCTGCCGAACGACGGTGGGTATCCCCGCTCGGTCCCGGACGTGCTCAGCGCGGCGACCACGGCGGCGGGAGGAGCGTCACACGGTGTCCCCACCGACAGGTCCACGACTCCTCCGGGATGCGCGGCCGCGGTCTGCACCGCCGCCGCCAGGCGGTCATAGGGATAGGGCGGGGGCGAGAAGCCCACGTCCGCGCCGGCCGAGCTCACGACGCCACGAATTCCCGGAACCGGGCCCGGCCGGCGTCGTCGAGGACCACGTGGACCACGGTGGCTCCCTCACTGTGGGACTCGTCGACCACCTCGCCCTCGCGGTGCACGGCGGCCAGGACGTCGCCCCGTTCGAAGGGAACGACGAGCTCCACCACCCGGTCCGCGCTGCGCAGGTGGTCCCCCATGGCCCGCAACAGGTCGTCGACACCCTCCCCGGTCAGGGCCGACACCACCACCGCGCCCTCGTGGGCGTCCGCCAGCCGGGCGGCGGGGCGCGGGGCACGATCGGCCTTGTTCACCACCAGAAGCTCGGGGACCGCCCCGGCGTCGATCTCGTCGAGGACGGTGCGCACCGCTTCGATCTGCATCTCGGGCTCGGGAGCCGACGCGTCCACCACGTGCACCAGGAGGTCGGTCTCCCTGACCTCCTCCAGGGTGGACCGGAAGGCCTCGACCAGTTGGTGCGGGAGCTTGCGGACGAACCCGACGGTGTCCGAGACGAGCACCGTCTCCCCACCCGGGAGCGCCAGGCGGCGCGTGCGAGGGTCGAGCGTCGAGAACAGGCGGTTCTCGACGAGTACCCCGGCATCGGTCAGCCGGTTGAGCAGTGTGGACTTGCCGGCGTTGGTGTACCCCACCAGGCTGACGACGCGTTGGCGCGATCGCTGGCGCGAGCGCCTCTGGGTGCGTCGCGTCGCCGACACCTGCTTGAGGTCAGCTTCGAGGCGCGTCATGCGGCGCAACAGGCGGCGGCGGTCCACCTCGAGTTGGGTCTCACCCGGTCCCCGCGTCCCGATGCCCCCGGCCTGTTGGGACAACGTCAGACCCTTGCCGCGCAGTCGCGGCAGCCGGTAGCGCAACAGAGCCAGCTCCACCTGCGCCTTACCCTCCTGAGAACGGGCGTTCTGGGCGAAGATGTCGAGGATCACCGCCGTCCTGTCGATGGCGGTCCGTCCCAGGATCTTCTCGAGGTTGCGCTGCTGGGCGGGTGAGAGCTCGTCGTCGAAGACCACGGTGTCGGAGTCCAGAGCTTCGGACAGCTCGTGGAGCTCCTGGGCCTTGCCCCGTCCCACGAACGTGGCGGGGTCGGGACGGTCACGGCGCTGGACCTCGCGCCCCACCACCACCGCGCCGGCGGTGTTCACGAGCAGGGCGAGCTCGTCGAGATCGGCGTCGACCGAGTCCGCCGAGGTCCACGGGAACACCACGCCCACGAGCACGATGCGCTCCTGGAACCTGCGCTCGATGAGCGTCACTGTCGAGTCGCCACCTCGGTCGAAAGGGCATCAGAGACGGCGTGGGCCCCCTTGACCATCGCCTCCAGCACGGCCTCGTCCACCGTGACGTCGCCCACCTTCTGCGTCGGGCCGGCCAGAACGATGCCGGCGTCACCGAGCTCGACGTCGAGGGGGCCGCCGGGATTGTGGACCCGCACCCGGGCGCCGGCGTCGTGGTGGGCGTGGGCGGCGGCGGCCACCGCACAGGCACCCGTGCCACACGCCAGTGTCTCTCCGACACCGCGCTCCCACACCCGGAGGGTGAGCTCCCCCGCTCCCGGGCCCGGCCAGGCGAATTCCACGTTGGCGCCTCCCGCGACCGAACGCTCCAGCCGGTTGCCCTCGCTGCGCACCACGTCGTCCTCGACGACGGCGCCGAACAGCACGACGTGGGGGTTGCCCATGTCGACGCGCTGGCCCCAACGGGCCCCGGGGGGGACGTCTTGGCCGAGATCGGGGCCCAGTACGGCGTGGCCCATGCCCACCCGCCCGTAGCCCAGGCCCGTCTCGGGACCGGGTTCGTACTCCACCGAGCGCAACCCGCCGAGCGTCTGCACGGCGACGACCCCGGCCCGCACCATGCCGGCGTCCACCGCCGCTTGCACCAAGCAGCGAATCCCGTTGCCGCTCATCTCGGCCACACCGCCATCGGCATTGCGGAGGTCCATCGCGAGCGCCGCCGCGCCGCTTCCCGTCATGGCTCGCAGCACACCGTCGGCGCCGATCCCCCGGTGCCGGTCGCACAACAGGCGCGCCTCCGCCGCCGACAGGGGCCGGCGGTCGTCGGGGTCGAGCAGCACCAGGAAGTCGTTCCCGGCGCCGTGGTGCTTCGAAAGGCGAAGGGCGCCCCGGGAGTTCATCGACTCAGTCTCCCACCTCGCCGCCGGCGCCTGCGCCCGAGACGGCGTCGACCGACGCGGCCCCGTCCCAGGCCTCGAGGAGTTGCTCGAGCTGGTCGTGAGAGGGATCGAGCCAGGCAATGCGCGGGTCGCGCCGGAACCACGCCCATTGCCGCCGGGCGAAGGCCCGGGTCCGGCGCTTGGCCTCGTCCACGGCGTGGTCCAGGGGGACCCCCCGTTCCACGTGGGCGAGCAGTTCCCGGTACCCGAGCGCCTGCCGGGCGGTGCGCGACAACCCTTCGGGCCGGCGGGCGAGGCCGCGTACCTCGTCGACGAAACCGGCGTCCAGCAGCCGGTCGAAGCGCTCGTCGATCATGGCGTCGTGGACAGCCGCGTCGAAGCGGATGCCGACGAGGGTGAACGGCGTCGGCGGGTAGGCATCGAGGCCGGGGCCGAACGACGAGAACGGCCGGCCCGAGCCCAGCGTCACCTCGAGGGCCCGCACCACCCGGCGTTGGTTGGTCGGCTCCATCCGGGCCGCCGCCGTGGGGTCGAGCGCGGCCAGGCGGGCGTGCAGACGCTCGGTGCCCCCCGGGGTCTGCGCCTCCACCTCGAGCGCGCCGGCGACGGCGGGGAATCTCCCCGGCACCGACAGCCGGTCCACCACCGCTCTGAGATAGAGCCCCGTGCCCCCGACGAGCAGGGCGCGCCGGTGTCGGGTCTCGATGCCCTCGAGCGCGCCACGCGCCTCGGCCTGGAACCGGCCGAGGGTGAACTCCTCGTCGGGGTCGACCAGGTCCAGGAGGTGGTAGGGCACCTCGACCCGCTCGGCGGCACTGGGCTTGGCCGTACCGATGTCCATGTGACGGTAGACGCACATCGAGTCGACCGACACCAGCTCAGCATCCGGTCGCCGGCGCGCCAGCGCCAGGGCCAGCGCCGACTTGCCCGACGCCGTCGGCCCCACCAGCGCGACATGACCAGGCATGGGGTGGCGGTGGACGAGCCCTACCGTGCCGAGACCGGAATGCGGGTGCGAGTGCGGGTGCGGGCCGGGGCGGTGACACGCACCAGCTCGCCGCGCAGGTGATGCGGTGCGGCGTCGGTGACCCGGACCTCGGCGTAGGCCCCCGGCCCAGGTGCCTCGGTGGCGGGCGGAGGGAAATGCACGAGCTTGTTCTGCCGGGTCCGGCCAGTGAGCATCTCGGGATCCCGTGTGCTCGGCCCTTCCACCATGACCTCCTCGACACGACCGATGCGGGCGCGGTGGCGGACCAGGGCGGAGCGCTCCACCACGAGCCGGAGGCGTTCGAAGCGCTCGGCCACTACCTCCTCGGGCACGAACTCGGCCGCCATCGCCGCCGCCGCGGTCCCCGGCCGGGGAGAGAAGATGAACGTGTAGGCGCTGTCGTAGCTCGCCTCGGCCGCCACCTCGAGCGTCCGTTCGAAGTCGGGGTCGGTCTCGCCCGGGAAGCCGACGATGATGTCCGTGGTGACCGCCAGATCATCGATGGCGGCGCGCGCCGCCGCCAGGCGCTGCAGGTAGCGCTCGGCCCGGTACCCCCGGCGCATGGCGCTGAGCACGCGGTCGCTGCCCGATTGCAGCGGCAGATGGAGGTGCTCGCACACCGCCGGTGTCTCGGCCATGGCTTCGATGGTCTCGGGCCGGAGGTCCTTGGGGTGCGGGCTCGTGAAGCGCACCCGCCGGATCCCTTCGACGGCTCCCACCGCCCGGAGCAGTGACGCGAACAACGGCCGGCGCCGGGTGAGGTCGCGACCGTAGGAGTTGACGTTCTGTCCGAGCAGGGTCACCTCGGTGACCCCGCGTGCGCTCAGGCCCACGACCTCGGCCACCAGGTCGGCGAAGGGCCTGCTCGCCTCGGGACCGCGCACGTGCGGCACGATGCAGAAGGCGCACGAGTTGTCGCACCCCATCTGGATGGTGACCCACGCCGCGTAGGGGAGCTCGCGGGCAGCTGACAACGCCAGGGGGAGGGATTGCCCGTTCCCGGCCGCGGGGGCGTCGAGGATCTCCACCACTGGGCCCTCGCTGGCGGCCTGGCGCAGCAGTGCCGGGGCCCGCGTCAGGTTGTGCGTCCCGAACACCACGTCGACGTGGCCGGCGCGCGCCCGCACCGAGTCGCGGTCGTTCTGGGCCAGGCAGCCCCCCACGGCGATCTGCATCCCCGGCCGGCTGTCGCGCAAGGACTTGAGCCACCCCAGGTACCCGTAGAGCTTGTTGTCGGCGTTCTCCCGGATGCAACACGTGTTGAGCAGCACCACGTCCGCATGCTCGACGTCGTCGGTGGGCTCCAGCCCGTCGGCGATCAGGAGTCCCGCCAGGCGCTCGGAGTCGTGCACGTTCATCTGGCACCCGAAGGTGCGGATGTGGAAGGTGCGGGTCACGGGTAGGACTCCTCGACCACGAGGCCCTCGATGTCGGGGCGCAGCAGCAGCGCCCGCCCGGGGACGCCGGTCTCCTCCATGGACCGCTGCGCGCTCGCCCGCACCTGCTCGCCCATCTCGCTCTCGCAGATCCCGAGCAGGGTGGGCCCCGCCCCGGACCAGCACGACGCCAGGGCCCCCGCGCTCACCAGGCGCGCCAGCAGCTGAGGGGCCTCGGGGAACATGGGGCTGCGGTAGTCCTGGTGCAGACGGTCCTCGGTCGCCTCCCGGATCAACAGAGAACGATCAGCCAGCCCGGCCAGGAGCACCGACAGGCGGCCCAGGTTGAAGGTGGCGTCGCTCCGGCTGACCTTCTGGGGCAGGACCTGGCGCGCCTTGGCGGTGGGCAGGGGGCGATCGGGCACCATGGCTACGAAGGCGAGGCCGGAATCGAGGGGCATGCGCACCGCCCGCACGGCCCCCCGCACCAGCGTGGCGGCGACCAGGCCACCCACCACCGAGGCGGCGGCGTTCTCGGGGTGCCCGTCGATACGGGCGGCGACCCCCAAGGGATCCTTCGAGCCCGCGGCGGCCGCCGCCGCCACGGCCAGTGCGGCCGAGGACCCCAGGCCACGAGCCACCGGGATCGCCGAGCGCACCGTGACGGCCAGCCGGTCGTGGCCTGCCACCTCGATGGCCACACGCGCCGCCAGGTGCATGTCGTCTTCTTCGAGGTCCGCTCCCTCGCCCTCGGACCGCACCGCCAGGCGGGGAGCCGGCTCCACCTCGACTTCGAGGTAGAGGTCGAGGGCCACCGCCAGGACGTCGAAGCCGGGGCCGAGGTTGGCCGCCGAGGCGGGGGCCCGTGCGCGCATGGGCGCCAGGGTAGTGCCGTCCCCCGGCCGCCCCGGTGCCCGGCTCAGGAACGCGCCAGGCGCCAGGTCATGCTGGGACCGATCAGATCGCCCGACACCCGCACCGGCACCACGACCCGCTCGCGGTCGACCGACACCGACAAGATCCCCACCCTGGTCCCTGCCCGCATGCCGACGCGCAACGACCGGGTGGTGATGGCCAGGCGCGGTACCTGGCCCGGCCACGCCAGCAAGGACACGGGGCGGGCGGCGATCACCGGCACCCTCTGATGCGACCACGGGACCGTCACGCTCGCCACCCGGACGCCGGCCGACGTCACCGGGACGCGGCGCAACCCCGTCGCCACGGCGTCGATCAACTGCTCGTCGACCTGGTTGGCGGTGTCGAGGGGGTCGTCGCCCGGCTGTCCGGTGACCGCCGCCAGCACGAGGACCCGGTGCCCGGACACGGTCCGCAATCCGGCCAGCACCAGACACCCCATGGCGGCCTGCGTGAACCCGGACTTCACGCCGACGATGCCGTCGGTCCCCACCGACTTCACGTAATTCTCGAGCACGCCGGCAATGGGCAACGACACCGATGGTTGCGCCACGACGGCCGCGAACACGGGAATGGCCATGGCGGCCTCGGTGACGCGTAACTCGTCGCCGGCCGTGCCCACCGTGGCGGGGTCGAGGCCACTGGCGTCCGCGTAGTGGGTATGGGCCATTCCCAGGGCGGCGGCGGCGGTGTTCATCTTGGCCACGAAGGCCGGGACCGTGCCGGCGTCCCAACGCGCCAACGTGTCGGCCAGGTTGTTGGCCGAGTGGACGAGCAAGCCGTCGAGCAGTTGGCGCTCGCTCAGCCTCTCCCCGGCTTGGACCGGGACGTTGGTCGCACCGTCGGCCGATTCGGCGATGGCCTCGGCCTCGTCAGCAGCCGTCATGACCACCATCGGCCCCGGCTCGTCCACGCCCAGGGGGTGGTCGCGCAGGGACAGGTAGGCGGTCATGATCTTGGTCAGGCTGGCGATCGGCACCGGCGCCTGGGGACCGGGTTCCACGTCGACTCCGAGCTGGGGCACGGCCACGGCCGCCTCCCCGGTCGCCGGCCACGGCAGTGCCGGCGTGACGCCGGCCACGGGCGAGGCGACGAGCGCCGCTCGACGCACCGCCAGGGTCGGAACGGGGCGGGCCAGCTGAAGCCCCAACCCGGCGACCGCCACCACGGCGACCGCCAGCGCCACCCAGGGCCACCGTCGGCGCCTTTGGGGCTCGGGCTCGGGCGGCGCCGCCAGATGCGCCCCGTGGTGGGGCCCGTGGTGGGCGATGACGGTGGCCGGAGCGGGCGTGACCTCGGCCACCGACAGCCGGTCCGGTGCGATGTCGAGGACGGCCGCCACCGTCGCCCCGGCCAGGGTCCCGCCAACGGCGACGCCGTTCACGGCGACCTCGGAGAGCTCCGGTGCGGCGTTGGCGGCCGGGGCCGACGACGGAGACAGCACATCACCACCGGCGCCGGGGACAGCACCCGTCGACCCCTCGGGGGTGGGGACGTCTTCGGGGGCGTCGGAGCTCGCCCCCCGGCTGTGCCGACCTCGGTGTCGGATCACCACGGCTACCGGTCGGGTAGCTGTTCGAGCTCTTCGGGTGTCATGAGCACGGCACGGGCCTTCGAGCCCTCCGAGGCGGCGACCACCCCCCGGCGCTCGAGAAGATCCATGAGGCGTCCCGCCCTCGAGAAGCCGACCCGGAGCTTGCGCTGCAACATCGACGTGGACCCTAGCTGAGATCGAACGACGAGCTCCATGGCCGCGGGGAGCAATTCGTCGTCGTCATCGAGCGTGTCCCCGGCGCGGCTCGAACCGTCGTCGCCGGCGATACCGGAGATGTACTCGGGTCCGCGCTGGCGCTGCCAGTGGGCGACCACCGTCCGCACCTCGTTCTCGGCCACCCACGGGCCCTGGATCCGGCGTGCCACCGACGACGACGCCGTGAGCAGGAGCATGTCACCCTTACCGATGAGGCGTTCGGCCCCCGGCTGGTCGAGGATGACCCGGCTGTCGGCGAGGGAGGAGACCGAGAACGCCAGGCGAGAGGGGACGTTCGCCTTGATAACCCCCGTGATCACGTCGACCGACGGGCGCTGCGTGGCGAGCACGAGGTGGATGCCCACGGCACGCGCCATCTGGGCGATCCGGCACACCGACTCCTCGACGTCGCGCGCCGCCACCATCATCAAGTCGTTGAGCTCGTCCACCACGATGAGGATGAACGGCAGGCGCTCGCGGTGCACGGTCGATGTCACCGCGGCGCGCGACTCCGCCATACGGGCCGCCACGCGGTCGGCGACGTCGGGGTCGCCGTCCGGGGTGTCGTCCTCGTCGGCTTCGATGTCGGCTTCGCCCTCGGCGTCGAGCGGCGCCGAGTCGTCGAGCTCGCCCGAGTCCACCGCCGCGTTGTATCCCGTGATGTCGCGCATGCCGGCCTCGGCGAGCACGTCGTAGCGGCGCTCCATCTCGGTGACCGCCCACGACAGCGCGTTGGCCGCTTTCTTCGGGTCCACCACCACTTGCGTCAGCAAGTGCGGCAGACCGTTGTACTGACCGAGCTCGACCCGCTTGGGATCGACGAGGATCAGGCGGAGCTCCTCGGGTGTGGCCCGCATCATGATCGAGGTGAGCACGGAGTTGATGCACGAGGACTTGCCCGCCCCGGTAGCGCCCGAGATCAAGATGTGGGGCATGTCGGCCAGGTTGACGATCACCGGGCGTCCGGCGATGTCGCGCCCGAGGGCCACCTCGAGGGGGTGGGTGGCGTTGCGGGCTTCCTCCGAAGCCAGGACGTCGCCCAAGGTGACGAGCTGGCGCATGCGGTTGGGGACTTCGATGCCGATCGCCGACTTGCCGGGGATGGGCGCCAGGATGCGGACGTCGGGCGAAGCCATGGCGTAGGCGATGTCCTTGGCCAGGCTCGTGACCCGGGCCACCTTCACCCCGGGACCGAGCTCGAGCTCGAAGCGCGTCACGGTGGGACCGACGGTGTGCCCCAGCAACCGGGTCTCCACCCCGTGGGCGGCCAGGGCGCTGACCAGGGCTCGGCCGGCCGCGCTGATCTCGGCCTGGTCGAGCTCCTGAGGCTTGGAGCGCGACAGCAGCTTGAGGGGGGGCAGGCGCCACTGTCCGGTCCCCCCTCCCGCTTCCATGGAGAGCGTCCCCCCCTGCCCCGCGGCCCGCGCCGCCGACAGGGGCGAGCTCGCCGATGCACCGTCGCCGTCACCGTCGCCCCGACCGGCGTCGACCCGGGCGTCGACGGGCTCCGGCAGCTCGGGCTCGGGCTCGGCAATGGGGGCGGGACGCTCGGGGGAGAGCGCGTGGTCGAGGTCGAACAGCGTCGGGCGCTCGGCGCCGCGCCCCCGGGTGGCCCCGACCGGCGCCTCGCCGGGGTCGTCGCCCTCGAACCCGGCGTCGGCGTCGTCGGCGTCGGTCTCGTCGTCGTGGCGGGCAAACGCCCACGTCCACACCGCCCCGCCCATGTGCGCCATGGCGCCCACCGCGACGCGCAGCGTCACCCCGGTGAACAGCACCAAGGCCAGCGTCACCGAGGCCACCAGCACCACCGACGCGCCCCAGTCCCCGAGGCCCGACCGCAGCGGATTCCCGATGACGGCGCCGATGACTCCCCCGGCACCGGCCAGGCGTGAGGACGACGCCGTGAGACGGGGCGCACCGCCGGCCAGCGCGGCGAGCCCCGCCGCCGATCCCAGCACGAGCGCCAGCCCCACGCCGGCACGAGCCGGTTCGTGCCGGGGACGGCCGGCGATGAGCATGGCCCCGGCGGCGGCGAGCGCCGGGGGGACCAGGAAGCGCCCCACCCCGAGCACCAGCCCGAGGCCGTGACGCGCCCCGTGGCCCACCGGGCCCAGGGCGTTCACGTAGAGCGCCAGCGCGCCGAGGATCCCGGCCGTGCCCAGCCCGATTCCCCAGGCGTCTTCGACGTGGCCCTCGAGCACCGCCAGCGCGGAGGCCAACCACCTCGAGCGCCGCGCCCGGTTTCCCGGCTTGCGACGACGCCCCGTGGTCAGGCGCGGGGGCGGACGCGTGGCGCGGGCGCGGCCTTTGGCCTTGCTCCGGCGCCTGCCGGGTGCCGACCGGGAGGAGGGGCGTGCGCCTACCGGACGGCGCTTCGTCGTCACCACAATGGCCCCAACGCTAACAGCCACCCCAGCCCCGGCCGAGGACCGGGCGGGGGGCGGCCCGGTCCAGGGGAGCCGCCCCGGACCCCCCTGACCAGGTCAGACGGTGACGACGACGGGGACGATCATGGGCCGGCGCCGGGTGCGCTCCCCCACCAGCCGGCCCAGGGCCTTGCGCGCATGGCGCCGCAGCGACTCCTGATCGGTCGCCCCCTCGGCCAGCGCCTTTTCCAGCGCATCCCGCACGACGTCGCTGGCCTCGCCCAGCAGGGCCTCGGCCTCGGGCGCATGGATCCAGCCCCGGGTCACGATCTCCGGGTCGCTCACGACCTCACCGGCGTGGGGGTCGACGGTGGCCACCACCACGACCACTCCCTCTTCGGCCAGCACGCGCCGGTCGCGCAGGACCCCGTGTCCAACATCGCCGACGGTGCCGTCGACGTAGAGGAACCCGGCCGGCACCGAGTCGCCGTGGCGCAGTCCGTTGTCGCCGAGCACCACCGAGTCGCCGTCCTCGCACAGCAGGGCCTTGTCCTCGTGCACCCCCATGCGGGTGGCCAGCTCGATGTGGTTCACGAGATGCCGGTACTCGCCGTGGACCGGGATGAACCACTCCGGCCGGGCCACCGAGAGCAGGACCATGAGCTCGCCCTGGCGGGCGTGCCCGCTGACGTGCACGGGCTCCACGCCGGTGTGGATCACCTCGGCGCCGCGCCGGTACAGGCCGTCGATGACGCGGCCCACGGCCCATTCGTTGCCGGGGATGGGATGGGCGCTGATCACCACCACGTCCTCGGGCCGCAGATGCAGCCACTTGCTCTCCCCCGCCGCCATGAGCGAAAGGGCCGACAGGGGCTCGCCTTGGGATCCCGTGGAGATCACACACACCTTGCCCGGGTCCATGTCGTCGACCTGTTCCACGTCGATGACATGCTCGGGAGCGAGGTCGAGAAGGCCGAGCCGACGGGCCAGCTCGACGTTCTTGGCCATGGAGCGGCCGAGCGTGGCCACCTTCCTTCCGTTGGCGATGGCGGCGTCGGCCACCTGCTGCACCCGGTGGATGTGACTGGCGAAGCACGTCACGATCAGGCGACGCCCGGCATGGACGGCGAAGAGGCGGCGCAAGGTGGCGCCCACCTGGGACTCGGAATCGGTGAACCCGGGCTCCTCGGCATTGGTCGAGTCCGACATGAGCAGGCGTATGCCCGGGCCCGCCGCCAGCGTCCCGATGCGGGCGAGGTCGGTGAGCCGACCGTCCACCGGGGTCAGGTCGATCTTGAAGTCTCCCGAGTGCAGGATCACGCCCTGGGGAGTGTGGAAGGCGGTGGCGAACCCGTGCGGGACGGAATGGGTGACGGGAATGAACTCGACCTCGAAAGGACCGATGGGGCGGCGTTCGCCGTCGGCCACCTCGACGAACTTCGCCCGGTCGCCCAGGCCCGCCTCCTCGACGCGGTTGCGGGCCAGTCCCAGGGTGAGAGCCGAGCCGTACACGGGAACCGACAGGTCCCGCAACAAGAAGGCGAGGCCACCGGTGTGGTCCTCGTGGCCGTGGGTGAGCACGACGGCCTCGACGGCGTCGGCGTGCTCGCGCAGATACGAGAAGTCCGGGAGCACCAGGTCGATCCCGGGCATGTCGGGCTCGGGGAACATGATCCCGCAGTCGAGGACCACGATGCGGCCGCCGAGCTCGAGACACGCACAGTTCCGGCCGATCTCCCCGAGACCGCCGAGAAAGACGATGCGGACCGGATCAGGCAAGCGACCCGCCTGCGCGCGCCCCGGCAACGGCGGACACGTCGCGCCCCAGGTTTCCGAGCACCGCCCGGGCGCTGTGCTCGAGCTCGAGCGGGGCGGGGCCCAGGGGCAATCGGCACTGGCCGGCGGGCAGGCCGAGCACTCGGCACGCGGCCTTGGCCGGCAGCGGATTGGGGAAGTCCTCGCTCGACTCGAACTCGTAGGACTCGAAGAGCCTGGCGTTGGTCTGCCGTGCCCCCTCGACGTCCCCCTTGAACCAGGCGGCCACCATGTCGTTGGTCTCCTCACCGGCCCAGTGCGACGCCACGCTCACCGCCCCCACCGCGCCGACGGCCAGCAGTGGCAGGGTCAGGGCGTCGTCACCGCTGTAGAGCTCGAAGCCCGCCGGGGCCTCGGCCACGACCCGGGCCGAGCCGGGCACGTCACCGGCGGCATCTTTCACCCCGACGATGTTCTTCACGTCCCGGGCCAGGCGCACCATGGTGTCGTGGGCGATCTTGCGTCCGGCGCGTACCGGGATGTCGTAGAGCAGGACCGGGAGGGTGGTGGCCTCGGCCACGGCCCGGAAGTGCGCGGCCAGGCCGGCCTGCGAGGGCCGCGAGTAGTACGGCGTCACCACCAGTGCGCCGTCCACCCCGGCGCCTTGGGCGAGCTTGGTGCACCGCACGGTGTGGCGGGTGTCGTTGGAGCCGGTCCCCGCGATCACCGGGACGGTGACGGCCTCGGAGACCGCCCGCCACAGCTGACCCAGCTCGGCGTCGGAAAGGACGGGGCCCTCGCCGGTGGTGCCCGCCACCACAAGGCCGTCGCTGCCGTGGCCGGCTAGCCAACGCGCCAGCGTGACAGCCCCGTCGACGTCGAGCTCCCCGGCGTCGTCGAACGGCGTGACCATGGCGGTGATCACCGCGCCGAATCGGCCCGGCCCCGGTGACGACTTCACGCCGTCAGGCTAGCCCGCCGCCAGGCTCGGGCCCGGCGTCGGGCCGTGACGAGGAAAACTAGGCGACGGCGCCGGTGGCGGGGGCGGCCTGGAGGCTGTCGTACTCCTCGCCGGTGTCGGTCCAGTCCTCGAAGCCGATGACGCCGAGCTCGGTGAATTTGACCCGCAGCCAGCCGTCGGCGGCGTCGAGCAGACCGAGCTTCTTGCAATTCGGCACGATCTTCGAGAACAGCAACGACTGGAAGACCTGGCGATCGGGCACCTGCATGAGCACGGGCACGATCTCCTTGGGATTGACCCCCATGCGATCCCACACCTCTTGCTGGAGGAACCGGTCGCGCATACGCACGGCCGCCTCGAAGGCGAACTCCTGGCGCTCGCGGATCTCAGCCGCGGAGAGCTGCTGGTAGTACTCCTGCAGGCTGAGCACACCGAAGGCCACATGGCGGGCCTCGTCCGACATGACGTAGCGCAGCAGTTGCTTGAGCAGCGGCTCCGTCGTCATCTGGTGCATGAAGCCGAAGGCGGCCAGGGCCAGGCCCTCGACCATGATCTGCATGCCCAGGTAGGTCATGTCCCAGCGGCTGTCGGCGATGATGTCGTCGAGGAGCAGGCGCAGATGCGCATTGATCGGGTAGTGGCCCGACAGCTTGTCGTCGAGGTACTTGGCAAAGACCTCGACGTGGCGGGCTTCGTCCATCACCTGGGTGGCGGCGTAGTACTTGGCGTCGATCCACGGAACGGACTCGACGATCTTGGCCGTGCACACCAGGGCGCCTTGCTCGCCGTGCATGAACTGCGACAGCGTCCAGTTCTGGCTCTGCACCCCGAAGTCGATCCATTCCTTGTCGGTCCAACGAGCCAGCGACGTGCCGCTCACGTCGAGGCCCTCCCCGAAGCCGCCGTTGGCGACGGCGTTGGCCATCACCAGTCGCTCCTGGTCGACCTCGGTCTCCCAGGGAAGGTCGGTCTGGCCGTTCCACTGGGTCTTCTTGGCCTTCTCGTAGAGCTTCTCGAGCTTGGGTCGCTGGCCCTTCTCGTAGTCCCACGTGAAGATGGTGTCGTAGACCGAATGGACGCCATGGCGCTCTTCGCCCACGTCGGTGTTCACGACCGAGAGGATGGCCTCGAGATCGTTGATGTCGTCGCGGCCGATGATGTCGGCCGTGTCGCGCATCTGCTCAGTCATGACGCTTCCCCCTTGGTGGTGGACGTGGACGGGTTGGAGTGCACAGATCGGGTGGCCCGACGACGGCCGCCGGCGGCCCGGGCGCTGTGGACGACGCCGTTGGGCTCGCGAAGTGCACGGATGCCGGGCAGGACGAACAACCGCACCAGGCGACGAACCTGGCCGGCGTCGGTGAGGTGGACGCCCTCGGCGGGGCACACCAGGTACGAGATGACGATGCGCGCCGCCCACTCGGCCACCCGCCTCGACTCGGGTTGGTCCAGCCAGCGCCCGAGGAACGGCGTCGTGAAGGCGCACGTGACCGCCAGCACCTCGTCCATGCGGGTGAAGGCCAGCTGCGACAGCACCGGCTCGGGCTCGTACGCCAGCAGGTACTGCAGGGCGCGGTGTTCGGTGACCCGGGTGGCGGCTTCGGTCATCCCGGCCACCAGCACGTCTTCGAGGTCCCCGGCGCCACCCATGCTCACCGCCAGCGCGCTGAAGAACCTCGACACCTCGGTGTCCACCACGGCGTGGAGCACGGCGTCCTTGCCCCCGGGAAAGGCCCGGTAGACCGTGGCCCGGCTGCAGCGGGCCTCGCGGGCCACGTCGTCGAGGGTGGTCTTGGCCATCCCCTGCCGAGCGATGCAGGCCAGGGCGCCATCGATGACCCGGACCCGGACGGGGAGGGCTCTCTCGACCCGCTCGGGGGTCCGGGCGTCGGCGCCCGCCCCTCGCACCAGCTCCAGTCGGGCCACTCCCACGATGAGACAGTATTGCGCGAGATGTCTCATTGTCAACGAACGGCCGGCGCCGCCCGGAGGGCGCCGGGGTCAGGGCACGGCCGGCTTCAGGTCCCCCACCACGCCGGCGAGCAGCTCGGTGCGCACCAGCGTCGCCACCTGCTCGGGGTCGGCGAGGTCCCAGTGCCCGGGAGACGAGATGTAGGACAGGATCATCCGGGCCAGGAAGTCGGCGGCCTCGTGGACCTCGACGCCCGGGGCCAAGCCGTGCTCGTGCAGGTAGGGCACGAGGAAGCCGGCGATGAGCCCCACGGTCCGTTTGGACTCGACGGTGAGCTTGGGCATGAGCACGTCGGGCTCGGTCTCGAGCACCTTCTGCAGGACCTCGTGCTCAACCAGGGACCGTCGGGCGAATCCCAGACCTCGCTCGAGCACCTCCTCGAGCGAGGTGGCGCCGTGCACCTCTTCGTAGAGGCGCACGAAGAAGAGCAGGTACTGCCACGACACCACGGCGTCGATGAGCTCGTCACGGCCCCCGGGGAAGTAGCGGTACACCGTGGCGCGCGACAACCCGGCCTCGCGTGCCGCGTCCTCCACCGTCGTCTTCGACAGGCCCCAGCGCGCCACGCAGGCGTAGGTGGCCTCGAGGATGCGCTGGCGCGGCCCGTCCACCGACAAAGGATATCGCCGCGACCTCAGAATCCGAGGAGGGTGTCGAGACCCACGGTGAGGCCGGGCCGGTCGCTCACGGCCTTCACAGCCAGGATCATCCCGGGCATGAACGAGGTGCGGTCATAGGCGTCGTGGCGTATGGCCAGGCTCTGGCCCACGGCGCCGAAGAGCACTTCCTGATGCGCCACCAGGCCCGGAAGGCGAACGGAGTGGATGTGGATCCCCTCGGGTCCCTCGCCCCCGCGCGCCCCGGCCACCACCTCCGCGGCGGTCCTGTCGGCGGGGAAGCGCTCCCCCCCGGCGGCGCGCCGGGCCCGGCCCAGGCGCTCGGCCGTGGCGAGCGCCGTTCCCGAGGGCGCATCGAGCTTGCCGTCGTGGTGGAGCTCGACGATCTCCACCCCGTCCATGAACGGCGCCGCCAGCTCGGCGAAACGCATCATGAGCACGGCTCCGATGGCGAAGTTGGCGGCGATGACGCAGTTGGCCGCCGAGCCCTCGAACGACGTGGAGAGCTCGACCAGGACGTCGTCCCCGATGCCGGTGGTGCCCACCACGGCGTGCACCCCGTGTGACGCGCACCACCGCATGTGCTCCACCGCAGCCCCGGCCACGGTGAAGTCGACGGCCACCTGCGCGCCGGTCCGCTCCAGGACATCGACGTCGCTGGCCACCTGCAGACCGGCGCCGTCCACGCCCGTCACCTGGCGGAGGTCGATCCCCGCCAGCGCGGGGTCGACGGCGGCCACCAGCTCGAGCTCGGGGTCTTCGGCGATCGCTCGGCACACCTCGCGGCCCATCCGCCCCCCGGCGCCGAGCACACCCACGCGCAACATCACCAAACCCTAACCAGGTGCTCCGGGGTCGAAGGGGCCCACCACGGAAAGGGTGCGCGTCTGGCCCGCCAGCGTGGCCGCCACCGCGGCGACGTCGTCCACGGTGACGCCGTCCACCTTCGCCAGGACGTCGTCGACCTCGAGCACGTGGCCGTGGAGCAACAGGCTCGACCCGATCCGGCTCATCCTTGCGCCGGAGTCCTCCAGAGACAGCAGCGTCTCGGCCCGCAGGTGCCCCTTGGCCACCGCCAGCTCCCGGGGCGTGACACCGCTCTCACCCAAGCGGTCCAGTTCGCCGTGCACCAGAGCCAGGACCTCCCGGGCGTGCTCGGGGGCGGTGCCCACGCTCACCGTCACCGATCCGACCTCCTCGTAGTGGACCCGTTCGGACCAGATGGAGTAGGCCAGGCCGCGACGCTCGCGCACCTCCTGGAACAGCCGGCTGGAGATCCCTCCGCCCAGCACGTGGTTGAGCGCGGCCAGGGGCCAGCGCTCGGGCGCGTGGCGGCCCGGGCCGCGCATGCCGAGGACCAGGTGGACCTGTTCGGTCGGGCGCTCGTGCACCGTCAGGGGCTCCCCGGGCACCTCGGGCGCCAGGCGCGCCGGCGAGGAGCCCCCCGCGCGTTGCGCGAACCGGGCGCCCACCTCGACGGCCAGGCGTTCATGGTCGACGTCGCCGGCCGCCGCCACGACCAGGTTCCCGGCCCGGTAATGGCTGTCGAAGAAGTCGCGGATCTCGACCTGGTCCAGTGCCTGGACACTGTGCGGGTTGCCCAGGACCTCGCGGCCCAGGGAGTGGGCGGGAAACATCGCGGCGGTGCACTGCTCGGCGGCGAAGTCGGCGGGCTCGTCGGCGTGCATCAGGATCTCGTCCAGGATCACCTGGCGTTCGGCGTCGATGTCGTCGACGCGCAGCGCGGGGTCGGTCATGATGGCCCCCAGCACGTCGAGGCCCAGGGGTAGGTCGTCGGCGAGGAGGCGGATGTAGAACGCCGTGTACTCCTTGGTGGTGAAGGCGTTCATGTCGCCGCCGATCTCGTCGACCGACTCGGCGATGTCCGCCGCGCTCCACGTGGGTGTTCCTTTGAACAGGAGATGCTCGAGGAAGTGCGACGCGCCCGAATGGGCGTCGTCCTCGTCGCGCGACCCGGTCCCCACCCACACCCCGATGGTGACCGAGCGCGCCTCGGCCATCGACTCGGTGACCAGGCGCGCCCCGCAATCGAGCGACTCGGTACGGATCACCGCCGCCCTCGCGGCGTCGGGGCCGGCGACACCACGGTGTCGCCGGCCACCGGCTTCAGGGACAGGACCTCAGGCTTCGGTACCGCTCCATATCGGGCACTCACCGCCGACGAGGACGGCGCGGGCCGCGATCGCCGCCGCGATCGCCGCCGCGGTGGCTGCCGCGCTCACCGCGATCACCCCCGCCGGCGGTCGGTCCCGGGCCGAGGTCGCCGAGCTCGTTCACCAGCTCGGCTTCGAAGGCGGCCTCGAACGACGCCACCGGCGCGCCGGACGTGCTCGGCGGGCCATCGTGGCCGCGCGACGAGCCCGCCGAACGGGAGGACCCGCCCGTCGACCCCGCGCCCGAGGAGCCCGACGACCCGTTCCCGGTGGCCGGCGGTGGGTCACCGGCCAGTGACAGCGACACCTTGCCCTGGGGGTCGATGTCGTCCACCTTCACCTCGAGGTCCTGGCCCAGCGAGAGCACGTCCTCGACCCGGTCGACGCGCTTTCCCCCGCCCACCTTGGAGATGTGCAGGAGCCCGTCCCGTCCCGGGAGGATGTTGACGAACGCCCCGAACTTGGTGATGTTGACCACCTTGCCCGGATAGACGGCGCCCACCTCGGCCTCGGGGGGGTCAACGATGAGGTAGATGCGCCGCTTGGCCTCGGCCACGGCGCCGCCGTCTTTGGCCCCGATCGTCACGATGCCGAAGAGGCCGTCGTCGTCCACGGCGATGTCGGCGCCGGTCTCGGCCTGCAAGGCGTTGATCACCTTGCCCTTGGGCCCGATGACCTCGCCGATCCGGTCCACGGGGATCTGGAACGACACGATCTTGGGGGCGTTGTCGGAGACCTCGGCTCGAGGCTCGGAGATGGCGTCGGCCATGACCTCCAAGATGATCAACCGGGCGTCACGGGCCTGGTGCAGCGCCTTGCCCAGGACGTCGGCGGGGAGCCCGTCGATCTTCGTGTCGAGCTGGAGCGCGGTGACGGCGTCGCTGGTTCCGGCCACCTTGAAGTCCATGTCCCCGAAGGCATCCTCGGCGCCCAGGATGTCGGTCAAGGTGACGTAGGTGCCCTCGTCGTAGACCAGGCCCATGGCGATGCCGGCCACGGGCGCCTTGATGGGCACGCCGGCGTCCATGAGCGACAGCGAGGAGCCGCACACCGACGCCATGGAGGTCGACCCGTTGGACGACAGCACGTCCGACACCAGGCGCAGGGTGTAGGGGAACTCCTCTTGGGACGGCACCACCGGCAGCAGGGCCCGCTCGGCCAACAGGCCGTGCCCGATCTCGCGACGCTTGGGTCCCCGCATGAACCCGGTCTCCCCGGTGGAGAAGGGTGGGAAGTTGTAATGGTGCATGTAGCGCTTGTGCTCGTGGATCCCGATGGTGTCGAGGAGCTGGTTCATGCGGGGCATGCCCAGCGTGGTGACGTTGAGCACCTGGGTCTCGCCCCGCTGGAACAGCGCCGAGCCGTGCGTCGTGGGCAGTAGCCCGACCTCGGCCGACAGGGGCCGAATGTCGGTCGTGCTGCGACCGTCGATGCGGATGCCCTCCTCCACGATCCGCTTGCGCACGATCTTCTTGGTGAGAGCGCGCACCGCCGCCTTGATCTCACGCTCACGCTCGGGGAACTCCGGGCTGAGCTGGGCGATGACCGATGACGTCGCCTCGTCGAGCGCCGCGTTGCGCTCGGCCTTCTCGGTGATGGTGTTGGCCTTGGCCACGGCGTCGCTGGCCACTGCCACCACGCGCTGAAAGACGTCGTCTTTGTAGTCGGTGAACAACTCGTAGGGGATCGTGGGCTTCTTGCCGACCTTGGCCACCAGCGCCCGCTGCAGCTCGATCGACTCCCGGATCCAGGTCTTGGCCGCTTCGAGGCCGTCGGCCAGGACCTCCTCGGTCACCTTGGGCGCCCCCGCCTCGTAGTACTTCCACGAGTCCTCGGTCCCCCCGGCCTCGACCATCATGATGGCGATCTCGCTCCCGGCGTCCTCGGACAGGGCCCGGCCGGCCACCACGAGCTCGAAGCACGAGGCGTCGCCTTCTTGGTAGGTCGGATGCGCGATCCAGGTCCCTTCGGTGGTCCAGGCGATGCGCACCGCCCCGACGGGGCCGTCGAAGGGGATGCCCGACAGCATCAGGGCCGCCGACGCGCCGTTGATGGCCAGGACGTCGTGCGGGTTGACCAGGTCGGCGGCGAGGATCGTCCCCACCACGTGAACCTCGTTGCGAAAGCCCTCGGGGAACGACGGCCGCAGGGGACGGTCGATCAGCCGGTCCGTGAGGATGGCCTGATCGGTGGCCCGGCCTTCACGCCGGAAGAACGAGCCCGGGATCTTGCCGGCCGCGTACATCCGCTCCTCGATGTCCACGGTCAGGGGGAAGAAGTCGGCCCCTTCGCGAACCCCTCGCGACGCGGTGGCGGCCACGAGCACCATGGTGTCGCCGATACGCCCGAGCACCGCTCCGTCGGCCTGCATGGCGAGCTTTCCCGCCTCGAATGAAAGTGTGCGGTCGGTGCCACTGATGGGGCCCGACACGGTGATGGCTTGCGCCATGGTCTCCTCATTTCTCGAGGACACCTCGCCAGGCCAGTTCCCAGTGGTCGACCACCTCTCGCTCGTCGTTGCCCCGACCGACCCGGTCGAAGCGATCGGTGGTGGCGCAACGCGGCGCAGGTGACCGGCGACTGGCAGCTGACCGCTGGCCAAGTGCCCTGGTCTGTCGGGCGGACTGTCCGCCCTCTGCCCGGGCGGGACGTTCCCACCCGAGGTGGCTCCCGTTCCGGCCGGTGGCCGACCCGGGGGCCGGCTGCCTTACCGACGAATGCCGAGCCGGCCGATGATCGAGCGATACCGCTCGACGTCGTTGTCCCGCACGTAGTCGAGCAGCCTGCGCCGTCGGCCGATGAGCTTCATCAGGCCTCGCCGGGTGTGATGGTCGCCCTTGTGGATCTTCAGGTGCTCGGTGAGAAGGGAGATGCGCTCGGTGAGGAGCGCGATCTGCACTTCGGGCGAGCCCGTATCGGTCTCGTGCAGGCGATGTTCGGCGATCGTCGCGGACTTTTCGGCCATATGG
>Ga0209415_10003147_pt1 | contig 30698 bp, 26 predicted proteins | sample PeaSoiSIISIP2007_FD_187696 | JGI IMG/M metagenome (GOLD analysis project Ga0209415, IMG submission 187696) | Peat soil microbial communities from Weissenstadt, Germany - SII-SIP-2007 (SPAdes) (version 2) | ecosystem: Environmental > Terrestrial > Soil > Wetlands > Peat | place: Germany... | reverse complement strand
ACAAGGAGGCTTCGGCTCCCGCCTCCAAAGACAGGGCCGCACCCGCCGCCAGGGACAATTCCGCTCCGGCCTCCATGGACACGGCGCCGCCCGCCTCAACGCTCACCTCGCCTTCCGCCGTGCCGTTGATGGCCGGAGCCTCGATAGCCACCGCCTCTTCCGAAATCGAGACGATCGACGGCGGAACCGTGGCCTCGATACCTTCCTCGCCCATGGTGATCACCGCCGGGGGATAGGTCAGGGTGATGCCTTCCTCGATGATCATTTTGATCAGAGCCGGCGGCGCCGAAATGGTGATGCCAAGGCTGTTGAACTGCATGGACAACTCTCCATCCACCGCCGGCGGCCCGCAGGAAATGGTGATGCCGCCGATCTCCGGCGTATCGTCCACCACGATCTTGGCGGTGGCTGTCTTCAAGGTCTTGATGAGAGGATTGGGCGGTTCCTCGGTGACGATCGGCACCTCGCCTTCCCCCCAGAAACAGCCGGTCCAGATGGGGGAGTTCAAATCTCCGCCCTCGAACTCGATCCAGACATTGGCCCCGATGGGCGGAATGGCATAGAACCCCACCCCTTCTCCCGCATAAGGCACGCAGGGCATGCACCAGTTCAGGCTGACATGGGGCATGATCGCCACCTTGGCCACGATCCGCCCCAGAAACAGCGGGTCTTCGTTATCCTCGACCTTGGCCCGGTACTTGCCGAAATAGCGTTTGAACCGCGCCCGGCGGTCCCAGTTCGAGATCATTGCAGCACCAGGGGAAGCGTAGACATCAAGCCTTCGCGCGCCAGCTGGAACTGTTGCCGGTACTGGCCCCGCTTGATGCTGTGGGTGACGCTGCGCACCATGTAAAGACCGTCGAAGGTCAGCCCCGCCCCCCGCAACTGAGCCAGTCCGGGGCAGGACAAAATCGCGCCGTAGCGCAGAGTGTCCACCTCGCCGCTGGCGGTCACCGCGTCATCCACCGAGGCGTCGGTCAGGCCTTGGGCATGGGACATGGCGTCGACGATTTCCTCGCCGGGAAAGTCATAGATGTTCAGCGCCCGCATTCCGCCGTTGAACAGCACCGCCGGCTGCAGGGCCAAAGGCGGCATGCGGGTGCTGAGCAGTGTGGCCACCGGCAGATCGGTTTCCAGTTCCTTGTCCTGAATGATGCCGTCGTAAAGAATGGGAGCCGTGGCGTCGAAGGTGAAATTGATGGAGTCCACATTGGTCTCGGACCCCATATCCACCGACAAAGGCGGCTGCGGCACTCCAACCCGGATCGGCGGCCCCCAATAGGCCTGATTCAGTCCCAAAGTGGGGCCGGGCCGGATCATGAAGATGTTGCCGTAGCGGCTGGCCAGATACTGAATATACTGGCGGTCAGTCATGTTGGGCTGGATGGGAATCCCCTCGACCGGATCGCTGGCCAAGCCGGTCAGAGTGGGAATCACCATGGGGATCACCCCGTACAGGGCATAGTCCAGCAACAGCCAGTTGACGATCTCGTAATCGCCCAAGGCCGGAAAGTTCTGGGAATTTTCCGTGCGGTCCATGCTGATGCCCACATCCTCGCCGGTGGCGGTGATGGTGGCGGCTCCCGCCGCCTTGTCGTGGGACAGCTGGATATTGGCGATAAAGCCATCCATCAGCACATGGGGCATCGACCCCGGAATGGTCACGGCGATGCCTACCCGCAGCCCTGCCCGGATCTGCTGCTGCAACAGCATGGTGTAATCCGGCAGAAAGCTGCTGGTGCGATCGGCGTTGAACACCAGCTGAAACGTCGAGGCTCCCTTGTCGCTCTGGGTAATGCTGATTTCCGACAAGGCCTCGCTCAGCTCGGCCGAAGCGGGCAACAGGATTTCCGGGCCTATCATGAAGGTCAGAGTAATGCCGGGAATGTCCATGGCCGGTCAGCCCCCCGGCCGCGGAATGCGCAAAGATCGCCCAGGCTCGGCGGTCAGCTCGAAGGGATCGAGCGCCCCGTTGGCGTCGGCGATGCGCCAGGATTGCTTAGGATCACCCAGAAAGCGATGGGCCAGGGAATCCAGCCGAGTGTCCTGAGCCACCGGCACAGTGGTCTGCACCGCCACATCCTCGGGCCGCGGCGGCATCCGGCGGGCCAGATACAAAACCTTGCGACCATCCGCCCCCGTATGGACGGAGCGGCCGACGCGGTAATAGCGGCTGGTGACGCCGATCATCGCTTTGCTCCCTTCACAGGATCGAACTCAGGACGTTGTCGGCAATGCTGAGAGCCGACGACAGCGCCCCGCCGATCCCGGAACCGCCGGACGGAGCCGATGAAATCGAAATGCTGCCCAATCCAGACAGGTCCGACGTCACCGCCGACGGCGCCATGGCCTCCAATCCCTGCTGATAGGACAGATACTGGTGATAATCTGCATTGCTGGAGGACAGATCCGAATAGGTCAGCACCCGCATTTCCAGCGTCACCGTGGCGCGGATGGGGTTGAGCGCCGTATCGAATTCATCCTCGGATATGGAATAGGACGAAATCTGCACCGGCTGAACCTGCTGCGGCCCCCAGACGAACAGCAGCCGAGGCGCCAGATTCGGCGCAATTTCCAAAACCCCCGACGACAGCTGAGCCTGTGTCGAGTTCACATACTGGCTGGTGGGATAGATCAGCAGAACCATCGCCGCCAGCTGCGGGCGTATCCCCAGGCTGGTGGCGATGGCGTCCCCGGCCTCCAGCCCGTCGGTGGCGTCGATCTCGATATCCACCGTGATGGTTTCCACCGGAGCGCCGACCAGCCGGACTGCCAGCGACCTGTCGCCGCTTTCACCGCCCACCATCAACGGCTTCAACGACCGCTTTACCGTCGCCGGGTTGTATTGAAAGGCGATGGCGGTGGGTTGCCCGCCATCGGCGATCGACACCAACGCGCCCTTTTGCACCCGAGGACCACGCGCTACAGTCGTCATTCCAACACCCCCGATCCCAGCAATGACGAAGCCAATACGACATACGCCATTAATCGTTGATTATCCCCAAACAGGAACGCACGTCAAGGACATCACTTCCTTAGGCTTAGGCTCTTTTAGGTTGTTATATACTGAGCAGTTGGATACGCTGACTGCGTTCCGGGAACCACAACCTTTCGGAGATGTGATGCACCAAGCCCTGCATAGCCCAAAGGCGGCGGCGACGCCCCCCGCGCACAGCAGGCTGCCCGCCCGTCGGCATGAACAGCCAATGACCGCGCCCGCCAAAGGCCTGACGCTTTCCCTATCGGCCATTCCCCAGGCCTCGCCCGCCCCACTGGCATCAAGCGGCGGCGTGATTCAGGAAAAGTCCACGGTCGTCAATAGAAGCCAGTCCTACAGCTGGAATGGAAAATCCACCGCCGTCGGCCTTTCAATGAAGGCATGGCTGGACCCCGACTACCCTGTTCAGGGCGAGGAAGCCAATCTCAACACGGCGCAAACCCCCATGATGAGAGCCATCAAAGAAAAGTATCACGATAGCCTGACCAAAGACTGTCATCTGGTGAAGGGGCATTTGCTGAATGCCAATCTAGGCGGAAAGGCCCTTAACAATAATTTGTTTCCCATCACCAAAACCGCAAATGGCGAGCATCTGAGGACTGCCGAGAACACGATCAAGAATAAAGTATGGAAAGACAGGCAGCCCACATATTACAGCGTCACTGTCGACGGAAACCCAAATATAGACAATGAAGAATATAGTTTTGATGTGACCTGGGGCGACTGGGACATGGATAGCGAAGGCGGAATAAGCAATCAAAAATATATATCTATTCCATCTGATTTTTCCGACCTGAAAACCAATGGCGGAGCCGCTCGCGTCAAAGCAAAAATGACCAATAAGAAGTCATCCGGCTCAGGGCTTTCCCTGGCACCTTACGAAACAGTGGGGGCCATGGACAAAAAATCGAAAGATCGCCGCAACGATTTTGCGGATAGAGATGAAATGCATACAAAGCATGGCGCGGATGAAGACGGGCAATATTGTTCAGAACTTAAAGACGACGAAGATGACATCAGCGACGCCTTTTACGACGAAGAAGAAGAATCGAACGATCTTGATGACAGAGAAGACGCCGAACTGGATGAGGATGACGACATCCCGATGCAATAAAAATATTTTTTAAGAAATACGACTCAGATGTGGCAGGAGAAAAGACATGGCGCCAGGGATGACCGCGATACAAGCAAAGTCAGGGCGACACCCCCATAAGGGGAAAAGTCCACACTCGACCAGCGTGGCCCAGCGCTTTTCTGCAGCTGCGCAGCCGGCCAGCGGCCTGCCATTTTCCGTGGGCTCATCCCCCATCCAGGCTCCGCGCAACGACACCGGCTTGCCCGACCACATCAAAAGCCAGGCCGAAGGATTGTCGGGGCACTCCCTCGATGATGTGAGGGTGCATTACAATTCGCCAAAACCCGCCGCCATTCAGGCCCATGCCTATACCCAGGGCAACCAAATCCACGTCGCCCCCGGCCAGGAACGCCATGTGGGGCACGAGGCATGGCATGCCGTGCAGCAAAAACAGGGCCGTGTCGCTCCTACCCGCCAACTCAAGGGCATCACATCCCTAAATGACAGCCCCGCCCTGGAACGGGAAGCGGATGTGATGGGCGCGCGCCTGAACAACGCCAACGCCCCGGCCCCAGCCCAGTTGATGCAGAAAAAGGCCGCCGGGGCACCGGCCTTGCAGTTAAAATCCATGGTTAGAAATACCGGTCAGAGTTTCACGCATCTCGGCATCACAAAAACAAAACAAACCGTCACATCCAAGGCGGGAAAAACCAGAAAGAAGGACGTTTTCAATCTGGACCCATCAAAAACCCAAACCACGATTGTTGGTAAAAAAATGGAATCCTGGCTGGACCCGGCTCATCCCCTGACAGGAACAGAAGCAGAAGCGAACACATCTCAAGAAAACATGATGCACAGCCTAAAGATGGAACATACCATTCCAAGCTCGGGCCTCATCAAAGGGCACCTATTGAACGCCAACCTTGGCGGCCTTGCCGATGGCAACAATCTTTTTCCCATCTCTGGGGTTGCCAACAAGGAACACGAAGCCGCTGTTGAGCGGAAAGTCAAAAACCTTGCCTGGAGCGAAAAAAGAAAAACAGCCGGTCAAGGAACATATTACGCCGTCAATGTTAAAGGTCCGGCATCACACACATCCAAGGCGAACAGCTTTGAATGCACATGGGGCGATTGGGACATCAAGGCGGGAATTGGCAACGGAAACATTACAAATCTGGCAAAATACACGGTTACATCTTCTTACGATAAAACGGTTACGCCGTCCAAGAACGAAGCTCAATATTCCGGCATTGCCAAAAAGCCCGAAAGCGCCAGAACCAAAGTGCCTGGATACAGCGCCATCTCAACTCCTGCCGAGAATGAAACAGAGACCTTCCGGACAAACGACACCCATAAGAAATACAACCAACACACCGATGCATTAAACAAATCTGTCACAGAGGACCAGGAAATAAGCCACATTCTTAACGATGTTAATCGAAAAATATCTGGATTAACATCACTAATAAAACTGCATAACATCAACATTCACTTTGGTGAACTGAAATCCATTGATGAAAGCGTGCATTTTTTCGACATCGTAAAAAAGTTGCACGACCTATTCAGTCAAGACCCCATTCACGGAGCGCCATTTTTAAGAAAATAAGGCACATTACCCCCACCCCCTCACTTCGGCATCACTGAGGGTCTTTTCCTGCTTGGCATATTCCATGCGAGCTGCGGCTTTAATGTCGGCCATGGACAGCGCCCGGCCATCGGCGGCGGCCAGAAAGGCGGCGTTCAGGGCGACCGAGCGGATTTGCCCGCCCGATAGGGCCAATTGGGCCAGACGGTCGCAATCCAGATTGTCGGTGGGCATTTGAGGCGGGAATATCCGCGACCAGATGCGGGCGCGGATGGCGGCATCGGGAAAGGGGAAGGTGACGATAAAGCGCAGCCGCCGCTGAAACGCCGCGTCGATCGAGGTCTTCATATTGGTGGTCAGAATGGCCAACCCGCGAAAGGCCTCGATCCTTTGCAGCAGATAGCCCACCTCCACATTGGCATGGCGGTCATGGCTGGAATTGACTTCGGTACGCTTGCCGAACAGGGCGTCGGCCTCGTCGAACAGCAACACCACGCCGCCTTCATCGGCGGCATCGAACACCCGGCGTAAATTCTTTTCCGTCTCGCCAATATATTTGCTGACCACCTGACTGAGATCGACGCGATAGAGATCCAGGCGCAGTTCGCGGGCCAGCACCTCGGCAGCGGTGGTCTTGCCGGTGCCGCTGGAGCCGGCGAACAAAACCGCCAGCCCCAATCCCCGCTCGGTCCCCACCGAAAATCCCCAATCATCATGGACGGTGCTGCGCAGGCTGACCTGGGCGGCGATGGAATGCAGCACCGACATCTGAGAGTCGGGCAAGATCAAATCCTCCCACCCCGACTGGCTTTCCACCCTTTGAGCCAGGGAGTCCAGCTTGGGCCGGGACTGCTGGCACACCGCATCCCACAACAGCCCTCCCAAATCCCCCGAGCCGCCTGCCTCCATTTGCGCGCGGGCGTCGGCGCAGACGGCCAGAATGGCGGAACGGTCCAGATGGAATTGCGACGACAAGCGCCGGGCCAACGGGGAGGCATCATCCTGGCCGGCCAGGACCTCCCGCCATTCCGCCTCCTGCTCGGCGGAGGAAGGCTTGCCGACCTCGAACGTCAGCATGGGGCGGCGACCACCATGGCGGCGCTCGCGCCCGGTCAACAGCACCGGGGACGACAGCCGGTCCATCAGGCGGCGTATCGCCGGTTCCTGACCGTCCGCCCCATCCTTTTCGCCGCAATTGAGGATCACCACCACCTGATCCAAACGGGCGTGACGCTCGCAATGGCGGATCAGCAACTCCAGGTCATCGGCCGAGGACGGCAAGGCCGAGGCGGATAGGCAAATGATCACCGCCTCGCGCATCCGGCCGACAGCAGCAGCAGCAGCCATCGCCGTCGGACCATCATCCAGGGCCACCAGCTGAATCACCGGCGGCTCGCCCTTGGTCAGGCCGAGAATCCGCGTAATGCGGCCCACCAGCTCCATCTGCCCCGCCGTCAGGCTGTCGGGTGGCGGAAGAATGTCCAGATAAGGCAGCAGCTGGGCCGACAGCTCGAAATTTCCCAAAAGATAGCTCAGAATATCTTCATCGATGCGCAAGGGGCTGTGCACCAGCGCCATCCCCTTCGACAGATCCAGCAGCCGCCACAAGCGAAGGGGCGCCGATGGAGCCAGGGCCGACCAATGACCCTGGGCCAAAGCCGCCAGCGCAATGCCGAAGGTCGGAGCCTCGACCGCCCCTTTGGAAATGCGCCCGCACAGGCCTGGAATCCGCCCGTCCAACTCCATAGCCGCCGCCATCGCCAAAACCCCCTGCTCGAACGGCGACAATTCCAGGCGATGGCTCAGCCAGGCCAAAGCCGAATGCTGAAAATCAGGATGCGGCTCCACCAACGGCCTTTCGTTGGTTTCTCCGTCCGCCAGCCGCTCCAACGCCTGAACCGTCTCTTCGACGGCGGCGGCCATGGCCCGACGGTTCAGTTCCAGCCAGTCGCCAAGGGCGCGGGACGTCATGGGATCGCCTTCTCAATATTGATGAAGGGGCCGAAGAAAGCCCCGCCCGGCGCATCCAGGATGAAGGGCTGCACGCCCTGATCGCTCTGCAGCAACCACAGACGCTTGCCGCCCGAGCCATCCAGCAGTTCCCAGCCGTCGCCGTCCATGGGACGACGAATGGTCATCCGCCCAGACAAAACGATCCCCGCCCCGGCGATGGCCGAGCGCAAGGCGTCGGGCAGCTGGCCCTGATCCAGGGCCGCCGTGGAAACCGCCACCGGCGGGCTCAGGGCCAGACCGCGCCGCAGAGGTGTCGCCGCGGCTGGCGTGCCGTCATAGGCCACCGACAGCAGATAGCGCCCAACCGGCACCGCGTGCAGGGGAAAGGCCAGACTGGCGAAAGGCGCCGCGGCAGCGGAAGGCAAGCCATAATGGACAACCAGCCGCCCACGATCCCGCTCTATCCGGCAGACCTGCCCGCTTCGCGGATCGCTCAGACGCCACAAGCTGCCGGGCTTCAGAGTTTCCACCAGAGCGTCGCTGCGAGCCGCCGCCCCCAGGGCGTTGAGACGGGCCCGCAGGCCAAAGGGCAGTTCCCCCTTGTCCAGATTGGCCGAATAACCGTCGCTGATGGTGAAGCGCAAAGGACTGCCGAATCCGATGGAGGAACGACGGGCCATATTGGCCGACGGCACCGGAGTCAGGGTCAAACTGGCCGCCTGATCATAGCGGGGCGGCGGGTTCAGATTGCAGACCAGCACGACCTGATCGCCCACCAGGGCCAGACTGGCGCCATCGGCCAGACGAGGCTGCAACAGGAACACGGCGGGCTCGGACAGATTGGCCGTCTCCCCCTCACCGGCCTTGATCCGCAGACTGTTCACCCCGGCCTTCAGGTCATCGGGAAGAGAGACGGAGAAGCCGTTTTTATAAACGCTTAAGGGAACCGAGGCGGTTTCAAACAGTCCGCTCAACGGCCCGCTCATATTGCGGCCCCGCAGGATCAGGCTGGCCCCGGCGCCGAAGACCACCGCCGGAGGATCTATGGATTCGATCACCGGCGGCATGGTCGGCGTCGTGGCGAAGCCCGCCCCCAGGGCCGGCAACGGACGCACCGGCGACAGATCCGGGCTGATCATCACGGTGGCCAGGTTATAGGTCAGCGACGGCGCATAGGGCACCGAGGGGAACAGCGACCACACCCGATGCATCCCGTCCTGATCCAGCACGGTGGGGGTAAAGCGCACCGGCTCGGACTGCTGATCCAGGTTCGATCGGGACAGGTAGCTTTCCGGCCCCTCGCCCTCGATCACCCGGCGGATCTGTTGGGGCGTCAGCAGCGGAAAAGCGTGCAGCAGGGCGATCACACTGCCCATCAGCCGCTGAGGCTCCAACTTGGTGTCGTTGCCGTAAAAGCTGACAAGGTAATCCAGGGACATGGCCGCCGCCGGCAGACGCACCAAAGCGCCATTGGCGTCTCGAGTGGCCAAATCCTCGTTGCGCCGGTCGGGCGCCGGAGTCACCCGGTACAAAAACAGATTGGCCCCGACAAAGGCCGGATCGTTAGGCGGACGGCCCATACGCAGTTCGGGGGCCGCCGACAATTCGGGCACGGCGTGCAGCGCCTCGGAGATCATCTGGCCGAAGGCGGCGGTCACCGTAGCAAGGCCCAGATAATTGCTCATCGCCCGTCACGCCGGTTCTTCGTGTAATCATCGAGCCCCAGTTTGGGACGGGCCCGCGACGGGGTGCGCACAGGCGCGCTTTCGGCGGTGGGCATGGCCCGCAAAGCCGCCGCCGCCGACGTGGCCACCACCATCCGTTCCTCGATCCTGGCAGGCTGACGGCGTTCCCCGGTGGATGACGAGGCCAAAGGGGCCGCCGCCACCGGCGTGATCTGGGGCGGCGGATGATGAAACCGCGTCTCGATGACCTTTTCCAATCCCTCCAGCAAGTCGCCGTCATCCCCGGCGGGAACCAACGGAGGATCGCGCAACACGGGAGACAAGGACCCATCGGGCGGCGGGGTCGGCTTGGGAAGCTCCCAGCTGTCGATCTCCCCATCATCGACCTGAACGCCGATTTCCAGCCCAAGGGGGCGACGTTCTGGCGGAGCCGCCATATGATCGGCAAGATGATCGGCTGGCTGATCGGCCGCTCTGGTCACGTCCGGGGGGGCGGCATCCTCGATCCCGGCCTCCCACGCCATCGGCTCGGGCAGCGTTTCCAATGCCGGTTCGGGCGGAGCCAGATCGCTCCATCTCAGCGACATCAGCAAGGCATGGCCGTCCGCCTCGTCATCCAGCGGTCCCAGCAGGCCGATTTCGCGGCGCAAGCCGCTGCTCGGCTGTGGGGCGGGATGGATGACGGGCGGGTTCATGCCTCGATCTTTCCCACATAGAACTCTCGGCGAGAGGCGCTCATGGCCAGGATATCCGCCTCGCGCCAGCCATAGGCCCGAGCCAGCAGATGCACATCATGCATCTGCCGTTGCGCCAGGCCGGTCATCTCGGTCCACAGATAGCTGACGATATCGAAGGGGGAATTCCATTCATGCTGGCAGTGGGAGCACTGGATTCCGATCTGCAACTCCAGCTGGGGGTCCAGTTCATAGAGACGGTCGGCCAAAGCGCTATGAATTTCCGGCGGCAGCTCTAGCCAGGAACGGTTCCCGGCATCTTCAATGCCCAGCACCGCCCGCTCCAGCAGCCGAGGCTGTTGGATGGTCGGCGCAGCATCCTTAAAGGCGGCCAGGTCACCGCTGGTCAGCAGGCGAAAGCGCACCAGAACATTCTCCGCCTCCAACAGATGCTCGTCCTCCAGCAAGGGCGGCTCGGCGGGAATCTCGTGGGGGCACAACTGATGCAGCCCGGCGGAGAATTCGGACGGATGGCCGCATTTCGGACAAGTCGACACGCAAGTCAGGCTGGGGCCGAACAAAGCGGCCCGCAGCTTGAACAAGGCAATGTTGCGCCGACCCAAGGGCCAGGCGGTCAAGTCGTGGAAATGCAACTCCGGGAAGACCGGGGCCAGCATCAGCAGGCCCCGGTACCACACCGGCTTTTCCCGTCCCAATTCCCACACGCGGACAATGTCGGCGGGGGAAGGCGTCTTCATTGCTTACGACGCGGGATCGTTGTAGCTGACCTCGGTCGGTTCGGCGACGCTGGTATCGCGATCCCAGCCCTCGTTCTCCAACTTGAGGGTGCGGATGGCCACGGCGTTGCCCGAACCATCCAGCTCCGGCATGGCCTGGAACTCGGACACCCAGCATCGATAGATGTTGTAGGCCATCACCTTCTGCCCCGATTCGTTATACAGCTCGATGACGATGTCCTTGCGGAAATCCTTCAGCGAGACGTCGGGGTTGGTGCCGGTCGAGTTCTTGTAGTCCCAAACCTTGTTGGCCCACTGCTCGAAGGCGATGTCGTGGGTCACGCCCTCTTCCAGGGTGATGGCCTCGTAGCTGGTCTGACCGGGCGACAGGCGAATCACACTGGGATCGCCGCCGGCCCGGTGCTTGACCACCTCGGTGCTGCGCTTCAGCACGCTGACCTTGCTGACGCCGGCGATGTAGTTGTTGTCCCACTTCACTTTGAAGCGATAGTTCTTGTACGGATCGTAACGATAAGAGTTCGTTTTGAATTGAGGTGCGGGCATCTTCGAATTCCTTACGAGGCAGTCTGGCCGGCCTGCTGCTGGATCTGCAGCACGACGAATTCAGCGGGTTTGACGGGCGCGAAGGCAATGCGCACATTCACCACGCCGCGATCGATGTCAGACTGGGTCGTGGTCGTTTTGTCGCAAGCGACGCTGTAGCCGTAGAACGCGCCCTGGCGGGACAGATCGGCCATGAAGGTGCCGACCGACAGGCGCAGCTGCGACCACAAGGTTTCGTCGTTGGGTTCGAAAACGGCGAACTTGGTTCCCCGATAAAGACTTTCCTCGATATACAAGGTCAGGCGGCGAACCGGGATGTATTTGTAGTCGTCCGACATCAGATCGGCGCCGCGCAGGGTGCGCGTGCCCCAGATGATCGGCCCCAGAACCCGGAAGTTCCGCAGGCAGTTGATGCCCAGGGGATTAAGCACGCCGTTCTGGGCGTCGGTCATGTTGACCTCCAGCCCGGAAATGCCGGACATGCCGGTGGCGATGCCCGCCGGAGCCTTCCACACCCCACGGTTCAAGTCGGTGGTGGCGATCTGACCGGCGATGATGCCGCAGACCGGGAACGGCTCGACCAGCCCGCCCATTTCCACGTCGGGCTTCAGCACCTTGGGGAAATAGACCGCGCTGTTGCGCTGCCCCGCTTCATCGTTGATGCCGATATCGGTCGGCAGGATCTGGGTGATGTGGCCCTGCTTGATCTTGCTGGTCCAGTCTTCGGGCGAATCCACCAGATACATGGCCCGGCGCTGAGCGCAATATGACGCAGCGGCGGCATGGACGGTCAGGTCAATATCCGTTCCGCGCTGATCCCACGGAATGCACAGCAGATTGAACAGATCGGACTTTTCCAGAGCATACAGCCCGGTATGGCTGGCGGCGTCGCCCAGATAGTCGGTATCGGCCAACGGCCCGGAATCCGTACCGCCGGTCAAAGCGGTGTCCGTCGCCAGGGCGATGAACGGAGCCGGGTCATAGTCGGTCTTGGGCGCCGCCGGAGCCGCACCGGCGGCCGGAGCCGGCGGAGCGCAGTCCAACAGGGCCGACTGCTGCTTGATAACGCGATCGACCCGGTTGGGCAGGTTCTTGCCGCAGACGGTGACGAAGCGTTCGCTGGTCTTCTGCTTGTTGGGCTTGGTGTAGGTAACGGTCAGGTTGAACAGATCAGCCTTGGTCAGGCCGAAGCGGGCCGCCACCTGATCGGTGATGCCGTCCTGATCGACCCGCACGGTGATGGAGTTGCCCCAGATGCCGCCGCTGGAGGCCGATAGAGCCAGATCACCCACCGTCAGCGACGCCGCGGCGACCGCCGTCGTGGCGCTTTCCAGACGAACGATGGTCGCCTTGGTGCCGCCGTTTTGGAAAAAGTCCTCGACCGCATAGCTCAACGGATAGTCGTAGGACCGGCCGCCGAACAGGGTTTCGAAATCGCCGTAGCTGAAGCATGGAGTGGGCTCATTGAGCTCACCCATCAAAGTTCTTCCAACAAAAGCGGTAATGGACGTATCCACACCGACAATAGTGTGGCTTCCACTATCGATCTCTTCAATGTAGACGCCGGGATATGATGGTTGAACAGGCATGTGCATTCCCCTTCCTGATGTCGCGAAACGTGAGCTTGCAGCCGAGAGAATATTTCCAAGCGTCAATGTGACGTATTTTTTTGTTTTTAGACCTGCGGCTCCGCTATATGGCGTTTAGCATTTCTACTAAAAAAATATATTCATTCACACGCACACTCAAGTGTATATTAAAACATATCGTTCGCAACGATTAATGGTGCAGTTCCGGTGAAAACCCCCTGTTCGCACCCTCAAAAATCAATGCTGACAGACCACAGACGGACAAGGAGCCGTGACTTTTATGGGAATGCAGGTGACAGCCGGGGCGATGCTGGAATGCCCCTTTGGCGCCGCGCCGTCGGTCCTGATGGTGCTGCCCTATAACCGCGTGATGGCCGGATTGCCCGCTGCCACCATCATGGACCACATCCCCTTGCTGAACATTCTTCCATTCGGCGTCTGCGAGTGCCTGGGCAACCCCATGGTCGCCGCCGCAACGGCAGCGGCTTTGGGCGTTCTGACCCCCATGCCCTGCATCCCCATGACCCTGGCCCCCTGGATCATTGGATCGCCGACGGTTTTGATCGGCGGAATGCCGGCGCTGAACAACGAATCCATCTGCATGTGCGACTGGGGCGGGGTGATCACCATCGAGGAACCCGGCCAGTTCACGGTGATGGTGCCTTGACCAGCCGCGCCAGCAAACGATGCCATAGACTGGCGGCGAACGACGCCGCCAGAACCGTCAGCAACAGCCCCGCCGCCTTCAGCAACCAGAACTCGATCTTGGCGGTCTTCGCGGTCGAGCCGTTCATATCCTGACGCCAGCCCAGAGGCAGCGGCCGAATATCCTCGTCCATGCCCTTCAGATAGCCGAGGGTGGTCGAAGGATAGACCGGCGGCGAAAAAGACGTCTTGTAGGGACCGCCGCCCGATTGGGACAGCGCCTGCTCTCCCGCCGAAGCCTGAAGGATCTGCTCGCGCAACATGCCGTCCTGCCACAGGCTGTTGGACATGGTGACGCTGTCGGCGTTGACGCCACCCACCAGCAGCAAGGCCGCGACACCGCTTGCCAGCCGCAGGCGGCGGCCATAAAGCCCGCCATGCCACCCCGCCGTCCGCTCGAACCAGTCCGCCAGCAGATCATGCAAACGCACCGCATCGCCCCCGGCATAGGGTAGATGGGACACCAAGACATCGCGGATGCGGCTATCTGGCAAAGCGCGGATCGCCGCCTCCAGATCGGGGAACGACGACGCCTTGCCCGCTCCGGCGATGCCCCCCAACAGAGCCAGAACGAAGTCTCCGCCCCTTAACGACCCGGGAAGACGCCCACCCGAGGCCTTGCGCGCCGAAGCCATGATGCCATGGTCGGCAAAGGCCTTGCGCACATTGACATCGTCGAGAAGCCCCTGAAGCAGCCCCTGCTGAGTTTTGGCCTTCAACCGCAAAGCCGCCGACACGGCTTCGCCGGCAAAGGCGCTGACGAGGCCGATGCCTCCATAAAGCAGGGCCAGGCCGGCGACCACGTCAAAAGCGGCGTTATTCACGGTCTTCCCTCCCCATGGCTCGGCCTATTTCTTGACGTCGAAATGGGGGAAGGCGTCGACCCGGCGCAGCCAGCCTTTCAGGAATCTCCGCAGAACCGGATGCTCTTGGGCCAACGTGCGATAATAGGATTTACGGCCTTCCTTATAGTGCATGTAGACCTCTTGGACATCGTGGTGCTGCAAGGAGCGCACCGCCGAAATATCCAGCCAGGGCAACACGTCGTGGCTGCCGCCCAGATGGTTCAGCACCTTGTAGAGCAATTCCACCGCATGGCCGCCGGCATTGACGTAAAAGTCGAACATGATGTCGGCCAGCGGCTGAAACTCGATCTGATCGCCGAAAATCCTGTCCCAATACTGGGCTTTGTAGATCTTGCCGGCCTGATCGTCGGTCATATCTTTCAAAGCGTCGATGGATGGGGAGATGTTCAGCAAAGAGCGGGCATGTTCCTTGAACACCGCCAAGGTCACCCCCAAATTGGTAGCGCCCCCCGGATCGTCGGGGTCATTCACATAGCCCCCTTCGAAATTGAACAAGGTGGGCAGATATTTGGTGAAATCGGCCATATTCCGCATCCCTCCCCTATGCCGATGTCCATGCCTGGGCCAATTGCAATTCGCAGCCCACGGCGCCGATTTCGATTTCGCGATCAACGGCGTCGAATGACGCATCCAGCGAGAGGCTCAGGCCTCGGCGGATCTCAACCGGAGGATCGAAAACGATGCGATGTTCGGCCCAATCCGCCGAGCGCAATTCCAGACCGCCAATCTCGGCCGCCGCCGCTTCTCCATCCGACAGCCGCAGTCCGGTGATGGTCGCCCCCGGCAATGTCTTAAAGCGCAGGGAGACCGCCGACACCCGCAGGCCTTCTTCCCGAGGAACCGGCGGCGTCGGAATGGTAAAATGAAATTGATTGCGGCTGTAGGACAGCCCACGAATGCGCCGCGACGAACCGACAGACGAATCCTCTTCCACCTTGCCCGGATCGGCGATCAGCAGGGCATGACCATGCACCCACTGGCTCACTCCGCGAACAGGGAACCCGCCAGCTGATTTTTCCAGTGACGGGGCGGCAAGACCCAGCCCCCCTCCCGCCAGAACCAACCCCAGCAGCTTGAAGAACCGTCTTTTCTCGATCAGGCCAGCGTTCAGAGTGAATCCCCCCCTCGCTCACGAACCACGCCCCACAATGGCCGACAGACGCATTAAGGGTATTTCATAAATATGTGATTATCATAGGTTGTTTTGCAAATCAAGATCGGAGGAACGCCGGTTCGGCCGGATCAATTCCTAGGAATTTGAAGACAAATCAAGCCATCAACTCCCAAAAACATCTCTATTTATAAGGGTTTGAACGGCAGACTAAAGGATGATGCCAGTCGTGAATTTCACGAAGGATGTCGACAAAACTTAACATTCGACATCAAATCATCTATTATGTTTAGAGACAATATGTCGGCGTTCCTTTTAGGATCAAGCCATGACCACAAAAAATCTACAACCATATGAATATGACATTGATGTTGCTGAAGAAGACATCGACGAAATGGGCCACGTCAACAATGCGGTCTATCTGAAGTGGGTGCAGTCGGCTGTGCTCAACCACTGGCGCCGCCTGGCTCCCAAGGAGGCGGTTTCCGCCCATCTTTGGGTCGCGCTGAAGCACGAAATCAGCTATCGACGCCCCGCCTTTCTCAACGACCACATTATGATCCAGGTGGTCTTGGAACAACTGCTGGGTGCCCGGGCCTTTTACAAAACCATGATCAGCCGCGGCAGCGATGTCCTGGCCGAAGTTGAAAGCTGCTGGTGCTGCCTGGATTCCGTCACCAAAAAGCCGGTTCGCCTGGCCCGCGACATCGTCGCCCGCTTTCTGCCGTCCGAAACACCCCGACACTGCTGATCCTGACACCCCGAAATGCCCAAGACCGGCAAAAACGACTAAGGCCACCCGAAGGTGGCCTTAAGTCATTGATAACGCCTGAAGCTTTTGGCGTCCCCTAGGGGATTCGAACCCCTGTTACCGCCGTGAGAGGGGGACTAAACGGGGTTTCCCGGATACCAGCGAACGCTGGCGAACAGTGTAAAATCAATAAGTTAGCATATATTTATCCTTGTGCGATCGGCACCGTTCGGGTACATAATTGTGGGAAATTTGTGGGAAGCCCGCAATGGCCCGTACCGTCCGCAACGCCAAAATTGACACCCGCTCCGCCCGCTCCAAACTGCCGACAGGGAAGACGGTCCATTGGACCACGATCGCCCCCGGTTGCGCCCTCGGCTATCGCAAGGGGGCAAAGGGCGGGATGTGGATTGCAAAGTTCGTGAAGGAGAATTTTCGCCGCGAGGTCTCGCTCGGCCCTGCCGATGATGTGATGGACGCCGATGGCCTCACCGCTCTCGACTACGTCCAAGCCCAAACCAAAGCGCGTGAATGGTTTTCGACATCGGCCCTGGAGGCCGTCAACGGCGAGACCGTGACGCCCGGCAAGGCCACGGTTTTGCTGGTCATGCAGGATTACGTTTCCGAATACAAACGGAAGGGAGGCAAATCCCTGAAAGAGATGGAAAGCCGGATCAATGCCTTTATCCTCCCCGAGTTGGGAGAGGTGGCGCTGGAAAAGCTGACAACAAAACGCCTGCGCGACTGGCACGCCAAGGTGGCGACCACGCCGCCGCGCCTTCGCACGAAAAAGGGGGACGACCAAAAGTACCGAGATATCTCCGACGATCATGACGCCCTTCGGCGTCGGCAAGCCACCGCCAACCGCACGCTAACCGTCCTAAAGGCGGCGCTGAATTACGCTTTTCATGAAGGGAAAATCCAGTCCGATATCGCGTGGCGTCGGGTCAAGCCGTTTCGAGAGGCCGATTCGGCAAAAATCCGCTATCTGACGCCCGATGAATGCGTCCGCTTGGTCAATGCGTGCGATGAATCCTTCCGCCCCCTCGTCCAGGCCGCATTGCTGACAGGGTGTCGCTATGGGGAATTGACGGCTCTGCGTTGTTCCGATTTTAACGAAGTCGCCCAGACCATTTGCATTCGCACCAGCAAGGGCGGCAGGCCTCGACACGTCGTTCTGGGTGATGATGGAGTGACATTCTTTAGCGGCCTCACCTTGGGTCGCTCCGGGACGGCGCTGATGTTCACACGACCCGATGGTCGTGCCTGGGAAAAATCCCACCAGAGCCGCCCACTGGCCGAAGCCTGCGAGGCCGCCAAGATCGTACCTCACGCCAATTTTCACATTCTGCGTCATACCTATGCCAGCCATCTGGTCCAGGCCGGCGCCCACCTCTCGGTTATCGCCGCCAACCTGGGGCATGCCGACACCCGGATGACCGAAAAACATTATGCCCATTTGGCTCCGTCCCATATCGCTACGGCCATCCGGGCAGCCCTGCCGAAGCTGGGGATCGTTCAACCCCGAACGGTGGTGGCGCTGAAGCGGGCATAGGAAGTGCACTTTTCCTTTCCGGCGAAGGGCAGTCGCATCACGGGTTTATCGGTCAGGAGGAGGTGATCGCGGGGTTTGTCGCAGGGGAGCGGTGAGCGGCTCCCTATTCCTGTTGCCCGATCGGAAAAGGAGGTCTATTCCAGACGGCTAGGGATTGCATCTCTGTCAGACAACATAATCATCGACTGTATTGTTCAGAATGAAGATTGAGATTCCCGTCATTGATTTATTTGCCGGACCTGGCGGCCTAGGGGAGGGATTCTCCCGCTATGGCAATTACTTCGGTGATGACATATCGTTCCGGACAAGGCTTTCTATCGAGAAGGACAAGGTTGCGGCGCGTACCCTGCGGCTAAGGGCGTTCGTAAGAGCCTTCAGCGGGAAGACTATTCCAGACTGCTATTACAACTATGTCCGCTCGACTTCGCCCGCCGACAAGGATAAATGGGCCGGAGAGATGGCAGCCCTTCCCCAGTGGAAAGCTGCTGACGAGGAAGCCTGGAACGCCACATTGGGGGAGGTTGCCTTCATCGAACTGCACGAGCGAATCGGGGAAGCCGTTCGTGACCAAGACCTTTGGTGCCTTCTGGGTGGCCCGCCCTGCCAAGCGTACTCTGTGGTTGGCCGTTCACGCCGGATGGGAATCGGGGAAGGCATCCGCCAGTCTGGAGACGACGAACTCCAGAAGGCTGAACGCGAGCGCAAGGCCGAGGAATTCTATAAAGACGACAAGCACACGCTTTACCGCGAATACCTGAAGATCGTGGCGATTCACCAGCCACCGTTCTTCGTGATGGAGAACGTGAAGGGGATTCTGTCGTCTCGACTCGATGATGGCAGCTGCGTGTTCGACAAAATTCTCAAGGATCTGGCCGATCCATGGAAGGCCATCGCCGACCAAGACCTGCCGGATGAGGCACTGGCGAGATTCACCCCCGACAGGAAATTCGGCTACGCCATCCATTCATTCGTAGCCTTACCGGACAAGGTAAGTGGCGCTTACCGCAAGGCCGACTACCTGATCCGGAGCGAGGATTATGGTGTTCCGCAGGAACGACATCGCGTCATCCTGCTGGGAATCAGGGATGACCTAAATCAGGTACCCTCACCTTTGGGAAGGACGAAAAAGAAGACGTCTCTCGTCGAGATCATTGGAGACCTGCCGCCCTTGCGCAGTGGTCGAAGCGGGCGCGTCACGCACAAATTGAAGACGGCAAAGAAGGGGGATACCACTGCCAGTTGGATCGAAGCGGTGAAATCGGAGACGGCCAAGGTTCTGAAAGATGTCAGGGCCAGCGGCCCGACGATTCACAAAGAGATGGAGGACGCCCTTCATAACCTTGATCCGAATTTGACACGGGGCGGGAAGTTCATCCCATGCGAACCATGGAAAGCTCCTTCGCATGATCTGGCAGAATGGTACCGGGACAACACCCTGGGCGGTGTCCTCCTGCATGAAACCCGAGACCACATGGACGCCGACTTCGCACGCTACCTGTTCGTGGCGGCTTACGGTGTCGCAATGAAGAACTCGCCCAAGCTGCGTGACTTCCCCCTCATTCTTCTGCCCAATCACGAGAACGCCCAGACCGAGGAGGGGCGCCGCGTCTTCCATGACCGGTTCCGTGTCCAGTTGGCCGGACGCCCGGCAACAACCGTGACCTGCCACATCCGGAAGGACGGCCATTACTTCATCCATTACGACCCGGCGCAGTGCCGCAGCCTGACGGTCAGGGAGGCCGCCCGCATCCAGACCTTCCCGGACAACTACTTCTTTGAGGGCAACCGGACGGAGCAGTATGAGCAGGTCGGCAATGCGGTTCCGCCCTACCTCGCGGTCCAGCTTGCCAAGGTTGTCGCGCAGTTGGTCAAGGAGATGTCCGACGAAGCGTGCGACGTCGTGACAATGGGGGCAGAGGTTGGTTGACAGGCGCCATCGCGGGGACATCATGTCGCCGGAGAAGCGGAGCGCCGTCATGTCGCGGATACGGGGCAAGGACACCGGCCCGGAGCGTGCCCTGGCCGCCGCCATGGCCGAACAGGGCTGGGAATGGGAATGCCATGCCCGCGATCTTCCGGGCAAACTCGATTTCGTCTTCAGGGATGCCAAGGTCGCGGTGTGCGTCGATGGCGATTTCTGGCACGGCTGGCGGTTTCCGCAGTGGCGGGATAAGCTGTCCGAGAAATGGGAGGCAATGATCGAGGCCAATCGCCGCCGCGATGTCCGGAACCATCGGGCACTGCGACGGGTGGGTTGGAAGGTGGTCAGGGTCTGGGAACACCAGATCGCCAAGGAACTAGGCCGGGCCGTCGAACGCATCTCAATGGCCGCAAAATCCCCTCCCAATCACGACAACTTGCGCAGCACCTAAGCCACACCCATTCAAGACGGCACCACTAACACATGAAGCCAAAAATTGTATTTCTAGATCTGGAAGGAACGCTCGTTCAAATTCCTCCGGTTGCATCTTCGACACAGGTTGCACGAAGCGCATGGACAACGGTCGCTCATCGACTGGGGGCTGCATGTCTAGAAGAAGAGGAAGCATCAAAAAAGCGGTGGGAACTTGGCGAATACCCCAATTATCTCGACTGGATGGAAGACTCCGTTCTGGCTTTAAAGCGTCACGGACTGACCGGGAAAATATTCAAAAATACCATTGATTCTCTTGAAGAAATGCCGGGCATAAGGCGCGCGGCGTCAAGCTTTCATAAAACTGGGGCGAGCATAGCAATTATATCTGGCGGCTTCAAAAGAATGGCTGACAGAATTCAGTTGGCAACAAAGGCGCGCCACGCCATGGCAGCCTGCGATCTATTTTTTGACAAAGAGACCGATGCGCTAGAGCACTGGAATTTATTGCCAAGCGATTACGCAGGAAAGGTTGATTTCATGAGACTCATGATAAGAGAGTACGGATGCTCTGCTAAAGAATGCGTTTTTGTTGGTGATGGGAACAATGACGCATTTCTTGCCGCTGAGGTTGGTGTCTCGATTGCATTTAATGCTCAGGAAGGCATGAAGAGGGTTGCCTCATATACCATTAATGGAGCAGATTTCTCAGTTGTAGCCGATATTGTAGCCGACCATCCGGAGGGGTAAATGCACGTCCTGTCTGATACGGAGATCAAGACCCTTCTGGCAGGCAATCCCTCGGTAATTCAAGATTTTCCAGACAACCCAGGCTGGAGGACAAGAAACTTCTCCGACCCACTCTGGGATGGAAAAGACTCTCCGATACAACCATGCTCAATCGATCTCCATATTGGCGAGATTTTCGTCCCTGGAACGCCTGACGGCCACCTGGGAAGCCCCGCCAATGGCTGCTTCTCCTACGAACTCGACGCTGGGCATTCTGTTGTGGTGATGAGCCATGAAACATTGAATCTCCCCAATAATATTGGAGCCATTGCACTCCCCCCCTCTCGCATAAGCTCCGCCGGGATATTCATTGCTAATTTTGGTCATATCGATCCTGGCTATAGCGGGCACCTGCGATTCACGCTTATTAATATGGGCAGGGAATCTTTCCCCCTCAAGCGAGGGGAGATGGCTATCACATTGATTTTATTTGAAGTTGGCCCTGCTCTTGCCCCATTTGGGGCTCGCTACTCTCAGATTCCAGATCGCCCAACAAAGCAGCAAGTCGATTGCCTTGCCCGAGATTTTGCGAACATCACGGAACGCGCAAAGGAAATCGCAAGAAAGGAGATTGATGGTTCTGGGCTGGACAGGATGATTGACACAACGATAAAGCCGGCAATATATGGGGCGATATTCGGAATAATTGCATCCGTGCTTGGATATATGATCACAATTAAAGTGGATATTGGTCAGGACGTGAAAAAGATTGGGACTCTCGAAGAGCGCCTCGCGGATCTCCAGAAGCAGGTCTCAGACATTAAATCTGCCGATGAGCCTAACAAGAGCTTGGCGGTCCAGATCAAGGGCCTAGAGGGTCAGGTTAAACACATGGCTGACGATCTGAGCAAAATAAAGACACGATAATTCTGAGCTTAAAAGCGGGCATCGTATTTGTTCATATTTTTATATCGCTAGACCAGACTCCCTGCATTTGATCAAGAGGGAGATCAACCTTTCCGCTTGCTTGTCAGTTGGGACTTTGGACGGACTGACTATCACCGGGAACAGGGCCTTTTCATCTTCCGATCCGATCAGCCGCATCTCCCTCGCATAATCGCGAACGGCGATCCAGGATTCAGACGGGCGGGACATGACTTCGCTGACTGCCCTGATGCCGTCATCGATCCTTCCTTCGGCCCTGGCATCACGGATGGCAGCCTTCGCTTCGTCCGGCGGCAGCAGGAACGCATCAAATCCGTCCACAACCGGGATTTCAGCTTGAAAGGCTACCTTCGGGCAAGCCTGATCCTTGGCCCATTCGGAAGGGCTTCGACCTGCCAGCGGTGGGGTGCAGATCACTTGCTTCATACACTCGGCAATCAGCGCCAACTGGGCTTCGAGAACGCTACCGGCAGATTGCATCTGCCATATCCGAAGGTAATTAAGACGACCACCACTGGATTGATCCCGGGACAGGATAGCAAGGCGAGCAAGGGAATAAGCTACGATCTGCGACCGAAGGCCAGGGACATACCAGGGGGCCTCAGAAACCAAACGTTCCGTAGCCAGAAACAATATTCTTCGCGCGACGGCTGACTTGAACCAGTCGTCACCATAGAGGGGCTTCTTCTCCGCCCACTCCTTGGTGATCCGGTCGGCGAAGGTGGTGAAGCTTTTCTCAGCCCCCTTACAGGCGATCTCGGGCAGGCCGTCAAAGCAGTTCTCGACCTTTGCCAGATCGGTCTTGGTGATGACCTGATGCTTGGGGTTCAGGCGAAGGAACTGGTTCTTGCGGGCATCGGTCATACCGGCCTGGTCGTTCAGGTGTTGGCCCCGGGCGCGTTCGTAGTACCAGTGGGTCTGCACCTGTGATGCGCCAACAGCCGGGGCCAGGATGCGACGCGATATCTCCTCGATCTTGCGATGGAATTCGTGGTTGGCGAAGAAATCGCTGGGACGGACCCCGTTCTGCGAATTGGCGAAGCGCGAGATCCTCGGGATCATCTGGAGCGCGAGGTCGGTCTGGACGACGGACAGTTTCATCGGAACGAAGACCCCGGAAAGATCCTTCCTGTCCTTGTCCCGGCGCGCCGCTGCCAGGGATGCCGTGGTCTGTGCGCCGTTGACGATCTGCAAGTCGGTGGCAGAGCGGATCATCAATGCGCCGTTATCGCCTGTGAATACCTCGACCCCGGAAGCCGTGCAGGCAATGCCATTGTTGTAGGCAAAGAACAGCTCCGGCTCCTTGGCGATGGTGGTCGCGATGCCCTTGTTGACGCCGCTGCGGCGGCCAAGGAAGGTCCGGACATTGCCCTCAAGCAGGCGGCTGCCATGGCGGATATAGATATCGGCCAGCACTTCAGCAGGGACAACAGCCAGATACCCGCTATAGCCGGAACTCCCGACCGGACCAGGCAGCACAGGAAGGCCGCCACCAACAGCATGGGAGAAATCGACGACGAGATCATCTCTTGCGCTTCCGGCCTCATGGATGCGCTTCAGTCTCGTCACGTCCCAAATCTGGAAGGTGATCGGCAGCCCGTCCTTGGTTGCCTCGGAGGGTAGTTCCCGCAGCTTGTCACTGACACATCTGTCGGTGATGACGTGCAGCCGAAGGGCAGAGAGGCTTTCTACGCGCTGAAGCCTGCGGGCAAGCGCCCAGAGGGGGCGGCTTTCTTCGATGTTGCTGCCCAGCCAACCATCACGGGAGCACTCGAAGACGTTGATCAGTCTGTTGAAGCCCTGGTCTCGTGCCTCTGTCCTGGTGAGGTTCGGCGGCATCTCTGCATCACCGTTGTGCAGGGCGACGAAAAGGTGAAGCGATTCGTCGGCCTCGTCAAACGCGAAGGCATCGATCTCCAGTTTCCTGTTGCTGGGACCGGCGACAAGTTCGGGGCAGAGTTCAAAGTCCGGCAGTTCGTTGGCATCTCGCAGTCGGTCGAGCACTTCCTCGACGAAGCCTTCCCGTAGGCCGCAGGCGCGGGTTTCAGCTCTTGATGCCGCACTGGCCAGCACATCGGCACGGTACTCGTCCTCGGTCATCACTCGTTTCCCCCGATCATCTCGAAATCCCTGGTTGTCGACAGCTCAACAAGGTAGCTCACGTCATTGATGCCGACGGGTACATCCGCCGCCACAATGCGCGGAAACCCATCTGCCACTCGGTAGCGATGTGCCCCGGCCAGTCTGACGGCGTATTCCCCGTGTCGAGGATGATCGTGCCAGCGCATGGCGGCCAATCTGCTGTCGAACTCATTGAGAGCGAGCGGTTCGCACTCAAGCTGTTCCCTCAGCGAATCGATGATTGCGGCGGCGGTCATCGCCCCTTCCATCTCCAGGGTGGCATCCGCCAGCCGGAACAGGCGAAGCTCCATCGGGGCGGTTCCGGGGTCGAGTTGCCCGAGGCCGTTGACCCGGAAGGCGTCGGCATCCGGTCGGACGGTTTTCACCTCGATCCGCAGACCGTCCGGCAGTATGAAGTCCTGGGGACTGCCCAGTGGTCCGTTCCAGCTGCTGACGGCCTCGATCAGTGGATACCGTTCCAGCAGGGAGCGAAGAACAAGTAGTTCTCCGATCAGCCCTCGCAATTCGCTAGCCGACAACCCGCCCCTGTCGCCCTCAAGAAGTGCCCGCCAACGCTCGACCCGGCCAAGGATGGCTGCCGGGGCCGTCTCGGCGTTTACGCCGGAGCGGGTGAAGGCGATGATGTCCTGGCTCAGACCCGCGAAGACAGTGCGCAGAGACGGTTCATGAAGTGACAGGCGCAACCACCACCGACCATCGGGGCGCTGTCCCCGTTCGATAGCGATGGCCTTCATCTGGCGGGGTTCAGGCGGTCGCACAGGGCAGAACAGCACCAGCCCGGGATACGCAGGCGGTTCGAATTCGGCGTACAGGTCCAGGGGATGAAGATCATCCACCCGCCTGTGGAGCTTGGTCCGATCGGTACTGCGCAGGTCGTCCCAGAGGACGTCAATCGTCGTCATCGTCGTCCGTCACTGGCTCATCGTCGAATTCGGGCGCGAAAAGCTCGTCCTGGGCAACCTTGTTCAGGCGATACTTGATCAGTCGCTTCGGGGCGTCAGGATCGGTTGCCCCTGGGAAATGCAGGGCAAGAGCGGGCAGAACGAGGCCAGACAGGTAGTAGTCCAGGTCTTCCCTCTTCTCCTTGCCCCGCAGCAGGTAGATAACCAGGAGAGGCGCGTTCATGGCCGCCCGAAAATCATCCTCCTTTACACCTTCCTTCTTTTCGAGGTCATCCTGCCTGACCTGTTCCTTGACGGCCTTGACCTCGTCAGCCGTGAGACCGTGAAGGACGTCGCGACGACTGCCGACACGGGAGCTTTTCCCCGAGACCTGGATCGAAGAGAGCTTCTCGACAACGCGGATTTTTCTTTCCTTGGCCTGGAGGGCGATGCCGGGCAATCCTTCAATGTCCACCGGGCCAGCAGTCCCCGAGGTCAGGAGGGCAACGGTCCAGTGTTCCAAGGGTGGTACCTGCCGAGCGGGCAGGTCGCGGAGGTAATCCGCGATGCTGTCGCCCTGGAAGTCATGATTGAGGGGATGAACGGCGAACTCGTCGACGAAATCGGCAATATCCTTGGCAGGAACATTCCGCCAAAGCATGGCCCCACCGTGCGGTGAAGCATCGGGCGTTCCATTGCGTGAGGCTAGACCGGAAGCGAAAAGCTCGACCAGTTTCAGGTTTTCTTGGTTGCGCTTTGCGTCCGAAAACAGCCGCGCCGACTCAATTCCACGACCGGTAAACGACACCTCCTGGCTTGTGCCAACGATATCGACACCCGTCGCCATCTTGTTCCTGGCTGTGATCAGAAGTGTGTCCGGATGGCAGCGGACCCGCAGGCCGAACTCTTTCGGCGTTGCCTTGCGCCGCTTCATCCGTGCGAACTCCCGCTTCAATTCGCCGGTCGCCTCGGTGATGTGGCGATACCACCCCACCGCATCCGGTGTGAGCCAGAGCTGGCAGAGATCAGGATAGCCATCCCGATAGCCGAACCACCGCCCCATCTGAAGGAGGGTGTCGTACATCTTCGAGTTTCGCAGGAAGTAGCTTGTCGAAAGCCCTTCCAGGGTTAGGCCGCGCGAAAGACTGTTGCCGCCGACAGCGATGACCCGCACGCCCGGTTCTGCCTTGGCCACGGAATAGTCCAGTTTGGTCGCACTCGTGGACTGGTTCACCGCCTGGACTTCAATGGGCGAGATGGATACGTGGAGGGCTTCAAGAACCTCGCTCCAACTGAATCCAGCCGAGGCAAAACGGGTGGCGAAGATGTCAGCGAGAGCGGTGATCTCGGGACTATTGGCTGCGGCCTTAGCCGGCCCCAAGGCCCCGTAGAGCCTGACCGACCGGCGAATGTCCTCCAGTTCCGTATGAATGACTGCGGCAACCTTGTTCTGCACATCGGTGAAACGGGAAACGTTGACCAGCATGGAGCGATGCATGCCACCACCCTTTCCAGGATGACCAGCTCTGGCCCGCAGATCCCTAAGAGTTGTCGTCAGCAGGAACCCTCGTAGAGCCTCCTTGAGCGAGTTTGGCAGCCAGTCCACCTCCTGATCCTTCTGGTGGGTTACCGGCAGCCAAGTGTCGGCATCATCGATGTCGATGAGGATGCTGGCAGCATCCGATGCGACGCTGTCATCAGGGGTATCAGGGTCAGCCTGGGCAAAAATGGCATTCATGCCGACATAGTTGTCGGGGGGCTCCAGGACATGGATAAAATCCCGGGGGAACAGGTCGTCACCCCACATATCGTTGGTCGAAGACGGATCTATGAAAATGTTCGCGAACGGGGTTGCTGTGAAGCCCACATAGCTGGATCTGGTAAACAGCCCAAGGATGTCGCGGATACCACGGTTGATGGCCGTTACCTGCCCAGGTTTCAGTTTGGTATTGATCGATGCATTGTCCGCTTCGTCGTCGATCAGCAGAAGGGGAACGTCGATCTTTCCGTCATGGTTGGCATTCTTGGCGCGAAGCCAAGCCGCCAGCCTGGACAGAACCGAGGCATTCTTCTTGCTGACGACCAGGACGGGTTCCTTCACTGCCCCGAGCGAGATGTTGAGAGCCGATGCCGTGTTCTTTCTGAAATCGCTGTCCCTCGAAGTAAAGACGATGCCATCACGCCGATCGTTAATACGACCGACACCAACATGGGTTTTGTGGCCAATCTGGCCAACCGCAAGAAAATCGCGGCTGTCAAGTCCGACAAAGGCGGCATCCATTCGCTCCTGAGTCTGGCGCCGAACATTCTCAAGGGTCCCGGTGAGTAGGACCACCATGCGATAGCCTGCATCTGCCGCCTTGCAGATCAGCGCGGCATACGAAGCAGTCTTGCCGGACTGGACATCGCCCACAACCAGTCCTCGCCGCTTCCATTCGCTCCCCTCTTCTGGATTACCCAGCAGGTCGAGCAGTTCGTCCGTTGTCCGATCGAGGGTCGAAACCACCAATGGACCCCAGCCGTTGCGGATCAACATCTCACGATACCGGCTCCAGTAGAACGGATCAATCCCGGCCCTCCGAGCCGCGAGCCAGGGATCGTGCTCTTCTTCCGAGACGAGCGTTTTCCCCATCTCCATCCGGATGCTGTACCGGGCATGAAGCAGCTTGCGGGTCTCGTTGACGAAGGTTTCCGACAATCCGAACCCAGCCGCCATACCGGCCAGGACCTTGTCGATCTGCTCTTCGGTGGGGGGAAGGTCGAGGGGAATCAGATTGGCGACGGATGACGCCAGCGCCTCAGGAGACTCGATGTTCATTCGCGGAGTTTTCCCATGATGCGTTGCGCCATATCCGGATATCGGCTGAACGGGTCAGTCAAATGAAGCTTTTCCAGGACGGACTGCCTCATCTCGGGCAGTTCGACGAATGCCCCCAAAAGCCTAGCAGCAAGCGCCTCAAGTTCGGCCTCGGTCATCTCGGCCTCACTACTTCCGACCGGAAGGTCATTGCTGACGTGGACATAGATGTCATGGACTGGAACCGAGTCCTCCAGCAGACGATAGACCTGCTCCATGTCAATTGCCGAGGCCCCTCCATTCAGCACTGCCTGAAGGATCGGATGCGACCTGTTGATCCGCCAGGTCACGGCCCCTCCACGTAACTCATGCCGTTCCCACAGAGAGACTCTGTTAGTTTCCACAGGAACGCCACGGTGCTTATAGACTGCCTTGCTGCGGTTAGTGACCGCACCGACGATCCGCTTCAGGTTCGGTCGCAAGGCGATAGGAGGCTCCGCCATGGTCTTGCGGACATCGACCTTCCAGAGGTGGTCCAGTTCGATGGGCACATCAACTTTGATGCGCGCCAGCCGGATCAATTCGTCCGATGGCACAATCCGGTACCAGCCTCCGGGCACCATAAGCCGCCCGCCCCGATATATGTAGAAGCCGTGCGCGGTCTTCAGGCTCTCGCGCCCCCCGACCTTGTCCAACTCGACTGTCCCCATGCGCGACGGAAAGGGGAGAACATACGGAGTCACGACGATATCATGCCCACCGATGGTGAATTTCTCGGTATGAAGGCTTTGCCCCCGCGGATGATTGCCGAGAAAAGGGTCGAGAATCGGCAGGGAGCGTCCGTTCACATCAATGGAGAATGCCCCCATCATCTCCCCCGACAGGAAGCGGTGAAAGACCATGGCCAGATGATCGGCTACCCCCTCCATGGCCTTTTCAAGCTCTCGCAATGGGGAGGTGGATTCGATGGGATAAAGCCGGTCAAGCTTCTCCCAGATGACCACCGTTCCGTGCCCCTGCGCTGTCAGGGCAGCAAGAATATCAGGGAGCACCTCTTCAGAAGTTGGCTTCTGAAGCCACCAGGCCCGGCGGGATTCGCATTCGTCCAGGTCCCAGGCACGGATGGCAAGATCACCGTCCCTCATGGAAGCAACCGTCATCCGTCGACATTGAGACAGTGATGCGGTCTTCATCCCTAGGCCAAAACGACCCAGATCGCCATCGGGACGGTCCTCGCGCGGATCACGACTGCCGAAGCGCATGGCCGCGACGAGTTCGCCATCCGACATTCCCTCGCCATCATCGATGATGGCGACGAATGCTGAGGTGCCCCCCGAGAAGCGAATGGACACCGAGCTGGCCTTGGCAGTGATGCTGTTGTCCACCAGATCGGCGATGGCCGCAGGCGTCGAGTATCCAACAGCACGAAGGGATTCCATGAGAACCGGGGCCACAGGAGGTAGTTCCATGCCCCCCTCTTCCACCAGGGCCACAGCCTCCGCTTTCCTCATGCCCTTTCGCCTCCCCAAGACCTACTATCTATAGGTTTCATTCTATGTCAATTCAATCAAAGATCAAATCGAGGAAGCCCCCCTTCGACGGGGCGTGGCGGTACAAAACACGTCTTTTCACATAAACCGGGAGGAAGGGCGTGGTCGGCTGTCCCTACACCTCTAATTCGACTGGGGTGAACAGGGAGCTGGGCCGCCCCGTCAGGCAGGTGAGCAGTGACGTCGGCCTGCAGTTCCCGAATGTGAGACAAAGGTTCGTGATTGAACGTCCGGTCTTCGTGATTGTCGCACGGGTCCGAACGGCAAGCATGGGCGCAGAGCCATCGTGACAGGGCCGGAAGGGGAATGGCGGGTTGGGATAGCATTCTTGACAGATGTGTCCATGTAATTTTTCCCCATCACATGGTCCTGTCGTGATTATCCATGGTCGCTGGATAGCCTCGGATCAGGTTCCAAAAAGCTTTGATCCGGATACGCAGGATTTGCAGGATAAATTTTTGCCGCCTTGGAAAATACGTCCTGTTATGGCCGTGGACGATTTCTGTCTTCCTTGAGCCAGGGATGTTTTCATCTCCTAATCGCCATGGAGGGATTCCAGTCTCATTATGCTCAGTCAAAGATTTAACGTAGGCGTGAATGGTATTGCGGGAACCGTGCCGAACGCCTTTTGGGGCGACGAGATCCATGCAGCCGAGAACAAGTTTCTGAAACGAACCAAATTGTCCCCGTTCCAAAGGGCTGGGTCGCCCCGCCCAACGCCATTGATACCAGCACTCCTCGACGATTTTTGCCAGCATGGCGTTGCCGGTTGTGCCGCGGTACGCAGTGGTGGTCTGCATATGGAGGTCGATCTCATTTAGGATGTGCACGCAATCGAAATCGATATTTCGCCGATAGTCCGGTGGAGGATCGCGCTCTTCCTCCTCCGTCATGTCTTCGGGAAGCAACTTTTCCCATAACCAGAACATCCTAGGATAGAGGTGAGTCCAGCTAGTGTAATGCTCGCTGACAACCTGTAAATCGTCGTATTTCCCGGTCATGCGCCGCAGCACTTCAACCAGAACTTCCGGGCAATACAAAGCGGCCTGCTGTACGATCTCGACGTCTTTGCGCAGGTCGGTCAATGTCGGGGGCGATATCCAGCAGTCGGAGAAATATTTCACGACGCAAAGCCGCCAGATAAAGCCGAGATCGGCAGTCTTATCCGTCCGTTCACTCCTCTCCGCACCCTCTGCGAATTCGATGAAGGTTAGCGGCTGAATCCATCCCGTCTTCCTACAGAATGCGTCGCGGAATGCCTCTGCCGCACTCACCGATTCGACTGGGAGATGCCCTTGGCACGCCGCAAACACCATAGCTTTCGGATGGAAGAGGTGGCCCCGGAAAATCGGACAGTCTGCTAAGCTAATCCCGACCGATCGTGTCCCTTGGATTGGTGTAACAGCGCCGTCGCCGTTTGATCTCCGGTTGGTTTGGCCGGATTGATCAGGCT
>Ga0209415_10003146_pt1 | contig 30701 bp, 28 predicted proteins | sample PeaSoiSIISIP2007_FD_187696 | JGI IMG/M metagenome (GOLD analysis project Ga0209415, IMG submission 187696) | Peat soil microbial communities from Weissenstadt, Germany - SII-SIP-2007 (SPAdes) (version 2) | ecosystem: Environmental > Terrestrial > Soil > Wetlands > Peat | place: Germany... | reverse complement strand
AATATTCGCTACCAGAGCGCATTTCATAACATTTTGTTTACGTTTTTACGTACTCGATAAGCAATTGACCCAAAAAAGATAACCGGACAGCCACCATGCTGCTTCAAGTGCAAATTAAAATGTTTATGATCCTGCGGTTTTTCATGATTGATACTCTTCTGTCGCAGCCTACATAGTACAATAAAAAAGGGCCGAGTGCATCAAAAAGTTTGACCTTCGGCCGCTCGGCTATCTTGGCTTTATAAGGTCCGCCGCTTTCCGCCGCCCTTTCGCGATTGGTTTGGCTGTTATTGGAGTCTCTCAGAAAAGAATACTGCGAATTAATTAATTAGAATATAGCAGAGATCAAGAGAGACCACCTATAATAAATAGGGCATTTTAAGGGTATTAAGGGGATATAGGGATGTGATGAGATCGCATAACGTTTGTAAATTGGTGATCAAGAGAACCTCTCTTTAATATGGGAACTAAATACGACGCGTGACACGCACGAGAGGTGTCTTTTAAGTAAAAGATAAATGCTATTCTTAGACAAAGATTGTCGATTTTACTTAGTCGAGGATGTAATATGTTGAAAATACAGACAATATATAGTTCTTGTTTTAATTTTATCAGTCGAGCGAAAAATACAGGAAAATTTCATCTGATGTGCGAATATTATCGTGAAATTTTCATGAGTAATTGCTGTAACTCGTTGATAATTAGTGACTTGAAATTTCACGAGATGCGCGAACGTACATACCTGTGCTCTTGAGAACGTGTGAAAGTTGAAGTAGGTGACTGAAGGTCAAGAATAAAAATGTCGTGTTCACTATATTGCCAGAATGGATAAATACCTAGCCCGACAGCTCAAGCAGTTTTTGAAGTGCAATATTATCGAGTGGAACATGACGACCCTTACCGTGAGGGTCTTCTTGAGTTTAAGCATCGCGCCTTAGTGATAGGAATTCGATTCGCCCTTGAGGACGCCAATCAAAGCTAGGAGTTACCGGTTCCCGGTAGCTCCTTTTTTTTTTACCCGCTGAGTTTATTTTTCCCATCCTTCCCGCTTTTAAAAGCTGGTGATATACTTAAACTAGAATTCAAGCTTGTAGAGAACTTGCAAGAAAGGAGAAAACGTAGGCGGCATTACCCAGGGGTCTCAGCCCTCGTAAAGGCGCTGGACAAAGAAAGGGGTGTTAATATGAAAGAAGAACTGACGAATAAGGGCATCAACATTATGGTTCCATTCCTCGTGGGTGGTGTTGTGGGTGCAGGATTGGCGTTTCTGTTCGCGCCAAAGCCGGGGAAGGAAATAAGAAAGGACATCAATCGGTTCGCCACTACTACGAAGGATCAGGTTGCCCTGGCCATTGACAAGGGGAAGGAGCTCTATGAGGAAGGCAGAACAGCAGTTGCGAACGCCATCGACGCAGGCAAGAATGCGTATATCCAGGAGAAAGAAAAGTGGCAGCATGCATGAGCCGCGTAGTTACGGTGATTAAATTCCGCGTTACGCGAGGACAGCCTCCCCTGAGGCTGGGAATTGGGATCCAGAAGGTTTTGCGAAGAAAGGGCATGCAAGGAAGCATGCCTTTCCTTTTTGTGTGCTTCTTACTTCTATACGTCCGGAGACAATGTGCAGAGATTGTGAATACGCGTTCCCTTTATCGTGATCCAACTTGATCTTGGGACCGTTCCGTTATTACACGCTTGAGAGTACGGCATATAACCATTATTGGCTGTTCATGTGACTGCAAGAATGCTATCGCAATGATGATCTCGAGATCTGTTCGCCCTATCATCTTTCACGGAGAAATGATCGCGAAAGAAAAAGGTATGAATGTTTTTACTTCCTGACCTATGATTGACTACCGACACATGGGCACGAGGGGACTGAGCCGGATCCTCAGCTTCCTGGCGAATGTTCTACGCGATTTCAAGCGCAACCAGGGCCTGCTGCTATGCGGCGCTGTTGCCTACTACACCCTGTTGTCGATTGTGCCCTTGTCGATTCTCGCCCTTATTGGGATGTCTCATTTTATCGAGGAGGAGCAGTTATTTCATACCTTATCCATCTATTTGGAAATGATCATCCCCGGCTATGCCGCAACACTGACTGAACAGGTCCGGGTATTTCTCGCGCATCGGGATGTGGTCAGCGTCATTGGATTCCTGGTGATGCTTTTTTTCAGCTCCATAGCATTTACGGTTCTTGAAAACGCCATGTCAGTCATCTTTTTTCACCGGGTCAGAGTAAAACATCGCCCCTTCCTGATTTCTACGCTAATTCCGTACGTATATATCTTTGTGTTGGGTCTGGGCATCTTGCTGGTATCATTCATTACGGGAGCTATAGAGACCCTCGAAAGAAGACAATTGATCCTGTTCGGTTGGACATTGAGCCTGGAAGGAATATCCGGCATTGCGTTGTATATCCTGGGGATCATTGGTGAGGTGCTGCTGCTCACATCAATTTATCTGGTCATGCCCGTTGTCCATATCACGTTCCGTCGCGCTTTGATCGGAGGGGTAGCCGCAACGATTTTATGGGAGATCACGCGCCGAGTGCTGGTCTGGTATTACTCGGTTATATCCATGGTTAATTTAATTTATGGATCCTTCGCCACGGCAGTTGTGGCGCTTCTGTCTACTGAGGCTATAGCATTGATCCTTTTGTTGGGTGCTCAGGTTATCGCGGAACTCGAGCGCAGGACCGATGAAACGGGCAAAGAGGACCGATCTGGTTTCGAGACATGAAGCTCTTTCGGCTCCGAAAGTATGGCGCTGCCGTATTTTTATTACAGAGACCACGAAAATTAGTATTTCCTTTCTTGCCCATGCTCTCCCGCTACTGTAAAATTTAACAGAATCGGTTCTGTGGTCCTTGCGAAGGGGTGGTGGCTGATTTGAAATCTATCTATCAACAGATCATTGCATACCGGAACGAGCGGAGACGGGGTTCCAATGAATGATCTAGCACGTCTAATCTGAGATACAAAACCCTCGACCGTCTAATTTATTTTTTAATGTACTCCGAAATAATTCCTTCAATAGTGGAGGCTGATAATGGCAAAAAAGAAGGTTATCCGAGAGAATGTTCCTTTACAAACAGACGGGAAAATGACCCAGCAGAAAAGGGATCGTATTGCCTCGATTCTGGCAATCACACTCGGCTTACTATCCATCAGGGAAGGGGGCGCCGTGCTTCTTGGCGCGACGATCCCTGATTACCACGTGCTTCTCTGGCTCGTCTGGTACAATGTGATCATGGGTGTCGTTTCCGTCGCTGCCGGAACAGGCATGTGGAAGCAGCAGGACTGGAGCGTCGCCCTTGCCGTGAACATCCTCGTTCTCCATGGCATTGTGTTCATCAGTCTTTTTGCGATGTACCAGCTTGGGCAGGTCGTGGCCGCCAGGAGCATCTATGCCATGCTGTTTAGAACATTCACCTGGGTCGTGATTTATTCTTTGCTGAGATGGAGGAGGGAGGATGGTTAATTGAAGAAATAAAGGGATCTGTTTCCGTGTCTGAACCTGCTGTTGCCGCTCCTGCCGTGGATAATTTTGAGCCCCTCCGTTGTTCAACAGCAGAGGGAAGATAAAATTGTTTAGCAATTTTCTGGAAGACCTCATTTGACGCACCCGTGAAGAGGCGTCATGCTTGCGTGGTTTTAGGCTGTCCTGAGAGGATCGCTCAGCAATAGAATGATTGCCAAGACTGAGAATATCTAATTTACATTTCCCGTTGAAATCGATATAATCGCCGGAACAGGCTACGTATTTATCTCGCTGCTGAGAAGTGTGGAAAGATAAACCTGAAAACGAATTTTGGAATCGCCATGACACGGTCTAAATCGGATATCATACGGATTGCTGGTATACAAATGATCGCCGGCCAGAATATCGACCGGAATATTCTGCGCGCCGTTGAAATGGCGGAGATTGCTGCTGAAAAGGGGGCTGGAATCATATGCTATCCCGAACTGTTCCTGAATCCCTGGTTTCCCAGGGCGGAGGAAAAGTCGCATCTCTCCCTGGCTTTGGACGCCTCGAGCGAACCGCTGAAACAATTTCAGGCTTTTTCCGAGAGCTCCAAAACAGTGCTCATCGTACCTTTTTTCGAATCGGCAAACGGTGCGTACTATAACAGCGCGGCGGTGATCGATGCCGGCAAGCTGACCGGCGTATACCGCAAGATGCACGTGCCCAACCTCCCGCTCTACCGAGAACAATTTTATTTCTCTCCCGGCTCATTGGGATTTCCTGTTTTTGAAACATCGCGCGGCAGGATCGGAGTCCAGATTTGCTGGGACAACCTGTTTCCCGAAGGCGCGCGCATCTTGGCGCTCAAAGGGGCAGAGATCATCATCTCGCCAACGGCGGCGTCAATCAATACCCACAGCCTGTGGGAGCGGGCGATCATGGCAAATGCTTTTGCGAACAACCTCTTCATCTTCCGCGTGAATCGGGTGGGTCAGGAAGAGGGCATCTCGTTCTACGGAAGGAGCTTCTGCGCCGACCCCTGGGGCGAGATGGTATCGGACCTGGCGGGAGGCAAGGAGTCGATTGTCATCGCCGACATCGACTTAGCGGAGCGCAAAGCCGCAACGGATACTTGGGATTTTCTCAGGCACCGCAGACCCGTGGAGTATGGGGATTTGGTAAAGTAGCATCGTTTCATATTGAAACCTTCTCAAAACGACCTGTCCTGAATGTCCAAAACCTATTCCCAGTGCTGGGAAAAGAGTCATAGCGCATAGCAAGGGAGACATTCCCCATGAACCTTCTCGAAGGGATCTACACGCGCCGAAGCATCCGTCAATTCACCCACCAGCCAGTGGACCGCGAATTACTGATCGAAATCATCAAGGCCGGCATCTGGGCGCCGTCAGGATTGAACAACCAACCCTGGCGCTTCGTGATTGTACGAAGCGATGAGATGCGAAAGGAACTGGCGAAGAACACCAGGTACAATTTCACCATTGAACGCGCTGCCGCGTGCATCGCTGTTTTCGCGGACAAGAGCGTGATGTACAACGATGTTAAGGACCACCAGTCCATGGGCGCCTGCATCCAGAATATGCTGCTTGTCGCCCATGCCCTGGGCCTGGGAGCCGTGTGGCTCGGCGAAGTCCTGAAGAACGCCGATGCGGTGCGGTTGCTCCTCAGCCTGCCGGAAAACATGGAACTCATGGCTGTTGTCGCCATCGGCCATCCAGCATCGGATAAACATTCCTCCAAACGTAAAAACCTGTCTGAAGTCCTGCTGAAAGAGCTGTAGTTGATTACTGATGCGCTTCCCCTTGATCCTGCTATAATAAGTTTCAGATGAGCCGCTTCTCTCATAGCAGCGCACCTGTCAGTTGTCTCTGCAATCTTTGCGTGCTGAGGTGAAATCATGAAAGTCATGGTGCTTAGAACTATCACCAGTCTTGACGTCAATAAATCTCCACTCGAGCTCACTGAATTGCCTGTTCCTATACCTGAGAACAACGAAATCCTCGTAAAAGTATCGGTCTGCGGTGTTTGTCACACGGAGCTTGACGAGATCGAGGGCAGAACAGCGCCGTCGAAATTTCCGATCATTCCGGGACACCAGATTGTGGGCCGCGTGGAAAAGACCGGGAGCAAAACAAGCCGGTTTAACATCGGCGACCGCGTCGGCATCGCCTGGATCCATTCAGCTTGCGGTAGATGCGAATACTGCAGAGGTGGAATGGAAAACCTGTGTGATGATTTCAAAGCGACAGGCCGTGATGCGCATGGCGGGTATGGGGAATACACGACCGTGCCGGAAGCTTTCGCCTACGCGATTCCGGAGCTGTTTTCCGATGCAGAAGCAGCGCCGCTATTGTGTGCGGGCGCAATCGGATATCGGTCGCTCCGCCTCGCCAACATGCACGACCATGAAAACATCGGGCTTACGGGCTTCGGCGCATCGGCCCATCTCGTACTCAAGATGGTAAAGCATCTCTATCCAAAGGCGGGCATTTTCGTCTTTTCTCGCACGGAACAGGAGCGGGCATTCGCCCGGGAACTCGGCGCCCAATGGGCAGGTGATACATCAGATAGTCCACCTGAAAAACTCCATGCCGTCATCGATACAACGCCAGCCTGGAAGCCGGTCGTCGAAGCCATGAAGCATCTTGTACGCGGCGGCCGTCTCGTTATCAATGCAATACGCAAAGAAGAACGCGACAAAGAAGCGCTGCTCACCCTCGATTACTCACGCGATCTCTGGATGGAGAAGGAGATTAAGAGCGTGGCGAACATAACGCGCAGGGACGTCGAGGAGTTTCTCCCTCTTGCGGCGGAGATGCGAATCAGGCCGGAATTTGAGGAGTACCCGCTCGAGCAGGCCAACAGGGCGCTTCTCGAACTAAAAGAACGGAAGATCAGGGGAGCGAAGGTTCTGAGCGTCAGTGGCTCAAAAGGAGAAAGGTAGTAGCATGATTGCGAAAGTTGGAATAACCTCCTGCTGATCCTGGTCCTTGCATTGTCCTTGCCCCCTGCGGGCGGCCGCAGGGCAGCACCTATCTTTGGGTGAGCCCCTACGGATGGGAAAACCGGAGAACGGGACCTATGAAGGAATCTTCCGCTCGTGGCTTAATAAGGCCACTGTGAACGTTACGGTTGTGAATGGAGTTATCACCGACGTGCGTATCGTGAATCATTGGGCCTTGTCGATTGGGTGGAAGGCCGGATAGGTCATTCCTTAAAACATCATCGTGATACAATGAACAAACGTCGATACCGTTTCCAGCGCGACGCACAGCAGCCGGATCATCGGCCGCTTTCTTTCAGAAACCGGCCTTTATTTTAACAGGTGCTTATTCTTCCCGACATCTTTCTCGTATCCACTCCGAGGTATCTCCCCGCCTCCTATTGCAATCCCACCTGAAAGAAATCTGTCTCTTTCTGAAAAAGATTCGGAGCCTTTATCGGCATTTAATCTTTCTTCTACTACTCTTGTCTCGCCATCTCCGCCACACATTCAATGTGATAGGTCCAGGGAAACATGTCTATAGGTTGAAGCCGTTCAAGGCGCAAGCCGAAGAGGTGGAAGAATTTCAGGTCCCGCGCGAGCGTCGAAGGATTGCAGGAAACATAGATGATCTTCTGCGGGACGAAGGCGAGGACCCGCTCCAGTGTTTTTAGAGTTGCGCCGGCGCGGGGCGGGTCGAGGACGATAGTATGGGCGCTCATTTTGCGCTGCATCAGGGCCTTGAGTCCCTTCTGCAGGTCATCGGCTATGAATTCGGTGTTCACGATTCTATTCAATGCGGCGTTGGCTTTTGCATCGTCGATGGCAGAATATCCCGATTCAACGCCGATCACAGTTTTAGCCCGCTTCGCGAGGGGCAGGGCGAAGTTCCCGATTCCGCAGTAGAGGTCGAGCACGGTTTCATCTCCTGCGAGGTCGGCAAAATTAAGCACAGTCTTCACCATGTTTCTGTTCTGTTCCCAGTTGACCTGGTAAAAGTTTCCCTCCGTAGCGTGGAACTTCAACCCCTCGCATTCGAGTGCCAGCCGGTTATTCCCCAAGGTGAACGCTTTTTTGCGGTTTGCGAATCCCGTTATCCCGATCACTCCGGGTACGGCCTTCCTGAGCTCGAAAAAGAAAGCATCCATTGAAGGCAGAGTATCCTTCTCACCGTAGAGCAACAGATGCACTTCTCCGGCCTGTGTTGCGTTGATATGGATTTCCTTCATCGGCGGCAGCTGCGATTCCAGGGACCGCACGGCTTTCAGCGTCCTGTTGATGAGCGGGTCAATGAGGAAGGCGTCGTCAACCTCGATGAGATCATAGGAACCCGGCCGGAAAAAACCGATCTGTTGTTTTCCTCCTGATGAACGGACATTGAACTGCGTGCGCAGCCGGTAATGATCAATCCGGGGAGAGGGAATAATGGGAAGGGGACGGGTTGGCATTATGCCGCCGATCTTCGCCAGCGTATCGAGCAGTATCTCCTGCTTGAACCGCAGCTGAGCTGGGTAGGCGATGTGCGGCCACGTTGCGCCGGTGCACTGCTTTTCCCCGCTGCAGGGCGGATCAATGCGGTCCGGTGAGGAGATCAAAACCTCGACAAGATCAGCCTCGAGAATGCCTTTTCGCTTCCGTCTGATCGCCACGGCAACTCGCTCGCCCGGCAGGACGCCAGGCACGAACACGGCCTGGCCCGTGCCAAGGCGCGCTAGCCCGCTGCCACCGTGGACCAGTTTTTCAATGGTGAGCTCACTGCGCTCGTTCATCCGAGGATCTTCTTGACCGTTTCTCGGAGGAGTGAGGTGTCCGCCGATTTCACGACGTAGGCTTCGGAACACCAGCTGCCGAAGTCCTGCTTGTATTCTTCATAGGCCGTGCAGATAATAACCGGCAGCGCGCTGTCCTTTTCCTTCATCTTGCGCAGCGTCTCGATGCCGTCTATATCGGGCATGCGCATGTCCAGCGTGACGAGGTCGAACTTGTCCGAGTCCATTTTATCGAGCGCTTGAATTCCGTCGGAGACAACGGTCACGGTATATCCCATGTCCTCGAACTCGATCCGGTACAGCTCCCGGATGTTTTCCTCATCATCGACAACCAGTATTTTTTTCATCAGTGCCTCCCTGTAAATAACCCTGTCTTGTATAGTACCGCTTCTGAAAACCGATGTGAATAAGTAAAGAACGGCGAATTACGCCGGCTTTTTATCTCCCCGCTCGCCGTAGGGCAGCTTGATCGTAAAGGACGCCCCACCGGTGTCCTTGTTCCGCAGCTCGATCCTGCCCCGGTGCGCCTTGATGATCCGGTTCGTGATCGGAAGCCCCAGTCCCGTGCCGCGCGGCTTGGTGGTGTAGTAGGGATTGAAGACATTGTGCATGGCTTTCGAGGATATGCCTGGTCCCGTGTCTCCGAATTCGATTGCGGCTTCCTTCTCTGCGTCGGACGGGTAGGTCCTGATGGTCAGGGTGCCGCCGTTCTCCATGGCTTCCATGGCGTTTTTCAGGATGTTGATGGCGGCCTGCTTGATCTGTTGGGCGTCGATCATGAGTCCTGGGAGAGCCGGGGAGAAATTCGTTTCCACACGGATGCGCCGCTGAGCGAGCTCGTCCTCGTAAAGCATGAGGATTTCCCGGATCAGGGCTGCGATGTCCGTCTCGACAGGCTGGGGGGCCACCTCCTTGATGTAGGATAGGTTGTCGTGGATGATACCTTCAAGGCGGGTGACCTCGCTCAGGATGATGTCAATATATTTTTTTTCCTCGCTGTGTTGTAGGTTTTTTGCGAGCCTCCGCGTGAAGCCGCCGATAGAGACTAGGGGGTTCCTGATCTCATGGGTTATCTCAGCCATCATCGCGCCGAGGGCAGCCATTTTCTCGGATTGGACGAGCTGCTCGTGCAGGGCGCGCATGTCCTTGTTCATGGTTTCGAGGTTCGTATGGATGATAGCGTTTTCAATGGCGAGAGCCGACTGGTTGGCGAACATGGTGAGGAACCGGATGTCCCCCTCCGTAATCGGCCGCTGGTTGAACATGTTGTCGACGAGGATGACGCCGATGACGCGGTCTTTCGCGATGAGCGGGACTGTGGCGAAGCTGTTCACTGCCAGAGCGTCGCGCAGCTCGCGGCGGACGAGCGGATCAGAGGAGGCATTTGTGATGTTGTAGGGCCGCTTGTTCAGGACGGTAAGTGCCATGACTCCTTCAGCTGGAGTGAGTGAGACCCTGATGCTACGCGCGAGGGCGTTGAGCGCAGAGTCGCGGTGTTCGAAAAGCTCACCGGTCTGGATCCACTCCATAAGGCTCTTATGTTTGCTCGACACCTCACCCCATGCCCGGCCGGCCTCTTCCCAGCTTGTCGGTCCGATGCCCATCATCCCCTGCAGCATGTCGGTACGTTCGTTCGTGAGCAGAAGTATCGCGCGGTTGAATCCCAGGCCGGTGCCTCCCATGGTGGCTGCCGTAAGAATGATTCTGAGCAGCCGGTCGAGATTGAGCGTAGTGCTCATGGCTGTGCCAATGTCGTTGAGAATGGCGAGTTCCTGGGCCCGGGTCCGCGCCTCCATTGCCAGGGATTCCATGCGCTCGTACATGGCCGCATTTTCGACGGCCACCGCAGCGCCACTGGCTACGGTTGTCAGGAATTGCAGGTCATTCTCCCTGAAGGGACGGCTTTCGTCCCTGGTGTAGACCGTGATAATCCCGATGACCTTTTCGCGGAAAAGCAGGGGGACGCTGATGAGGGAGCAGGCGCCAGCAGCCAGCAGTTCGCAGAGAGCGGCATCCTGATGCGCGTCCTGGATCAGGATCGGACGTTTTTCCCTCGCGACCCGGTCGCTCACGGTCTGCCCGATCCGCGCATCGATATCCATAATCACGTTGCCCGCGATATTGTATGCCGCGAATGTCTTGCGGGAGGGGATTTCAGGGATGTCCACAAGCCGGATGGTGCAGCCCTGGGCACGGAGCGACTGGACGCTGTTCTTGGCGATGAGCGACAGAAGCTGCTCCAGGTCGAGTGTGGAGGTGAGTGCCATGCCGATCTCGTAGATAGTAGAAAGCTCGGACAGGCGGTCCTGAATGTTCTGAATCAGCTGGGTGCTTTTGATCACCCCAGCGATTTCGTTTGCCGTGGTTGTAAGGAGGGTGAGCTCCGATGACGTAGCCTGCCACACCAAAAGCGAAAGTACAAAGATCACGCCGAGACAGCGTTCTTCATCCATGATGGGCGCGGCCACAAGGGACTTGAAATTCTCGATGCCCGATTCGGGCACATAGACGAACCGCGGGTCGGAGTAAGGGTCTTCGAGCGCGAGCGGCACCTTCTGCTCCGCGACCCATCCCGCTATCCCCATGCCGAGGGGAAAGCTCATCCTGCCCACCGATTCTTGGTTCAGGCCGATAGCCGCGACGAGCGTGACCGTCTTCCCGGACTGGTCGACCAGAAACACGGACGCGCCGTCCTTGCCCATGCCCCGGACAACGACTTCCTCGATGCGCCGGAGCTTCTCGGTGAGATCGATGGCGGAATTCGATATGTGGCTGATCTCGCTCAGAATGCTGAGCTCTGTTTTTTCGAGTGCTTCCATGGTTGTGGTTTAGGGTCAAGGAATACGGGTCAAAGTTTACCGCTTGTCCGATGTCCTTTGCCCCTCTATTTTCTTCATAGCTTTTCTATACACCCTCACATATTCCTTTGCAGACAGCACCCAGGACAGGTCATGCTTCATGCCGGACTGCATGAGGTGCTTCCACTTTTTCCTGTTGCTAAAGACCTCGAGCGCCCTCTGGAAGCAGTCAATGAGCGCTGGCGCCGCATATTCTTCAAAGACAAAGCCCGTTCCGCGGCCGGTTTTCGCGGAGTAATCCACGACTGTGTCCGCAAGCCCACCGGTTTTGCGCACGAGAGGCACGGCGCCGTAGCGGAGCGCAATCATCTGCCCGAGGCCGCAGGGCTCGTACTGTGACGGCATCAAGAACAGATCGCAGCCCGCATAGATGGTCTTCGCAAGACCGTCGTTGTACTGCAGAAGCACACGCATCCTGCCGGGGTAACGGCTTGCCGCGTCGCTCAGGATGCGATGATATTTTTCGTCGCCCGTGCCCAAGATGACAAGCTGTACTCCCAGGGACATGATTTCCGGCAATGCTTCCGTAACGAGATCGAGCCCCTTCTGGTCAACGAGGCGCGTGACCATGCCAACAACCGGACCGTCGGATTCGGGCATGCCGAGCCGCGCAAGCAGCTTTTTTCTGCAGACTGTTTTCCCGGAAAGCCGCGATGCACTGTAGGCCTGGGGTATAGCATGGTCGCGCGAGGGGTCCCACTCGGAATAGTCGATGCCGTTCACGATCCCGAAAAGGTCGGTGGAGCGGTTCTTGAGCACACCATCGAGTCCGGAACCGTATTCGGGTGTCTGAATTTCCCTACTGTAGGTCTTGCTGACCGTCGTGATCAAGTCGGCATAGACGATGCCGGCTTTTAAAAAATTCATTTTGCCCCAGAACTCAAGCCCCGCAGGCGCGAAGACGTCCCCGTCGAGGCCGGTCAGATGCATATCTTCCTGCCGAAATAGGCCCTGGTATCCGAGATTGTGGATCGTGAATATCGATCTTGTCCGGCGCAACGTTTCAGATCTGCGGTAGATTTGCTTCAGGTAGAGCGGAACGAGTCCGGTTTGCCAGTCATTGCAGTGCACGATTTCGGGCCGCAGGTCCAAGGCAATGCATAATTCGAGAATGGCTCGTGAAAAAAAAATGAAGCGCTCGGCGTTGTCGGGATAATCCGCCCGTCCCGTCCCATAAAGCTCAGGCCGATCGAAGTAAATGTCCTTGCTGATGAAATAGACCGTTACCCCGCCGCTGGAGGAGCCTTTGAGCACGTCGCAGCGCTCCTGCCAGGCGCCGAGCGGGACGAAGAAGGAGGCAACGGGTTTCAGCTTGTACCGTGCAACGTCCACCTGCCGGTAGCGTGGCAGGACAACGTTGATGTCATGACCGAGCGATGCGAGAGCGGGCGGTAGGCTCCCGGCGACATCTGCGAGGCCGCCGGTTTTCGCAAAGGGGGCCGCTTCCGAAGCCGCAAAAAGAATTTTCATGGTTTGATTTCCCGAAGAAACTTGGCGGAGTCTTCGGGCGGTGTGGGATTAATATAAAATCCCGATCCCCGCTCGAAACCGGCGACGTTCGTAAGCTTGGGCATCAGCTCGATGTGCCAGTGGTAGTAATCATTACGCTCGTCGCGGAACGGGGAAGTATGGATTACATAATTGTAGGGTGGGTTAGAAAGCGCTCGGTCGATCCTGCGCAGGACGTTCTGCAGGAGCCCGGCGAGGTCCCGAAAGTCGTCATTCGTCGAACAGGAATAGCAGGAAAGGTGCTTTTTGGGAAGGATCCACGTCTCGAAGGGGAACCGCGGCGCATAGGGGGCCAGGGCGATGAAGAGCTGCGTTTCGAGGATTATGCGTGTCGCGCTCTGCATCTCTTGCCTGATGATATCGCAGTAAATGCACCGCTCCCTTTGTTCGTAATGCCGCTTGCAACCTTCAATCTCCTCCTGCACCTGTATCGGCACGATCGGCAGGGCGATGAGCTGCGAATGGGTGTGCTCGAGCGTAGCGCCCGCGATAAGACCTTCGTTCTTGAAGATCAGCGTATACTGGAAGCGTTTGTCCCTTTTCAGGTCTTCCATGCGGTCGCGATAAGCCCAGAGCACCTCCTCCATCGCTTTCGTCGGCAGTGTTGAGAGGGTCGCACTGTGGTCTGGACTTTCGATGATAACTTCATGGGCGCCGATGCCGTTCATCTTGTCAAAGATGCCTTCGCCCTGTTTGTTCAGGTCGCCCTCGATCTGGAGAGCGGGGAACTTGTTCGGTACAGTGCGCAGCCGCCAGCCCGGTCCGTCGGGCTGGCCATTGTCCCGGTAGGCAAGGATCTCGTGCGGTGTGGTCCGTTCGTTGCCCGCGCAGAAGGGGCAGAACCCCGTCCTTTTTTTGTTACGCTGGTCCTGAAATTCGTTCGGCCGCTTGCCCCGTTCCGATGAAATAATGACCCACCGACCCGTTATGGGGTCTTTCCGTAATTCCGGCATTATTCACTCCTCATTCCGCGTCGTCACTGCAGCGGATTTTACTATTATAGCCATCCCCTTCCCCGTTGTCAAAATAACTCTTGATGTGTTATGATAGCAAAAGCAGTAGGGTATGAACTAAAGAACAGCGAACCGAGATGGCGCAAGGAGCGCAAAGACAATCTTCAAACGCGGTGATACATTGTTACTGCTTTAAGGGGAGTTAATTCCTTATTAGGAATGGCTACTATGGCACGGACGATCGATAAACTTTCGGCAACCATCGATAAAATCCTCAAAGCGCGGGGGATGCAAAGCCGGTTGCCTGAGTATCGCATTTCAAGCCGGTGGGCTGGCACGGTGGGCCCGGCAATTGCCCGGCATGCGCAGCCCCGGACGCTCCGGGGGGGCAGGCTTCTGCTGATTGTGGACAGCCCGGCGTGGATGCAGCAGATTTCGTTGATGAAACCGGAGATTATCGGGAAACTGAACAGCAATCTGGGTGCGGGAATAGTACGGGATATCATGCTAAAGCTCGGCGAGCTCTCATCGTCGCCCATGCAATCGCCTGAGAGGGAACAGGTTCCTGCGGTCATTTCAAGGGAGGAACGGGAAATGATCGATCAGTCCCTTCATCAGGTTGGCGATGATGAGATCAGGGAAGCAATCAAACGAATGATTGAGAAGCACCTTCTAAGAACGAGAAAGGAATCCGGGCGATGACGCTGGCTGCCCGGCTGGATTAACGGGTCTGTTGCGTCCCTCCCTTGTCCTGCCTCCGATTGCATCCGTCACGATGGACGCCGAATCCGCCCCCTTCGAATTGTCATTTCGGACTGCTTTATCTGTATATCTGTGCATTCTGCTGCAAAAAATTTTTCTTCTTCTGGTTCTTTCATTAATTGCCCTGGTTCTCCGCGCTTTACTGTTTTGTCGGAATCAAATGTCCCTCCTCGGCCTGTTGATGATCGACAGGAATTCCTCCCTCGTTGCCGGGTTGGAGCGAAAAACCCCGAGCACCGACGAGGTCACAAACATTGAATTCTGTTTTTCGACGCCCCGCATCATCATGCAGAGGTGGCGCGCCTCGATCATGACGCCGACGCCGTCGGCATTAAGAGAGTCCTTGATAGCGTAGGCAATCTGCTCAGTCAGCCGCTCCTGGATCTGAAGCCGTCGCGCATACATGTCGACAAGACGGGCCAACTTGCTGATACCGAACACGCGCCCCCGGGGGATGTAGCCGATGTGGCAGCGGCCGTAGAACGGCAGCATGTGATGCTCGCATAGGCTGTAAACCTCGATGTCCTTGACCACGACCATGCTGGTCGTTTCCTGCTCGAATATGGCTTCGTTGATCAGCCGCTGGACATCGGCGTGATACCCGGACGTCAGATAGGCCAGGGCTTCGGCCACGCGCTTGGGTGTTTTGACCAGGCCTTCTCTCCCGGGGTCCTCGCCCAGTTCAACGAGTAGCTCTCGTACTAGTGTCTCGACCCGTTCTCTGTTTTCGATCATGGAGAATGTCCTTTCGGATTTGTTCCGTGTAGTTTGCGAGCGGTTTCATCGGGCTTCCCACGAGGCTCGCGGCAATGTCGTCGATGCAGAGACCGGACCCCGGCAGGATCGATCCCGGGATCAACTCCCGCAGCGGGACCGCTAAAAACGGCCTGCGAACGATATCCGGATCCGGAAGCGTAAGATCGTCGGAGGCCATGGCTAGTTCATCGTAGAGAATCAGATCGAGATCGATAGTCCTGGCAGCGTATTTGTCTTCGATCCGGACACGTCCGAGCATTGCCTCAATGCCGCGGAGAATCCGATGCTTCAATTCGGCTGGCGGCAAGTCCGTAGCGATTTCGACCACGCAATTATAATAGGGCGGCTGCCCAGGTCTGCCTTCGGCTTCGGTGAGATACACCATCGATACACCTATTACCTCTGTTTCACGGGCGAGCATGCGAATCGCCTGTTCGGTGTTTGTCGCAGGATTGATGTTGGACCCTACGCCTATGAACGCCCGGGTCATGGCTCCTTCTTCCGTCGGTCCCGCGTGATTTCCACGCCCCCGCTCCTGGCGAATCGCAGGGCGCCGGGTTTATCCACACGGACCTGGACCTGCGATATGGCTGGATGGACGAGGCAGATATCCGCAACCGCCTCGGCCAGGGCTTCCACGAGGTGATAGGTTGACTGTTCAGCCATATTAACGATCCGCTTTTTCAGATCGCGGTAGTCTACGGTGTCATCAAAATTATCGCTTCTCCCCGCTTTGCTCAAGTCCGTTGAGAGGGACAGGTTGATCACGACATCCTGCTTTTCGCGCCGTTCTTCCTCGCCCACGCCTATAATACACCGCACCAAAAGGTCACCAATCAGAATCCTGTCCATTGCCGTTCTCCTGAAGATGTCGGCCGCCGTCGACATAGATTATCTGGCCGGTAATGAAGTCGCTTTCGAGCAGATAGAGCACTGCGTCCGTGACATCTCCAGGACCCCCGTGCCTCCTGAGCGGCACAGCCTGTGCAAGCCGCGAAAGATAGTCCTCATCCTTTCCCGCGGGGGGGAGGATCAACCCGGGCGCTACACCATTCACCGTGATCGCTGGCGCGTATTCTAGCGCGCACATCCTGGTTATTGTTGCGAGCATTCGTTTGCTTAGGATGTATGCTACGTGCGCCCGGTCATAGCCGGCTATCCTTGTGTCCAGCAGGTTTATGATTTTGCCGCGGCCCGCGAGCCTAGCGAATTCGCGGCTAAGGACAAAGGGCGCCCAAGCGTTCACCTGCAGATGCCGCGTTACGTCCCTGAAGCCTACGTCCTCAATGGTACTGGGAAGGAAGATAGACGCATTATTGATGAGAATGTCAAGTGATCCCGCCGCCTGGATCGACCGTGAAATGAGCGACTCATATTCCTCCTGTTTCTCCAGATCTGCGATGATTTTCCACGACTTCGCGCCGCAATCCGCCACTTCATCACAGACCTTCACGATCTCTCGCTCCAAGACGCTTCGGTCATGGGCTACGATGCCCGCCCCTTCTTCAGCAAGCGCCATCGCGATTGCGCGGCCGATGCGCTTGCTTGCACCGGTGATCAGCGCGATTTTGCCCTCTAGCGGCTTATGGACGCTTCGGTCGGTGATATGGCTCGTCACGCGGCCTTCCTGATTCGTGGCTGGTTTGCAAGAGCGTCTATCTTCGCAGCCACGATAAAATCGTTCAGCGTCAAACCGCCGATCTTATGCGTTGACAGGGTCACCTGTACCTTGTTGTAGGAAATGAATACATCGGGGTGATGGTCCTGCTTGTTCGCAATCGAGGCGACGCTATTCACGAAGTTCATGGCGGTCCGGAAATCCTTGAAGAGAAACTGCCTTCCGATTGTCTGTTCACCCAGCGACCACTCGGGGATTTCACGAAGGAACAGCACAACGTCCTGCCGTGAAAGGGGAGGGGTGCTTTTTGTTATGGGCTTTGCTGTTTGCAATACAAGTTTCATGGTAGCCTCCTGAGACTGAAACCACCGCGATTCACCGATGACTACGGATCAACGTTGTAGAAATAGTTACGGCATATTCTCGCGCTCGTCGGCAATTCTTGTTTTATCCGATCATTCCGCGCAGACTCTTCTTTGTTACGCGTTGATCGGCTTGAATCAGCGTGCGCGCAGCCTCGACTTTATCCCAGACATTGCACATCATCGCGCCCCTGACCTTGCCGTCCCTGAGGTAGTAAATCACACCCTTTTCGTTTACCTTCTGCCAGTCTGCAAAGGTTTCGAGCTGTGAGTCTACCTCCCCCACGGCCTCATATCCGAAATCGAAAAGGTCCGAGAAAAAGTAGGGCATGTACGTATAAGGCTCCTTGGCGCCGGCCATGTTTCGTCCCGCCCACTTGCCCTGGTTCAGGGCATTGTCCCAATGTTCAACGCGCGTTTGTTTGCCCAGTGCCCGGTAGGGAAAGAACGCATTGTCCCCGGCTGCATAAATATCAGGGAGCGATGCCTGAAGATATTCGTCTACGATGATTCCATTAGCCGTCTGCAAGCCGGCCTTGCGAGGCAGATCAAGGGAAAGCACTATCCCGATGCCCACAATCACCATGTCTGATTCGATTTCCTTTCCGCTTTCGGTGCGGGTAATAAACCTGTTTCCTTTTTTGCTGAATGAAGTGGGCTTTTCTCCTGACAGCAGTGTTACTCCCCGTTTGAGGTAATCGTCCTGAATCGCCCTACCCAAGTACCCGGGGAAGACCCGGCTCACGAGGACGGACTCGGGGAAAATCATGGTAACGTTTACTTTGTTGATTGTCAGAGCTGCGGCGAGTTCTGAACCGATAAAGCCGCCGCCGACAACAACGGCGGTTTTCCCTTCTGACGACTCCTGCCGCAATCTCAGATAATCGTCGAGAGTGCGGAAATAAAAAATGCCTTCCAAGTCGCCTCCCGGCAGGTTCATGGTCCGGGGCAGGCCGCCGGTTGCGAGTAGGAGCTTTTGATAGTAGTAAGTGATTCCGTTGTTTGTCGTAATGGATTTCTGCCTCGCATCAATCGAGGTCACGGAGATGCCCGATGCCAGGGTGACATCGTTATGGTCGTAAAAGCGCTCATCGTGAAGAAAGATTTCTTCGACTTTCTTTTTGCCAAACCAGAGTTTTTTCGTAAGCGGCGGCCGGTCATAGGGAAGGTGTTTTTCTGCGCCGATGAGCAGTATGTCGCCGTTTTTGTCGCGCTCCCGGATGCCGTCTATGGCGGACGCTCCAGCCAGTCCTGATCCTACTATTATATAAGTATATGTCTCGCCGGCCATGGATAACTCCCCCCGATATTGCATTCCGACTAGCTCCCGAGATGTTTCATTACGGAACGATAGAAACGCCTGCTTCATGAGCTATTATAAATATATCACAGTTCCTTTAGAAGATGCAGTAGGTGGGAAAGGACACAGAATCGAGCTTAAAATGGTATTATTTGAAATCGTAGATTTGCCGCATCTCTGAGGAATAGCCTCCGGCTTCATGCACCGTGAGCGACGGAAGGACTTCAAGGCCGGGGCCAGCTGACTTCATTGCCTCGACCAAGATCAGGAACGCTGGCTTATCCTGCCAGGGATGGACGAACCGCATGCGCTTGGGTTCCAGCTTACCCGCACGCAGCAAAGACAGAATTTCAGCTGTACGACCCGCGGGGAAAACGAGGAAATAGCGGCCTCTGTTCCTGAGAAAAATCCGAAGGTCTATCCAGGCCTGTATCGTCCCTAGCCAGTCATGACGTGACGTCAGCCGTTCCTGAATAGGGCTCTGTATGCCGGTTCCTATCCGTGTATAGGGCGGATTGGCAACAATAGCATCAAAGGAGGCGGGTTTCAGGGTATGATGAATTTCCCTGAGGTCCTGGTTGATCAAGACAATGCGGCCGTCAAGGCCGTTATCCGATATATTTTGGGAACAAAGCTTGGCAACAGCGGCCTGCACCTCGACGGAAACGATGGAGGCGCGGGGGTACTTTTTTGCAAGAAGGAGAGATATTACTCCCGCACCCGATCCCGGTTCCAGAATGGCGTCCCGGGGTTTGAAGCGGCAGAAGTCCGCGAGAAGGAGACTGTCCAGCGTTAAGCGGGCACCTTTTTCAGGCTGTGTGATGTTCACTATGCCTGCGCCGCGAAGCGCGATTTGATCGTGGGTAACGGAGTTCATTTCATTTTTTCTACGTAATCGTCAGGCAAGCGCTTTGGCCTGCCATTCTTGTCGACATACACAACCTTTGTGCGGCATACCACAAAGACCCGACCCGATGTTTTCTCCCGCATGATATGCTCGAACATCATGGTCACCCGGGTCACGTCCCTTACCCAGGTCTCGATTTCGATGATGTCGCCATACCGCGCTGGGGATTTGTAGTCGACCTCAACCCGGAGCACCATGAAGATCGTTCCTTCGTCCATGAGTTTTTTGACTGAGTACCCCCTCGATGCCAGATACTCTGTTCGCGCCCGTTCCATGTAACGCAGATAGTTGGCATAATACACAACACCGCCGCAGTCCGTGTCCTCATAATAGATATGAACATCCATGGTATGGTTCATGGCAAACTCCCTTTGGGCAGGTACTCAAATAGCGAGTTCGAGAAACGGGATCAGTTTAAAATAAAATTCGCGTTTTGTCGAGGGGAAGATATGCGATGTGAGTTATTTCTTGAACGTCTTAGGGCATTATTGAGAATAGTCAAGCTCGGAGTGACGACCTAAGACAGGTTGCCATCCCGGTTTGTTCAGAATAATTTTTTTTCAGGTTAATCAGCAATATGATTCCGAACAAGCCAGATTAACGGTTATTTACGATTACGATATAGTAGGGGGAAATAAATACCTTACCGGGAGGAAAATCTTGTGGTGAAAAAGAACATAAAAAAGGCGTTGCCTCCGAACCGGTTTTAATATTCCGTTGAGCTGCGTCTACTGCGGGAAGTACATCCTGCTTCTGCGGCTCCGCTTTGCAGACCCTATGAAGCGTCGTGTGTGTAAAGGCCTCCTCGCCTCTTCCCGTGTATGCCCGCAACTTAGGGGCTTCGGCTCTTCCGTTCTGTGGATGCCTGTGAATCAACCGGGAGTCTGACCGCTCAACTTGCTGTCCTTTGGCCGGCTTCGGCGCTCCATCATATACGGTGCTTGATCCCCTTTATGACGGGTTATCATCTGTACACCTATCGGTGCTGGTTCGGCAACGCCATGCGAACTCTTCGTATCTTCAAAGAACGTTTGTGCTTTATGATGACCTTGCACTCCTATAATTACTATACCATATTTTTGACGAGATTGCAGGATTATTTCCCCAGAATTATCTTGACCAACTGTTGAATTATCTTTACAATTTCGCAGGTTACGCATGGATATTATAAACACTACAAAAAAAGAATTTCTTGAGCATCTCCGGCAGAGCTTCATCATCCCCCTCGCCTCGGAAATCTGCGTTCCGGGACTTACACCGCTGGCTGCTCTCGAAGCTCTGCGGCATGATGGTTATCCCGTACTGCTCGAAAGCGCGCGCATTAACGAGAAGACCGGGAGATATTCGTTCGTAACCGCCGATCCCTATCTGATTTTTAAATCCCGTGGCGACACCGTGGAACTTATTCTGCCGAAAACTCCCGAAGGGAAATACGGCAGGCGGGCCACGACAAAGCGAAAGCCTCTGGAAAAGCTTCGTGAATTGCTCAATAATTATCGGACCATTCGCATTCCCGACTTGCCCCCCTTTGCCGGCGGCGCTATCGGATACTTCTCCTACGATTTTTCCCATCAATTTGAAAAGCTGCCTCGCCAGGCAGCAGCCGATGTTGATGTCCCCGAAGCCTGCTACATTTTTGTCGATCTCGTGGTCGCTTTTGACCATATACTGAACAAGGCCTGGGTGATCGTGAACCCAGGGGCGCGGGAGCAGGAACTGGGTTTCAGGCGGCCGGAGCCGGGCAAGTGGGACCGCCTTTTCGATGAGGCTAGGGAAAGATTGCAAACAACCGTTATGAGGCTGGAATCGATTGCACATCTCGACAGCGCCATAAAACCGGTTGCGAGAGAGCGGGGGAGGGAGTTTGCTCTTTCCGCCGGTCTGAGCCAGATCGAATTTGAGGCTATGGTCATCCGGTGCAAAGAGTATATCTCGGCGGGGGACATCTATCAGGCCAATTTGTCCCAGCGATTCTCTGTGTCTATTGGAGGGACCAACGCGCTCAATTTGTACAAAATTCTGCGCACTGTTAACCCGTCACCCTTCGCCGCTTATCTTGATTTTGGGGATCTCCAGGTGGCGAGCTCCTCGCCGGAGCGGCTTATCCGGCTGCGCGAAGGGATTGCCGATACGCGACCGATTGCGGGCACCCGCCGCAGGGGGAGCGATAAGGCGGAAATGCGGGAGCTCTCCAAGGATCTCCTGACGAGCGAGAAGGAGCGCGCGGAGCATATTATGCTGCTGGACCTGGAGCGGAACGATCTCGGGAAAGTGTGCTCTTACGGATCGGTTGTGGTAGATGAAATCATGGTCGTCGAGGACTATTCCCATGTGATTCATATAGTTTCGAATGTTCGCGGTAAGCTTGCGCCGGGGAAGGATGCTTTCGACCTTGTTCGCGCTGTTTTCCCCGGCGGCACGATAACGGGAGTGCCCAAGGTGCGCTGTATGGAGATCATCGACGAACTCGAACCGGTGGCGCGCGGACTCTATACCGGGTCCATCGGCTACTTTTCGAATAGCGGCGATATGGATATGAATATCATCATCAGGACGTTTGTCGTAAAGGATGGAATTGCGTACCTGCAGGTCGGCGCCGGGATCGTCGCCGACTCCGACCCCGAGGCGGAATACCGGGAGACGATCGAGAAGGCGGAGGCGCTCAAAAAAGCGCTTGCGATGCTGTAGCTGCCGCTTTTCCTTGTTGCATCTTTAGCCTACTTGCGATATATTAAGAAGCTAAATTATGAGAGAAAGGAGCGCGGTTTATGTTCCTTGTGGAACTTGTGATACAGGGCGTGCGTGGAATCCGTGAACTGGCGCGTCTGAGATTCCAGAACGGTTTTAATATAATTATTGCCGGCAATGAATCGGGGAAAACCACGGCTGTCGACGCGATGCAGCGTCTGCTTTTCCCGTCCACCCAGGCAGGGAACGCAGAAACTCTCATATCAAGATATACACCTGATGCTTCACGGAGCGCTCTTGTGGTATGCTCCGATGACGGGTTATACTACCGCGTGATCCAGGATTTCGTGAAGAGCGCGGTGAACCTTTCCAAATATAATCCGGCCACCAAAGAGTTTAACCTTCTGCAAAAAGACTGGGACAACACGACAAAATTCATGAGAGGGCTTATGGCCGACCTGTCGGAGGAGGACTACGGTAAGGTGTTCGTGCTTCGGCGGGAACATTTTCCTAACCGCTCATTGCCTGGAGTGCCGACTGCTGCGGCAAAAAGCCAGGCTTCGCCGCCCAATCCGGCGCCTGCGGCCGCGCTGGTAGATTCCGCTGCCCGGACAAGGCTTGCGGAACTTCGCGAGACTCTGCGTAAGGCGGAGGATGCAGCGGATGCCGACTACCGGTACCAGTCGGCCAAACTTGCCCTGGATGAAATCAATAAGAAACTGGCCGCGCTTGACCAGTTCGAACAAAAGAACGCAGAGATCGAATCTTCCCTGGCAGAACTCAAGGCGTGTGAAACTCTTCCCGGGAATCTGAATGAGGTGCTCGAAGAGCATGAGCGCCACCAGGGACAGAAGAGGGCCGATGCAGAGGACCTTCGCAGGGAGCTTGAAGGACTGAACATTCAGCTATCAAGCATTCCGATGTCCAATCTCGTAACTAATAAACTGTTTCTTCTCGGAGCGGCTCTCGGTATCGTGTCACTGGTGCTCGGAGTGTCCTTCCTGACGGATGCCTATGCTTACTTGTTCCCGGTCGGGATATTTCTTTCACTGATACTCATGGCGACGGCCTGGTATAATGGTTCGCGAAAAAACGCGCAATTCAAGGCTGTGAAGAAGGAAGCGTACACCGTCCAGAATGAACTTACTGCGTTGGAACGAGAGGCCGTGCACGACGGCGCTATTGTCGCGGCCTACATGCGCTCCATCGGAGCGGCGACCACGGGAGAGCTTAAGGAAAAAGCGGAGAACTACCGCCATTTGAATTCACTGTTGCAAGACCATGAGGAGGGGCGTCAACGCATCCTCGGCGACGTGACGCCCGAGACCCTGCGGCAGCAGAGCCAGAAACAGCAGGATGAAGTTCACCGGCTGGAGGAGGCAGCGCGGGCAGTAGCCCATAATGCCGTGGATACTTATAGTATCAGGCAGGATATCGAACGTCTGGAATCCGAGTTATCGTCTTCCGGGCCGGCGTGGACCGGCGTAGGCGGGGATGCGGACCTGCCGACCGAATTTAGCGCAGCGCCCTCCGCAACATCGGGTGGGCCTGCCGAACTGGCTATTGCCAGCAGGATCAGCAGCATTGAAATGGATACCCTTTTTCCAGCTGTCGAGGCGGCGGCGCAGAGAAATTTGTCAGCCATCACTGGCGGCAGGTATGTGCGGATTGAGCTCGACCATGATGGCCCGATGGTTGTGCATGCGAAGGATGATTCAGTTGTAAAATTCGAAGATCTCAGCCATGGTACGAAAGCGCTCGTATATTTCTGCTTCAGGGTTGGATTGGTGGAAGCGCTGGCGGGAAAACTGCGGCTTTGCTTTGTTCTGGACGATGCACTTGCCGGTTTTGATCCCGCACGGCAGCAGGCGGCATGCCAGGTACTGCGCGCGCTCGGTGCGAAAACCCAAGTGCTCTTCTTCACGTCGAATTCCTCGCTCAGGGCGGCGGACGACGTCGTCGCGGAGCTCAAGTAGATGATGGGTACCTTCATAACCTTCGAGGGAATCGAAGGCTCCGGCAAGTCCACACAGATCGCATTACTCGCGAATTACCTCACCGCGCACGGCAAATCCGTAACGCTCACCCGGGAACCGGGGGGAACATCGATCGGCGACCAAGTAAGAAAAATTCTGCTCAATCCGGAGAATGCAGCGCTCGATCCCAGGGCGGAATTGCTGCTCTATGCCGCCGGAAGGGCGCAGCACCTGGCGGAGCTTATCGCTCCTGAACGCGCAGCCGGCCGGATTGTGCTCTGTGACCGATTCTCGGACGCAACGCTCGCATACCAAGGGTACGGGCGAGGGCTCGATCTCGGCCTGATCAATTCCTTGGATAGGATCGTGACGGAAGGCATTCGGCCTGACCTGACCATTCTCCTTGATATCGACGCGGCAACAGGGCTGGCCCGTGCGCGCGGGAGAAACAGTCGCGGGGGGTTGGAGGCAGAAGCGCGTTTCGAGAATGAGCACCTTTCGTTTCATGAGCGGGTGCGGCAGGGTTACCTCGATCTGGCAAGGCAAGAGCCGGACCGCTTCCGCATCGTCGATGCGTCGCCGAATCCCGAGGTGATTCAGAATAAGCTTCGCAACCTGGTTGATGAATTGTTGAGATCGGGAATCGGGAGACCATAGCAGGAATGCCGCAATCCGCAATTTGCCCTGAAAAGCATTAGGTGCGGCAGTATATGCGCGTCGGGTGAGCCAGTCCCTGGGGCGCTTCCAGGGGTGCGTAAGAGATGTCGTTTGCAACGATAAAAGGGCATGAACGGCCTGTTACCATATTGAAGCGGGCGCTTGCAAACAACACGCTCGCCCATGCCTATCTTTTTTCCGGTGATGAGGGGATCGGCAAGAAGCTGACAGCGATCGCGCTTGCCGCCGCCGTCAATTGTCCGAACGTCGGACCTCAGGGCGGCTGCGGCGCTTGTCCGTCGTGCCGCAAGACCGTATCGGGGGGGCACCCTGATATTCATTTGCTGGTTCCGGATGGTGAAGAAATCAAGATTGACCAGATCAGGCAGATACAGGCGGATCTGGTGCTCAAGCCCTTTGAGGGATCAAAAAAGACACTGATCGTCGATTTCGCAGAGCGTATGAATCAGTCGTCGTCGAACGCTTTCCTGAAAACACTCGAAGAGCCAGCGGGCGACACGCTCATTATCCTGATCACGTCTATGCCGCAGAGCCTGCTGGCGACCATCCGCTCGCGGTGCCAGGAAATACGCTTCCAGCCCCTGCCGCGCAGGACACTGGCGCAGGTTCTCATGAGGGAGCGCGGGCTTTCGGAGGGAGATGCTTGGTTTCTTGCGGCGCTTGCCTGCGGGAGTATCGGCCGCGGCTTGGCAATGGATGTCGAGGAGGAAAAAGCCGAGCGGGAGCAGTTCCTGTCGTTGTGGAACGATATCGGCCGGATGAGCGCCTCTGAGGTGCTCGACCTCGCTGAACGTTACGCTAAAAACCGGGAGCAATTCGACCGGCTGCTCGAAATCGGCGTTGAAAGTATACGTGACGCGCTCGTCTACCGGGAAACAGGAGAAGACAGGCTGCTTGTTCAAACCGGGTCCGGAGAACGGTATCGGCGGGAGGCGGAACGGGTCCCTCTTCCGGGGATGCTCGCCGATCTGGACCTGTTTATCGCGAGCAGAAACCTGATCGACCGCCACGTTAGCGCGCAGCTTGTGGCAGAGAATCTTTTTTTTAAATTAGGACGGTGCTGAACCGGTTATCAGATATATTAGCAGGCACGCGGGAATAAGCTGCAATCCGGGAAAAGAGGTTGTTTGATGATTTCCCGGAAAGTACGATAGCGGAAAAAGGCTTCCCGGAGAAGGCAGAGCATACGTAATTCATGATGGAGAGAATTATAAAAATAGCGGGAGTACGTTTCCGGGAAAACTGGAAAGTCTACGATTTCGATGCAACCGATATTGAGGTCGCAATTGGCGACAAGGTGATCGTCGATTCCGAACGTGGGCAGGGATTTGCCACGGTGGTGCGCCTGAAAAAACATCTCGAGCAATTCGAACCGGCCGAGCCGCAGCCGTCGGTTCAGATGGAGCACGGTCTGCAGGTCGAAGAAGAGGTTGACTCCGATGTGGCGTCGGCTGAAGCAGCCGATGACAGTAAGCAGAAGCCACAGGTGCTGCGGAAAATACTGCGCAGAGCCAGCGAGGACGATCTCGTCCGGGAAGCGAAGAACGTGGAGCGCGAGGCGGAGGCCTTTAAAGTCGCCCAGGACTTGATCACCGAACGAGAAATGCCGATGAAGCTGATTCGCGTGGAATACTCCTTCGACGCGTCACGCGCCACATTTTTCTTTTTTTCCGAAACGCGGGTCGACTTCCGGGAGCTTGTGAAGGACCTGGCCTACAAGCTTAAGAGCAGGATTGAAATGCGCCAGATCGGTGTGAGGGACGTGGCGCGTATGATTGGTGGGTTCGGGCCCTGCGGCAGGGAGCTTTGCTGCGCGGCGTTCCTCAAGAATTTCGAGCCCGTTTCCATCCGTATGGCCAAAAAGCAGGAGATGGTGCTGAACCCGGCGAAAATTTCGGGCGTTTGCGGCAGGCTGCTCTGCTGCCTCTCCTACGAGTACGGAATGTACGACGAAATCAAGAAAGACATGGCCGGCATGCGCGATGCCGCGGTGAAGGAAAAGAAAGAGGAAGATGAACGGCGCGTTTCCGAGGAGCAGAAAGATGCCGAAGAGCGCCGGCAGACTGAGGACAAGAAGCGCCAGGATGAACGCAAACAGCAGGAACCACGGCGCGAAAAAAAGAAGGATGACCAGCGAGGCGTCAGGCCCGAAAAGAAGAGGGAGCCTCAGCAGGCAAAGAAATCTCAGCAGCCGTCAGAAGCGCAACGGCAGCGCCAGCAGCAGCGGCAGGTAAAAGAGGAAAAGAAACCTTCCGACGAGCAGGCCGCCCAGCAGCCACAGCAGGAAGGCGATAAAACGGGGAAGCGGAAAAAACGCCGGTTCTGGCGCAAGAAAAAGAAGGGGCAGCCGGGTGGTGAAGGCAAGCCCCAAGGGCCGGAAACGTCGTGACCGATGCCCGAAAACGGTAGATGGGCTCGAGGGCTTTTGCAAAACCATCAAAACCGTGCTGCATGAAGAACCTGTAAATCGAGCACTATACGGTCAAAAGCGGCAATAATTCCAACATGGCAATCTGCGATACTCTGCCACTGTGCTCTTCATGATCTTCGTGGTAAACTATTTTTATGCCCGTTAAATTCTACATTACTACGCCAATCTACTATGTAAATGACGTGCCGCATATCGGCCACGCCTATACGACCATCGCCGCGGACACGCTGGCGCGATATCACCGCTTACGAGGTGATACCGTATTTTTTCTCACCGGTACCGACGAACATGGACAGAAGGTTGAGAAAGCAGCTCTGGAGCGGGGGCTTACGCCGAAGGCACACGCGGACCTCATGACCGTGAACTTCCAGAGCCTCTGGAAGAAGCTCGAAATCTCGAATGACGCTTTTATCCGAACGACGGACCGAGAGCATATTGCCGTGGTCCAGGAACTTTTGCAGAAGCTTTACGACAAAGGCGAGATCGAACGTCGGACCTACGAAGGCTGGTACTGCACGCCTGACGAGCGCTTCTGGACAGAAAAGGAAATTGTGGAGGGCAGGTGCCCCGACTGCGGCAGGCCCGTTGAACGCATCACCGAAGACAACTACTTTTTCCTGATGAGCAGGTATCAAGATCGCCTGATACAGCACATCGAACAGAACCCGGACTACATCCGGCCGGAAAGCCGCCGCAATGAAGTGCTCGGGTTCCTGAGAACGCAGTCGCTCGGAGACCTCTGCATCTCCAGGCCCAAGGCACGCCTTTCCTGGGGCATTGAACTTCCCTTTGACCGGGACTTTGTCACCTATGTCTGGTTCGATGCTCTCGTGAACTATCTGTCGGCTACGCGTTACCTGAGCCCGGCAGTAGAAGGTTCAACAGATTCCTCGAAACGCGAGCAATTCTGGTGGCCGGCAAACCATCATCTCTTGGGCAAGGACATCCTGACCACACACAGCGTCTACTGGTCAACCATGCTCATGGCGCTCGGCCTGCCGCTTCCCGGGAATATCTTCGCCCACGGGTGGTGGACGCAGGACGGTAAAAAGATGTCCAAATCGCTCGGTAACGTTATCGACCCGAACGCCGTCGCCGATGCCTACGGTGCCGACGCGTTCCGATATTTCGTGCTTCGCGAGGTGCCCTTCGGGCTTGATGGTGATTTTTCGGTCCAGACCTTCACTACGCGGTTCAACACCGAGCTTGCAAATGATCTCGGGAACCTTCTTTCCCGCGTACTTACCATGATCAGCAAATATTTCGGGGGGGAGATTCCACCGGCGGGGCCCGAGGAGCCCATCGACCGGGAATTGCGCGAGACCGCTGTTTCGATTCCCACAAAAGTGGAGGACGCTCTCTCTTCGCTTTCCTTTACGAAATACCTCCAGGACGTCTGGATGCTCGTAACACGCGCCAACCGCTATGTGGAGGAAAGCGCGCCCTGGACGCTTGCGAAGAACAAAGACTTGGAGCGGCTCGGAAACGTGCTCTATAACCTCTCGGAAACGCTCCGGCTGATCGGGCTCTACCTCTATCCCGTGATGCCATCGACCTGCCAGAAAATCTGGAGTGCCCTCGGCGTCGATAGACCGTTGAGTTCATGCCGTATGCAGGAGGAGCTCATGTGGGGAGGGTTGGCTCACAGCACCGCTATCCAACCCGGATCGCAGCTCTTCCCTCGAATTGACCAAAAAAAGAACTTGGAGAAAAAGATGGAGAAGACCGCAGAAGAATCAGAGCAACAGGCGCCGCAACCCGCAGCTGCCGAACCGGAGCTTATCGGTATCGAAGATTTCATGAAAGTTCACCTGCGCGTGGGCAGGATCGTCTCTGCAGAACGCGTTGAGAAGTCCGCGAAGCTGGTGAAACTCAGAGTGGACATCGGTACGGAAACGCGCCAGGTCGTGGCTGGCATCGGGAAGAGCTATACACCCGAGGAACTTATGGGAAAGTCCATCGTGATCGTCGCGAACCTGAAGCCCGCCAAACTCATGGGGATAGAATCCCAGGGCATGCTCCTTGCCGCGAGTGACGGTGATCTTCTTGCCATCGCCACATTTGACCGGGAGACCAGGACCGGTAGCCGGGTGAAGTAGGTTTTTAACCGCCCGCGTGTGCACGTTCACGAATAATGCGGGATAATGCTACAGGGGCAGATCCTGACGGCCCCTGTTCAGCAAGTACAGGTGGAGAACATGCTCATCGACACCCATGCGCATCTGGAAATGAGCGAATTCAACGACGACCGCGAGGAAGTGATAAGGCGCGCGCGGGAAGCAGGCGTTGAATATATTGTAACCATCGGCACCACCGTCGAGTCGAGTCGCGACGCGGTGATGCTGGCGGACAAGTACGACTTCATCTACGCTGCCATCGGCATCCATCCCCATGAAGTGAAGGACATCCTCCATCCCGCCTATGAGATCATCAGGCATTTCGCGCAGCATAAGAAAGTTGTGGCCTACGGCGAGATCGGGCTGGACTATCACTACGAACATTCTCCCCGCACGGACCAGAAGAGAAAGTTCCGCGACATGCTGCGAGAAGCGCGGCAACTCGACCTTCCCGTCATCATACACGACCGCGAGGCCCATGACGACATGCTGCAGATCCTCTCCGAGGAATGGTCTCCCGACCTGGGCGGCGTGATGCACTGTTTTTCCGGCGACGCTGACATGGCGAAGAAGGTTATCGATATGGGCTTCTCCATTTCTATTGCCGGCCCCGTGACCTTTCCCAAGGCGGAATCGTTACGCGAGGTCGTGAAGCAGATTCCCATCGAGCACCTACTCATCGAGACCGATGCGCCCTATCTCGCCCCCCAGCCCATGCGTGGGAAGCGGAACGAGCCAGCCTTTGTCCGGCATACGGCGCAAATGATCGCGCAGGTCAAGGGTCTTAACTTCGACGACGTTGCCCGGATTACGAGTTTCAATGCCATGCAGCTTTTCGGTATCGGCACGATCCCGAAGCAGGGACAGATTACCTATCCCATCAGGAATTCGCTCTACCTGAATATCACGAACCGCTGCTCGGCTGCCTGCACGTTTTGTGTGCGCTATCACACCGATTTCGTGAAGGGGCACAACCTGAGGCTTGCTGAGGAGCCGTCGGCCGAAGCAATAATCAAGGAAATCGGCGACCCGAAACGATATGCCGAGATCGTGTTCTGCGGATACGGCGAGCCAACGCTGAGGCTCGACGTGGTGAAAATCGTTTCCGCCGAAGTGAAGCGGCGCGGTGGGAAAGTCCGCATTGATACCAACGGTCATGGAAATTTGATCCACAAGCGGAATATCCTGCCTGAGCTCGCCGGGCTCGTGAACGCCGTGAGCGTGAGCCTGAACGCCCAGAACGCCGAGGTATATGAAAAACTGACACAGCCGAAATTTGGTCCTCCAACCTACGAAGCGGTCAAGGACTTTATCCGCGAGGCAACAATGTATATCCCTGACGTAACGGCCACTGTCGTGTCCGCGCCGGACGTGGACATCGAAACTTGCCGGAAGATCGCCGGGGAACTGGGCGCAAAGTTTCGTGTGCGGGAATATAATGTGGTAGGTTGAGTCTTTCTGCGGGCCTATTAAAATGTTCTCCCAAAGTGATAATGTCGTATTCTCCCCAAGCAGAAATGTCGTATTTCCGTTAGGATGCTCTCCCAGAGA
>Ga0209415_10003145_pt1 | contig 30701 bp, 23 predicted proteins | sample PeaSoiSIISIP2007_FD_187696 | JGI IMG/M metagenome (GOLD analysis project Ga0209415, IMG submission 187696) | Peat soil microbial communities from Weissenstadt, Germany - SII-SIP-2007 (SPAdes) (version 2) | ecosystem: Environmental > Terrestrial > Soil > Wetlands > Peat | place: Germany... | reverse complement strand
GAATGACTCGACCATCGTCGTGGCGGGAGCTACCGGTAATCTCGGCGGACGCATCGCGAGAGCTTTGCTCGAACGGGGAGCCAGCGTAAAAGCGCTTGTTCGCCACGGCACGGCGCGAGACAGGCTGGAGCGATTGCAGGAGCTCGGCGTGACGATTGCCAATGTCGACTTGAGCACCGCTTCCGAAGTGACAGCGGCTTGCTCCCGTGCGTCCTGCGTGGTGTCCGCGCTGCAGGGATTGCGGGATGTAATCGTGGAAACGCAAACCGTTCTGCTGGATGCTGCGATCAAGGCTGACGTGCCACGTTTCATTCCGTCCGACTACTCGATCGACTTCACCAAGTTTCCACCCGGAGAGAATCGCAATCTCGATCTGCGCCGGGACTTCCACAAGCGCCTCGAGCAGACTCCAATTTCAGCGACCACGATCTTCAACGGTGCGTTTGCCGACATGCTGACCGGTCAGATGCCGCTCATTCTTTTCAAATGGAAGCGAGTCCTCTATTGGGGCGACGCGGACCAGCGCATGGACTTCACGACAATGGACGACACGGCGGCATTCACGGCCAGCGCGGCTCTCGATCCGTCCACCCCTCGCTTTCTACGAATTGCCGGCGATCAGCTCAGCGCGCGGGAGCTCACGGCGGTCGTCAGTGAGGTGACCGGAAAGAAGTTCCGCCTGTTCCGCGCCGGAGGTCTGGGAATGCTCGGCGCGCTTATCAAAGTCGCGCGCACGGTCGCTCCCGGAGAAAAGGAACTTTACCCGGCATGGCAGGGCATGCAGTACATGCGTAACATGTTCGGCGGCCCGGCCAAATCAGAGCCGCTCGACAACGACCGCTATCCCGGTATTCGTTGGACGACGGCGCGGGATGTGCTCGCAGCGCGTCAAGTGAGCTAGCCTGCGCGAGATCAGCCACTCAGTCGCGCGAAAGAACGAACCGAATTGCGCCCAGAAGCGGCCTCGACGCGGCGCACGGGCGGCGCGATGGCGCGGTCGATTCCGTGGGCACAGGATTTCCGCGCGAGACGTGCGCGGGCGCGCTGGGCGGCGGAGCCTAAACAGTCCACGTCTCGGTGAGCGCGCGCTCGAAATTGCCACCGAGAATGAGTTCGATGTTGCGGCTGGAATAGTTCCGATTCACCAGGCCTTCGGTCAGATCGTAAATTTTCTTGGCGTAGTCGATTCCATCAAGGTCGAATCTCCTTGTGGGACGAAGCCGAATATCCCGTCCGTCCAGATCGACGTCGCTCCCTATGCCGGCGTGCTCAACCCCGACCAGTCTGGTCAGATGGTCAAAGTGATCCAGCACGTGCTCGATCGTGACTTGTCCTGCGGCCCGAACAAAGGAGCGGACCATGGTAATGCCCATGACGCCTCCCGTCGCCGCCATAAGCCTGATTGCTTCATCCGTTTTGCAGCGGGCAGTACCCGGAACCAGCGCGCGGCAGTTGGAGTGCGTAACGAAGACGGGCTTTCGAGATACGTCGATAGCATCCAACGTAGTCCGGTCGCCGCAATGCGAAATATCCACGGCCATACCAACTTCATTCATACGCTCCACGATCTGAGCCCCGTAGTTGCTGAGGCCACAGTCTCGCGGGTCGGAAGAGCCTCCGCCGATCCTGTTGCCGCAATAGGTGAGCTGCGAGACGCGCTGGCCCAGATCATAGAAGCGGTCTACGTCCTCGACGGTTCGAAAATGTGCGGAGTTCTGCTCGCCAATGAGGATGCCGATCTTTCCGAGCGCTTTTGCCTGCTTGAAATCGGCGACTCTCTCGATGCGCTGGAACTCGTCCTCGTGCGCCGCGATGAACGCGTTCCACCCGACAATGTCTCTCGATGACTCCGTGTAGATATCCCCTGCGGTGTACCCGACGGCGGGGTGGAACACGGTAGTGCCCGAATCTCTCAGCCGGGCGAAATCGGATTGCCCGAACCGGCCCGGATCGCTTTCCCAGACCAACAGTTTCCTGTAGTCCAAGGTCAATAGGCCCAACATATCGATCACTGTGGAGCGACGAACCAAGTCGACGGTGCGAGCCGAATATTCCGTTTCACTCTGGGCAAAAAGCGCGAATCGGCCACGGTTGATCATCGGCGCGCCGAGGGTTAGCGCCACGCCTTTCAGAACCGAGCGACGAGAGAGCATAAGGTCGTAGTATCTCCCACGGACAGGTAACAGCGGGCATTTTTCTGGTGCAGCCCGCGGATGGCTGGGTTTAGTGCCCCCATGCCCAAGCCTTCAGGCGGCGCTGCGTCGCGGCGCGCCGAGTTGCGCCCCCTCGCTCAGCATCGAGTCATCCGGTGCGCCCTGCAAGTCCTGCGTGACCTGAGAACGGAACCACGTGTGGACGCGATTGGTGGCGGCGTGGATCTCTTCATCGTGTTGTGCCAGGCAGACCTTGCAGTCTTGGGTCATCATTTGCTCCTGTTCCAACGAGAGTAGGCCCGGGGTCCCGCTAGAACAAGACATGCGGAAGTATACGCGAACCCATACACTTCGGTTGTGGTACTTTCCTGACCTGGGGAGATTATTAGGCCTTGGGAAAGCTCCAGGAGGGCCGCCCCGGGGTGTTCCCGAACGGCCAAGCAAGCGCGGGAACCGCGCAGGACGCGCTCTCCCGCCCCCCGTCGCGACGCCGTGACCCACGGCGACGCAGCTGCGCGTTCGATTCCGCGGCCCCGACCAATGCTTCCAATCAGATAAGAGGCAATCCTGGTCGCGCCGCTCCACGGTCTGTGACTTTGGTACTAAACCTCCGCCGGGCACGTGGCTGCCGGGCCACCTTGCCAAACCCGTCCGTTGTGTGTAAACTCGGTCTGTTATTCTGCCGCTCCAGCTGCCTGCGAGCCGCGGTTCTGCAATTGAGACCTATGGGAGGGAAGACGATACAAGCACTCCCTTTACAGCGTGTCCTGGCGATCTTCTTTTTGTGCGTATCCGCGAACGCCGGTGTCTTGGTCTACCGGTCCGCACAAGGTCTCCAATTCACTGACGCAGTATCCATCACGATCAACGGCAAAGACAAAGCCATCAGCGTCGGCGACCAGCCCACTCTCGGCGCCGGAGCTTCCAAACGGGGTGCGGCGCGCCTGGCGGGGACTCTGCTGAAAGACGCCGATGCCGGCGTCCTGCTGGAGTATGAAGCCGGCAAGGCCGACTACCTGCTTCCCCAAGGCCTGCCCAAGAATTCGCCGGACGACCTGGCGGGCGTGTGGAAGGCTGCGAAGATCGTGTATAAACAATCGGCCTCCGACAAAGCCGGAACCGAAATCGCCATCTCCAGTTTCGTAGCGCTCCTTCCGGCAGGCACGGAGGCTCTCGCCGCGCTGTGCACGGACACGCAGGCGCTGCAGTTGATTGGCGGGAAAGGCAAGATCTTTCCCACCCAGATCGAATTGATGTCCGCCGCGGTGAAGGCCTACGCGACCGACGCGGCGATGGCTCCACTGGAAAAGTCCGTCGAGGCCGCGATGCAAAGCCGGTATGACGCATTCGAGAACGGCGCCGGTGGGGTTGAAGTCCTGAAAGAGGGCCTGCAATACGTCACGCTGTCGCTGGCGGTGTACCCCAATTCGCCGAAACAGGACAAGCTACGGCAACTCCTGACCGCGCGCAAGGCATGGCTCGACCGCAAGATCGCGGTGCAGAAGGCCTTTACCGCGGCTGCCCAGTGGGACGCGTTCCTGCTGGGCGACCGCGACCTGGAGCGATACCATCAGGCCTTTCCCGAGATGGCGAACGATCGCCTGCAGGCCATGCAGGGAAGCCTGCAACTGCATGTGACGGCGGCCACCGCACGCCAGAGCGAGGGCGATTACGGTGCGGCATACCGCGAATTCCGGCTGGCCGGTCTCCGTAAGCCTTCGGATTCCGCCTTGCACGAACAGGCCATGCAGGCCTGGACGGAGTATTCGCGCCGGAACGCCATGGATCTGCAGGCGAAACGGACCAAGCTCAGCGCCGGTGCGCAGAGCGCCGTAGAACGCGATCTTTACTTCGCCGAACAGAACAAGCTGGCGAAGAAGCTCGACGAAGCCCTGAAGAACGTGCAGGACGCCGAATCCGTGCTGCGCACTTCCATGCCGGCGGGCGGCGTCAGCAACGCGACCTTGAAGGTATGGTACGCCAAGGCCGTGATCCTGGCGTCGGAGGATCGCGTCGCCGAAGCCCTGGCAGCGCTCGATGAGTACGATCTGCATGCCGTGGACGAGGAGCGCGCGCCGGCCGACGAGCTGCGCAATCGGCTTCTGTTCAATCTCGGCGCCACACTGAAGAATTTGCAAACCAGGCTTCAGGCAGCCTGGTCTGAGGGAAGCTTTACCCTGGCCCGCCAACTGGCGGTCCAAGGCTTAAAGCTGAACGGCGACGATGCCGACCTGCTGTACTACGCCGGCCTGGCAGCGCTGGTCAAGCGTGAACCCGTGCAGGGCCGCGACCTGCTCACACGCTACCTGGAAGTGTCCGACACCCTGGATGCCAACGCCGAGCAGCGCAAACTAGCCAGCCGGTTGCAGCATTCCATCGCGATTTCTTCCGGCGCCGGGGGCGGCGACCCCAACTGGCTTTCCGGAGAGAAGCTACCCAAGGGAGAGTTCTATTGCCCGATCAGCCTGGCTTTCCAGCCGCGGATCGATCGTATCGACGCATCCAACAAGTTTCATGTGACGTTCGAATGGGATGGCGAACGCTTGAAGTCCGTGATCCCCTCCTTTGAAAACGCCGAACACGCGACTGGGGAAAGAAAGATATCGTTCGGCTACGAAGACCATGTGCCGCAGGTGGTGTGGGCCTCCGATGGCGACACAGCCCGCCCGGCCTTGTCCGCAGACCCGGACGAAGCGTACAAGCGCTTAACCGTGCTGCTGCTCAACAGCCCGCTGGTGGATCCGACAGCCATCCAGCGCATCTCCGGAAAGAACGTGACGCAGGCAATCGCCGGCAACCGGTTCTTCAACCCGTTTGTCTGGGAGAAGCTTTACTACTTCCGGCTCACCTATGACGATAGCGGCCGAGTCAGCCGCGCTCAGGAACTGAGCGGCCCCAATGGTTCGCCCGCCGAGCAGGTACTCGAATTCGAATGGAACGGGATGCAACTCGCCGCCATCCACGGCTATCTGGGAAAGACCGAAAACTACGCACGCACGATGCAGTACCAGGACGGGCGGCTCGTATCGGAAGAGATACAGGGTCAGGGCAAGCCCTCCCACATCAAGTACAACTACCTGGCCAACCGGCTGGTATCGGCGGAGGCGGCCGCCGATCCAACCCTGGACAACCGCAACCGCAAGGTGACGTTCCTGGCGAACTCACCCTCCACACTGGTGAGATGATGCGAATCGTTCGATCGACCGGGCGGCGCAGATCTGCGTGGCTGAATTGCAGTCTGCTGTTTCTCGCGGCCCTGATTCCGGCGCTCCACGGTCAGGAAACCGGCAAACGCGTGGCGCTGATCATCGGCAACGACGCCTATACCATCAGCCCGCTGAAGAACGCGGTGAATGACGCGCGCGCCATGGACCAGGCGCTCAAAACCGCCGGCTTCCAGACTATTCTTCTGGAGAACGCCCGGAAAGCGGACATGGACCGCGTAATCGGCGAATTCCTGGACAAGCTCGGTCCCGACGACACCGCTCTGTTCTTTTTTGCCGGCCATGGCGTCCAGATCGAAAGTGAGAACTTCCTGGTGCCGGTGGATTTCGCCCCGGTCGCCACGATCTCGGCGGCCAAGTTCGCCTGCATGTCGGTAGCTCAGATTTTCGACGAGCTGAAACGCAAGCGGGCCAAGCGAAACATCGTCATCCTGGACGCCTGCCGGAGCAATCCGGTGACGGCGAAATACTCGCTCGAGGCCGGTTTGGCGAAACCGCAGGACGCTCCGAAAGAGACGTTCATCACCTTCTCCACGGGTCCCGGCCAGACCGCCACGGACAATCCGGACGGCCGCAACAGTTGGTTCACCGAGGCGCTGGCCGACTATATTTCGCAATCCGCGCTCACCGTGGAAATCAACGAGATGTTGACGCGCGTCAAGAAGCGGGTCTCCGACGCGACCGAAGGCCGCCAGACGCCGTGGACCACATCCAACCTCACCAGCAGGTTCTACTTCCACCAGCCCTTGAACGCCGACTCCGATGACGATTCCACCCTGACGGAGAAATGGATGGAGGACGCCCGGGTCCGGGAGCGGCGCGAAGAGTGGGGACAGGCTATCGACCTGGTCAACCAGGTTCTACAGAAGAAACCCGGCGGACCACTGGAAGAACTGGCGAAAAGGAAATTGCCGTACCTGACGGCCCGCCGGGACGCCCAGGCGCGCTTTGACGCGGGCGATTATGCAGCCGCGGCCAATCTTTACGAACAAGCCCTGCAGCTGGATCCGTTCGCGATAGATGCCGCATTGCTGGGCGTCAACAGCTACCTGCTTCAGGACCACTGGCCGGAAGCCCTCGCACTGCTCAAAGCCGTGCGCCAGCGGGGAACGTCGGCGGCTGTCCAGACCGCCGACCTGATGCTGACACAACTCGCTGCGGTATCTCCTGAGGCCGGCAAGGAGGTCCAGGCAAGCCTGCCTCAACCCCCACCCATCGAGGAGGTTTTCAGCGGCAGGCACTTTGGAGTTCCCGATTGGGATGCAGGGAAGCGCCATCTGCAGACCGCGCCGGTGGATATCGCCCGGTGGACCAAGGAGCTGAAAATGGAGGTCCCTATGCCGGCGCTGATCCTGCCGGCCCTGGCTGCGGCGCCCGCCGCGGCTGAGACCGCGGCGCAGACTCCCGGCACGGTGACACCGCCGGACCAGGCAGCCGACGCGCAGACCACGGCGGTGACCAACGCCGTGTTTCACGTGGAGGTGATTTCCACGGCGGATTCCCGGAACTTGCGGATCCGCCCCGACGCCCCCGCGGAGTTTGGCTACGTACAATTCGATGGACCCGCCGGCGAAACCCCGGTGGTATTCGAGGGCACCCAAGTGGTGCTTCCCACCAAGCTGAAGCTTCCCGCGGGAAAATACGAAATCCGCACGGTGGACGCGGGGAAGGTCGTAAACCGTCAGGATCTGGAAGTGACGCCCCTCTCCACACAAACGTTCAAGGTGAAGCGGCCATGAAATACCTCGCCCTCATGCTGCTGCTGACGATGGGCGCTGCCGCGGCCAACTGGACCGACCGCAAGGAATACGACCTGGTTCTGAGCATCCGCGCGGAGACCTTGACCCAAGAGAGACTGGGCTTACTCGACCAGTGGAAGAGCAAGTATCCCAAGAGCGAATTCGGGCAGATTCGCCTGGAACTGTATCTCTCAACGTATCAAGCTCTGGGAGACAGCCGTCACATGTTGAGCGTCGCCGGCGAAATGCTGGCAGCCCAACCGGACAGCCCGGTTGGCGCATATTGGTTTACGCTGCTGCTGCCGGAGGACAAGGCGGCATCACCCGAGCAATTGGCCCTTGGCGAGAAGGCCAGCCGTCAATTGCTCGCGAGCCCGAAACCGGCTGCCGGCGTCGAGCTGATTGCCCGCCGCACCCTCGGCTGGATTCACTGGCAGCGGGGCGAATACGCGCCGGCCGAAGAGGAGTTCGGGAAGTGCCTGCAACTGGATCCGGCTGCCGCCGAGATTTCAGCCTGGCTGGGCACGGTACTGGCGCTCGAGCAGCAGCCGGACAAGCGGGTGCCCGCGCTCTGGCAGCTTGCGCGCGCCTCGGCTTACCGGGATGCCGGCTCCCTGCCCGACGGCCTGCGGCGTCAGGTCGGCACCGTTCTGGAGCGGCTCTATATCTCTTACCACGGCGACACGAGCGGATTGGATCAACTGCGCAACGCCGCCGCCGCGGCGCCTTTTCCTGCGACGGGATTTGACATTGAATCGGTGGCGGCTGCCGCGCTGCGCAAGCAGGATGAAGAACTCAGCCGCACCAACCCGCAATTGGCGGCGTGGGTCCGCATTCGGCTAAGGCTGGAAGCCGCCGATGGCGACAAGTACTTTGCAGATACCCTGCACAATAACCCGCTTCCCAAGTTGAAGGGCACATTGATCAAGTCCGACCCGCCCGGCAAGCCGGCTGAGCTGACGATTGGCGTCATCGATCCGGCCCAGGCGGAGATCGTACTCAAACTGACCAGCGCGCTGCCGAACGATGCCGATATCGGAACGGTTCTGGAATTCGAGGGAACAGCCGATTCCCTGCTGAAGAGCCCTTTCGGGTTGACGGTGATTTCCGACGCGTCGAAAATCTCGGGCTGGCCTGCGTCGCCGGGGGCCCGCAAAGGCGACCACAAATAGCGCAGCCGCAGTGCCTCACACATTGCTGCGTGCGCCACGATTGCCGGTCAGACAGGTTGCTCCCGCGTTGGCGCTCTCAGCGGTGGAGGATCTCTACCTTGGTCACCAGGGTGGGTGACGGCTTGGATCCGTTCACCACGTACACTGAGTGCTCCGGTTCCTTCCGGTCCGCCGGCTTTGCGGCTGCCTTCTGCGCCGGCGCCGGTTGGGTCGCCGGCTTGGCAACCTCGCGGAACGGCAGATCACGCGTGCCATATTCCTCGGCAATCCGGTCCACGGCAGAGTTAACTGGTCCGGCGGCGGCTATCTGGGTCGGGCCCGGCGAGGGCTGCGGTCGATCTCCCGGGCCCTTGATGCCTTCTTCCAACGCGTAAATGTCGCGGGGATCGCGGGAAAGCACCACGAACAAGGTCTCCGTCCCGGGCGGATCTTCAATTTCAAAACAGGCTTGCTTCGGTGTGCGGATGACCTGACCGGGGTCGATGCGGTTGCTCTGATCCGACAACTCCGCCGTGGGGAAAAGCGGGGCCCAGTCGCCGCTTGACTCTTTCGCCAGCACATACAGATACCCGGATCGGTTCGCCTCCAGCTCGATGGCTACGCAATCGCCTTTGCGGAAGTTGCGCTCCGGCTCCACCGCCTGGCCGCGCTCGCCGCGCGACCTGACCAGCAGCAGGGTATAGCGAAGGCCCAGGTGCAGCGCACGCATCGCCGCCGCCCGATCGGCCGCCGAACGGGGTGCGGTGGGGGCTCCCGCCGGCGCTGCCTTGGCCGGCGCGGCGGGTTTGCGGACAGGGGCCAAATCGTCCTTCGGGGCGGCGCCGGCGAAAAAGAGATCCCGCGCACCCTCCGTCGGCTGCGGCGGCTGCTGTTGCGCCATGCACGCAATTGCCGCAAGAGCTGTCACCAGGCTCGGTAAGCTTCGCATCCGCATTCTCTCCATTAGGGACTTCGTCCCCTTTCGTCCAATCCGTGGCCGAAAGCTGTTATGGTATATTATCGAAAATCGCGTATACCCGGAAGCCCCGTGAAATCGGGGTCGTAAAGGGCCTCTTTCGCTTTGATGCAACTGCCCGCCCGTCTCGGCAAATACGAGCTGCAGGAATTCCTTGGTGGTGGGATGTCCCACGTCTACAAGGCCTTCGATACAGTCATCGGACGAACGGTGGCGGTGAAAATCCTGGTCGAACCGGCATCGCAGGATCCGGAGGCCCGCGACCGTTTCCTGGCCGAAGCGCAAACCGCCGCCAAGGTCACCCACGAAAACGTCATCAGCATTTTCGATTTCGGAGTCGACGACGAGAAGGGCCTGTTCATGGTGATGGAGTTCCTGCAGGGTGAAGACCTGCGGCAGGCCATCAAGAACGGCCATACGGGCGACCTGCGCGGCAAACTCCAGATCGCGCTGCAAATCGCCCGCGCTCTCGATTTTATTCACAAGAACCGAATCATCCATCGCGACATCAAGCCGGAGAACGTTCATATCAACGCTGCTCACGTGGTCAAGCTGATGGATTTCGGAATTGCCAAGAGCGAAGATCTTTCGCGCACCCAGCCGGGCTATGTGCTCGGGACGCCCTTTTACATGGCGCCAGAACAGGTGCGGGGAGAGCAGCTCACCGGCCTGGTGGATGTCTACGCTTTCGGGGTTCTGCTGTATGAGCTGCTGACCGGACGGAAAGTCTTTGTGGCGGATTCGGTGGACCGGATCTTCTACAACATTCTGAATGTTCCCATGGACGTGGAGCCGCTGCAAAGTGCCGGCGTGCCCCAGCCGGTGATCCAACTGGTGGCGGCCTGTAACGCGAAGCTCACCGCGGAACGGCCGCAGGGCTTCGCTCCGATCATCGCCGACCTGGAGCGCATGATCGCCGACCTGTCAGGGGGAGCGCAAGTAACGGAACGCTGGCCGGCGCCCTCCCCGCCAACGAAGATCCGCCGGTCTATGCTCTTGGCCGGCCTGGCCCTGCTGCTGGCAGGAGGGATCGGCGGATATTTCGTCCTGAAACCCGCGGCTGCGCCCAAGGCAGGGGAACCGGCCAAGACCATTTCCACTCCCGCCGGCGACATGGTGTTGGTGCCGGCCGGGGAATTTCGTTTTGGGGAGAAGAAGCAGGTCGCTTCCCTTCCCGCCTTCTACATCGACAAGACCGAAGTCAGCAACGCTGCGTATGCCCGGTTCTGTCAGGCAGCGAACCGGCCGCTTCCCGAGAGCTTTCCTAGCAATCAACCGACCTATCCAGTGGTAAACGTGAGCATCGGCGACGCGCGCGAATTTGCGATATGGGCGGGCAAGAGGCTGCCGACCGACCTGGAGTGGGAGAAGGCCGCGCGGGGCACCGACGGCCGCACTTTTCCGTGGGGCAACGAGATGGAAATGTCGCGAGCCAATACGGATCGGGGCGATGGCACCAGCGAACTGCGGCCAGTCGACAGCTTTCCATCGGGCGCCAGCCCATACGGCACCCTACAGATGATCGGCAACGCCTGGGAGTTGGTAGACAAGCGGCGCGCGCCTCCCGCTGACCAGCGACTTTTCAAGGCCCTGAAGCCGCCTTTGCAGCCCGACGAAGCCTGGTACATGATCCGGGGCGAATCCGCCTGGGAGCCCCTGGCCGACGCTGCGATCTGGGATTCATCCGCCGTCCCGGAGCGTTGGAAGAGTTTGCATGTTGGGTTTCGCTGCGCGAAAGATGTGAAGTAAGCAGGGAGCGTGAACTAAGTGCACCCTTTCGGAAGTCCGGATACGGATTCCCGGCTGCTCCTTAGCGCGCGCCCAGGCTGGGCCGGGCGAGGCACGCCTCGCCCTCGCGTGGCGCGACAAGACGCTATCATAATTGCGAAATGGTGTACTGAGGAGGCAAGGTGGGCAAGATATCGTTGAACAGGAGGATCGAAGCCACCCGGCTCAATGAGCGGACAGGGGCGCCACTGGCGGGTCCGGAAGTGACGATACCCTTCGGAGCGCTGGTTGAGTCAGTGGGACCCGAGCGCGATCGGGAGAAGTTTCGCTACCTCGGCGAGCTGTATTCGGTGCGCCGCGACATTTTTCTGGAGGCTACCAGGGCAGATGAGGCCGGCGCGGCTCCGGCACCGGTGGAACCGGAACTGCCCGCCGCACCGGAAGCCAAAGAGGCCAGGCTGAAGTTTGAGCGGCTGGATGCGGGCGGCTATGCGGTGGCGCGGGCCAAAGTTCCGGGCGGATGGCTGGTAGTTTGCGGCACGGGTGTGACGTTCTACCCGGACCCGGGGCACGAGTGGGATGGAGCGTCGGCAGAGTGAGGCGGTGACGGGCTGCCCTTCTCTTTCGGGCGGTCACGGACCTAGTTGCCGATGGCGGGAAGCGGCGGCAGCCCCACCCGCGCCACAATCGCCCGGAAGCGCGGATCCTCACGCACCGGAATAAACGCCGGATTTACGTTGAGCAGAATCAGCGCCCCGGTGCGTTCCTGCATCGCCTGCTCCAGCCAGCGCACGGTCGCATCCACCTCGCCAAGCGATCCATAGATCGTAGCGATCTGGAATGGCATCTCGGAACTCGTCGCGCGCCGGTCGATGGCGCTCTGCAGCCATTGGCGGGCCGCCTTTGTGTGCCCGGCAAACGCCTCCACACAGGCGAGCGTAGTGGGCCGGGTGGGATTCCGCTGGTTTACCCCGTTGGCGACCTGCAGCGCGTTCGCAAACTCGTGTTTCGCCACCAAAGCCAGTGCCAGAAAATGACGCGTGATGTCGAAACTCGGATCCATCTCCAGCACGCGGCGGCCTTCCGCCAAAGCGTCTTCATAGCGTCCGGCATACAGATCGAATTCAGCCAGGTCGCCGGAGATGATCAGCGACATGGGATCGAGCTCCCGCGCGCGTTCGAGCTCCGCAATCGCCTCGGGCGTATGTCCGGTCGCGAGCAGGTTGACGGCGTGCCACTGATGAGCGGTTGCGTAGCTGGGGTTCAAATCGAGGGCGTGCTGGAATTCCTTCTCGGCGATCGCGAACTCCCAGTCGTAATGCATGCGGATGAAAGCCATGGACGTGTGCGCTTCCGCCAGCGTGTCGTCCAGTTGGATGGCCTTCCCGGCGGCGGCGCGGGCCTGGGACATGGCCGCGGCGCGGGGCATGACCGCATTCGGATTCGATCCCAGCAGAGCGTAGGCATCCGCCAGGCCCGCGTAGGCGAGCGCGTAGTTGGGATCGATGCGGGTGGCCTCCTCGAACGCCTGGATCGCCTGCTGATGCCCTTCCGAGGTACGGCGATTCCAGAAATAGATCCCGCGAAGATAGGCGCGCCAGGCGACCGGATTTACCGCGGAGCGCCGGTTGAGCAGATGCCGCTCGCCCGCAGTGAGGCTGCGAAGCACGCCTCCGGCCACGTCCTCGGCGATAGCGTCCTCCACCGAAAAGAGGTCATCGTAACTGCGGTCGAACTTGCCGCTCCAGAGCGAGGCGCCATCGCGCACGCGCCACAGTTCGGCGGTCACGCGCACGCGATCGCCGTCGCGCTGGAAATTCGTATCCAGCACCGCGTCGACGCGCAGTTCCTTGCCCGCCGCCAGCGGATCTCGCAGCCTATCGGTGTAACGCAGGACGGCCGCCGTTGGGAGGACCGTCAATCGGCGCAGGCTTCCCAGACGGTTGATGAGGACGTCCGCCATGCCCAGCCCGGCGTCGGCATCGGCTGCGTCGTTTTGCAGTGACTGGAAAGGCAGCACCGCCAGTGACCGGACCTGAGTCCCGCCTGCAGCGCGTGGACGCGACAACAACAGCCCGGCGGACAAAAGGACAACCCCGGCCGCGACGCCGATAGCGGCTCGATGCCAGCGCCAGGATGGCCCGGAGTGAGCGGCGATGGCGGGGCTCTCGATCACCGCCGAGAACCGGTATCCTCGCCGCGGCACCGTCTGGATGCAGTTCAGGCCTTCGAGAGTCTTGCGCAGGGTGAGGATGTTCTGCGCCAGCGTTCCTTCCTCCACGAACGTACCCGGCCACACGGCCTGCAGCAGCTCTTTCTTGGTAACCACGCGGCCGGAGTTCCGGACCAGCACCAGCAGGGTCTCCACTGCCTTGGGCGTCAGCGGCACCAGCCGGGATTCGCGGCGCAGGACGCGCTCCCCAGCATAGAGCCGAAACGGTCCGAATCGATAAACCTCCGATTCCTCATCGATTTGAGAAGTCTTTGAGAAATCTTTCATGGTTCTTGCAAGATCCGGAAGACAGGTTGACGCTAACCTGCTCACCGGCCCCTCCAGCGGCTTCATTCTAACAGAAGCGGTCCTGTGGGGAACCGGAGGTTCAATGCGTCAGCGATACCTATACGTTCCGATTCTGATCTCGCTTGCGTTCCTGGCGGGCTGGGCGCAGCAAGCGCAGAAGCAAATTCCGAAACATAAAGCCATCTGGGAGCCGGTGAACTACCCGCAAGATGCCACGCTGCGTGACGTGTTCTTCGTCAACGCCGAGGTCGGTTGGGCGGTGGGCGAGGCAAATTCGGACGCTGGCGAGGGAGGCATCATTCTGCACACCGCCGACGGAGGCCAGCACTGGGATGTCCAATTGGGCGATCCGCACTCGGCCACGCGCTGTTTCTATAACCTGTTCTTCCTGGACGCCAAACACGGCTGGGCGACGCAAGCGGGCGGCGGCCACCTGGTACGCACCACAGATGGAGAGACCTGGGAAGATATCAGCAAGTTTCAAGCCGACGAGCCCTATACTTTCGCCACGGCTGACGTAGGTCTCGACGTGCATGGAGACGAGATCTACCGGACGGCGGATGGGGGCCGCAACTGGAAACTGGTCTTTACGTGTCACGACAAAGTGGAGGTGGACGGATTGATGCGCGACGTGGGATGCAACTTCCACAGCATTTCCTGCCCCACCCCGCAGACGTGTTATGCAGCGTCGGGGGCATTGCCGAACAAAGCCGCCGCGATCGCCGTCACCGAGGATGGCGGCTTGACCTGGAACATCTCACGCTACGCTCAGAATGCCAGCTGCGGCGACTATGGGCTGCTGTTTACAGACGCGAAGACGGGCTTCATGCGGGGCTTTGCCGAGATCTGGGCTACCACGGACGGCGCCCAGACATGGCGCAAACTTCCGGGTACGTTTCCCGGCGGCTCCACGCCGCGTATCCGCTTTGCCGATCGGGAAGTGGGCTGGCTTGTGGCAGACGGAGACCTGGCATACACTTCGGACGGCGGAAAGCACTGGAACGCGGCACAGGTGCGGCTGCCGACGGGAATCTGGGCCTCCAGCTTTCCCGCGCGCGACCGCGGTTACGTGGTGGGGAAGCATGGGATGGTCTATCGCTACCGGGTTGTTCCCATCGAATACACCGCGAAGGGCATGATTGCAGCGCCTTTCATCGCCCCGAAATGAGCCTGGAAACACCCCGATGAAAGTCGTGCGCCCGATTCTCGGCATATTTGCTGTGGTCGGTTTAGGGCTGCTCGCCGGCGGGATCTACTCAGTGCGGCACACGCGCCAGTTCCTTCAGGCAGCCGTGACGGCGCCGGGGGTGGTCACCGAGAATGTCTGGAGGGAAGACAGAACCAGCGACCGGGGTACCTCCGGGGCTTACTATCCGCGCATCCACTTCCGGACCACGGACGGCCAGGATGTCTCGTTCGTATCGAGCACCGGATCAAGTCCGCCTTCGTATCGCGTGAACGAGCCGGTCGCCATTCTCTACGATCCGCAGCAGCCATTCAATGCGTCCATCAGCTCGTTCGGGTCGCTGTGGGCGGCTTCGATCGTGCTGTTCGGCCTGGGCGTAACATTCACCGGGCCGGGAATCGGGTTCCTCGTATGGAAGCGCGCCAGCGATCGAAAGAACGCATGGCTGCATCAGAACGGGCGCCGCATCCAGGCGGAGATTGCGCGCGTGGAGCTGAATACTTCGCTCACGGTCAACGGAGCGAATCCGTATCGGATCGTATGCCAGTGGCTGGATCCGGCGAGCAACCAGATCCATGTTTTTCATAGCGCCAATATCTGGTACGATCCGACGAATTACATAACCGTGAAGGCGCTGGAGGTGCTGGTGGATCCGAACAACCTGCACCGGTACACGGTGGAGACTTCATTTCTGCCTCAGGCTGTGTGACCGCAGTCGAAGGAGGAGTGGCAGACAATCCCGCGAAGGTCACCGCCGCGTTACAGCAAAGGGTCCGGTTGGTACCGCTATAACAGGTCAGATCCGCCATGTGAGCAGCCCAAAGTGGCGTTTTCAAACGCAGGAGTTTGGATAGAATAGAGGGCGCGTGGCGAGGAGGTGTTCGGATGCCGATGCAAGTCTGTATGGGAGCCAGCATGATGTGCACTTTTGGGATGGCTCCCAGTTCGCTGGTGGTATTGCCGATCAATCGGGTGATGACCCAGCAGGTGCCCGATGCCAACATCATGGATTACATCCCCATGACGAACATCATGCCGTTCGGGATGTGCATGTCGCCGGCGAACCCCGTGGTGGCGTCCGCCACCGCCGCGGCGCTGGGGGTGCTGACTCCCATGCCCTGCATTCCGGCAACGACCACACCGTGGACTCCGGGCGCCCCGAACGTGCTGCTGGGCAACATGCCGACGCTGGACAACGTTTCCGAGTTGATGTGCATGTGGGGCGGAGTCATTACCTTCGTCACGCCCGGGGAATTCACCGTGATGGTCCCGTAGCGCCGGCGGGATACCTGCCTCGGGGAGACGACTGCGTCACAGCTTCGGCAAGGTTGGCGGCTTGGGCAGGGCTGGCGGTTTCGGCAGGGCTGGCGGCTTCGGCATCATCACCTTGTAGCCTGGGGGGATCTGAAAGGCCGATGGGTGCGGCTCGCCTGGGACAGCACTGTGACACGCCTGCGTCACTTGGCCGAAGGCGCCCTGCATTTTGGTGAGCATGGGCAGATGCAGCTTCGTACTGGTCCAGGTTTCCACGGTTGTCGGCATTTGCGGCGCTTTCGGCATCGCCGGGGCTTGCGGCGGTGATGGCGCTCCCGGGAGGCCCGGAGGTTTCGGCCGCGCCGGCGCCCCCGGCATTTGGGGGGCTTGAGGGATCGGCGGCATCGCGGGCGCTTGCGGGATTTTTGGCATCCCGGGCATCTGGGGCGGGGGCGGCGGCTGAATCACGTAGCGCTTGCCCTCCACTTCATAGCCCTGGAGGACGCTCTTGCCCAAATCCTGCCCCTGCACGCCCGGCGGCTGAGGCGGCGCGCCGGGGAATGCCGGAGGGCCGGCCTGCGGCATCTGCGGAGCCGCCGGCTGGGGCGGGGGCGTAGGCGTCACCAGCGCCGTCTTTTTCACATGGTCCAGCAGGACGGTCTGCCCGGCCGCGAAGTTCGAGATCATCGATGTGGAGCCGGAATCGACTCGCGTGCTTCCATCGCTCGCACGGGAGAATCGATACGCCGACTGCACCGGCGGAACATTGGGTTTTGACGTCTGCAGCACGCTGGAATACTCGGCGGTAATGGGCGGGGAAGGGACTGGCGGCGTTGGTGTCATGGCAGCTCCCCGGTCAGGGCTTCGCGGCGAACCAGTTGCGCTCCGCCTCTTCGGTTGGCGCAATGATGCTCTTGACCCCACCGGAACCGCCTGGCCGTACCGCGATTTTCTTCAGGGAAAACTTCACCGCTTGACCGTTCGTCAGGTAGTAAATGCTGTCGCGCCAGTCCGCCTCCGAGGCGCGGGGCTGGTAGCCGTATGTCAGAGCGCCAATTTGACCGGTCTGCCACGGGCCGCTCCATGGGTGCTCGTCCCCTGGTTGGTACAACTGCAGGAACTGGTGCATCGCCGCGAGAGGCGAGGGGCCGCACGGAGCAATTACAAAGTGGAGGCGAAATCGGGTCACGACAATCTGGATGCTGGTCTGTTCCATTTTGTAGCGGGCCAGGAAGGCGTCCTGGCCGCTGACGATCGCTCGCGCCGCGCGCAACCTCGATCGCAGGTCCGGCGCTACCAGGTCCGGCTTGAGGACCCCGTCGATCCAGCCGACCGTGTCGTTCATGAGATCGACGTTGGCTTGGGCCGCCTTGTCTGCCTGGCTTTTGATCGCTTCCGGAGCCGGCCAGATCAGGCCCTTAAAAAAAAACTCCATGTTGGCCTGGGCGCGCGGCTCTCTGATCAGTCCCATCAATTGCTCCGCATTGGGAATTTCTTGAGGCGTCATCGAGTTCTCCGCGTTAAGGTACCGGTAGCCAGTTAGCAGCGTCAATAGCGTAAGGACTGCTGTAAAACGTTCCATGACGATCAAAATAACCTCCGGGCGAGGCGCAGAACCAAACCATGAAACGGGGATGTCCGTTTTGACGGATACTCTGCCACCACCTGAAAAGCGAGAATGCGTTTGGAAAGCCCACCCCTCCATTCTGAACGCTGGCTGGGTATTGGTTAGTCGAAAAAGCTCCGGGAATCAAACGGCCATTGTAGTAAAGACACGCTTCGAAATTGTCTATATACGGACCCCACGCCTGAGGCTGGCCCACTAACTTCACTTCCGAGGGATAAACGAGGCCACCGTCAGTAAACGTGTGCTTCTGGGGCGACACCGAAGGGCCGCCCTCAACCTCGACCAGATCGTTTTCCGTCAACGTGACAGTGCTTCCATCAGGCATCAGGTTGGTTTTGGGATACACCCAGGCTCTTCGCGCCTGGACTCCAACCGACGCCAGCATCGTTTTCATCAACTGGACATAGGTAATGCATGCGCCTACATTCCAGGGTCTCTTCGGCACCCCCGAATCCGGAGGAATCGAGCGGCCATTCAGCCACATGACCCATTCGTCAATCAACTGTGTGACTGGACCGCTTGCGCCATACCGGACAAGTGTATTTCTTCCGCCATAGAAGTGCGGCGGACCGCTGTTGTTGACGTGCCGGCCCACGTGCCAGACCAATGTCTCGAGATCGTGCGCGGCAGGCGTGGGAAAACGCCGGCTTGCTCCGCCAATCGCGAGCGTGACTTTGTCCAGGCGTTGTTTGGTCAAGCCGTCCACCGGAGACAGCGCCGTGCCGGCTGCCGTCGAATCGTCCGGATCGCGCGGGTCATTGTAAATGCCGAAGATCTTGTGGTTGGTCCGGTTGACGGTTCCCCCAGGCACGATTCCGCTCACCGACCAGGTCAGATGGACGTGATAGCGTGAGACCTCGTTCGGCAATGTTCCGCCGGTGGCAATCATGGGAACTATCTGTTCCTGCGATCCCGCCGGCCAGTTCACGGAGGCCGTCCCGGCGGTCAACACGGTCGTGCTGCCATCGACGGTGGGCGTGACGGTAAGCGTAAATGTCCGAGCGGTGGGCGCCGGCAGCGAAGACCGCAGCCTCACTTTCATGTGAAGCGGCCGCTGGCGCTGATAACATGCCGCTCTCTCCAGGTTGTCCGTGCCTTCCCAGTCCCAACCGGTTAGGGGCATTCCGCGCCCCCAGCCCGCGAAGTCCTCGGGGATACTGGCATAAAACTGGCGGTCCGGATCGGTATTGCTGAGATTGTGGCCATTCGCGTCCATCGGATAATCGTCGATGAACTCGATGCCCGTCACCTGGACCCTCCAGGTGGTCACCAGCGTCGCGCGATGTGATGCGCCGGACCGCACGCGCGGCACGCTGCTGGAACGTTTCGTTAGCGCCACGTTAGATCCGATCCCCCCTATTCGCCATCGTGCAACTCCTGCAATTTGCTCTTCGTCGCGTCAGTCAACTCCCCTGTGACATCCAGGCCGAACTTGTCCTGGAACGCTTTGAGCGCCTCAGTACGGTCGTCATCGGACAGAGGCGCTGCCGCATCGGCCGGCCCGAAGCCAAGATTGATCAGCCGCGCGTCGACGCCGCTGGTTTCCTCAACCGGATCCAGGTCTCCCAACTGGAGCGCGAAGGTGTAGCCCTCGTCGGGTGTGTTTCCACCCGCTGGAAAGATGGTGATTTCGCCTTCCGTCGCATCGGCCTCGATCTCCTGCTGCACCATTCCCCCGCCGTCGGTGGAGCCGGACCAGTTGTCAGCGCCCACGCGCAGCTTGTATTTCGTGCTCACGTATGGTTGGTGGAGATCGTCTTTCAAACAGAGCCGCAACTGCACGTGCGGCCGCTTCACTTTAAACGTATGCGCCTGGTCGGTTCCCTTGGAGACGTCTTTCGTCTCGAGATCCGGAATAAAGAGGACGTCGCCCGGATAGATGATGTTCGGATTGGGCCGCTGCTGCCGAAAATCGGCGTTGTCCGCATGCTGATAGATCGTTTGATAGTCGGCGAAGCCGAATGCCTTAGCGATACTGGAGAGGCAATCTCCTTGCTGCACTTGGTAGTAGCCCATGACCTCGTCCCTCCTTTCCGCGCTCCAGGCGAATCCCCGCCTGGTTCCGACAAGCGCCTGTTATTTCGGGTTCCACGCATCCTTGTCAAGGTTTGGAAACGTCACTTTGCAGGTTCCCGGGTCAACGTGATCCACCCGGGCGTGGCCTTTCTCATCCAGCGTTCCGTCCGCCACCGTCGATCCGTCCGGCAGGGTGACTTTGTACGCCTCTCCCGCTACTGGCTTCCCCTGTTCGTCCACCAGGTTGACCTCGATCCAGTGGGTCTTGTTCTTGTTTTCGTCCGACGTTGGGTCATGGGTCGGTGCGCTGGAAGCCGGCGATTTCTTGGCGGGCGAAATCGTGGCAAGGGTCATGCCGGCTTGCGTGAACCCGGCGCCCGCGGGCGTCGACGTCTGGCCGGCCACCGCTTTGTCGGCCTGCGCGGGATCGGTCGGGGAAAGCGGCGACACCAGAGAGCCCGCCGAACCGGACAGCGCGGAGCCGGCGCTGTTGATCTGCACGATGGGGGTGCCCGAAATCGCAACTCCCGACATGTCGATGGTGATGAAGTTGCTGCCGACCTTCAGCGTCAGTCCCACCGATGCTTCAATCACCACCTGCATCGCCTTCAAGTAGAGATTCTGGGTCACCTGGCTGCTGTGGTTGCCGCTAAACTGTTCGATCACGTCGCCGGTCACGGCCAGGGAGTTCGAACCGGTAATGCTGACGGCCGCCTTTCCTTTAATGGTCACGTGGTGGTCGCGGCCGATTTGCTCAATCTGGTCGCGGCTAATATCGGCATGAGTGTCACGCTGGACCTGCTCCATCTTGTCGCGGGTGACGATCAGATGCCGGTCCTCCCCGATCCATTCCTTGCGATCGTTCTCGACGCGGATATCCATATCTTTCTGGCTGTGGATGAAGACCTGCTCGCTGCCTTTCTTGTCTTCGAGCCGGATCTCGTTGAATCCGCCGCTGCCCTTGGAACTGTCCGACTTCACCGTGCTCTTGGTCTGCTCATCGGGCAGTGCGTAGGGCGGCATCTGGTCGGCGTTGTAGACCGAACCGGTAATGAGGGGGCGGTCGGGGTCGCCCTCGAGGAAACTGACCACCACTTCCTGGCCGATGCGCGGGATGTAGATGGCGCCCCACTGTTTTCCGGCCCAGAAATGGGCCACGCGAATCCAACAGGAACTGTTTTCGTCGGCTTTGCCCTCGCGGTCCCAAAAGAACTGCACCTTGATGCGGCCGTACTGATCGGTCCAGATCTCTTCGCCGGATTTACCCACCACGACCGCGGTTTGGGTGCTCGGAATGACCGGCTTGGTCGCCAGGCTCGGGGGACGAAAGGGAACCGAGTTGGGGATGGCCTCGAACTCGTTCTTGTATTCGAAGGGATCGGGTTCGCCGGCCCGGTAGCTGGTGTTCTTCGCGGAGTGGCGGAGCGCGATCAGGGTATAGTCCTGGTTGGCGGCATCCCGGAAGTGTTCGGAGAGGGTGAAACTGTAGCCGCACTCAAAGCCCATGCAGTTGCTCTTGCCGCGCACGGTAACGAGGGCGACTTCGCGCTCCTCGAGACGAAGCCTGACGTAGCGATCGCCGTCGTCTTTGCTCTTGTAATTTCCCGGATAGTCGTAATACTCGCCGGTCTCATCGCTCTGTCCTTCGTCGCTGCCGGAGAGGTTGGCGTCGAGGCTGGTGTGAGGCTTTTCGAAATCGTAGTCGGTGAGCGCAGTCTTGCCCGTGTTGACGCGGTGTTCCTCCTCGATGCTGAGTACGGTGTCCTCATCCAGGCGGGTGCCCAGGCTGGGCGTGTATTTCGCCGCCGGCTTGTTGGGACACGCGGCGAATTCGGAGGTGGCGTCGGCCAGCACCAGGGTGTGCTTGTCCTCGGTCTGCTCGAAGAAATAGAAGATGCCTTCTTCCTCGAGGAGGCGCGAAATAAAGTTAAAGTCAGTCTCGCGGTATTGCACACAGTATTCGCGAGGCTGGTAAGTGGCCTGGAGTTTGACCTGGTAGTCGGAGAAGCCGCGGTCCTTAAAGACCTGTTCAATAATGTCGGGGACCGATTTGTTCTGGAAGATGCGGCAATTGGAATATAGGGTGAGGAACCAAAACCAGGGAACCATTTCCGCCTGGTACCGCGCCATGCCATCTTTGCCTATCTCGGCCAGCTTCATGCAGTTCAGGATGCCGTGGATATGTCGCTCGGATTCGCCCTCCAGCTTGATAGTCAAGACCGCTGGCTTCATCATCAGGGCCTTCATGTCGATGTCGGGATCTTCCGCGAGCAATTGCAGGGTGAAACGGTAAGGCGTGGAGACGCGCTCTTCGCCGGTGAAGCTTTCGAGCAGCAGAGCGTCATCGCCCAGCGGGGTCTTGAAGCGAAATGGACGGTCAATTTGTGTTGCAGCCAAGCTATCGTCCCCCGGCCGGCCCGGCTCACCGGACCGACGACTGATGCCGCCTACGAATAAGCGAATTCTCCGTTTTCGCCGACTGCGACGTGAACCGCATCGGGTTTGAGGCCTTCGGCGATCTTCCCGAGGATTTGGGTGGATATCTCGGGCAACATCGTATTCGTCAAGATATTATCCACGTTTCGGGCGCCGCTCTCCACCTCGGTGCAGCGGCGTGCCACTTCGTCCACCAGTGCGGCGTCGTAAGTAAGTTCGACGCGGTGGCTTTCCTGGAGGCGGCGCTGGATCTTGGCGAGCTTGAGCACGATGATCTTCTTCAGGGTTTCATCGCGAATGGGGAAGTAGGGTATGACGACCAGGCGTCCCAGGAAGGCGGGCTTGAAGATCTTGTCCAGCTCCGGCTTGATGGCTTTGACCAGCCCCTGCTGCCCGGGCATGGTTTCCGGGTCGGCGGTGAGTTTCATGATGCTGTCGGTGGCGGCGTTGGAAGTCAGGATGATGATGGTGTTCTTGAAATCGATCTCGCGGCCTTCGCCGTCTTCCATTTGCCCCTTGTCGAACACCTGGAAAAAGAGCTCCAGCACGTCGGGGTGAGCCTTCTCGACTTCATCCAGCAGCACCACCGAATACGGGCGGCGGCGAACGGCTTCGGTGAGCACGCCGCCTTCGCCGTAGCCCACATAACCTGGAGGCGAGCCCTTGAGGGTGGAGACGGTGTGGGCTTCCTGAAACTCGGACATGTTAATACTGATCAAATTCCGCTCACCGCCAAAGAGGAGGTCGGAAAGCGCCAGCGCGGTCTCGGTTTTGCCGACGCCGCTAGGGCCGACCAGCAGAAACACGCCCACCGGTTTGCCGGGATCGTCCAGGCCGGCGCGCGCGGTGCGCACCCGCTGGCTGATTCCGGCGAGGGCGTGGTCCTGGCCGATGACGCGCGCGCCGAGGTGCTGCTCCAGCTTGAGCACCGTGGCGATTTCATCCTTGAGCATCTTGCCGACGGGAATCCCCGTCCAGGCGGAGACCACCTCGCCGATGATCTGGGCATCCACGCACACGCGCAGCAGCGGTGTTTCGCCTTGCATGGCGGTCAGTTCGTCGTTCAGTGCGCCAAGCTGGGCGCGTAGCTCCGCGGGGTCGGGCGGCGGCGGCACGGGCGGTGTGGCGGCGGCCGCTGCGGCATCGGCGGGTGCGGCTGGCGCCGGAGCGGCCGGCGCAGTTTCCGCAGGCGGCGGTGGCGCGGGAGCGTTGCCGGTTTCCAGTTGCGAGCGGATTTCCCGAATGCGCGTGACCAGATCGCGCTCCTTCTCCCAGCGGCTGTTCAATTCGTTGAGATATGCTTCGGTCTTGGTCCTTTTCTCGGCAATAGCGGCCAGCCGTTCCGCGTGATCCGTGCCCGCGGCGGCTTCCCGTTCCAGGATGCGCGTCTGCACCGCGAGATCTTCGAGTGTGCGAATGGAATCCTCAATCGCCGGAGGCGTGGAGTTCTGACCCAGCGCCAGGCGGGCGCAGGCCGTATCGAGCACGCTGACGGCTTTGTCGGGCAACTGGCGATCCGGCAGGTAGCGGTGCGAGAGCTTGACGCCGGCGAGCAGTCCTTCATCCAGGATGCGGACTTTGTGATGTTTTTCGAGAGTGGGAACCACGCCACGCAGCATGAGCGCGCATTGGGTTTCGGTGGGCTCCTCGACCTTGACCAACTGGAAGCGGCGCGCCAGGGCAGGATCCTTTTCGAAGTACTTCTTATACTCGGACCAGGTGGTGGCGGCGATGGTGCGCAGTTCACCGCGGGCGAGGGCCGGCTTGAGCAGATTGGCGGCGTCGTTCTGGCCGGCTTGGCCGCCGGCTCCGATCATGGTGTGGGCCTCATCGATAAACAGGATGATGGGCGTTGGCGAGTTCTTGACTTCGTTGATCAATCCCTTGAGGCGGTTCTCGAATTCGCCCTTGACTCCCGCCCCGGCTTGCAGCAGCGCGAGATCCAGCGTCCGCACGGTCACGTTCTTCAGCACCGGCGGCACGTCGCCCTGCGCGATGCGCTGAGCGAAGCCTTCCACCACCGCGGTTTTGCCGACACCGGCTTCGCCCACCAGAATGGGGTTGTTCTGACGCCGGCGGGTGAGAATATCGACCACCTGGCGGATTTCGGAATCGCGCGCCAGCACGGGGTCCACCTTGCCCTGGCGGGCGTTCTCGGTCAGATTGACGGTGTACTGATCGAGGTTGGGCGTCTTGCCGGTTCCGGGGCGTTTCGCGCCTTCCGGTGCGGCGGCTTCGGCAGCCGCCATTTCCTCGCTTTCGACAGAATTGGCGACGATAGACAGGAAGTCCTTCTTGAGGGAGTCGGCCTGAACCTTCTGCAGCTCTCGGCTGACCTCGCGCACAATGCGGGCCAATTCCTCATCGGAGACCAGCGCCAGGATGGTAAACCCGGTGCGGATGCGGGTGGATTCGAAGTCGATCGAGCCGATGGTCCAGGCCTGCGTGAACATCTTCAGCAGCGACGGGCTCAATGCCGGGGTGCGTGCGTTGCCGGATTTGAGTTTGTCGAGGCTGCGCGTCAGTTCCGCCGACAGGCGCGACTTATCGACGCCAAACTGCTTCAGGATGAAGGCGAAGTCTCCATCGCTGGAATCGAGCAGTTTCATCAGGTAATGCTCGATTTCGACGTCATAGTGAGTCCGGGACAAGCAGAATCCCGCGGAAGCCTCCAGCGCTAGGCGCGCCGAGTCGTTCAGTTTCGCGATGAGCGATCGTAGATTGAGTCCCATGTGTCCTCCCCTATGCCAGCAGCAACACCGTATCCGCGGGCGCGCGATCGAAGTCCGGCCCGGACTTCATCCAGGTGAACCAGCCCAATCGCGGCCCTGCCAAACCATCTTCGCCCAATTTGCAGCGCGGCACTACCGCGCGCTCGAGGATGAGCTGAACCTCGATCTCCAGGTGGGCGCCGCAAGAGAACCGCGCCAACTCGCGCAAAGGCTCGTTAGCAGCCCCGCCCGGTAAAAAGCCCAGATACCGCTCCTCCGTCAGCGGGCCCAGTTTCAGGCGGATCCGCGACTGCTGATCCCATACTTCGTCGCCGACAACAGCGCCCACGCCAAGTTGCGAGCCCAACGACATTCCGCTGCCCAGATCGCACTGATCGGCTTCCCCGAGAGGCTGCCACGCGCCCACGAACTGCTCCACTTCCACGGGGACGCCGAAATAGTCCTGGAGCACGCCGCGGAGCGCAACGGCGGAACGCGGTTGGAGGGACAGAAGGCCGGAATAGAAGAGCAGCGAATCGTCGCGAACCAGCATGCGGCTCTGGAGGCCATCGGTGCCCAGGCCGATGAGAGACATGAGGTACTTCGAGACGCGGTCTTTTCCGTCACGCTCGTAGGCCACCGAGGAGCGGTACTTTTCCCATGCCTGGTAGAACAGGGAAATCATGCGGTGGTTGAAGATGTCGAAGAAGTCGGCCAGAGCGCGATCGCGGGCGCGAACGCGCGTCAGAATCAGCTCCGTATAGACGTATGGGAGCACGCCCATGGGGCCGGTCAGGCCCATGAAATTCACGCTCATGGCGGGCATGTCGCCACCCCAGTCGACGGAATCGATCTGACTGGCAGGAAACGCCAGCGAGTTGTGGACGCGGAAGCGCAGAGCTTCGCGCCTGGACGAGGTGAAACCGCCGGGCACCTCGCGCTGGTGGAAAATGCGCAGCAACAGACGCACCGCCTGAAAGAACTCGAAGCGGCCGGGATATTCCTGGATGTCGCGCCGGACTGCGGCCAGGGAGGCGTCCGGCTGTTTCAGACCAGGATTTTCTCTCCCGCTCTGGGGGGCCATTCGCGGATCACCTCCTTCCTCTGCCGGGTTCTGGCGCTGAGCTGGGTAAAGCTGTTGACGGTGGCGTAGAGGGCCAGAAAATGCTCAATCACGCTGGCAAAAAGGTAGACACCGCCGCCCACGAACTGTTCTTCGTCGAGTTCGATTTCGACGCGGGTCCCGCGCGCGAAGGTCACGCCGTTTTCGGCCAGGATGGGCGCGAAGTGCGGGCGGCTCCGCAAATCGGTGATGCCTTCGATCATCTTCTGGGCGAACGGGGATTCGGTGAAGTCGTAGAGGTGGAGAATCTGCTGGAGAGCGGCGCGGCCGTCTTCCACCAGGGACAGGTGATTGAGCGAGAGATGCGAGACCAGGTGCCAGAGAGCCATCTTGGAGGTCGGGGGCCGCAACGGAAGAGTGGGCTTGGTGAGGGCCACGATGCTCTTGATGGGGCTGCTGCCTTCCAGCTCAAAATCGCCGTCGTCATTGCCAAACGGCAGGCGCGCGGGAAGGTTGCGGTTGGTGCAGGTGGTGCGAACCGTCAGCGTATCGGCGTCGGGCAGGGCGGTGCGGCCGGATCGGTCCACCAGCGATATGTATACGTCCGACGCGTCGTCGTTCAGGCGGGTCGAAGCCCGGCGATTGGCGATCCAGTAGCATTCGCTTTTCGTGCCGGAGGTTTGCTGGCGGTAGGAGTAGAACGGGCGGTAAGTCATGACCTGACGGGTGTCGGAGTCGATGGAGCTGACCTCATCGATGGAGAACACCTCCACGGCGGCGGGGCGCCGGATGTCGGGCCTGATCTGGTATTCGTACTTACGCTGATCGAGCAGGATGGGCTCGGTGGTCTGGGGGAACAGATTGACGATGGGCACGCAGCCAAGGCGAAAGGCCTTGGCCGAAATTCCAATCTCCAGGCGTTGCGCGCGCTCCTCGTCGCCGGCGCTGGAAAACAGGAAGACAAGCTCGGCGCTGTTCTGAAAGCCTGCGCCCCACACGGCGTCGAGGCCGGTTACGTCCACGAAAAGAAACTTGCTGGGGAGCGCGAAAAACTCCTGCACGATGCGGTAACCGATGTGGGAGCGCTGCGGATACGGCGCCATGCCTTCGTCTTCGGCGAATCCCACGGGACGTACCGAGGAAGCCGGCAGAGTCACCGGAGGAAGCTTGGGGTTGGCTGGGTCGCGAATCACGATGCGGGTGAGCTTGGAGCAGAGCAGCTCATAGAGGGCGTGCACCAGGTTGTTTTCGCCGGTGAGATGAAAGCGGAGACGGTCGAGCCCCAGTTTGGGCAGCGGGGCGTCCGGGGGGGAGTTCACCACCAGGCGAAGGGCGTGGGAGGCATCGAGCGCGCGCAACGGCGGGCGCAACTGGTCGGGGCTTTTCCATTCGGCGGTGGTCAGGCTTACCGGCCACACGGTGGTGTCATAGCAGGTGCGGAACTTGCAGGGGACGCCGCCGACGGGACGGGAATAAAGCACCGTGCCGCGATCGATTTTCAGGCCGGTGGTCAGCTTACCGCGTTCCTGGTCGAGACGGAGCTCGACGATGGACATGGAAGGAATCGGCCGGATGAAATGCGGATAGACGATTCCGAGCAGGGCCTCGGTGATCTCGGGAAAATCGTCGTCGAGCTTCAGATGTACGCGGGCCGCCAGAAAGGCGAAGGCTTCGAGCAGACGCTCCACGTGAGGGTCTTCGGATTCCTTGGACTCCTCGAGCATGAGGCGGGCGGCGATTTTCGGGTATTTCTCGGCGAACTGCGCACCCATCTCCCGCAGGTATGTCAGTTCGCGTTCGTAATACAGCAGGAGGTCATCCCGCATCCTGAACCTCGTACTGGCTGGTGGTGAGTTGCAGGACAGTGTCGAAGGAGATATGTTCGGGCGCAGGGTCCATGAGCAGCAGGGCTTCGATGCGGAAGCGGAAGGTACGCGTCTTGCCGACGAGCGGCTCGAGGGGCACTACGCGCACCTTGGCCAGCCGCGGCTCAAAGAATTTCAAGGTGGTTTGCAGGTGGCGGACCAGCCTGGCCTCAGCGGCGGGAGACGACAGGCTGAACCCGGTGAAGTCCGGCAGGCCGAAGGTGTAAACCGAGCGGTTGAGCTCGCGGAGGCCCTCAGGGGGCGGAAAGGCGACTTGCCGGGTATTGAGGAGCCATTCCAGGTCGCGGCGCACGGCATTGCGAAGGGTGCGGACGGACTGCGCGCGAGTGAGCGGCGCTTCGCTCGAGTTCCGCGGGTCGTCGTCGATCAACCGATCGAACACCGACAAGGTGACTGCCGCATCGGGAGCGGGTCGGGGCATGGTTTATACCGAAAGCGCCTGAACGGGATCCAGCCGGCATACTCGCTCGAACAGCGCCTGCTTGGCTTTTGGATCCGCCTGGATCTTCTTACTGCTCTGGAGCAGGAAAACCAGGGCGCGCGCGATTGTCTCGCGATCCTCCCACTCGTCCAGCTTATGCGTATCGACGGCGGCGGCCAAATCGTCCAGCAGGAGCTGGGCGATCGAGTCCTTGCCGGCGGCGATACAGATTTGAGCCAGTTGCATTTTGCGCAGGAAGCGGGCGCGGCCGCTGGGGGCGCGTTCCACTTCGTGTTGCAGAATCTCGACGGCCTTCTGCTGTTGTCCGGCCCGCAGGGCCTCCTGGGCGAGGGCCTGAGGATCGATAAACCGCTTCTGCCAGCCCGGCGCGCGCGAATCGTCGGTGGCTGGCCCGTGTGGCGCATTCGAGAGGGGCGGCGCGCCGGAAGGTTCGGCCAGGAGCTCGTTGAGCCATTTCTGGGTTTCGGAATTGGCCGCGGGGGTGTCGTCGGTAAGGGTGGCGTCGAGCAGTTGCGGCAAGTCGCGCAGCAGCGTTCGCAGCTCAGAGCGGATGGCGATGGCAATGGCGTTGTACTGGTCGCCGAGCGCCGTGCAGCCCTCCACGACGAAGCGCTGCAGGTCGAGCCAGGCACGGCTGCACGGAAGCGCCATGACTTCCTCGGCCAGTCCCAGCAGCTCAGCCCAGCGGCTGCGCATGGCCAGGGCCTTCACCTGCTGGCGGAGTTCGCCGGGCGGCGCTTCGAGGACGATGGGATCGGAGGAGCCGCGCAACTCGCCCCAGCGGAGGCCTCGCAGCATCAGGTAAGGCGCGGGGCTGAAGGGGTCGCGCTTGCGGAGAACGGCCGCGGCCGCCACGGCCGCGGCGATGGCTTCGCGGCGTTCGGCGGGCTCCGGGGAAACCAGACCGCCCAGGCCGATGAAAGTAACCCCGCCCTCGGCTGTTTCGGCCCCTTCGGCCGCCCCTTCCACGGTTTCGGCTGGAACCTCCTCGACAGGGTCCGGTTCCGTTTCCCGCTTCTTTTGCAGCAGGCTGTGGACCACCTGGCGGACTTCCGTCAACCCATCGCTGAGCCTGCCGTACCCCGGGCCCGCCTCGCCGAATCTCTGTTTGCAGGTTTCGTCGAGCGCGGCGACTCCCGCCAGGGCGGCGTCGTATTGCTTTTCCAGGTCGGCGTAAAAGGCCTTGGGTGTCTCGACAAAGGATTTGTCGAAGATCTCGGGCGCAAGTTTGCCCTCTTTCAAGGCTTTGTCGCGGGCGGCTTTCTGATCCTTGGCCTGCGCCTGATCCTCGAAACCGACCGTCCGCGATTCCTTGTACTGGAGGAAGTGGTAGCCGTCGTGGCACAATGGAACGCTCTTGACCGCGACCACCAGCCGGGTGCCAAGCCAGTCCAGCGGGGCCGCGCGTTGCTCGGCGTCGCCGTCGTCCAGCTCGGGATAGACCGTGTCCCAGAACTTGTCCAGGAGGCCCTGGCACAATTTCAGGCCTTCGCAGAAGCCGCGGATGCCCTCCCGCTTGAGCATGGCTTCGCTGAGCCAGGCCGCCAGTTGCAGATCTTTGCTCTGGGTGGCGATGGCATCCTGGCAGAGCTTGGAGACCTGGACCCAGTCGGCGACCTTGCGCTCGTGTTGCCAGGCGCCCTGGGCCAGCTCGTCGTCTTCGCGGCGAGCTTCCTTGATCTTGTCGTAGATGGGCGCGTACCGAAGGCTCTGACCGCTGGGGTTATCGCCCGCAATGGGATTGAGAATGTCTTCACGCAGAGGCATGGGAAGTGAACTCCAGCGACCGGATCTCCAGCAGCGGCACTTCCTCGCCGTCCACGATGAAAATCTTCTGCCCAACGGGGAACTCGTGGCCCTCCTCGTCCGCAACCCACTCCGTGGAGCGCCCTAGCCAGACAGACTCGTCGTCGGACTTCCACGAGAAGGGATAGATTGCAGGGATGATCACCTGCCCGATGTCGGTTCCCTTGAAGTCCGGGCCGGTCAGGACTGACGCGGGAGTCCACAGGGTGTCGCGCAGGACACGAGGAGGTTCGATCTGAACGGAGGCAATGTGCTCGAACGGGATCCACAAATAGGCTCCGGCCGCATACATTTCCAGTCGCGGGCCGATTGCCGGGTCGGCATCGCTGATGGATTCGAATGCTTTGCCGTTCAGCGTCCCCGGCGGGGACGCTGGCGCCGGCGCCTGGGGAAACTCCTGCTTTTGAAACATCGAATGGCGGGTCTTTTCGCCGTGCAGGGCGGAGTAGTACAGCACTGCGCCCATTTCCGCTTCGTGGCTGCCTTTCGCCAAAACGCCCAACTGCTTCTCCGCGCGATCGTACTGCCCGGAGAAGCAGAGGAGCTCAAAGAGAAACGTCCGCCGCGCGGTATCCGCGGGGTTGTCGCGGAGATATGCACTGAGCGCTTTCTCCGCTTCCCGGACCTTCCCGGCGTCGAGAAATTCCTTGGCTTTCATGTTGGGGCCTGAGCTAACTCATGAGCATGAGAGTCTTTGGCCCCTCTGTGGTCATGTCAAGACCTTTCAGAGCCAAATCGGCTCTTGGTGACGGGCAAGGTAAAACCCTTCGGGTACGGCGGGG
>Ga0209415_10003144_pt1 | contig 30707 bp, 45 predicted proteins | sample PeaSoiSIISIP2007_FD_187696 | JGI IMG/M metagenome (GOLD analysis project Ga0209415, IMG submission 187696) | Peat soil microbial communities from Weissenstadt, Germany - SII-SIP-2007 (SPAdes) (version 2) | ecosystem: Environmental > Terrestrial > Soil > Wetlands > Peat | place: Germany... | reverse complement strand
ATTCGGTTTCGACCTCCGCGCTTTACTTGACGATCGCGATCATCGCAGGCGGTTATGTACAGCACTCGGGCGCAAGAGCTGCAATCTTCCTGGCCGTGTCGGCGGTGCTGATCATGGTTGGCGCCTCACGCGTGTACCTTGGCGTTCATTATGCGACTGACGTCCTGAGCGGTATCTTGCTCGGAGCGGCGTGGGCGCTGGTGCTCGCCGGACTCTTCACACGTTTTGGTCATCGTGACTCGTCCTGAGTGTCCCCTCGCAGCAGCGCAAATGCTGCCATGACCAAACATAGACATGGCACTTGAAATCGGTCATGGAATTGTCCGTCGGAGCGATGTCGGAAGGCTGCGGCCTCCGACGGTAAGAGTTCCTGTAGCAAGTTCAATTGGGCAAGGATGATGCTGCCAAATGAAGCCAGCAGAACCCGATTAGGCGGTCGTAAGTCCCGATAAGTCGGATTATCGGAAACTGACCCACAACCCTCGCCATCGGCCGACGTGCTTCTTCGCCTTAGCCTTCAGGCTGGTCTTGACACTGCTCCGATCCTTCCGCTAGCGTCTCGGCGGACCGGCCGGACACCGCCGCCGCCCAAATCACGGAACCGAAAGGGAATTCATCCATGCCTACGCGCTATCGCGCTGAAAACGTCGGAAGCTTTTTGCGTCCGCCTGAGCTATTGCAGGCGCGCGCCGCCCACGCCCAGGGCAAGCTCAAGCTGGAGGAGCTGCGATCGATCGAGGACCGCGCCATCCTCCAAACCTTCGAAGGGCAGCGCCGCGCGGGAATCGATATCTACACGGATGGCGAGCTGCGCCGGGGCTCGTGGCTCACCGACATGGCGGACGCGGTCGAGGGGTTCGTCCCGGACAAAGTCATGCTCGAGTGGAAGGGGCCCGGCGGCGGCGCCGAGGGAAGCACGGCCCAGGTCGTCGGCGCGAAGCTCCGGAAAGCCCGAAAGATGACCGGCCACGAAATCCCACTTCTGAAGAAGGCCTCGCCCGGCCCGTTTAAAATCACGCTGCCCGCGCCTTCAAACTTCATGCTCGCGAGCTACAAGCCCGGCATCACGGACAAGTTCTATCGCACTCACGCGGACTTGCTCAGAGACGTCGTGGAAATCACGCGTGACGAAATTCAGTGGCTCGTGCAGCAGGGCGTCACCTACATTCAATTCGACGCCCCCTACTACTCTCATTATCTCGATCCCAGGCAGCGCGAGCATATGCGCGCCGCAGGGCTCGACCCTGACAAGGAGTTCGACAACTCCGTCGCCGGGGACAACGCCGCGCTGAAAGACGTTCCGCGCGGCAGCGTTACTCTGGCGCTCCACATCTGCCGCGGGAACAGCCGCAGCCGCTGGTACACCGAAGGCGGCTACGACGCCATCGCGGAAAGACTTTTCGGCGTGCTGGACGTCGATAACTTCCTGCTCGAATACGATAGCGACCGCGCGGGAGGATTCGAGCCGCTGCGGCTCGTGCCGCGCGGAAAGACGGTCGTGCTGGGGCTGATCACCACGAAAGAACCCAAGCTCGAGTCGCAGGACGCTCTGCGGCGGCGCATCGACGAGGCGGCGCGCTTCGTGCCGCTCGAAAATCTCGCGCTGAGCACGCAATGCGGCTTCGCCTCGGTCGCCGCCGGCAACTTGCTCTCCATCGACGACCAGTGGCGCAAGCTCGCGCTCGTCGCCGATACCGCCCGCAAAGTGTGGGGTTGATTGGTCTGGCCGGCTACCTGGCCGAAGCCGCTTTCTGTGCCGTTGAACCGGGAGGCGACGCCCCCATCTGCAAAAACGGCGGAATACTTTGCGATGGCTGAGCAGCGACGCAGTGAGACCTAACATGCTGCAAACGCGGAAGATGGAAGTCGCCCGAACCCACGAAGACGGCTCTCACGAATAGCCGGCCTGTCCAAACCTCCCACAGGTTTGTCGGCACAAGTCAACGTCAACGCGAGTGTCCCCAGGATAAGCAACTGGGATTTGAATGTGTCCCTATCTGAACAGATATCCGCCTTCGTCTCTTTTAACATCGGGCCTCCGGGGGAAGTAAGAAGTAAGGCGAACTCCTCAGTGAACGAGTCAACCCGCTTCCTCTGACTTGAGAGGTTTCAAATGAAGCCAAGTACTGAAAATAAGATCGCGGGCAAGGTTCACGAAGTGAAGGGCAAGATTAAGCAAAAAATCGGCCACCTGACGAACGATCCCGGCTTGGAAGGCGAAGGTATTGGCGAAGAGATTGCCGGGAAGATCCAAAAGAAAATTGGCCAGCTGGAAAAAGTCATCGAAAAACCATGAAGCCGGTATTGCTTCGCACAACCGAGCCGCGACGGCTCTTGGACTTGGGCCAAGGAATCGACGAAAAACTGGAGGCACGTCATGAACCTATCAGAGTTAAGCACGACACAAATAGCCATCGCCATCGCTGTCGTTGTGGTGGTGCTCGCGAGCATCTCCATTTGGCTTTTTTCTCGTAAACGCCGAACGAAACGCCTGCGCGGTCAGTTTGGTGGCGTTGAATATACGCGCGCCGTGAAAGAAGGAGGGAGCCGGCGCCACGCAGAAGCGGTGCTCGACAAGCGCGCAGCGCGAGTCGAGAGCCTTCACATACGGCCGCTCGCTCCGGCCGATCGCGCGCGGTTTGTCGAGTCGTGGGACAGAATTCAGGCGCGGTTCGTTGATGGTCCCGGAAGTGCAGTCACGGACGCGGATCAACTGCTGGGCGATGTGATGTCCACACGCGGCTATCCGGTAAGCGACTTTGAGCAGCGCGCGGCGGATATCTCCGTGGATCATCCTCTCGTTCTCGAAAACTACCGTGCAGCCCACGAATGCGCGCTTCGTCAAACGCGGGGGCAGGCCAGCACCGAAGACTTGCGCCAGGCCATGATTCATTACCGGACGCTTTTTGAAGAGCTCGTCGCCGAGCCGGAAATGGCGCGTGCAAAGGGCGCGTAGCTCCTGACGCAAACGCAGCACGCACGAGCCATCCCGTCGTCACGCATAGAGAGCCCACCTCGAATTCATCAAAGGAGAAATATGAAGAAGCTCAGATTGTCAGTCGCCATGGTCACGCTGTTCGCTGTAGGGATTCTGGCCGGATGCTCCGCGACGACCGCGAAGTCGCCGGATGTTTCCGACAGCATCCGCAAATCGCTCGATCAAGCAGGCCTTAAAGATGTCTCCGTAAGTCAGGATCGCGACAAGGGTGTCGTGACGCTCGGCGGACAAGTCGCGAGCGACGGCGATAAGTTACAAGCCGAATCCCTTGCAAAGTCCTACGCGGGCGCCCAGGTTGTCGCGGATCAGATTGCCGTGCTTCCCGTCGGCGTCGAAAAAGAAGCAAAGGCTGTGAACTCGGATATCGACGAAGGCATTGAAAACAATCTCGACGCCGCTCTGATTCAGAACAGGCTGCATGAAAAAGTGAAATACGAAGTGAAGAGCGGTGTAGTCACGCTGAGCGGAGAAGTGAACTCGGAACACAAACGCGCGCGCGCCGAGCAGGTGGCGACGCGTGTGCCAAACGTGCAGCAAGTAGTGAACGATCTGCAGGTCAAGAATCAGAAAGCCAGTTCATCGCAGTAGGCGCTGCGAAATTGATCCACGCCACAGCGCGGAGGGCGGCCGCATTTCGGGTTGCTCTCCGGCATGTGGGTTAGCCGAGCTATCGGGCGATGAATGTCACGGTTGACTCGTGAAGGAGATGCTATGTCATTCGGCCTGTATTCGATTGGGTTCGTGATCGTGATCGGCGGCCTGATTTATGCCGCGTACCTGGTGCACGTGCCCGCGCACTGGATTGCGGTCGGCGCGGTTGTACTTTTGGGACTCGGGATTGTGACAGGTGTAAAGGCTACGCGTCAGAAGGACCCTACGGGATAACGGGAGAGTCAGAATTTGACTCTCCGTTGAGTCGGTAGACCGGCACGCACGGCCGGACCTCCGGAAGACATCCCTGTGGCCCAAGAGAAGACCTGCCCTCGTTCTGACGATCTTCGCACAACGTGTCATAACGCACAGTATTCGTATTCGCAAAGTGTGATCCTACAACCTCGCCGTTTCTCAAGGAGACACACCGTGAAAAGCTCCGCAGTCCTTTTGGCAGTCCTCGTGGCTTTGGGCGCTTCGACGTTCGTCCAGGCCCAAAACATCGTCTCGTCCGAAAACAATCAAACTCCCATGTACCGGGTGAACGTGGTCAGCCGCACGACCCGTGCCGTGAAATACGAGCACCGCAGTGGCGCCACAAAGATCGATTTCCAAGGTACCGACCTGATGCCGGGTGCGTCCGGTGAAGCAAAGGTGGAGAGCAAGCGTGGCGCTATGGAAATCGAGGTTGAATTCAAGGGCCTCGATAAACCCACTGCATTCGGCACGGAGTATCTCACCTTCGTCATGTGGGCGATTTCCCCCGAAGGCCGGCCGGTGAACATCGGCGAAGTCCTGGTGGGCGATAACCATCGCAGCAAGCTGGACGTGACCACGGACCTTCAGGCTTTCGCGCTGATCGTAACCGCGGAACCTTATTATGCCGTGCGTCGTCCCAGCAACGTCGTGGTTCTCGAGAACGAGATTCGGCCCGACACCGTCGGAACCACCGAGGCCGTGGATGCGAAGTATGAACTCATCGACCGGGGCGGCTACATCCCCACCGGCTACCACTTTGACCCGGTTGTGCTCAATTCCAGACTGCCGCTTGAATTCTTCGAAGCACGCAATGCCGTTCGGATCGCCAAATCCGCCGGAGCCGAGAACTACGCGGCCTCCAGCTATGCAAAGGCCGTCAGTGAGATGAAGCAGGCCGATGATTTGGGGACGATGAAGCACTTCGATAGAAAAGCCCTCATTTCCATTTCGCGCGAAGTTGTGCAGACGGCGGATGACTCCCGCGAAATTGCCGTGAAGCGCATCGATGCAGATCGCGCGGCCGTCGAGAGGGATGCGGCAGCGGCTCTAGTCGCAAACGCCACCGCCAAGTCCAACGAAGACATGCGGGCCCGTAGGAACGCCGAAGCAGCTACAGCTGACGCGCAGCGCCAACAGCAAAACGCCCAGGCGGAGTCGGATCGAAATCGCGTTGCCGCCGTTGACGCCAATCAAGCTGCCGCGAATGCCCGGCAGGGCCAGAGAAACGCGGAAGCGGAATCGGATCGGAATCGAGCCGCCGCCGCGACTTCAGATCAGCAACTCCAGCAAGCGGTGCGGGATCGTGAAGAACTTCGCGCCAAGCTGCTGCAACAATTCAACGCCATTCTCTCCACTCGCGACACCGTTCGTGGCCTGGTCGTAAATCTGTCGGACGTGCTCTTCGACACCGGCAAGTACACTCTTCGTCCCGAGGCGCGCGAGAAGCTAGCCAAAATATCCGGAATCATTCTTGCCTACCCGGATCTTAGACTGGCCATCGAGGGCAATACGGACAGCGTGGGTGGCGATGCCATGAATCAGGAACTCTCGGAAAAACGAGCCGAAGCGGTCCGCTTTTACTTGGCGGCGCAAAGCATTCCTTTGGCGTCGATGACGTCACAAGGATTCGGTAAAACACAACCCGTGGCGTCCAATGACACTGCGGAAGGACGTCAACAGAATCGCCGCGTGGAGATGATCGTCTCAGGCGACGTAATAGGAACCAGGGTCGGGCCAGTTTCCGAAAACTTGCCGCTGAACGGCCGGCCCTAAGACGTTTGGCACAGCATTGACAGGCCCCGGCGATTCAATAGTCGCTGGGGCCTGTGTAGCAATGAAACGCCCGGATGCTTCGCTCGTTCGTCTTCACATTCCTGTCGCAGTCGATTCCTCAGCAGAAATGAATCATCGAAGAGCGCTGCCAGGTGGGGTTGCTCATTGAGGAAATTCTGGCGGAGAGCGGCTTCCTGCGTCGTTCGGACTTCGGAAGCTGAAATCCTCTTTTTCAAAGTCGCGACGGTTGGCCAGCCGTCCGTAGCCTTGGCGTAGGATGGCGGAGAGGGGGGGAGAGGATTGCCACGGCGAAGGGGTGTCTTGAAACCAGCGGAATTAAAAAGACTTGCAAGACATTTCCCGATACTGGCTTTTCTTAGCTCGAATTTAGCTCGAAATTCTGAAAGGTCAGTATTAGCCATTGCGGGTCAGAGGAACCCCAGTGGCAATGGCAAACGAAACAGTCACCCTGCTCCGCTCTGCGAAAATTGCCGGAATCGGGTGGCGTCGCGGACAAGCAATCATCGGCAAGACCGGGAGAGTCAAACCCGATTTCATGTTTCTTGGCAGGGGCAAGAAGAAGAAAGAGGTTCACGCGCCCGAGGGTCACTTTGTGCTTCGTTACTTCGACGGGCGGCTGCCTCGCTATAAAAAGCTCGGGAACGATCCCTCCGAAGCTCTGGACGAATTGCAGCGGGCGAAATCCGAACTCAAGTTCAAGAACGCTGCGAAGACTGCCGGGTACATCATCCCCGCTCCCACCCCGGTCAAACGGAAGTCGCTTGCGGAATACGGTCGTGAGTTCCTCGAACAGAAGCGCAGCCCATCGCTCAAACTCGACGAGGACACAATCAAGCTCTACACGGTCATCGTCGAGGAGTTCGTCCCGCTTTCCGGCAGGACGTATCCCGAAGACATCACCGAAGCAGATGTCATCCGTTACTGCGACGAGTTGGACAAGCGTTACTCTGACGGCGTCCGCGCTCGGCGGTACACGAGCTTGCGCGGCTTCCTTTTCTATTGCGGATTAGAACCGAAGCGACTCATCACTGCTTCTGTCCACAAGAGACTCAAGCGCCACGAGAAAAAGAAAGTCCGCATCTACAGCGGCGTTGAATTGACTGCTCTTCTGGCGGTTTGCGATCCATATCATCACGCCCTCTTCATGGTAGCGCTGCTCACGGGCATGCGCGACGACGAACTGGCTCACCTGCTCTGGCAGCAGGTGGATTTCGAAGCGAATGTGATCCGTCTCGCGGGCTACGAAATTCAACACAAGGGAAAGACCATAAAGTTTGAACTCAAAGATCGCGAGGCCCGAGATATATCTCTGTTCCCCCTGCTTCGAGACGAGTTGATGCGCTTGCGTGCGCTCCGTCCTAAGGCTGTCTTCGTACTGGGCACCAAGAATGATCTGCCTAACGTCAAAATTCTCTACGCACTGAAGTCGAAGGCGAGGAAAGCCGGGCTGAACTGCGGCTTCTGCCGGGGCTGCGCTGCCCGGAAGGAGTGTCACCGTTTCCACGTTCACTACTTTCGGTCGAGCTTTGCCTCATATGCGCTGAAGCGGAACGACATCCGAAGAGTGATGGAATGGATGGGCCATTCTGATCTGGAGACCTTGGCACAATACATTGGGGCTGCCGATCACTGCCCCGCGTGGCTGGCGAATCTCTATGTTCTCCCGGATTCCAGTTCGAAGTCGGAAGAAGCGATGCCATCGAGTCTCGGATTCCCAGAATTGTCGAAGATGCCTGTGAAGTAGCTAAGGCAGGAAAGCTCCGAGGAGAGAGAAGTTCTTACTTCTTTATCTTGCCTCGAAGATGGTCAGCGAGGCCCTTGCCATACACGCGAACGCACGAGCCGATTCGGAAAGACGGAATCTTGCCGCGTTTGGCTTGCTTATAGAGTGTCTTGCGCGAAACTGTAAGGACTTCAGCCAATTCCTCGATAGACCACACTGGTTTGCTCTCAAGTAAGTCAAACAGGTCTGAGGGCGCGGAACACGCCCCTACGGAAGGCACAGTCGGTTCCGTCGTGCCGTGGGAATTCGCGTCTACCGTCTCGCCTGCCACGGCGGGAACTGTGCCTGAAAATTGTGGTCTGCTCGTGATCACGGAAATTTTTCTTGGGAAGCGGGTAACGGATGACCTCCCTTGCCAGACCTCGTTAATAAATACTGCGTCGCCTGAAATTCTTCGAGACTCGGAGTGATCTTTGGTGGTTCCAAGCTAGGGCGGGACACCCGAGAACGCCGGGGTTATCTGCACGGAAAGCCAGCGGGCTGCTCCCGGACACTGCCTCCGTGCACGTAAGTTCACCCTGATCGCGACCAAATTAGGATGGTTTCGCCAAATTTTGTCAATCGCACAACGGAGCCTCGAAAAGGCTTGAATTAGCGGCCCCGTGTGAAAAATCCGCGACCGCAATGAAAAATGCGTCGTCCACCGCAGGCGCGGCATCTTACGGAATGTAGCAGGATAAAACTACGCAGAGCACACGCCTTTAGCGTGTAATGCGGCACGCCGGGTTGCAAGCCCCGGCGACCGAAGCAATCTAGTGCGCACCCACGGGTGCGACCGCAGAGTACACGCGGTCGCGCCCGTTTTTTTTGGCGCGACAGAAAAGGGAGCAACAGATGGGGAGACGCATAGGAATCTGCTCGGTCTGCGCCGAGGAGGCGCAGATGGAAATGGCGATGGATCAGCCCGACCAGCAGTTGATCGAGGACTCGATGCGGGATCAGGAGCTGCTCGCCCACGGCATGTGCGCGAAGCACTACCGCCGCTACGAACGCGAGAAGAACGCCGACCCGCTCGCGGCCGCCGCGCGGCACGAGGCGCACATGGCGAACGAACAGAAAAAGTTTCGCAAGGCGCTCATGCAGATATGGGACGCGCTGGACGAATTGGTGGGGCTGCCGTTCATGCCGGAGATGGAAGTGATAAGGATGCGCGGCATCATCCAGCCGTACTGGAAGCGGATGGTGGAAGGGTTGAGCGCGGTGAAACTCAGCCCAGTGAACATTCACCCGAAAAAGTCGAGAGAACGTTCACTCGGGGCGAGCCAACAGGTTCGCACGGAAAACGGGAGTGAACGCTCACAGGAGGCACATGCGGCGGACGGCACGCCGACGGATTAGAAAGGGCAAGCTGGTTGGCGGAGAGGAAGTAGCAGAGCGGACGCGGCTCACGCCGCGTTTAATGCGGAGGGTCGGTCGCAATCCCGACCAGCAGAATATGAGAAGAACGACAAATGAATGCCAAGGAGAAACTGACCAAGACCGTCCGCAAGGCTCGCCGCCTCGGGTTCGACAACAAGATCGAGGCGATCAAGGCGATTCGCGTCGCCTATTCCCAAATCGGCTTAAGAGAGGCGAAGGACTTTTGGGATTTGATCGACGGCGAGTGGAGCATCTACGCCGCGACCGAGGTCGCGGTCATGTGGTGCCCCGAGCACTGGGACTACCGCCCTTGCCGCGAGTGCGCCAGCGCTGCGCAGCCGCAGGAGACGCCCGTGGCTGCGGCAGCCGGGTGCGCGGTGCAAGCCGAATCCGTCCAGACCGAGGAGTTGGTCGTCGCAGCCGGGTGCGGCTGCAAGCCCGGCGCGATGAAGAAGGACTGCGCAGACCCGTGGCACCGCGCCTCTTGGTGGGTCGGTCAGCCGGGCAACTACACGAAGTTGATGACGTGGATTGACGCCGGGATGCCGGACGACGAGTCCATTCCGTTCGCCAAGCGCGAAAGCGAATGGCTCGGGGTGGAGGCGAGGTGAGCGCAGAGTGGACGGGCGCAAGCCGGTTTGATGCGGAGGGCGCGTCGCAATCCCGCGCCAGCAGAATTACCGAGAGTGCGACGACGGGTGAGTAATCGGCAACCGCAAGCTAATCCTCCCGCCGCTTCGAAACGTAGAACGACCCTGCGCAGAGCTTCTCGATAAGCCTTCTGTCGCGAAGTTTGTCCAGAACGGAATCGGCATCATCCTCCGAAGCGTCGAATTCTTCCGCCAAACTGACAGCGTCGCCGTGCCAGATTCCCTCTCCGTCAGCGCTCTCCCAGATGAAGTGGAAGGCTTGCTCCCAATCGAAGTACTTCCTGCGCCTCATTGCCCCTCCTTGCGACGCGAAGGGCTGCCCGCGCCTCTGGGTCGCCGGACGTTGAACTCGATGGCGATCCGATAAATCAACCAGCGGGAGCATTCCAGAAGGTTCGCTATCTGCTGGTAGCTGAGAGTCGGGTTCGCGACGATCACATCCCTGATCGCAGCATGCGCCCTCGCTGTGCTCGTCTTCTTCACAAGCCGAACGCCTACCACCTCAGCAGTTGCGTTCTTGATCTCACGGTAAAGACTCATAGCCCTCGTAAGAGGGATCGCGTATTTGGTTTTCAAATTCGCTGGCGATCTTTCGAGATTAAAAACGCATCAACATTGGGAAATTAGCGTTGCCAGCGCCGAATGCCGATAAGGATTTGAACTTTGCAGTTCCTTCTTTAGGCGGCGAGCCGTCAGATCACCCTGTAAGGTCAGAGATTCTTCTGGGGTCACGCACGAAGCGCAAACCTTAGAAGTTGCCTCAATCCGCGTATCTATTTATGTCGGGCCGTTGGGAAACGGTCTATAGCCGGGGGCGGGTCAGACCACAGTCTGTGCCACCCGCCCCATGACGGCTTCCGACAACCATCCCTCGACAAGATGGAACAGGCACAGACAAAGAGAGCACAGACATGAGTAACGAAAGAAGTTCCAAACCATTCAAGATCAAGGCTCAGTACGCGGGCGGTGCCCAATGAGCAACGCAGCCGCATACGCCGCCGAGAAGGCGGAGAGGATCAAGGCGCTCAAGAAGGCTGCCGGGATAGAGGACAGAAGCCTTCCCCGGAAGGTTGTCGAGAGCGAATTGTACGACCACAAGCCAACGGCGCGGTTCCTCCTGAACCAGATCGCCGTGATGGCTATGGACGAGGACAGCAATTATCCCGAGGACGCGCCGGAAAAATACCAAGGTGCGAACAAGGTCGGCTGGTGCTGGCTCAGCCAAGCAAAACTTGGATTGCGCGTAGGCATCTCTGAATCTCAAGCACATCGCCTTATCATGCAATTCAAAGAGCACGGCGTCATTCTTTACCGGGACTGGCGGGATGAATACGGCACGCTGCACGCCGAGTACAAGGTCGTGGAGTCCGTGGTGGACGCCCACCAGCGCCCAAGTCAGGACTCGGATGTGAAGCGCCCTTCCCGGTATGCCTCGAAGCGCGGCGCTAACAAGGGGTCATTCAGCACCGCGAACCAGCCGAAAAAAGTCGTGATCGAGGACGAAGATGACGCATAACCCTAACGGCAACTCAGCCGTAAGCAAACGGCAACTCAGCCGTGACCTAACGGCAACTGAGCCGTTGCATCCTAGCAACTCAGCCGTGAGCATCCTAGCAACTCAGCCGTTGCCTCCTAGCAACTCAGCCGTTGCTCACGGCTCAGTTGCCGTTTCACGTAGTCTTTCACCAGTCCCTTCACGCAGGCTTCTTCAGATGTTTCTTCCAGTAGATAACCACGGAGACAGCACCAGTGGCGCGGCGCGGCCCGCGCTTACTAGCGTCTGCTGGTCGTTCGTCTTCAAAGACGAAACAAAAACTCAAGAGGCTCTATGAAAGCTAAGAGAGCTAGGGGTGTTGTAGTCACGCTACCAGACGAGGAACCCAAGGGGTTCTACGCTGACGAAGCGAAGACAAGGCAACGGCAAAAGCAAGAAGAGGCAATCGCCCGTGCCGAGGCGCGAGCCAACACGCCGATTCCGAATTACGTTTGCTATCGCTTCCTATTCCCCAACTTTGATCCCAAGACTGGGAAAGGCGCTCCGCGTCCGTTGCCCAAGTGTCGGGTGTGCCGCGATGCCGTGCTGCACCCAATGGAGCATCACGTTTGCCCCGGCTTCACTCCGCTGTATGTCGAGCACGACGAGGAATGGCACGACCGCATGGAGGCACGCCGGGAAATGATCCGCGAGGCGAAGCGCAACGGCACGTTCTACAGCGAGGACGAGGACGACCTGTCGGGGTACGAGGACGAACCGGAGGAGGACTGGTGCGACGAGGACGACGGCGACCCCATGTGGGAGTGAGATGACAATCGAAGAGGCGTTCCAGCATTACCGGGAGGTCGGCTTCCCGTACTACAGGCTCTCTTACGACGGTAACTACGAGAACAAGAGGATAGAGAAGATGCTCAAGGACATCGCCCACTCGCTGTCAGGAATCCGAGGGTTCGGAGTCCGGGCAAAGCAGAGTCGCAGTTACGCTCCCGCAGCGGCTACGGCGGCGACTGGAGGCGGCGCGCCCCCAACCACGAGTGCGTATGTCGCCGCGTCTCCCAACTTCTGTACAAGAAAATCGACCCACGCTGGTGTATAAACATAGTCTTGATGAACGCCATCGTAATAACAGTAGCGGTTATCGCAAGCCTCTGGAGCCGGACTGCCTCCTGCTGGCCGAGTGTTAAAGTGCTTCCAACATCTCATGTGCGAGTTCATAGTAAATTTGCGACCTAGTTGGTTTGAGACTTGTTTTACTACCTGACCTGCCTTGAGACATCCCAGATTCGCGATTGACACTTGCTTCGGTTTTATTAAGGCGACCACTCTTTCGTACTGCTTCATCTCCTCGGGCTTGTTCGGGTCGTATTTCACAAACTCAACCGCCAGATCGGAAGATTTCGCGTGGACGCCGACTTTCGGAACAAGGAAGACTTTGAAGCTATAAGAGGCGTCTGATTGTATGTCCTCCGTTAGCGCAGACTTGAAACTCGTCACAAATTTGCGCACAGATTGGAGGTGTTCCTTTGCTGATCCTCTCATTGCCACCAATTGGGTAGGCGCTAGAGTCTTCGAGAATTGGAGCGCATAAGGAAGTCCGCCGACCAACGCTTGTTTGGTACCGAATTCTGCGGAGAGAAGCGCTTCAAAGTTCATCAGCATCGCTTGGCACTCGCCAAAAATCTCGATGTCGAGTTCCGGCAGGAAACGATGCTCGATCTTGTTCCGAAGGCCGATGAAGAATTCGAGATTCTTTCGCGGCGCGGGGTTTTGATCCTTGTAGAACTGCCGTAAGCATTCACTGAGTTCCCAAGTTTTGTAGTCACCCTCCACCCGCTCGTAGCGTCGAGGCGAACCTTTTTTTCGGTAATACGGCTTCATCCGCTTTCTCAAGAAGATGGCATGAAATAGAGCCGTCCATGCAACGATCATCAAAACGATGTAGGCAGCCGAACGGAAAGCTGTCGCAGGGCGGTTGTATATTTCGACCGCGAGAACGGCAGCTTCTCGGGCTTTCTTCACATTTGCGACAACCTCAATGGGTAGGCGTGGCATGGGTTGACCTTCCCTTGGGCGATTACTGTCTCAGTTATAGTAAAAAGGGTGACCTTCCGCAACGAGTGAGCCACGGGGAAAGGTGATACGGGGTGTCGATCCGTTATTCGTTGGCCGCGTACCGTTCGAAAAACCTCGCTTCCAGCGCAGCTATAAGTTGTTGATCCTGAGATGCAAAATTTGCCGATCCGAGGGTTCAGAATACATCTGTTTCTCGAAGAGCATGGGCGCCGAATAGATAGCGGCATTTTCCACTTTGGATGAAGAAGGTCAGAGAATCGGTCGAGGCAAGAGGCTAATCGGAATTGACCTAACTTCGCCCGTCTGCAAATCAAAACTGTGTGCCGTTGGCGGGAACCACACGCCCTTGCAATTGCGAGAAAGCATCACGCGGTAGGACATGGTGTTGAACAGGCTGAGGAGGCAGCCAATGTTCTCGTTGGGGCTGTCCCATCCGACTGAAACAACGTGACCATCAACAAACGGAGCCGTCTCAGCGTCCTGCTCGAACTTCGGGGTCTGTGAGAAATACACGACAGGTTCTTCGGCAACGGTGCCGTCTCTCACATACTTGCGAACGGTATCAAACTCTTCTCTGAGAAGTAAGGCTGCGTTCTCACCCAACACGTAAGCGAGATAATTGAAGGCAATTTTAGCTACACAGCGAGACATGTCGAAGGTGAAGTCGCACGTGACTCTCGTAATGAGGTCTTTCCTTGGAAGCACTCTGTCTCTGCTAACTTGCACCGTTTGGCTCGCGAACCCAAGTTCCCGCAGCCTCGACCTGATCTTCTCTTCTTCCTCTCGCAGTTTGGAGGCTATCGCTTCTTCGTCCCCCGCTGCCGCTGGTTCCGAAATCGGGAGCAACTTGATGCCTGCGCCGGGTTCAAGTGTTTGCACAGTCTCGGAAGTTAACTCCGACAGCGTGTACCATCTCCAATCCTGTTCATCCTTATTCTTGAACGCCACTTGTGTCTCAAACACGTTGCCAATGCCGCTTGTCACAGAAGCATCTGGGTGCAAGCGAACCTTGGCTCCAAGGATCGGGCCGGGGACGTTCGCCTTTGCTCGTATCGTCCGTGTGCGTTCCGCAGACTCGATGTCTCGAAGGCCATGCCTAAAACGAGCAATACTCTCCGCACTTTCACGTGCGAATTGCGTCTCCAACTTGCTGCCAAAGTAGCGATTGCAATCCCTACATACGCAGCCGAGCGTCAAGGCGTTTCGGAAGCTGCCGAAAGCGTAAGGGATGACATGCTCCCTCGGAAACCTGTCCGGTCGAGAAACTCCGCAGTAGATGCACGTTCGCATAGGTTCATCTTCACGCCACAGTGAACTCAGTGTAGCCCGAAGGCTGCCGAGGCGGCAAAATGATCCCGGTTTGGGCCAAGCGTCTTCCCGTTTCCCGCCCCGCTGCCCCACGGGTTCACTCTCGACATCATGCAGCAGGGAGGCTCCAGTGGCTCTTCAGTTTTGCGAGTTGAAGACGGGGTCGTGGTCGGACTGATGAGCAGCGGCGTACCCGAGTGGAAGGTAGTCCAGTCGCAGGAGGCTCATTTCGCTTACTCGGTGAATACGAATATCAGCATCGCCGAACCAGCCCACATCATCAAGAAGGCGCTCGACGAGTTCAGACGGACGCAGCCGATAAACACGGAAAATCTGCCGACGTTAGCCGCTCTGCTGGAAAGGTATCCGAAGCCGGACGAAGGCACTGAACTGAGTTGGGAATCATGGGTGGAGTGGAAGCCTCGCTAACAACAGGCTGTGCCGCACATACCGACAGCCTCGCTGCTTTGAATCGGGGCATCATCGCCTTGGATCGCTCCATCGGCAATTTTCACGGGTATCTACGCCACTGACGCGAGGATTCCGTCCAGATCGACGGCAAACCGTAGCCTGATCCGCTATCCGCAGCGGCTCTGGTGTCATCCGGCATCGCTGTTGAACTTGCGACTAGCGTCCCTCCGAGGCGTCCGGGTCGATTAGTTCGTTTCGACGCCACTCACGCTTGACTCGGATGCTCCTATAAAGGAGCGGGAGTGCAGCATTCAATCCCAAATGAAAAAACGCATCTCTGTCACAGAGACGGTCGTCAAAGATCGGTTGTTTCCCGCACAGTTTCTTAACCTCGGCACTCTCAAAGCTCGCATCCAACTGGTGGGCAAAAACGTTTCGGACCCGCCTGACGGAATCAACGTGTTCGGCTTCTCTTCGGGTAATTAACCCAAGGACGAACGCTGCTTTGGTCTTTGCCGACAAGCTGCCGAAGGGAGCATACGGCCCCTCGAACAGGTCAGAAACAGATTTGTCGTCTACAAGGAATGATTCGAGCACCTCCCGAAGGTACACGTCCAGTTGGGCTGCCAAGAAGAGAACACGTCCACGATCAGACTCTCCTTCTGTGTGACTTAAGTGCTCGATCAGCAGAAGTGTCCTTTTCTCGATCTCTGTTTTCGGTCCGGTGTCGTCAGGTTGGTTTGGTTCCACAGCGGTAGCCTCCAACTGTTGAACACCGTGCAGAGCGAGGGATGTCTTAGTGAGGGTAGTGCGGCATGAGTTCCCCCGCCGTCAGGATTTCTATGCGGCCGCCTTCTTTCTTCTGCCAGCCGATTTCGCAAGAATCGCTTCCGAACTGAAAAATCCAATCCATGCAGGCTCCGCAAGGTGTGAAGCGATCTCGTTCCGCAGCGATCATCACAGCACGCAACTGCTTCTCGCCCTGCGCAACCATTGTCGTTATCGCGTTGACTTCGGCATGGACATCATGAGAGCGAAACCGCTGCTCGACGTTGCAGCCAGCGAATACGCGACCACCTGCCGTTAGCACTGCGGCACCAACCGCCGTCGGGCCATACAGGTAGGCATTTCGCCGAACTTCCCAAGCAGCCGTTGCGAGAGTCTCCCATTCGGATTTCGTCAATTTGGAAGCAGGCTTGTCGATCATGGGTGCTGCATTCATTATCAGTGCCCCTTCGGAAACAGTGGCATAAGCGCTGCGATAGCAGCGACAACGGCAGCAATCGAGCCGATCACTGCGATGATGAAGACAGTCCAACTCATCCAGTGATCGCGGATGGCTTTTTCCACACCATCTCTCGTGACAAATGGCTGCTCGCGAATGATCTTATCGACTTCGTCTTTGGTTGTATACGGCCTATCAGGAGCAGCCTTCAGAAGTTCCGCAATAGACGCTGCCGATTGCTCTAGCTCCTTCGTGTTCATCTCGACTTCTCGGTCGCCACGTACCTTGTTGTGATTGTAAGGATGCGTCGTGCTCGCACCTAGACGAAAAAAGCCCACCGTAAAGATAGCCTGTCCGCGAGAAATACTGATGCGCGTCTTTCTGAGGTTCACGATTTTGACGCTCAGCGGACCCTTGAATCCGGGATCAACATAGCCCGGATTTAGCACAAGCAAACCCTCCGATGACCACTTGTTCATTGGAAACGCGATGGCGATCATGCTGTCCGGCAAGTGTAACTCCTCCATCGTGAGAAGATTCAGGATTTCGCCCGGCTGGATCACAATTTGCTCGCCTGCCCTTTGATGGTCCTTATTGATGATCTGACCTTCTCTAAAAACGGTACCTACCCGAAGATCGTAGCTTGACGCCTGAATTGAGCCTTGGGTGTGCTCGGTAATCAGCCTGCCGTGGCGCAGTTCCTCTTCGATGTCTTCGTAGCGAAGAATCACTATGTTGGGGTTCGCCTGTGGCATCGTTGACATACGGCCTCTCTCCAAGAAGAAGTCGGGGAAGACTGAGATTGTAAGGGAGAAAGTGCCAAGCGGGGTCGCCGGATTTCAGCGATTGCCTAACTAGTTAAGAAACCGCGTGATTCTTCGAAGCGTCGCTTCGCTGTTTCTGAGCACGTCGCACTCCCAAACCTTCATGACCTTCCAGCCGCCGCGACGCAGCTTCCCGACGTTTCGGCGGTCGCGCTCGACGTTGCGCAAGAGCTTCGGCAGCCAGTAGTCCTCGCGGGACTTCGGGAGCCTTCCGTCGATGCACCCTTTGTGCTGGTGCCAGAAGCAGCCGTGGACGAGTATCGCCTTCCTGCGGGAGGGGAACACTAGGTCGGGAGCGCCCGGCAGGTCGCGCCTGTGCAGGCTGTAGCGGTATCCCAGCCCGTGGAGCATGCGGCGGATCAGCATCTCCGGCTTGGTGTCCTTGCTCCTGATCCGGCTCATGTTCGCGCTGCGCCGGGCGGCGGAGATCGAATCCATAAGTGGCCTTTCTGGCCCTCCAACCATTATTATGGCCACATCGTGCCAAAGCCTCCCGCCCTCGGTCAAATCCACGAGCAGATGCTCGCCCTGCTGAAGGAGCACCCGGAGGGCCTCTCCGAGGGCGAGATGCGTGCCGCTCTTCACCTGTCCTCGGAGGAGCAAGTGCAGTTCGGCCGGCGGCGCAGGGACTTGCACTATTATTACCGGATCGGTAAGAAGCGGATAGGCGCGAAGGTTGTTTACATATACATAGGCCCGCGTGAGCAGCCGCTCGACGCAGCGCCCATCAGTAGCAAATTGCGAGCGCAGGCAATCCATGCCGCCCACGGGCGCTGCGGGATGTGTGGTCGCACCATCGAGAAGCACGGCATCTCGCTCGTGGTGGATCACAAAATTCCTCGCGAATGGGGCGGCAAGACCGAGCCGGACAACCTCTGGGCGATCTGCGAGGAGTGCAACCACGGCAAGAAGAATCTGTTCGCATCGGTCGATTCCGCCGCGATGCGCTCCGCGATCAAGCACGACAGCGTGCATGTCCGCATCGGGGAGCTTCTGAAGGCTGCGGGCGTCGGCGTGCCGGTGCCGAGCATGTGGCTGGACATCGCCGCAAACCAAGATGAGTGGCGGAAGCGTCTTCGTGAGCTTCGCTATCTGGGCTGGGCCATCAAGGCAAGCAGGGCGGGCATTCCGGGTGGACGTTTCCAGTCAGCGTACACGCTGGAGAAGTTCACCGAATGGCCGCCGGACCCGACCGGGTGGATTCGGCAATACGAAAGATCGCGGAAGGAGCGAAACCGTTCAAGCACCAGATGAATTCTGCTGACTGGGAGGGAAGGAGAGTATGGCGATAAAAGATCGGAAATCAACGATTCAAGCTATCGGTTGGGTGCGAGACATGGAACAGTCCAAATTGCTCGATCTCAACCCGCCGTACCAGCGTCGCAGTGTCTGGAACAAGGATTACAAGCAGTTTTTTATCGACAGCATCCTGCGGAACTACCCTATTCCGCCCATCTTTGTGAACCTCGAAATCAAGAAGGATGGCACGACGATATACCACGTCATCGACGGCAAACAGAGATTGCTATCGCTCTTGGAATTTATCAGAGATGAATTTGCACTCTCGGAGAAATACTCCAGTGACATCGCGCCGGGGCAGTATTTCAGTCAGTTGGATTCCGCGATTCAGAGAAGCTTCTATAGCTACTTTCTACCCTTTGAATTGTTCACTGAAATCACCAACGACGTCGTCGTCAACATTTTCGACCGCTTTAATAGAAACGTCCAACGCCTAAATGATCAGGAACTAAGGCATGCCCGTTACGGTGGCGTTTTTATTACAACGATGGAGCAGTTGGCAGACGACCCATTCTGGCAAACATTGCATTTCTTTAGTCTCGCGGACACCCGCCGCATGAAGGACGTGGAGTATATATCTTTGATATTCACGCTCACGATGGATGGCATTCAGGAAGGGGACGATCTTGATGGAAAGTACGCTGAACTCGATGAGGAGTTCCCCGATGTCGGCACGCACATGGCGCGCTACAACGCCGTAAAAGCCATTGTGCTGCGATTTTCTGATCTCGTGCAGCAGACTCGGTTCCGTAACAAAGCTGATTTTTATTCACTGTGGTCAGCCCTCCTAGACTTCGCCGATGCGCCGGATACGATTGATTACGCCGCCACTGCAACTGCATTACGCGAATTTGCCAACAGGGTCAACCAAGTCCCTGACGCAGAAGACGCCGCAGCGCTTGGAGATGATGCGGTGGCGTATTCGCAGGCAGTACGCGCTGGCACAACCAAGCGCGAGAACCGCGTTACGCGCAAAGAGCGGCTGCTCGAACATATTGCCACCGCGTAAGGACTCCGATGATTTTGCCGGGAGACTTTGTGCAAGCGTACAACCGGATGTATCCCGTGTTCGAGCGGCTCAGTGCAAGATGTGAGCCATTACTACGCGGGGCTGCCACGGAAGCTGGCGGTCGCCTATCCCATTGGCGCATCAAGGCTCAGGAGAGTCTCTTCCTCAAGACAGAAAAGAACGGACCGACGGACCCGTTTACTGAGACCGAAGACATTTTTGCAGCGACCATTGTGGTTCCGAACGAGCGGAACGTACCGAATGTCGAAGAAGGGCTGAAGAGCAGGTTCTTGGTCGTGGAGCGCAGGGCGCAACGGACAAGAAGGCCGGATGAGTTCGGGTACGACGATATTCACATGATCCTCAGGCTGAAGCCAGAGCCGGGCCGTTCTGACCCCGAGATCGAGCGGTTGACCATCGAAGTCCAGATCAAGACCTCGATGCAAGCGGCGTCATCTGAGATTTCGCACGACCTTGTATATAAACCGCCTCTACTATCTTGGAAGAAGGTTCGGCTGGCAAGCCGCGTAAGAGCACTCGTCGAAACAGTGGATGACCTGTTAGCCAGAATCGCAACTGAAGTCGATGCGGAGGACGGGGCGGAACACTACAAGCCGTTCAGCGACCGCAACAAGGTTATCAATGCGTTGACTGAGATTTTGCCGGAGCCGCAGCTACCGACCGACAGAAGAAGATTGGCGGTCACGGTCGAGTCGTACCTACGTGATTGCCAACCGCAAGTATCGGTTGATGACCTCGTGACTATGCTGCGCAATCCGGTTCACGCGTCTATCATGGCGCAAGCTTCGCTTTCCCCTGCACAGAAAGTATTTGTCGTCCTGATCAAAGAGGGCAATTTACTCGCGACCGCTGGCGACCTGACCACTTTGAGAGGAGATCGGCGGTACGTCATAAGCTCAGAGATGATGGCTCTATATCCCGAATTGAAAGCCGTGCCTGAGGCGCGTCGGGTCGGGTTTCCGCAAACATGAACGGGGTGCAGCCTGTGATCTGAACCGCCAGCATGGATTCGGCTCTTAGCCTGCCCGCGCAAGCTTTGTGCGTGGTCTCGCAAGGACGTTCGAGATTTGCTGAGCAAGCGCTCGCGCCAATGGCGGCGGCACTGCGTCCGACACCAGTCGAATCTGATCTGACAGGGTTCCCTTGAGCACGTAGTCGGAACGGAACCCTTGCAGCAGCATTGCCTCGTAGATGCTGAGCCGCCTCTTGCCGGACGGATGTATATGAACCTCGCGGTGCCCGTAGGCGACCGTCCAAGATGGCTTGCCCCATTCCAGCACGCGGAACGGGCGTCCCTTGATGTCGCCCTCCTTCAGGAACCCGTTGAAGAACTTCTCCGACCTCGGCTTAAGGCACCAGTGGTTCTGGTGGAAAGGGATTTGGTCGGTACCCATCCCCCGCTCAAAGATTGCCGGGGGCGGCAGGCTGCCGATGATCTCGCGCACCGTCTTCCTGCTCGCGGGGTCGCCCTTGGGGAACTCGAATTGCGCTTCCTTGTGCTTCTTCCTGTTGAAGCCCACCACGAAGACCCGCTTCCTCACCTGCGCGACGCCGAAATCCTGCGCGTCGAGTTGACCCTCGAAGATCGTGAAGCCTGCTGACTCGAACAGGTTCTTGAAGTAGGCGAAAAGCTCGGAATGTTCCTTGTGCTTCAGCCCGAGCACGTTCTCGAACACGAAGAAATCCAGCCCGTAGTGCTTGTTCAGTTCGGAGAGGATATGCGCGTAGTTCTCCGGCAGCTTCCGTCGCGGGTCGTCCGACCGCTTGTAAACGTTGCTCATCGAGAAGGCTTGGCAGGGCGGGCCGCCGATGACCCCGATGGGACGAACTTCCAGCGGCAGTTCGGAGAGGCGCTCGACCGCGTAGCCGTTCACCGCCTCAGACAAGTCCTTCTTGAGGACGCGCACCCCCGGATGGTTGTGCTCGAAAGTCAGGCAAGCGGCGCGATCTACGTCCATCGCGAGCACGGGGGAGAACCCCGCCTGCGCGAATCCCTCGTCGAGGCCGCCCGAGCCGGAAAAGAGGCTCACCACGGGAAGTGTGTGCGTCAGCGCCGCTCCTTTGTGGCTTTTGTTAGATTGCGGTTCGGATTGTAGCATCGGCGAGCGGCCCCCAAGCCGCTGAAAATAACCAGACTGTCGAAAACTTTGACTTCGCGTTGAATGCTCAGTCGGTGAACCTTCGATGATCGCGTACCTTCGCGTAGCTGACGGCAAGCTCTTGACCGAGCCGCATGTCGGTCGCGACAATCGGCTGCGAGTCGAGCTTCCCGAACACGAGTTCCCGCTCGTCGTCGCTGTCATCGACGAGCAGCCACATCCACTCCGACTCGCCAGAGTGGTCATCAACGACTTCGAACTTTACGTGGTCGCCGCTTCGGTATTTGCCCATCGGATCGGATTCTATCATCGTGCCTCCGCTGCTCGTGAACCATAAGGAGGGAGCAAAGCATTATGGTCGTTCCTTCGCACGCTGGAGTATTTCCATGAGCCTCATCATCCCCAACGTGTCCTGCGCACAATAGTCCAGCAACGCTCTTCGAGTTCGCTCGCGCTCGGCTTCCCCACAGTTTTCCCTAATGAGCCTCTCCCAAGCCAGTCCAGCGGCCTGCCCGTCCGCGACTTCCATGCCGCCGTAGGTCATCTCGGGCACGAGCGCAGGAAGCGTAGATTTCAACGAGTACGAGCCGCCGAACGCTGGATGGTAAACGTGCTCCCGAACGATGGGCAGCAGATCGAACAGGCGGTGTTGGATTCCGTTGATTCGATCCGCGAACTCAGGAAGCCAACTGCCCAGTTCCGAAAGGCGCTGAGCCTCGAACGAGGAATACACGACGATGCTTCCGCTTCTGCCGAGCGTTGCGCAGAGCGAGTCAATGAACTCACGCCGGAGATCGCTGGCATCTGTGGCAAGAAACTCGTAGTGTTCCGGCTCTGTGCCCGCTTGTCGCTGCACATGAACTGACCATTGAAAAGGCAAGTGGTCGTAGGGCCGCATTCCCACGAACGGCGGAATTGCCCGGTTTAATGTCTCGAAATCAGCGAAGTACAACGGGTACGCCAACCCGTCCAACGAATCACGAAGTTCAAGGCTGAACCACGGCTCGCCAGTCTGCACGCAAGTCGCAGCACGGCGTTGAATGTCGGTCAACTCGAAATCGTGAGGGATGTCCCGAATTGATTCGACGCCCATCTCCTCAAGCGCCTCGACCACGCTGGCGTGGAGGCGCGGCAGGAATCCGATGTGATCCTGCGGGCGCGGCGGATTGCAGCGCTCGAAGAATTCGCATGTAACGGGATCGGTGCAATGCCGCCCCGGAGCGATCTCCGGTGGCTGTGGCATGCCGAGAACCGTGAACTCGGATCGAAGCCGGAAGGTGATTTTGGGCTGCGATAGCCCGACTCGCCGAGTCAGATTGCGTATACGGAAAAATTGTCGCGGGTCGATGTCGCCGCCCGTATAAACGTAGTTCCTGTTGACATGCGCCAAGCACGCCGAAGCGACATCCAGCCCGAACCCGGAAACAACTCGGTACTGGATGCCCACATCATCGAGATGATGATCCTTGATGTCGGTCGTGGATTTCACTTCGATGAGACGCCATCGACCGTCCCTGCGCCGCTGCAAAATATCGACGCGCACGAGCACGCCGCCGTGCTCGAAGGTGCCTTCGAAGATTGCGGGGACGTCGGGATTCGCGATTAGCTCTCGCGTGGCGCGAATTGCCTGATCTAGCCCGCCGCCGCTGCGAACCTCGACACCGCCCGGAAAAAGCTGACGGGCGAGCATGTGGACCTCGCGCCCCTGCTCGATGATCGCCTCGGCCGCAGCATCCGGCTCTTCCGCGAGTTCCGGCTCGTGGGCCTGCAAGTAGAGCCGCTTGAGGCATTGACAGCCCGCGACAAACCTCGATTTGCTGAGTTTGATGGTCACCGCAGCGCCTCCTCGCGCTGATAGCTTGCGCTGGGAGAATCCGCCCGCAACTCGTTTTTCCCGCTGCGCAGCCAGCGCATTACCCAGAGGAGGATGACCGGGGCATACGCCGCGAACGGGAACAACTCGAAGCCGACAAATAGTTTCGCTGGCTGGGGGAGCGGGACATAGCTCCATGCGTAGAAGTACGAAAACCCCAAGATGTACGAGGCGAACAGAGCCGCGAACACGTAGACAGTCGCTTTCAAGACCGTGCAGAACATGCCGCCGTGAGCCTCGCGCCACTTGCACCCGAACACGCCCACGTCGCGTCCCGCTCCTTTCCACTGCCGGATGCTGTGCCAGTGGACGGAAATCGCCATGAAGAAGGCACACGACCACGGCGCTGCAAAGAAAAAAACGCAGCCCATCAGGGAGTAGTCCCCGCTAGGGTTTCGCAAGATCAGAATGGCAGGGAGCACGAAGAGGACAGCCGGGAAGAGCGCCATCACGCTGACGAGTCCGATAAATTGCAGCACGTTCGCGATAACACCCCAAACCAGCGCACGGGCTGTACCGAGGATGTCAATCGCGACCGACTCTCCAGATTGCAGTTTCATGGTGTGCCCCTCCCGGTGCGTATTGCTAACCGTTTCCGAGGATGACCATCGCACCGCCGCAGGACTACCTCTGATAAGGCTGAGGGTGGGCGTTCTGCCCTGAGTGTACAAGCACAGGGCGTCGAAACAGCGCGAGCGCCCGCAGGAAGCGGTATGTGCCGTCAGCGTGCATCATTGGCTGTCGCCATCGGGCGCACACTTCGGGCAATAGCGAACCAGAGGGCGCTTGCTTTCCCCCTCGTCGCTGCCGTCGTCGCCGGGCGGGTACATGTAGTACCACCCGTCGCCGCCGCCATCGTCATGCAGCGTGTAGACGACATGGAGCCTCGGCTGGAAGCAGGCAAGGTTCGGTATCGGCTTGCCGTTAACCATCAGAATCTGGTTCTGCGCCCCGCGAATCGCCGTGTCGCAATAGAAGTAGATGTCGTCGCCCGATTCGTCCGTCGTCTTTATCACGCGAATCCTGCTCTGGCTCCAGTCGTTCCAGACGACGCCCTGATCCACCACGTCCACCATGAGGTAATTGAGATCGGGCTTGGGGGCGGTCGGCTGCGACGCGGAAGCGTCAGGCTCGTGCGCGGCCGGTTCTTGCGACGGAGCCGCAGCTTTAGCATTCTGGTCTGGTGTAGGAACATGTTGTGGTGAAGCCGCCTGCACGGCGCTTGGGACGTCTCTTCGTGGCTGTGTTCCGCAGCCGGGCACCATGAACAGGACTCCCAAGAAAACCAACAGAACCGCCTTTTTTGTCATCGTCTCCTCGCAAAGTGGCGTTCAAACAACGTCCAGCGCCTCTCAGTCCTAAGTGTGAACCTGCGGTTACCGACCCCCGAATAGTCCATTGGTACGAGTGTGCCCAATCGTACAGCTAATCTGCTCGTGGTGTTTTTGCTCGTGTGCCGTTACATAGGCACGCGTGGTCAACTACTCCAAGTTCTTTCGCGCCCTCGGGCAAAGGGTGAAGAAGCTCCGCGAGGACTCCGGTCGCACGCAGGAGGACATGATTTCGCTAGGGTTCTCCGCCCGGCACTGGCAGCAGATCGAGGCGGGCCGCCCGATCACCATGACGACCCTGCTGCGCGTCTGCGACGTGTTCAAGGTTCGCGCCGACCGCCTGATCCGAGGATTGGATGAGGGCGTCTATAAGAAGTGAGCGAGCCGGGTCTCCGCTGGGTCGGGCGAAATGGCGAGAATCAACCTAGTTCGTGCGACACGAACCTTCGCACGACTCTGTAATTGCCCGTCGAAATGTCGCCAAGCACCGCCTCTTCGATGAACAGGCGCGTGCCCACGGTGTAGGTGAGTTCGCTCTGATCCTGAAATCGGACGTGGATGTAAAGCGAGCCTTCAACGAATTCGTGTTCGATCCAATCCACCGCCTTCCCATGAACGCCGGGGTACTGGCTTCCTCGATCTGTTTTGCTCACGCACTCGCCTCCGATGGATCGTTAAGATTGGTATCGGTTCATTAATTGTTCCGACGATGTTCGATAAGGCTGGCAGCGGGGCTTCTGCTCTGGGGGGTGCCGCAAGAAGACCCGCAGATCGCAGCGCATCCAGCCGTTGATGTGAAACCGAATCAGAAAACCGTCAGGCGCATCGAGCATTAGCGTTCTGAGACCGCGCCGCGCAGTACACAGTTCCGACCGACAGCCCCATCGTGCGAGCTATCGAGCGCCACGAATGCCCTGCGGCTCGGAGAGAGTTGATTCGAGCAACATCGACAGATTTCGTAGGACGCCCGAGGCGCTTGCCTTTGGCTTTGGCGTTCCTGAGTCCGGCTCGCACGCGCTCGGCGATCAGGTTCCGCTCGCCTTCGGCGACCGCTCCGAGAATCGTGAAAACGAGCTTTCCAGTGGGTGTGTTGGTGTCCACCTGCTCGCAAAGCGAAACGAACTGGATGTCGAGTGCGTTGAATGTCTCCAGTGCTCGGCACAGGTGAGACACCGAGCGGCTGAAACGATCAAACCGCCAGCAGACAACCACGTCGAATCTCCGGGCGTGAGCGTCGCCCATGAGGCGATTCAACGCGGGCCTCGAATCCTTCTTGCCGGAAACGCCGTTGTCCACGTACAGGTCAAATACCTGCCAACCTCGGCGCTCGCAATACTCGGTGAGTTCGCGGGTTTGCACCGCAGGGTCTTGACCGTGACCCACCGTCGAAACTCTCGAATAGACCGCTGCCGACAGCTTCCGAGGAGCGTGATCATCGTCTCGGACGAGTTGCAATTCCACAAAGCCTCCTTTGTTGCCCCGGCATCTTTGCCGAACCCGTTCAAAAACCCTGTGCGGGGCGCTCAGGGAGTCGTTCCAGTCTCAAGTAGACTCGATCCCTTCCGGCGACCAGAAGTGCCCAAAATCCCCGCCGTCCAGCATTCACTTCTTGCCATTGGAAGAATCGGAGGGCAGTAGCGGCTTTCCGAAAAATGCCTTCACCTCGACCTTGCCCGTCGTCCGGTCTCGGGCAGTAATTGTGCTGATGTTACGGCTGGCGTTGACGATCACGCTTTTGTTGTCGGAGAAATAGGTCTCCATCCAGCCGATCACCTTACCGTCGTTGTCTTTGCTAATGAGCATTCGGTTTTCCGTTCGTGTCCACTATCGGGATTGGGTGATTCTGCGAGCACAGCGGGCAACGCTTCGGGAGGTCATAGCTCGTCAGGGTAATAAGCGGCTGCGCTTCGCACACGAACCGCAAGAGTCGGCGCTTCCCGTCGATGCGCTCGGCAAAATGCCGCACCCGAACAGAACTCTTTCCTCTTGAATCGTTGCGGCGTTGGTTCTCCATCAGACCTCCACATGAAACGGGCGTGCCGCTCTCTGCCGTCGCTTGCCAGACCTGTTGCGGGCCTCGTCTCTCATCGCCTGCCCGCCTTCTGCCGCTCGTGCGCCTTTCGCAGCGCCGCATCGAAGCACGGCTCGCACATGCCGCCCGTCTCGCCGCCCTCGCCCTCCGTGAACCGATGGCCGCACGCCGGGCACTTGAACTCAATTCCGGTCGAAGGGCGACCTTGACCGCTGGGATGGAGCGGGACAGCTTCCGCCCCGCACTTGGCGCACTTCTCGCCGAGGGCCTCGTCGCACTGCACGCACACACGGGTCACGAGCGCCCCCGCATGGGGCGGAACTGAGTCAGACTTGCGATTGCTGCTGATGCTGCGAACGAAAACAGGAGCGCGAATGCGAGGGGACGAACGACTGCTACAATCCGACTAGCCATTGCAGCCTCCTAACAGGTTGCTTGGTCAGGGGCGTCGCGGTGCTCTAACACCGTGGCGTCCCGCTACTTCAGTTCCTTAGCTCGCTTCTTCAGGTACACGTCAATCGCACGGCGGATCAGTTCGGCAAGCGGAGCGCCCGTCTTGTCGGACAGCTTTTGCAGCTTCTTGACCTGCTCCTCTTGGAGGAAGAGGGCTGTCCGCTTCATGGTCACATAGTGCCACACAGGCATATATATGTCCATAGGCCGTTGGGACTAGAACTTGAGGCGGCAACAGTCGAACGCGGGTTTCCGCACCAGTTCCGACTTGTTCCTCGCCCACTCACCAGCAGCCCCGAGTGTGGGGGATTCTATGACGCCTTTGCTAGACTACTGGGTGTTTAGACTTACCCAAAGAGGTGCCGGGCTGGGTGCGGTGCATCCGCTCGAAAAAGGAGCAGGTCGCATGAAGCAGAGAGATAACCCTGAACACGCCGCTGGAGCGTCCCAAGCCTATGAGAATGTGAACAAGAGATTGGCATCGGCGCTTGGCGTTCCGCGAAAGCGCACGGGGCGTCCAAGCAAGGACTTTGAACTAAACGCTAAGCGCGTCGAGTATCGTACCCAGCTTTTGAAGATTCATGACGAGGAAGCAAAAGAGGCGGGAAAGCCGATTCGCCGCCCACGTCTCGACAAAACACGAAAACGCTCACTGCCCCTGCCGTAGACCATCTGGTCAGCCACAGGGTCAGGGAACAGTGACAGGCAAACGAAGAAGCCAACGTAGACTCCTGCTCGCGATGGCGACCCGGACGGCAGCACGCAAAAGCTCGCCGAGCGACTGCTGATTTTCGGTCATATAATTTGCAGCTATGAGGCAGCTACCCACCGCACGAAGTCTGAGCGAAGCAGTGCGTCGGGTGGAATGGGTGTTCGGCATCAACTTCTAATTCCGCTCGCTCTAATCGGCTAAATCGAACTCAACCGAATTCTCCACAAATGCCGCAGTGACAGTTGCTGGCGTGCTGACCTCCAAAGTGCCCACATTTTGGGCAGCGACAATTTGACGCATGCTTGCCCCCGAAGTAAGGACAACGCGGGCATCGACAGTTACTCGCGTGTTCGCCGCCAAAATAGGGGCATTTCGGGCACCGACAATTCGAACGGTGTTTGCCACCGAACTTGTACAACTCGATCTTTTCGTCGTCGCTCAAGGTACTCCAGTCCTTGCGGGTTTCCCGATCAGGTCGTTTTTGTCCAACGAAGCCAGAATACTTAAAATTCGCGGATTCTGCGGCTGGTCATTCATTCGGACGAGAAACGCATTACCTCGATGCAGCGAGTTTGCGATTGCATTGTCCGCTTGCGCCCAGTATTTGTCGAAGAAATCTCTACGGTTCTCGCAGTAGGTCTGAAATACCACTTTCTGCGTGTCCCGCGTCACAACCTTCGTCCTATAGATCAAAATTATGACTTCACCTTTTGCAGCCGTATACATCTTTGCAGCCTTGCCGCTGTTATTTCTTGTTCGTCCAATCTTTCCGGGCTTGTAACCGTCATCCTCGAACTGCGGCGACTTCGCCGCAGCCTTTGCATCTCTATCAACGAAGGTCGCAATTTCTGACGAGCAACGATCAATTTTAACTACCTCAACCCGAGGGCGTCCGCCGAGCTTCTTGCGGAGCCGAAGCACTTGCTTCCAAAGATCGATGTTCTCAGCCGCACGACCATGTAAAGTGCGCCAGTCATTCCGCGACCAATTCAGCGAATAGCCATAGCCTTCGCACACGTACTTAGAGTCGGTCACGATTTGCACATGCTGGACACCGATGTCATCACCCTCTTCAAGAATCCACTCGTGTGCGAACAGGCACGCACGCAGTTCCATCCGATTATTGGTCGTGTGAAAGTATCCACGGGATTCCAAGCGTTCGTCCGGTTTTCCCCAATCAAACGGAAACTCGCACCATGCCGCGAATCCGCCCGCCCCGCCCACGTTTCTGGGGCATGCACCGTCCACATAAAGTTTCAGTGCGCGAAGGTCTAACATTTATACGTCTCGTTTCTGAAACAAAAAGAGAATGACGAATGCCGACTGGTCTGGTGCTCAGGAACGCGCTCATTCTTCTTGTCGTGTCCCTTGCAAAACTCCATCACTGCATCACGGATCAAGCGGAGATCGATACTCCGCCTCGGGGATTGCGCCCACCCACTCCTCGCCCCGAATCAACGCCAGCCCCCAGCGCGACTGCCTCGTACAGAGTGGACGCCGTGACCTGCACGATGTGATCGACGCCGTCCCTGTCGCAGATCGCGACTCGGCACGATCTATCGCCATCGAGCGCAGGACAGCAGGTTTCGCCTCGTGTCGGGTTTCGGCTCCAATCCGCGAATCTCATTGCCGTCGAACACGAAATCGACCTGCCGCAGGCCGCGCTTCGGAGTGCGTCGGACAGGGTAGCGGCTGCCGTCCAGTTCGACGGCCGTGGCGTTCTCGATTAGGGTTTGACGCCAGACTTCGATCAGCGTTTGCTCGAACGAAAGCTTCATCGCAAGATTCGCAGCCTGAGAATTGCACGCTCGGCGTGCTTTCGGTCAGTAATATACTTGCCGATTATGACTGATCTCGGGACAGACGAGCACAAGGTAGCCTTGAAGGCAATCTCTCTTCCCGACGCCGCTGTCGCAAGAGCACCTGAGGACACCAAAGAGCTTGTCAGCTTGTGTCGTGCCGGACGGCTGTACGAGATCGAGAGATGGATAGCTGCCGGGAAGCCGCTGGACATTCCTGCCAAATGCGGGAGCTTGCTCCAAGTCGCGGTGCATACCGGGTTTCACAGTCTGATCGAGCTTGTCGCGAAGCATGAGATCAACCAATCATCGAAAAATGCTGCTCTCGCGGACGCGGTTTCTCTGCACAGGCTGGATTTCATACAGTTGCTCGCGGAGAACGGCGCGGACGTGAAGTCCGTCCCGTTTTCAGACGTCCTGCTGGAATGGAATCCCCACATCTTTCGTTTCTTTCTGGAGCGCGGCGCTGATCCTGTGGAGGGGTCTCCATTCGCGGTTGCATTCAGCAACAAGATCAGAACCGCATTGGGCCCGTTCGTCGAACTGAAGCGGTCGCGTCCCGAACTGTCCGCCGCGCTTCAAGAGCAGGCGGATTGCGCTCTCCGATACTTCTGCGGCAAGAGCGACATGAAGTGGATAAGCCTCATGCTGTGGGCGGGAGCGAACCCGCGCTCTCTTGGCCCGAATCTCGATAAAGATTACACGAATGACCCCGAGTGCTTCACGACTGCCCTGAGGGAAGCAAGCTATTCGGGAAACGTTGAGGTTCTGAAGAAACTCAAGCCTGATCCCCAACGGGACGACCTGAGCGATTTGCTCCATTGCGCCGCCGTCTCGGCTCGCAGCGATGCCATCAGGTACCTGCTGGAGATCGGAGCAAACCCAAATGACAAGCCCAACGGAGGCTCCTCGGCATTGGATACCTGCTTGTGGCACCTAAATTTCGGCTCTTTTTCTCCGTACTACAGAAAGAGCCTCAGGTCGAAGTATGAAGTCTCCAAAGGGCTGGATTCTGCCCGAGAATTGGCCGCCCACGGGGCGATCTGGAACCCTAATGATCAGCGTGCCTTCAATGATATTCGCCGAGCCTTGTACGGATGCGAGCCTGAAGTGACGATTGAACTGCTTCAGATATTCAAGAAGCACAACGCTTGCCCTCAGGACCGGCTCAAGGAGTGTTCTCGTTCAGAATGATTAGTGACACTCGGTAGAGTGTCGCTATGCAAATACGAAGGGGAAGGATACCCAAA
>Ga0209415_10003141_pt1 | contig 30719 bp, 26 predicted proteins | sample PeaSoiSIISIP2007_FD_187696 | JGI IMG/M metagenome (GOLD analysis project Ga0209415, IMG submission 187696) | Peat soil microbial communities from Weissenstadt, Germany - SII-SIP-2007 (SPAdes) (version 2) | ecosystem: Environmental > Terrestrial > Soil > Wetlands > Peat | place: Germany... | reverse complement strand
CCGGCATGGGGGATGACGGCCCCTCCGGCCTGCTCGCCCTGCGCCGCAGTGGCGGGATGACGATCGCCCAGGACGAGGCCACGTCGGCGGTGTACGGGATGCCCAAGGCGGCCCACGACAGCGGGGCCGCCGCCCAGGTGCTCCCCCTCTCGGAGATCGCCGACGCGGTGCTGCGTGCGGCCACCAGGCCGGTGCCGGCATGACCAGCGAGATCCTGCTCACCGCCGCCCGTCAGATCGTGGAGCACACCGTCGGCCTGCGCCTCGACGCGGCCCAGCGATACCGGCTCGACTACTGGCTCCACCACACCGCGCAGCAGCGGGGGGTGGCCGACTCCGAGCTCGTGGACGAGATCGCCGCCGAGGGTCCGGCGCTCCAGTCGGTGCTCGACGAGCTCACCGTGCAGGAGACCTCCTTCTTCCGCGACCCAGCTCAGTTCGCCGCCTTCCGCCGGGACGTATTGCCCACCCTGCACTCGCCGCTCACCGTCTGGAGCGCCGGTTGCGCCGGGGGCCACGAGCCCTACAGCATCGCCATGGTGCTGGCCGAGAGCGGCATCGCGAGCTGGCGGGTGGTGGCCTCCGACATCTCCTCGCGGGCGCTCCGGCAGGCCCAGGCGGGTCGCTACGACGAGCGGCAGCTCGCCGGGCTCGGCGAGGTGGAGCGCAGCCGCTACCTGCGCCGCGCCGGCACGCAGTGGGAGGTGGTCCCCGAGCTGCGGCAGAAGGTCACCGTCTTCCGCCACAACCTGATCCGCGATCCGACCCCCCCGCAGGCGGCGGCCGCCGAGGTCGTCTTCTGCCGGAACGTCCTCATCTACTTCGATCGCGCCGACGTGCTGGCGGCGCTGGAGAGGATCGCCACGACCATGGACCCGGGTGGGTGGGTCTTCCTCGGCTACTCCGAATCCCTCTGGCAGGTCAGCGAGCGCTTCCATCTGGTCCGGGTGGGCAGCGCCTTCGCCTACCGCCAGCCGGAGGCCCCCATGCCGGACCCCACCGCCGGGCTCTCGCCTGAGCTGGACCGGCGGACCGCGGTCCACCCAGCGTCCTTGAGGCGGCCGGGCGCGCTCGGGGAGGACGCCCCGGTCGCGGGTCGGGCCGGCCGGGCCCGTGGGGCAGCCGCCCCCCGGGATGCCGAGGGCTCCCGGACCGCCGTGCCACCGGCGGCCAAGCTGGGCGCCGCTCCGGCGGAACCGGTGCCGATTCAGGAGCCGGCACCGGCGGAGCCGGAGCCGGGCGGCGACATGATCCCCACCGTCGCCGATCTCCTCGCCGCGGGTGAAGCCGGTCTGGAGGCGGGGGACGCGGCGACCGCGGTGTCGGCCCTGCGCAAGGTGGTGTACCTCGACCCCGACCACGCGATCGCCCACTTCCAGCTGGGCCTCGCCTTCGAGATGATGGGCGACCGGGGGCAGTCCCGGCGGGCGCTGAGCGCCGCCCGGGCCGCGCTCGGTCGCAGCTCCGCGGCGGCTGAGGCGGCGCTCGAGGGCTACCAGATTGCCGAGCTCGTCCGGCTCATCGACCACCGGCTCACGAGGACACCCGAGCCATGAAGACCCTGGTCCATTTCGCAACCGAGACCGGCGAGTGGGCGGTTCCCATCGAGCGCGTCCAGGAGGTGCGGCTGGCCGTGGGGATCACCCCCCTGCCCGCGGCCAAGCACGGCATCGCCGGCCTGCTCCGGCGCGGCGACGAGGTGATCGCCGTCCTCTCGCTGCTCGGCGCGGCCGCCGGCCACGTCCTGGTGATCGATGGCGACGGCGAGCGGTACGGCCTCCTCGCGGAGACGGCCATCGGCATCCTTCGTGTCGAGGAGGACGAGATCGGGGCCCCGCCGAACGGCCAGGAGGACCCCGTGGTCTCGGGGGTGATCCGGGCCGAAAACGGACGGATGATCCTGCTGCTCGACACCGACGAGCTGTGCAAGGTGGTGCGGTGAACGGCACCATCGTGGTCGCGGACGACTCCATGGTGGTGCGCGCCGTGCTGCGCCGGCAGCTTGAGGCGGACGGGCACACGGTCGTCGAGGCGGTCGACGGCGAGGACGCCATCACCGCCTGCCGCGAGCACCGCCCCGACGTGGTGCTGCTCGACGTGGAGATGCCAGTGCTGGACGGCCACAGCACCCTGGAGCGGCTCAAGGCCGACCCCGATCTCAAGGACATCCCGGTCGTCTTCCTGACCGGGCGCGTCGACACCGCCGACGTGGTCACCGGGCTCCGGCTCGGAGCCCATGACTACCTGCGCAAGCCGTTCGAGGCCAACGAGCTGATGGCGCGGGTCAGCGCCGCGCTCAGGGCCAAGGAGCTGCAGGACGAGCTGCGCCGCCGTAACGCGGAGCTCGACCGGGTGTCGCGCATCGACATGCTGACCAACATCTACAACCGGCGCCACCTCGACGAGCACCTCCGCCGCGCGATCAGCGGCGCCCGGCGGCACGGCCGGACGGTGGGCGTGCTGCTCGTCGACATCGACCACTTCAAGGACGTCAACGACCAGTACGGCCACCTCGCCGGCGACGCCGTGCTCAAGGAGGTCGCCGCGCGCCTGCAGGGTGCGATGCGCACCGAGGACGCCCTGGGACGGTGGGGCGGCGAGGAGTTCATCGCGGTGCTCACAGACACCCCCGGCGAGGCCATCGGGGTGCTCGCCGAGCGGATGCGCCAGGCGATCGCGAGCACGCCCTTCGTCCTCGACGACGGCACCCGGATCCGGGTCACGGTGAGCATCGGCCACACCGCCGGGACCGAGGACGCAGAGGTCCTGGTGCACCGCTCCGACGACGCCCTCTACGTCGCCAAGGAGGCTGGGCGCAACCAGGTCGCCGCCGCCTGAGCCGGGCTCGCCACCAAGGAGGCCGGGCGCGACCAGTCGCCGTGGCCTGGGCCGGGCTCACCCTCGCGCACCGACCGCGCGCAGGTAGACCCGCTCGTGGGCGTCGAGGGTGGCCTCCAGGTCGAGGTTCTCCTCGGCGTGGCGCCGGCACGCCACGCGGCTCAATTGATCCGCCCGCCTCACCCCCGCCGCCGCCCCGGCGACGTCGCCCGGGGCGACCAGGATCGCGGTGACGTCGTCGTCCACGACCTCGGGGAGCCCCCCCCGGCGGAAGCCCACCACCGGGGTCCCGCAGGCGTTGGCCTCGGCCGCCACCATGCCGAACGGCTCCTCCCAGGCCGGCGGACAGAGCACGGCTGCCGACCCCCCCATCTCCAGCCATAGGGCGCGCCTTTCCAGGGCGGGCAGGACCTCCACGGCCGCGGGCAGGAGGTCCAGGGGGCTCTCCTCCAGTAGCTCCCTCACCTGGGCGGCGTACTCGGGGTCGTACCCGGGGCCGCAGAGGAGGAGGCGTCGCCTGGCCGCCCTGGCGATGGCCACTGCCTCCAGCGCCCCCTTCTCGAGGGAGAAGCGACCAGCGAAGAGGAGGCGGGTCGAGGGGGCGGTCGCGCGCCAGGGGATGGCGTCGACGGGGAGGCCGGGACGGAGCACCGCGTCGACGGGGACCAGCCGTCGCCAGGCGCCGGCCTGAGCCTCCGAGACCCCGGCGACCAGCGGGGGGTTGGCGCTCGTCTGTGCGCTGGCCAGGGCGGCGCCGATCCGCGCGTCGACCGGCATGTGGAGGGTGTGGACCACCGGGGTCGCCAGGGTGGCGGCGTGCCGGATCGCCGGCACGTCGAAGGCGTGGTTGTGGACCACGTCGAAGTCCCTCGATCCGATCAGCGCCGCGGTGGCCGCGAAGGCCTCTGCGGAGCGCGCCTCCGCGTCGTCGTCGGGGGGCGTCCCCCCCGGACGGACCAGGGTCGCGCTCAGCTCGGCGGCGTCGACGCCGACCTCCACCACGGTCACCCCCTCGACCCGAGAACCGCGGGCGGCGAAGACGGTGACGCCGTGGCCGCGCCGGGTGAGACCGCGGGCGAGGTCCACCAGGAAGGTCTGGACTCCGCCGAGCTGGGGCTCGGCGAGCGGCGCGATCAGAGGAGCGACCAGGGCTATGCGCATGCGAGACTGCGCCATTGAACCGCCTTCACGGATTCGAAAGGTGGGTTGGCGTGGAATGACAATCGCTACGCGATCCTCCACCTCCCCTGGTGGTGCCGGCCGCCGCGGCGGCCGGCGCCACCCTCAAGTTCTCCGCGGCCCATCCATGGCTGCGCTGGGGCTCGCCATGGTCGCCTGCGGCACCGCCGGCGCGTCGGCGGGCGTCCCCTCGACCGGCTTCCGGGCCGGCGACCTCACTGGTGGGACGCTGGTCAGCGTCAGCGGCACCACGCTGATCCTCAGCACCGCCGACGGGAACGTGGACGTCGCCTTCAGCAGCTCGACCCCGATCAGCAAGACGAGCGTCGGTGGCGTCTCGGACATCGCGGTCGGGAGCTGCGTCACCGCGACCGGGAGCGTGGACTCCACGGGCACGATCACCGCCACGTCGGTGACGGTGTCACCGACGGTCAGCGGCTCCTGCGCGACCGGCTCGTACACCGGGGGCAATCCGGGTGGTTTCCCGGGAGGGCGGGCCAACGCCAGCCCCCGGGCGCGGCCCTCCGGCGGCTTCGGCTTCGACTTCGCCAGCGTTCGGGGGGTGGTCACCGCGGTGAACGGCACCACGGTGACTGTCCGGGCCACCAGCGGCGCCAGCGCGAGCCTCACCGTCCCCACCACCGCCAGGGTCTCCACCACCGTCACCGGCTCCACTGGCGACCTGGTCGCCGGGTCCTGCGTGGCCGCCATCGGCCCGCGCAGCTCCTCCGGGACGGTCCAGGCCCGCTCCCTGCTCATCGAGCCGGCCGGCGCCTCGGGCTGCTTCACCGGCGGGAGCGGCTTCGGTGGCTTCGGGGGCGGTGGCTTCGGGGGTGTTGGCGACTCCGGCGGGACCACGATCACGTCGTGATCGTCTGAGATGAGCCGGGGGTGCGCGCGGGCCCCGGCTGCGGGAGACTGATGCCATGCGGGTCCTTGTCGCCGAGGATGACCCGGGCCTCCAGGCGGTGCTGGTCCAGGGTCTGGAGGGTGCCGGTTACCAGGTCGACGCCGTCGGCCGCGGCGACGACGCCATCGACCAGCTCAAGTTCTACGAGTACGACGTCGCGGTCATCGACTGGCGGATGCCGGGAGGCTCGGGCATCGACGTGATCCGCTGGGCACGGCGCAGCCAGCGCCCCACCGCGATGCTCATGCTGACCGCCCGCGACACCCCGCCGGACCGGGTCGAGGGTCTCGACGCCGGAGCCGACGACTACCTGGTGAAGCCCTTCGACTTCGGCGAGCTGCTGGCTCGGATCCGCGCCCTCCAGCGCCGTCCCCGCGGCGTGGATGCGCCGGTGATCACCCGCGGCGGCCTCTCGCTGGACCCGCTGCGCCGCGAGGTGACCGCGCTCGGGCGGCCCGTGGCCCTCACCACCACGGAGTACAACATCCTGGAGCTGCTGATGCGGCGCTCCCCGGCGGTGGTGGACCGCAAGGCGATCGCCGAGCACGGCTGGCGCGACGAGACCGACGCCCTCGGCTCCAACGCCATCGACGTCCAGCTCAGCCGGCTGCGCGCCAAGCTGCCCAGCGCCGGCATCCGCATCGTCACGGTGCGGGGCGCGGGCTACCGGCTGGAGGAGGCGCAGGGATGAGAGCGGGGCGGGCCGCGCGCGGCGCCCACGACACCCGGCCGCCCGACGCGCTCCACCGGGTGCGGGTGGCCTCGACCCGGGTGGCCCTGATCAGCACCGCCATCGTGGCCGCCGTCTACCTGGTGATCGCGGTGGTGGTGGTGCTCATCGTCACCGCCCGGGAGACCTCGCAGGTCGACACCCAGCTCAGCCAGGCTCTCGCCCGATCCACGGCCGGCGGCGGGCTGCAGGCCGCCGGGACCTCGGGCAACCCCCTCTGGTACTGGTTCATCGCCTCCGACGGCACCGAGCTGGTCTGTGACCCCCAGACCCAGCTCCAGACCTGCACGATCCCCAGCTCCTCCGCCAGCGGGCTGCCCGTCTCCGCCCAGGGCGTCGAGGCGACCCCGCTGACCGTCTCCGTCGGCGGCGCCGGCTTCCGGGTGATCGGCACCGACATCACCCCCGTCGCCTACGACGCCTCGGTCGGCACCGATCCCGCCACCGGGCTGCCCATCGACGAGCGGCTCACCCTGGTGCGGCTGGTCATCGGGCAGTCGCTGAGCGGGGTCACCTCCGCCGAGGGCAACCTGATCCTGGCCGAGTCCATCGTCGGCCCGATCCTCCTGCTGGCCGTCTTCCTGGGCGCCCTCACCATCGGCCGGCGGGTCGCCGCCCCCATCGAGGAGGCGCGGGTCCGGCAGATGGACTTCACCGCCGACGCCTCCCACGAGCTGCGCACCCCGCTCTCGGTGATCGAGGCCCAGACCTCCCTCGCCCTCGCCGAGCCGCGCGACCCCGCCTGGTACCGGGCGGCCTTCCAGCGGGTCCAGGGCGAGAGCGGCCGGATCCGCCGCCTGGTCGAGGACCTGCTCTGGCTGGCGCGATTCGACACCACCCGCGACCGCGCGCCCGCCGAGCACGTGGACCTGGCCATCCTCGCCGAGATGGCGGCCGACCGCTTCACCGCCGTCGCCGAGGCCAAGCGGGTGCGTCTGTCGGTGCGCACGGCCCCGGTGCCGCTGATCGTGCACGCTCCCCCCGAGTGGCTCGACCGGCTTCTCGGTGTGCTCCTCGACAACGCCTGCAAGTACGTGCCGGAGGGTGGCACCGTCGACGTCGCCGTCTGGGGCGATGGCAACCGGGTCCGCCTGGCGGTGGACGACTCCGGGCCCGGCATCCCGGCCGTGGAGCGGTCGCGCATCTTCGACCGATTCCGCCGTGCCACGGATCAGCCTGGCGGTGCCGGCCTGGGGCTCGCCATCGCCAACTCGGTGGTCGGCGCGACCGGTGGCCGCTGGACGATCGGCGACTCGCCGCTGGGCGGGGCCAGCCTAGGCGTGACCTGGCCGCGCTCGCTGAGCGGTGCTCACGGCTCCGCCGGCGCCACGTCGCAGCCCCTGACGCCTCCCGCCGCCGTGCCCCCGTCGACCACGACACCGCAGCCGCTGGTGCCTCCCGCCGCCGCACCGGCAGCGTCGCCGCCCGCCGACGGGGTTGCCGAACCGCCGGCGACCGCCGCGGCGCCGCTGCGCCGCGAGCCCACGGGCGACCCCCAACCCACCGGCTGAGGCCGCCTGGGGGCGGCGTGGACGTGGCAGACTGTAGGCAGTCAGATGACCACCTCAGACCCTGAGCCGACGGCGCCGGCGGTCGCCCGCCTCTGGCTCACCCAGATCACCGGCAGCCGCCTCGTCGATCGCACCGGGGAGACGCTGGGGCGGGTCGAGGACGTCATCGTCCGTCTCGGCGCGGGTGGCTACCCGCCGGTGACCGGGTTGATCGGGCGGGTTGCCGGTCGCCAGCTCTTCGTCCCCCGCGACCGGGTCGGGGAGATCTCCCCGCGGCGCATCGACCTCACCGGTGAGACCCTCAGCCTGCTGCGCTTCGAGCGCCGCCAGGGGGAGGTGCTGCTCCGCAGCGACGTGCTGGGGCGGCGTCTGATCAGCGTGGAGACGGGCCGGTTGATCACCGCCGCAGACATCCAGCTCAGCGCCGGGCGCGGCGGCTGGCGGGTGGCGGGAGTCGACTCGAGCCCCCGCAGTGGCCTGCGCCGGTTGCTCCCCCCGCCCCTCAGCGCGCTCCGCCACGACCCCCGGTACCTGGTCGACTGGTCACAGGTCGAGCCCTTCGTCGGCCACGTGCCGACATCGCGGCTGCTCATGCCGCTGCGCCGGCTGCGCCGCCTCCACCCCGCCGAGATCGCCGACATCGTCGAGAGCGCCTCACATGAGGAGGGGGAGGAGATCATCACCGCCGTCCACGCCGACCCTGAGCTGGAGGCGGACGTCTTCGAGGAGCTCAACACCGAGCATCAGGTGGAGTTCCTCCGCTCGCGCTCCGACGCGGAGGCCGCTGCGGTGCTCGCCGGCATGGGCGCCGACGACGCCGCCGACCTCATCACCGAGCTCGACCAGGAGCGGCGTGCCCCCATCCTGGCCCTGCTCCCGGCTGCCAAGCAGGCCAAGGTCCGGGCCCTGCTCAGCTACAGCCCCGAGAGCGCGGGGGGACTGATGAGCCCCGACTTCGTGGCCGTGGCCGAGGCCGCGACGGTCACCGAGGCCCTCGCCGCCGTCCGCGCCGCCGCCAACCTCTCCCCCCAGGTCCTGACCGACATCTTCGTCACCGACGCCTCGGGCCGCCTGGTCGGCGCCGTGCCACTCGTCAACCTCATCCAGGCCCGGGGCAACGGCGGGGTCGCCAAGCTGGTGCAGCGGGGGGACACGGCGCTGGAGGTCGGCGACGACCTGCCCGAGGTGACCCGGCTGATGACCGACTTCAACCTGAGCGTCGCCCCGGTCGTGGATGACGGCCGCCGCATCATCGGGGTCATCTCCGTCGACGACGTGCTCGAGGCCATCCTGCCCGACTCCTGGCGGCGCCGGTCCGAGGCCGACCACGGCTGAGGCGCCCGTCGAGGCGCGCTGATCCGCGATCCGGGGCTGGATCGGGAAGCCCGGGGACCCCTGGTAGACTGGCGCCGACGGTCAACAGCCAGAGGTGCACATGGAAGGCGGCGATAGTAGGCGGCCCGGGGCTCCATCGACATCACCCGCGATGTCGTGGTGTGCCGGCGCCAAAGGTCACGCCTGCGAAGGGGTCTGACGGCGTCGTGACCTCCTGAGCGGGCGGATCCGCTCAGTTGTGCTGCCCATCCGGCAGCGGGAGGTCCGGCTTGGTCGAGGAGAGGCTCCGAAACCCGGAGGACGTGCGGAGCACGGCGGTCCTCGATTCGGCTCATGTCGGCGATATCCGGGGAGCCTTCGGCACCATCCGCGAGCAGGAGCACGCCACCCACCGGACCTGGCGGCGGCGGCTGCTCGCCCTGGCCGTGATCATGGGGCCGGGACTGATCGTCATGGTCGGCGACAACGACGCCGGCGGGGTGGCGACCTACGCCCAGGCCGGCCAGGACTTCGGGACCAGCCTGCTCTGGGTGCTGATCCTCCTCATCCCGGTGCTGATCGTCAACCAGGAGATGGTGGTCCGGCTCGGCGCGGTCACCGGCGTCGGCCATGGGCGGCTCATCTTCGAGCGCTTCGGGAAGTTCTGGGGGTGGTTCTCGGTCGGTGACCTCTTCCTCCTCAACTTCCTGACCATCACCACCGAGTTCATCGGGATCGGCCTGGGCGCCAACTACTTCGGGGTCAGCCCCTACATCGCGGTCCCCATCGGCGCCCTCTTCCTGGTCGGCATCACCGTGACCGGGAGGTTCTCGACCTGGGAGCGGCTGATGTTCCTCATCCTGGGAGGCAACGCGCTGGTGGTCCCGCTGGTCGTGCTCGCCCATCCCACCCTCGGGCCGGTGCTCCACGGCTTCCTGGTCCCGGGCATCCAGGGAGGCCTGACCTCCAATGGCGCCCTGCTCATCGTCGCCATCGTCGGTACCACGGTGGCGCCGTGGCAGCTCTTCTTCCAGCAGTCGAATGTCGTCGACAAGCGGATCACCCCGCGATGGATCGCGTACGAGCGCACCGACACCGTCGTGGGCGCCTTCGTGGTGGTGGTCGGCGCCGCGTTCATCATCATCGCCGCCGCCACCGCCTTCCAGGGGAGCGCCCTCGCTGGGCACTTTCACGACGCCGAGTCGGTGGCGCGGGGGCTGGCGAGTCGGGTCAGCCCGACTCTCGGCGCGGTCTTCGCGGTGCTGCTCATCGACGCCTCGGTGATCGGCGCCAGCGCGGTCACGCTGGCGACCTCGTACGCCTTCGGGGACGTCTTCGGGATCCGCCATTCGCTGCACCGCTCCTGGCGCGACGCCAAACTCTTCTACGGCGTCTTCACCGTCGTCGTGGTGCTGGCGTCGGGCATCGTGCTCATCCCCGACGCCCCCCTCGGCCTGATCACCACCGCGGTCCAGGCCCTGGCCGGGACCCTGCTGCCCAGCGCCAGCCTCTTCCTGCTGCTGCTCTGCAACGACCCGGCGGTGCTCGGACCCTGGGTCAACCGGCCCTGGCTCAACGTGCTGGCCACCGTCATCCTCGCCGTCCTGGTGATGCTCTCCCTGATCCTGGTCTTCTCCACGATCTTCTCCGGCGTCAGCGTCACCCTGCTGCTGATCGTCTTCGGCGGCATCCTGGTGGCCGGGCTGGTGGGGATCGGCATCGGCACCCGGGGCAGCCTGGCCCCGGCCGTCTCCGAGCGCGCCAAGGAGGATCGCTTCACCTGGCGGATGCCGCCCATCGCCCTGCTGACCCGCCCCGTGCCGTCGCGCGGCCGCCGGATCGGGATGACCGCGATGGGCGCCTACATCGCGGTGGCGGTGCTGCTGCTGCTGGTCAAGGCCATCGAGCTGGGCTTCAGCCACTGACGGCGCCCGGGCCGGCCGGGCGCGCCCCCGACCGCCTGATGTGACAATGCGCGGATGGCGACCACCGGCATCCCCGGCCAGGTGCGGCCCCGCCTCGACCCGGCGGACCTCTACGCGGTCGATCAGCTTCTCGGGGGCGAGGAGCGGATGATCCAGGCGACCGTCCGCGACTTCGTCCGAGACCGCTTCCTCCCCCTGATCGGCGAGCACTTCGAGGCGGGCACCTTCCCGCGCGAGCTGGTGCCGGAGATCGCCGGCCTCGGGCTGCTGGGCATGCACCTCGAGGGATACGGCTGCGCCGCGACCTCGGCGACCGCGTACGGGGTCGCCTGCGAGGAGCTGGAGGCGGGGGACAGCGGGCTGCGCTCCTTCGTGTCGGTGCAGGGATCGCTGGCGATGTTCCCCATCCACCGCTACGGAAGCGAGGAGCAGCGGGCCAGGTGGCTTCCCGAGATGGCCGCGGGGAGGGCCATCGGCTGCTTCGGCCTGACCGAGCCCGACGCCGGCAGCGACCCCGCGGCGATGCGGACGCGGGCGCGCCGCTCGGGCGGGGACTGGGTCCTCTCGGGGACCAAGATGTGGATCACCAACGGCTCGATCGCCGACCTGGCGGTGGTCTGGGCCCAGACCGAGGAGGGGATCCGCGGCTTCCTCGTCGAGCGCGGCATGCCCGGCTTCTCCGCCCGCGACATCGAGCACAAGCTCTCGCTGCGCGCCTCGATCACCTCCGAGCTGGTCCTCGATGAGGTGACCCTGCCGGACGCGGCCATGCTCCCCGCCGCGCGGGGCCTGGGCGCTCCACTCTCCTGCCTCGACGAGGCCCGCTACGGCATCTGCTGGGGGGTGCTGGGCGCGGGCCGGACCTGCTTCGAGGCCGCGGTCGAGTACGCCCGCAGCCGGCAGGCCTTCGGCCGGCCGATCGCTCGCTTCCAGCTCACCCAGGCCAAGCTCGCCGAGATGGCGACGCGGCTGGTCCAGGGCCGCCTGGTCGCCCACCGGCTGGGCGCCCTCAAGGACGCCGGCCGGGCTCACCCGGTCCAGGTGTCGCTCGCCAAGCGGGCCAACACGCGGATCGCCCTGGACATCGCCCGCGAGGCCCGGGCCATCCTCGGCGCCAATGGGATCACCCTCGACTACGCGGTCGCCCGCCACATGGCCAACCTGGAGGCGGTGCTGACCTACGAGGGGACCGAGGAGGTCCACAGCCTGATCCTGGGCAGGGCCATCACTGGCGAGGACGCCTTCCAGTAGCCCGGGGAGCGCCGGGAGCGCTGTAACGATCCGGACCCGACCGGTGGAGCGGAGCCCCCACCCACGCCGAGGGCCTCAACAATCTCGGACTGACAACCATGAGCTTCTGGTTCTCGGCCTTGGGAGGGCTTGTCCTCGAGGCGGTCCTGCTGGGGCTGGCCGGATTCACCGCGTACCGCGTGGGCTGCGCGCTGGCGCCGGAGCCAGCCGACCTCCTGGAACGGATCGTGTTCGCGGGACTGGTCGGCATCACCGGCTGGGTCGCCCTCCTCCAGGTCCTGGGCCTGATCGGCGTCCTCTGGCTCCCGGTGGTGGCCGCCTGCCTGGCCGTGTTCGCCGCCATCAGCCTGCTCGCGCTTCCCTCTCCGGCGCCGCGCCGGGTCGTGGCCTCGCCCGTGCCCTGGGGCCTGGTCGCCGTCGCCGCGCCCTTCGCCGTGCTCGCCCTGGTCGAGGTGCTGTGGGGGCCTCCGCTGTCCAACAGCTATGACACCGTCCACTACCACATCGTCAACGCCGCCCATTACCTCGACAGCGGCACCATCCGCAGCCTCCCCTTCGCCCTGCCGGGCGACAACACCGGGGCGGCGCCGGGCAACGGCAGCCTGCTGCTGCTCGCGGTCATGCTCCCCTTCCACAACTCCGGACTGGTCGCCCTCCCCAACCTCCTCTGCGCGGGCCTGCTGGTTGCGGTCACCGCGCTGCTCTCCCGCGAGCTGGGTCGAGGGGCCTGGCCTGGGTTGGTGACCGGGCTGGTCATCCTGACCACCGTCTGCTTCTTCGAGACCCAGGTGCGGTCCGCGTACGACGACGCGGTCGGACTTCTTGGGCTGCTGGCCGCGGTCCTCTTCGGCCTTCGGTCGGCGCGCGGCGGTGAGCGCCGCACCGTGTTGCTGGCGGGGTTGAGCCTCGGTCTGGCCGTCGGGACCAAGGGGTCGTACATCCTCCCGGGGGTCGCGGTGGCGGCGGTCGTGCTCTGGGCGCACCGCGCGCGCCCCGGTCGCGGCTGGGCGCTGGGTTTCCTCGCCGCGACGCTCAGCCTCTGTGCCGCCTGGTACGTGCGCGATTGGATCATCACCGGAGACCCGCTCTTCCCCCAGACCGTGCGGATCGGATCCCGAGTCGTCCTCGCGGGTCTCAGCGGGAGCGCCGCCGCCTACTCTCGGTACGACCAGTCCCTGGCCGGTGCCGTCCTCGCCGGGGGCGGTTCGGGCGTCGCACGCTGGGTGGGGCCGGCGCTGCTCAACTTCGGGGTCTCACTGGCTGCCCCGGCCGGCTGCCTCGTGCTCGTCTGGCTCCGGGGCCGCGCCCGGCTGGTGGCAGTCGCGGCGCTGGCCTGCACCGCCGCGTACGTGGTGACCCCCTTCACCGGCTCCTCGCTGCCGGCCCAGCTCACCGGCGGGCTGCGCTTCCTGCTCCCCGCTGTGGCCCTCGGCGTGGTCGCCATCGGCGCAACCCTGCCGGACCGCTGGTTCCGGCTCTCCGCCGTGGTCGCCCTGGCGGTCGGCGCCGTCCTGCTGATCGACGTCGAATGGTCCGACAGCTTCGTCAACGTGCCGCTCCTGGTGGTTGCCGGCGCCGTGACCGTCGGCGTGCTCGCCGCCATCCGCTGGCGGGGCGGCCTGGGCGTGGCGGCCCGCAAGCCCACGGTCCGCGGAGCGGCCGCGTTCGCGGTCGCGATCCTGGCGGTCCTGGCCACGGCTCACCTGCAGCCGTCGACCAGCCCGACCCCCGTGCAGCGGGCCCTGGACGCGGCGCGCAACCCGGGCGCGCCCGTGGTCGTCATGGATGTCGGGGACGTGGCGACCATCCTCGGTCCCCAGCTCGATACCGACATCGTCGCGGTTGGCGACGGTCCGGTCGGTGCCGAGCGTCCGATCCGCAACCCGGCCCAGCTCACGCTGCGCATCGAGGCCCTCCACCCTGCCGCGGTGGTGGTCGGCACGGTGGCCGAGTTCGACGTCGTGCCGGTGACCTGGGCTCCCCCGGCGACCTGGCGCATGCTCGGGACCCAGGACGGCGCGGTCGTCTACGAGCCCTGAGCTGGAGGGGGCGAACTCCGCGCACCGACGCGGCGACCTCGGCGCACGGACGCGGCGAGCCCACCCGGACCCGGGGCCGCTCCCGGGCACCGGCGGCGTATCGTCGTCGGCGTGGAACAGCGGGTTCTCGGCCGGACCGGGATCAGCGTCAGCGAACTCTGCCTCGGGGCCATGATGTTCGGGGGCTGGGGCAACCCGGACCAGGACGAGTCGATCCGCATCATCCACCGGGCGCTCGACGCGGGCATCACCTTCATCGACACCGCTGACGTCTACTCGCAGGGCGAGTCCGAGGAGATCGTGGGGCGGGCCCTCGCCGGGGGGAGGCGGGACCAGGTGGTCCTCGCCACCAAGGTGCACGGCCAGATGGGCGACGACCCCAACGCCCAGGGCAACTCGCGCCGCTGGATCATCCGCGAGTGCGAGGCGAGCCTGCGCCGGCTGCAGACCGACTGGATCGACCTCTACCAGATCCACCGCCCCGACCCGAGCTGCGACATCGACGAGACGCTGGGTGCGCTCACCGACCTGGTCCGGGCCGGCAAGGTGCGCGCCATCGGCAGCTCCACGTTCCCCCCGTCGCAGATCGTCGAGGCCCAGTGGGTGGCCGAGCGCCGGGGTCGGGAGCGGTTCCTCTGCGAGCAGCCGCCCTACTCGATGCTGGTGCGGGGAGTCGAGGCCGAGGTCCTCCCGGTCTGCCAGAAGTACGGCATGGGGGTCATCACCTGGGGGCCGCTCTGCGGCGGCTTCCTCTCGGGCCGGTACCGCCGCGGTCAGCCCGCACCCGGGAGCATGCGCTCGCAGCGGCTGCCGCAGCGCTTCGACCTCTCCCTGCCGGAGAACCAGCGCAAGCTCGACGCTGCCGACGCGCTGGCTCAGCTCGCCGACGCGGCCGGGCTCAGCCTCATCCACCTCGCCATCGCCTTCGTCCTCCGGCACCCGGCGGTGACCGCGGCGATCATCGGGCCGCGCACCCTGGAGCATCTGGAGAGCCAGCTCGGCGCCGCCGAGGTGGCGCTCGACACGTCTACCCTCGACCGCATCGACGAGATCGTCCCCTCCGGGGCCAACGTCAACCCCGCCGACGCCGGCTGGGCCGCGCCCGAGATCGCCGAGAGCCGCCTGCGCCGCCGCTGAGCGGGCCGCGCACCGCCGACACTCTCTCTGCGCTTGCAATCACTTCCTCATCGGCGTCTGCGCTGGTACGGTGACGACGGGTATCGAGGACGGGTATCGAGAAGGGGTGCGGATGATGAGCAGGGCTCTGTCGTTGCGGGGACGTGTGTGCGGGGCACTGGCCGGAGCGGCCCTGATCGCCGTCCTCGGGTCGGCCGCAGGAGCGGGGATGGTCTGGGCCGCCTCCGACGGCAGCATGCCCGGGGAGATCACCGTCACCCCGATCCCGCCTGGCGAGACACCGATCCAGCTGCTCGCGGGGACCGACGGCAGCCTCTGGTTCGTCACCGCCAGCTCGCAGCTGGGCGAGGTCAACCCTGCCGGGCAGGCCAGCCTGACCGGGGTGACCCTACCTAAGGGAACGATGCCGGCGACCCTGGCGGCGGCCGGCGCTCAGGGCGTCTGGGTATACGCGAGCACGCTCGACTACACCGATGGCGTCTTCGCTTGCACCGTGACCCTGGTGCGGCCGGACGGCAGTGTGTTCGATCCGACACTGCCGACCGGTGCCGTCGGTCACTACTGCGACGGCGCCACCGGAGATGCCGGCGGCAACCTCTGGATCTCGCTGCGCGAACCCTCGGGCTCGGGCTGCGGGTGCCGGGTTGGCCTGGTCGCGGAGATCACTCCCACCGGTGCGGCGGCGCTGTGGCGGCCGGTGAGCTCGGGCGCGTTTCCCAGCCAGATGACCCTCGGAAGCGACGGGGCCGTGTGGGTTCTCGAAGGGCAGCGCGATGCGTTCGTGGGCCGCTACTCGGCGAGCGGCCCACCGACCGGTTTCGCCTCGCCCACCCCGCAGAAGTGGACGGGGATCTGGGGGCGGCCGGACGGCAGCCTCTGGGTGGCCCGCGAGATCTACGACTGTAGCAACAGTTGCGAGACTGCGACGGTCGCCGTTCCGGGTGTCAGCCAAAGCGCCCCTCACATCTTCCCGGTGTCCACTGCGGGCTCCCAGTACCTTGTGCCGGAACAGGATCAGCTGGCCGTGGCACCTGACGGAGGGCTGTGGATCGCGGGTCGTGAGAACGCGGGAGTGACCCGATTCTTCCGGATGAACGGCAGCGGCGGCATCGATCGCAGCCACGTCCTGCCCACCGGCGCCGGCGGGTCCGCGCTCGAGGCGGCGGGGCCGATCGCGGTCACCACCGGCGGAACCGCGTGGTCGGTCGTCGAGGGGGGTGGAGATGCCTATCTCGCCCGCTTCGCGCCGGCAGGTCCGCTCACCCCGTAGCCTCCTGGCGCCCAGCCGCGCCCGTTCTCGCGTCAGCTGCCGGCGATGAGTCACCCCGCGGTCCCGGGCTGGGGGCGGCCAGCGCCGCTGGCGGGTCAGGGCCGTTCCCGTGGACCAGGTGCCGGTCCTGGCCCACGTTGGCAAGGAGGGAAGGCGAATCCGGCCAGGCTCGAATACGAACTGGCGTCGGATCCGTTTGTCGCATTCCTCATTCGGGGTTCTGTGACCCGCAGGAGACACCACGGTGGGGTCGTCTGAGAAAGGGGCGGCGGTCAATGGGGGAGGGGAGGAGGGAGGCGCCCCGGGGCACCCGCAGCCGGCGTCTCATCACCGACGAGGAGCCGTCGCGTCCAGGGTGCCGAGCCTGATCCGCTTGACGTAGTCATCCACCTGGACGCGGGACTGAGGTTCGGCGGGGAGCTCTGACTCCTCGCCGGCCTCAACGAGGCGCTGCTCCAGCCGCGCCAGGTCGCCCTGGTACCGGTCCACATCCTCGCTGCGGATCGTCCCGCGCTCGCTGCCGCCGCGCTTGGCCAGGATCAGCTCGTCGAGGTAGGGAAGGCCGGATTCGGGGGCCAGCTCTCCCAGGTCGGCGACCACCTCCCCGGTCCGCATCAGGTGGATTCCCGTCAACAGGACGCGATAGCAGTAGAGGAGAGGCTTCAGTCGCGGAGGCTCTTCCTTCTCGACCAACTCCCACTGATTGCGGAAGAAGCCGAGGTAGTGATGGACGTGCTGGCGGGTGATGCAGCCCCTTGCGATCGCCTTCAATTCGTCGTGGCTCGGTCCGCCGAGGACGACCAGCGGGGAATAGAGCTGCTCGAGGACGTAGCCGTTGTTCTCGAGCAGGAGGCGGCAGAACTTGAGAATGTCATGGGTAACTAGGTCCAGTTCCAAGCCGGCTGTTTGACGCGAGACCTGGAGGGAGTCGGGTCCGGTGGAGAGGCCGATCACGTCCTCGACGGGAAGCAGGTGGCTGCCCCGCAGGTCGTAATCGGAATCTTCACTGGCGAATCCGTACAGGTGTGCACCGCTGAGGGTCGCGAAGAGGAGGGGGTAGGGTTGATCTTGGGCGATGCTCAGGAGTCGAGAGTCAACCATTGGCCACCCGCCTGCGAACGGAGACGAGGAAGTCGTTGACACGCGCCGCGTCGGGCTGATCGAGAAGGGAGCTCATTCGGTAGGCCGCGTCGAACCGGGCGTGCAGGGTCAGGCGCCAGTTCTCTAGGTCGTCCCAGGCCATCTCGCCTCGACGGATGGCGAGCAGGCGGTCACGATGGTCGGCGACGTCGATCAGGACGACGCCCCGCTCCATCAGGCTGATGCCACTCAGCAGCAGCCGAATCAGGTGCATGGCGTGTTTCCACTTGGGGTGGCCGGTGCTGCGCATGTCGGCCTCGATGCGCTTGAACTGTGAGAGCACATATCCGTTGTAGGTCTGGTAGGCGAGTTTGGAGAGGAGGGACTGGCGCAACCCCAGCAGCTCCGTTCCGACCTCGGTGACGAACTGGATCTCTTGGGTGAACAGGCATTCGAGGATGTTGGGGTTGGCCTTCAGGCCGAGCACGAGGAAGCGCTCCAGCTCCCAGTACGCCTCCTCAGGGTTGGGTTCGATCACGGATGGCGCGCCGCGGAGCGACCATTGCAGCTCAGCAGCCGCGACAAAGACGCCGCGGAGGTCACGGTCCGAGGTGTCGGTGGCGAGACCAAAGGCCTGAGAGCCGACCAGAACTTTGAGGATCAGCCCATCTCGCAGGATAGCCTCTGGAGCTGGGTGGGGAAGGTGCTCGATGGGGTCGCCCTGAACCTCCTTGCGCAGCACCAGGTCGGCCCGACCGTGCTCGGACTGGCTGTCATCCGCGTACCGAACCCGATACCGGTTGTCGGGGAGCGCCTCCAAAGCGACCCCGACACGGCCGTCACGGTCGACGACCTGGGTTCCGGGCGTGATCTGGATGCGCAAGGACATGTGCGAACGCTACCAGGCATCGGCTTCGGGTGGACGATTCGGGCCACACGCCTCGAACGCAACGGAACTAACTTGGCGAGGTGGTGGTCTATCCCGTCGCGACTCCCTTCGCTATCTGGAGAGGCTGATCTGCTGCGCGAGCTCCCTCAGGCGATCGCCCGGGCGAACCTCCTGGCCCCGATCGCCACCCCCACGACCGCCAGCGCGGCCATGATCGCGAGCCCCTTGACCACGTCGATGGAGCCGCCGTTGCCGTTGAAGACGTCGCGGGCCGCCGTCACCGCGTAGGAGAGCGGGTTGATCTGGGCGATGTGCTGCAGCCAGTCGGGAGCCAGCTGCAGCGGGAGCAGGACGCCGCTCAGCAGCAGGAGTGGGAGTGAGAGCGTGAAGACCAGCGGCGCGTAGGAGTTCTCGTCCTTGAGGGCGAGCGCGGCGGCGTAGGCGAGCGATGACATCCCGAGTCCGATGAGGGCCACCAGCCCGAGCATCACGAGCACGCCGGTCCAGGTCGGCTTGAGCCCGAACGGGATCGCCAGCACCAGCAGGATGATCGACTGGATGATGAGGGTGAGGAGGTCGCGGCCGGCGCGGCCCAGCAGCAGAGCGAGGCGGCTGACCGGGGTGACCCGGAAGCGCGCGATCACCCCCGAGCGCAGCTCGTCGATGAGACCGAAGCCGACCCCGCTCGCGCCGAAGAGGCCGAGCTGGATCAGCAGCCCCGGAACGAAGACGTTGTAGGCGCCGCCCGGCGGGAATCCGGGGATGTGCACCAGCGACTTGAGCAGGGGCGCGAAGAGGAGCAGGTAGAGCACCGGCTGGATCACCCCGATGATCACCCAGGCCGGGTTGCTGATGAAGATGAAGAAGTAGCGGCCGAACATCAGCCAGGTGTCGCGCAGCAGCTTCACGATCTGTTCTCCATCTGGAAGGAAATCGCGCTCATGGCGCCGTCTCGCGGAGCGAACGTCCGGTCTGGCGGAAGAAGACGTCGTCCAGGCTCGGACGGTGCAGCGAGAGCGCCGACAGGGTCACGCCGGCGCCGTCGAGGAGCCGGATGATCTGGGGCATCGCGGTCTCGCCCCGGTCGACGTAGAGGCGCAGGGTTCCATCCTCCTCGGTCAGCTCCCGGATGAAGTCCTGCCCCTTGAGGACGTCGCGGGCGTGCTCGGGCGGACCCTCGGGTCCCACCAGGACGACATCACCGGCGATCTCCCGCTTCAGCTGCTCGGGCGTGCCCTCGGCGACGATCCTTCCGTGGTCGATGATCGCGATGCGGTCGCAGAGCGCGTCGGCCTCCTCCAGGTAGTGGGTGGTGAGGAAGACGGTGGTGCCCGATTCGCGCAGGCGCCGGACCTCGTCCCACATCCGGGCCCGGCTCTGGGGGTCGAGCCCGGTGGTGGGCTCGTCCAGGAAGAGGAGCTGGGGGAGGTGCATCAGCCCGATGCCGACGTCGAGGCGGCGCTTCTGACCGCCGGAGTAGGTCTTGGTCTTGCGGTCGCCGCAGTCGGTGAGCTCGAGGGTGTCGAGCAGCTCCGCCGCCCGCTTGTCGGCGGCCGCCCGGTTCATCCCGTAGAGGCGCCCCTGGATGACCAGCTCGCGCCGCCCGGTCACCTCCGAGTAGCTGCTCCCCTCCTGGCTCACGAAGCCGATCCGTTCCCGCACCCTGGCCGGCTCGCGGCGCAGGTCGCAGCCGGCGACGGTCGCCTCGCCGCTCGTCGGGGGCAGCAGGGTCGAGAGCATGCGCAGGGTGGTGGTCTTGCCGGCGCCGTTGGGGCCGAGGAACCCGAAGGTCTGGCCGCCCGGGACGTCGAGGTCGACGCCGGCGACCGCCTCGACCGTCGACCGTCGACCCCGGTAGGTGCGGCGCAGCTGCCTGGTGTGGATCATCGGCGGGGATCTCCCTCTGGTCGGTCAGGTGTGATCGGACTCGGAGGCCGGCCCGTGGTGATGTCCCCGCCGGGCGGTCTCATGATCGTGCATCGCTTCGAAATGGGCGCGGAGGATGGCCTCGTCCCAGACTAGCCGGCCCGAGCGCATGTCCTCCAGCAGCGCCAGCACCCAGCGCAGCTCGGCTTCGCGGAGGGCTCGCTCGTGCTCGTCCTCGAGCAGGACGATGCGGGGGAGGTGCATCTCCTGGTCCAGGGCCGATGACGCCTCGTCGCGCGCCGCCAGCTCGGCCCGGAGCTCCACCACACGGTGCTGGAGTGCATCCGCGGCCCGATCCTGGGGCAGGTAGGCGAGCATGCCGACGGCGGCGGTGAAGGCCAGGTGCTCGCGGGCCGGCCGCTCCAGGACGTCCTGGAGCCAGTCCTCGAGCGCCTCTCGGCCCTCCGGGGTGATCCGGTAGACGGTGCGCTCCGGGCGCCGCCCCTCGCGAGTGGTCTCGACCGGCTCGATCCAGCCGGCCGCCTCCAGCTCCTCGATGGCCCGGTAGAGGGCACGCGTCCTCCCCTCCGCGTACTCCTTGCGCCGGTCGTGCATCAGCCGCTGCATCTCGTACGGGTGGAGGGGCCGCTCGGTGAGCAGGGCGAGCGCGGTCAGGGCGATCATGCCCCGGGGCGGCCTGGTTACGCGCATCGACATATTGCGTTACGCACTATAGCACACCGCCGAAAGCGGCCAAGCGGCGGGGAGGGGGACCTCTCCGCGTGCCCGCTAGACTTCTGTCGATGGACCTCGACTCGGCCAGCCTGCAGGCCGTCGAGATGGTGCGGCGCTGGGAGGCGGGCTGGTCACCGTTCGTCGCCCACCCCTCCGTGGATATCAGCGCGGAGCGGGCGGCCCGGGTGCTCGACGAGCTGGGCCGCCGCCTAGGCGACAACTACCCCTTCTTCCATCCCAGCTACGCCGGCCAGATGCTCAAGCCGCCCCACCCCGCCGCGGCAGCCGCCTACCTGATGGCGATGCTCATCAATCCCAACAACCACGCGCTCGACGGCGGTCCGGCGACGGCGGCGCTGGAGCGCGAGGCGGTTGCGGCCATCGCGGCGATGTTCCACTACCCCGTGGACTTCCTGGGCCACCTCACCTCGAGCGGGACCATCGCCAACCTGGAGGCGCTCTTCGTGGCCCGGGAACTGCGGCCGGGCGCCGCCATCGCCTTCGGCGAGGAGAGCCACTACACCCACGAGCGGATGTGCCGGCTGCTCGGCGTCCGCGGGATCCGGGTGCCCGCCGATGACCGGGGTCGCATGGACCTGGAGGCGCTCGAGCAGGTGCTCCGGACCGAGACCGTCGGCACCGTGGTGCTGACCGCCGGGACCACCGCCCTCGGCGCCGTCGATCCCATCGACGAGGCGCTCGCGCTCCGCGCGCGGTACGGGGTCCGGCTGCACGTCGACGCCGCGTACGGGGGCTTCCACGCCATCCTCGCCTGGTCGGGGTCCGCCGGCATCCCCGCCGGTCCGTACCGCGCCATCGCGGAGTGCGACTCGGTGGTGGTCGACCCCCACAAACACGGGCTCCAGCCGTACGGCTGCGGCTGCGTGCTCTTCCACGACCCAGCGGTGGGCCGCTTCTACGTCCACGAGTCCCCGTACACCTACTTCACCTCCTCCGAGCTTCACCTCGGCGAGATCAGCCTGGAGTGCTCGCGCGCGGGGGCCGCGGCGGCGGCGCTGTGGACAACCCTCCAGCTCCTCCCCCTCACCGACTCCGGGCTGGGCGCGGTCCTGCGGGCGTGCCGGCGGGCGGCCGTGCACCTCGCTCGGCTGCTCCGGGAGCAGGACGGCCTGCGCCTGTACCAGGAGCCGGAGCTGGACATCGTGGCGTACCTCCCCTGGCGCGAGGGGATGACCGCCGCCGGTGTTGACGCCGCCAGCCAGAGCCTCTTCGAGCGGGCGATGGCCGCGCCCGAGCCCATCTATCTCAGCGTCGCCCGGGTGACCGCGCAGAGCCTCCACCGCCGCCACCCCGACATCGCCACCGCGGAGGGGACGGTACGGGTGCTGCGCAGCGTGCTCATGAAGCCCGAGCACGAGGACCACGTCGAAGCGATCCACCAGCGCCTGGTCCGCCTCGCCGGCTGACTCGACGCCCCGGGTGAGCCCCACCGGGGGCCGAGCCGCAGCCGGCGGCGGGGCGCTCCGCCCTTCCCTCAGCCGACCGGGGCCTGCCCTCCCAGCACCGGAGCGGCGGTGAAGCTGGCGGTGACCGTGAACGTCCCGCCGACGCAGGGGATGGGGATCGCGACCGCCGCCTGGATGGTGACGGTGGCGACCACCTCGTCGGTCCCCTCGGGGTTGACGCAGGTGGTCGCCCCCGCCACCCGGCTGAAGGCGTCGCCGGCGCTGCTGCAGGTGGCGGCGAAGGAGGCGAGGAGGGCCGGTGTGCCGCTCTCGGCGGAGACGTAGTCGACCTGGCCGGCCCCCGCCATGGCCGCCTGCTCGGCGGCGTCCTGGAGCCGCACCCGGGCCTCATACAGCTCGGAGAGATCGATCGCCACCACGATCATCCCGACGATCAGGAAGAGCATGGAGAAGGCGAACATCACCAGGATCTGGCCCCGCTCCCGGTCCCGCCGGCGGCGAGGGGTCAGCACGGGATGGCTCCCGGTGTGGCGGTGGATCCGGGTAGGGCCGCCGGCGTCGTCCCCGCCGGGGAGGGGAGACACTGGCGGTACGCGGGCGGATACGCCTCGGCGGTGACGCTGAGGTGGACGGTCCAGAACCAGAGCAGGCTGACCGGGGTGTGGGCGAAGTCGAGGTCCGCTCGGGCCGTGCAGGTGACCGCGTCCGCCCCGCCGGTGGGCACGTAGCCCTGCAGGTACGCCCCCTGGCAGTCGATCGGGGTGGTGACCACCAGGTAGCCGCTCTCGCCCCCGCTCGGGTCGAGAGTGTGGGAGAAGGCGTAGAGGTAGTCCGCCTGGCTGTCGACGGGGTCCCCGCGGGGCGGGACCAGCGAGGCCTGGGCGGCGAGGTCGACGGCGGTCTGGAACTCGTTCTCGGCCCGCAGCTCCAGCATCATCCCGACGAAGCCGACGACGATCACGATCATGATCGGCAGGACCAGTGCCATCTCGATGGCGGCCTGGGCACCCTGGCTCCGGCCGTGGCCGCGTCCGACCCGCCTTCCGACCCGCCTGCTCACCCTCATGGCGAGTACGTCCCCACGTTGACCGACGCCGACTCCGAGATCGGCAGGCCCCAGCCGCGCCAGTTGAAGGGCCCGAGGCCGGGGGGGACGAACGAGACGGCGTACCCGGCGACCGCGACGATCACGTGCCCGCCACCGTCCTCGACCGCGCAGACGACCACATGGCCCACACCGTCGAAGCCCGACCCCTGGCTCTGGAAGTAGTCGGCCACCTGGTCGGCGCTGGGGCAGCGGGTCGGGCCGACCTCGGTGCGCAGCCCGTCCAGGTCGTCCGCGTACCAGTCCTCCACGCTGGTGCCGAGGAGTGGTGCCCGGAGCAGCGGCAGGACGCTCGAGTAGACGTCGGTGAGCGCGGGGGTGGGGCTTACCGCCGACCCCATGGCCGACATGGCGACCCCGATGCCCTGCTCCACCGAGGCGTCGACGGCGTCGGTCTCGATGGTCCAGATCCAGGCGTCGATGATCGCCAGCAGCGACACCAGGAAGAGGCCGAAGACGAGGGAGAACTCGACCGTCGCCTGGCCCCTGCGCCGCCGCCGTTCACCGGGCCGGCGAGCCCGCGCGCGCACCGGCTCGTGCGGGTTGCGCGCGCCGGCATCCAACGGTGATCCCTTTCCCGGACGCAGATGATGCGATCGGCAGTATAGGGAGACGAGTGCAGCCTCGTGACCTGGCCCGAGGCTACCCGCCCTCCGGGGACGGCGCGCGGACAAAGCCGCGAGGGATCCGTGCCGGCGCGTTCTCAGCCCGCTATGGGCAGGTGGTACTCGAGGAAGGCCCTGGTCTGCTCCCAGGCCCGGGCCGCCGCCTGGGGCCGCGAGAACATGGCGGCGTCGTGGTTGTCGAAGGCGTGGCCGGAGGCCGGATGGACGTGGATCTCCACCCCGCGGCGGCCGGTGAAGGCGTGGGCCACCGCTCGCCGCTGCTCGGTGCTGATGTACGTGTCGTCCTCACCGAAGTGGAAGAGGATCGGGCAGGTCACCTGCGCGGCCCGGTCGATGGCGCCCGGGATGGCCGACCCGTAGTAGCAGACCGCGATCGCCGGATCGGACGCCGCCGCCACCATGTAGGCGATGCCGCCCCCGAGGCAGAATCCGATCACCCCCACGCTCCGCCCGCCGACCTCGGGGAGTGTGCGGAGGTGCTCGAGCGCGGCGGTGGCGTCATCGGCCGCCTGCGGAACGTCCAGCCGCTGCATCGCCTGGAAGGCCTTGGGCAGGCTGTCCGGCAGGTGCTCGTCCAGCACCAGGTCGGGCTCCAGCCGCGAGTACAGCTCGGGCGCCAGGGCCACGTAGCCGAGGCTGGCGAGGCGATCGCAGACACCCTTGACGTAGCCGGTCAGGCCGAAGATCTCCTGGAGCACCACCAGCCCCGGGCCCCAGCCGCGGTCGGGGACCGCGAGCCAGCCACCTATCGCGTGGCCGTCGTGCCCTCGGATTCGCTCCTCCCGCCTCACCATCGCCAAACAGGTTACTCAGTCAGCCGGTGTTCTGGAGTCCGGCCGCGATCCCGTTGACGCTGCGCAGGATCGCCTCCAGGAGCGCCGGCCGCTGGGGATCCGCGGGGTCCAGGGCCCGGTAGCGGGCCAGCATCTGAGCCTGGAGGACCGAGAGCGGGTCGATGTACGGGTCGCGCAGCCGGAGCGTCTCCTGGAGCAGCGGCTGGTCGGCCAGCAGGGTCTGCTTGCCGGTGACGTGGACCATCGCCTGGAGCGTGCGGGAGTGCTCGGCGGTCACCTCCGCCCACATCCGAGCCCTCAGATCGGACTCGGAGACCAGCTCGAAGTAGCGGCTGGCCACCCCCAGGTCGGTCTTGGCCAGGGTCATCTCCAGGTTGCCGATCAGGGCCCGGAAGAACGGCCAGCGCAGGTACATCTCGTGGAGCAGCTCCCAGCGGGCCGCGCCCGGCTGGGAGAGGCCGGCCTCCGTCTGGCTGGGAGGCGGGGCGTTGCAGTCGTCGTCGGCGGCAGGCTGCCGGCCCTCGGCGAAGGCGACCAGGGAGCCGCCCACCCCGTACCAGGTGGGCAGCATCAGGCGGGTCTGGTTCCAGGCGAACACCCAGGGGATGGCGCGCAGATCGGCGATCCGCGTCGACCGGCCGCGGCTCACCGGGCGGGAGCCGATGTTGAGCTGACCCAGCTCTCCGATCGGGGTCACCTCGCTGAAGAAGCGCTCGAATTCATCCGTGTAGACGAACGACCGGTACCGCCGGTAGCTGTCGGCGGCGACCCGGGCCATCGCCGTCTCCCAGACGGCCTCGTGCTCGGGGGGCAGCGGTCCCTGCAGGGAGCTGGCCTCCCACACCGCCGCCGCCACCAGCTCGAGGTGGTTCTGGGCCACCTCGGCGCGCGAGTAGCGGTAGTGGACGATCTCGCCCTGCTCGGTGAGCCGGACCCGGCCGCGCACCGCCCCGGGGGGCTGGGCGAGGAGCGCTTCGTGGGTGGGGCCCCCGCCGCGGGACACCGTCCCACCCCGGCCGTGGAAGAGGCGGAGGCGGACGCCGGCGTCGTCGCAGACGCGGGCCAGCTCGCGGTGGGCCACGTAGAGCGACCACTGGGCCGCCAGGTAGCCCCCGTCCTTGCTGCTGTCGCTGTAGCCGAGCATCACCTCCTGGAGGTTGTCGCGGGCCCGCACCTGCTGGGCGTACTCGGGCTGGTCGAGGAGGCGGCGCAGCAAGGCCGGGCCGGCGCGCAGGCCGGCGATCGTCTCCAGCAGCGGCACCAGGTCGAGGCGGCTGCTGTGGACCTCCCCGAACGACCACGAGACCAGCCCGACCAGGGATGCCAGCCACATCGCGGCCATCACCTCGACCGGGGAGTGGGTCATCGAGATCACCACGCTCTCGGCGGCCCGGGGCGAGATCGCCCGCTGGGCCCGTCCCATCTCCACCAGCGTCTCCACCAGGTCGCGGTCGTCGGGGCTGAGCGCGAGGGTGCCGACGTGGGGCCCGCGCTGCTGCATGGCCCGCGCCAGCAGGCTCACCGCCGTCTCCTCGTCGAGCGCGTCCAGGTTGCCCTCCACCTGTCCTGATTGGCGCAGGATCGCCGAGGCCACCTCGCGCAGCCGGGAGCTGTGGAAGCGGACGTCGAGCGAGTAGCCGCAGAAGTCGAAGGCGCGGACCTGACGGCGTAGCTCGAGCAGGCCCCCGTCGGCGAAGACGCGCCCCCGCTGGCGGCGCAGGGCGGCGTCCACCATGTCGAGGTCGTCGAGCAGCTCTCCCGCGGTGGAGTAGGGGTGCTCGGCCCGGCCGCCCTGGAGCTGGGCCAGGCTCGCCTCCAGGCGGTGGTGGACCAGGCTCAGCTTGCGCCGGTAGGGTTCGTCCCGGTTGCGCTCCCCCAGGTCGTGGGTCGCCTCGGGCATCCGCGCCTCGTCGTCGGCGATGGAGGCCGCCAGGGAGGGGTCGGCGCCGGTCCACCGGACGGACTGACTGTATTGGACAGAGAGGGCCAGAACCGAGTCGCGGTAGCGGCTCAGCACCACCTGCTTCTGGGCTCGGAGCGCATCGCGGAGGGTCTTGGCCCGGGCGTGGGGGTTGCCGTCCTGGTCGCCGCCGACCCAGGAGCCGAGGCGGAGGAAGGGGCGTACCGGGGGCGGTGGTCCTCCGAACACCTCCACCCAGCGCCGGTCGAGCTCGGCGTGGATGGCGGGGACGGCATCCATCAGCAGGTCCACGTGGAACCGGATGTCGCGCGCCTCGTCGAGGACGCTCGGGCGCACCGTGCGCAGCTCCTCGGTCTGCCAGAGCAGCTCGATGTGCCGGCGCATCGCGGCGATCAGAGCCGCATGCCGCGGTGACCCGGTGGCGGGTCCGTCGATGGCATCGAGGGCCATGGCCACCCCGGTGACGTGATCGAGGACCGAGCGTCGGACCGCCTCGGTGGGATGGGCGGTGAACACCGGCACCACGTCGAGCTCCGCGAGCGCGGTGAGCAGGCGCTCCCTTCCCCCCTCGATCTGAGCGGCGCGGCGGAAGAGGGAGTGGAAGGTGCCCGGCCACGCCGAGCCTCCGGCCGGGATCGCCTGGATCCCCCGGATCACCTGCACGCGGTGTTCCAGCTCGGCGACGTTGACGAGCTGGAAGTAGAGCGAGAAGGCGCGGATCAGCCGGGTGGCCGTCTCGACGTCGATCTCGCCGAGCTGCCGGTCCAGGGCCCGCCTGACCCCGTCGTCGTGACGATCGCGGAGCCGCTTGGTCTTGGCCCGGACGTCCTCCTCCAGCTCGAGGAGCGCCTCGCCCTCCTGCTCGGCCAGGGTCTCGCCGAGCAGGGTCCCGACCAGGCGGACGTTGCGGCGGAGGCGCCGGTCGGCCTCGCCCTCGGCGGCCGGGCGCGGTGGGTCGTTCTGCTCGAGCACATGACAAGCATGCCGCCTCACCGCCATGGCGCGCCACGGGGCGGTGACCGCGTCTCCCGCCGCCGGCGGCTGGTATCGTCGTGGCCGGTTCAGGGGTCGTCTGGTAGGGCCCGCCGAGCCCGTGCCGGCGGCTGGACCGACTGCCGCGGCCGGTCTGGGATGAGCCGGCGTTCGAGGATGGCTTCGACAGTGGACATCGCGACCCGACGGCTGCACAGCCAGCGTCTCGCCGGGGAACCTCTCGACGGGGCCGCCGAGGTGGTGGGCTGGTTGGGGGCCGTGCAGTCCCAGGACTACCAGGCCGCCACCTGGGCGGTCGGCCAGCGCACCCGCGGCTCCGGCGTCTCCACGGTGAACCGGCTGTTCGACGACGGTGCCATCCTGCGCACCCACGTGCTGCGCCCGACCTGGCACCTCGTCCTCCCCGGCGACATCCGCTGGCTGCTGGCGCTGACGGCCCCGCGGATCCGCGCCGGCATGGCCGGCCGGTTGCGGGCCCTCGAGCTCGACCCCGCGACCATCGCGCGGGCCGAGACCGCCTTCACGACGGCTCTCGCCGGCGGCGGCCGGCTCACCCGCCCCGAGCTCGGCGCGGTCCTGCGCGCGGCCGGCATCGCCCCCGACGGACAGCGGTTGCCCCACCTGATCATGGTTGCGGAGCTGGACGCGTTGATCGTCAGCGGACCACGCCGCGGCCGGGAGTTCACTTACGCGCTGCTCGACGAGCGCGTGCCGAGCGCGCCCGCCCTGGATCGCGAGCAGGCGCTCTGCCGGCTCGCGCACCGGTACTTCCGGAGCCGGGGTCCGGCGCAGCTGCAGGACCTCGCCTGGTGGGCGGGCCTGACCCTCGCCGAGGCCGCCCAGGGGACGGCCGGAGCGGCCGAGACCGGGGCCGAAGCGCCGGTGAGGTTGGCCTCCGAGCTGATCGATGGGAAGCGGTACTGGTTCGACCCCAGCAGCCGGCCGCGCTCCGCGCGGGGCGCCGCTCACCTGCTGCCGAACTTCGACGAGCTCACCGTCGGGTACCGCGACCGGTCAGCCCTCGATCACCCCGACGGCCGGTTCGATCCCACTCTCTTCGCCTTCGGCAGCGTGCTCAGCAACGTGCTGGTCATCGGGGGGCGGGTCCGCGGCGCCTGGCGCCGGGTGCTGAGCCCGCGCGCGTGCGCCTCCAGGTGCGCCTGCTCGACGCGCTCAGCCCCTCCGAGACGGCGGCGGTGAACGGAGCTGCCGCCCGCATGAGCGGGTTCCTGGAGCGCAGCGTCGACCTCGAATGGGTGGGGCCGCGCGAGGGCAGCCAGACCGGCTGAGCTGCGCAAGGGGATGTCGCAAGGGGATGCGTGCCATGGGACGTGCGCATCCCTCGCGTGAGCCTCATCAGGATGTCCTCGGCGCGGACCATCGTCCGGCGGAACTGGCACTCCTCCCCCCGCTTGCGCGGGGGGGGAATGCGGACATCAGCATCGCATACCTCGTGCGATTTGACAAGTGGGCAGCGCCTCGCCGGCGAGGAATCTTTCAGTCACTTGTGCAAACTGACAGGGGAAGAGTCGGACGGAGCGGGACGCAGCCTCTGCTGTCCCGTGGATGTGAGCGATTCCCTGTGCAATCTCACAGGTTACCGTTGTTCGCAGCCGTCGGTGATCACGCGTGCGCCAGCCTCTCGGAGCCGCTGTCCCCGGCACGGACCATCGTCTGGCGGGACTGGCATTCCTCCCCCGCTTGCGCGGGGGGGAATGCGCGATCAGCATGCCTCGAACATCCCGGCCACGGGAAGGGACGGAGGTCCTCAGTCCTCGGGGACCTCCGCCCTTCCACGCACCGGCGCGGGCCGCGGGCTGACAGCTGCGGAAGCTAGCTCGCGACCTCGGGCCGCGCAGCTCCCGTCACCGGGACGGCGGGCACGACGATCGCTTCCGTCACCTCACTGGGCACGCTGCGGAAGGAGAGGACGAAGTAGATGGCGCCGGCCACCACCATGCCGAGGAGCCAGCTGAGGTCTCCACCCCCGGTGGCGTTGGAGATCGGACCCTGGTACGAGGGGGTGTAGTAGAGGGCGTCGGTCCACATCAGCGCGGCGAACATGCCCACGACCAGGGCGACGATCGCCTTCCAGTTGATGCCACCGTTGCGCCAGTAGAGTCCCCCGACCTTTCGCGCCAGGCCCGCGCCGTCGTACTTCCCCCTGCGCAGGAAGTAGTCGACCATGAGGATGGCGAACCACGCTCCGAGCCAGACCAGGATGTAGTCGAGGAAGCCGGAGAGGTCGGTGTAGAGGTTGCCCTTGAAGACCACCAGGCCCGTCACCACACCGCTGACGACGGTGTCGACGAGGATGCAGCCCCACCGCTTCATCGGGATGCCGATCGCCTGCAGGGTGACTCCTGAGGAGTACATGTCGATGGTGTTGATGGAGAACAGCTGCAGGATGGCGACGATCATGAAGGGCCAGAAGAACCAGTCGGCGTAGGCCGTGAACGCCGACGGGATGCCGACCACCTCGTGCCCCGCGGCCACGTGGGTGGTCACCATGTAGGCGCACACCCCGAGCAGCTCGAGAAGGACCGAGGGGATGGCCGCACCGAGGCTCGCCGACCAGAAGACCTTGGCCTTGGGAGTGTCCTTGGGCAGGTACCTGGAGTAGTCGGCCGCGTTCTCGGTCCAGCCCAGTCCGCCGGTGGAGACGATCAGCACCACGGCGGTCGTCCAGAGCCACCAGGTGGTGCCGGTCTGGAGGCTGGCCCAGTGCACGTGGGGGAGGACCAGGATGGCCATGACGACGAAGAGGACGATGAAGATGAAGGAGAGGTAGCGCAGCACCGTCTTGATGGTGGCGTGGCCCAAGAACGGCATCACGAACTGCACCACCACGGCGAGGGCGATGATGAGGATCTGAGCGGCGTTGCTCACGCTGGCGACGCCGGCCTTGTTGAGGATCGCGTCGACGACGAAGACCACCAGGACCAGGCCGAGGATCTCGAAGCCGACCTGGGTGATCCAGTTGAAGACGGAGGGGAGCCGGTTGCCGTTGCGCCCGAAGGGGGCTCGGCTGACCATGAAGGCGGTGGTCCCGGCCAGCGGGCCCGGCAGGCTGGCGAAGCCGAGGAACATGTAGGCGAGGTTGCCGATCAGGATGGCCAGGATGGCCTGCGGGAAGGAGAGCCCGAAGGTGCAGATCAGGACGCCGTAGAAGAGGAACTC
>Ga0209415_10003140_pt1 | contig 30727 bp, 28 predicted proteins | sample PeaSoiSIISIP2007_FD_187696 | JGI IMG/M metagenome (GOLD analysis project Ga0209415, IMG submission 187696) | Peat soil microbial communities from Weissenstadt, Germany - SII-SIP-2007 (SPAdes) (version 2) | ecosystem: Environmental > Terrestrial > Soil > Wetlands > Peat | place: Germany... | reverse complement strand
GACGAAAGGCGAGGCCCGGATGGGGCAGGACGGCAGACAGGGTCTTTACGACCCGCGGAACGAACATGATGCGTGCGGCGTAGGGTTTGTAGCCAATATCAAAGGCCGCAAATCGCACGACATCGTTCGCCGGGGTCTGCAGATCCTGCTGAACCTGAACCACAGGGGCGCCGTCGGCGCCGATCCGCTCGTTGGCGATGGCGTGGGCTGCCTGTTGCAAATCCCCGACGCCCTGTTCCGCGATTGGGCCGAGCACAAGCGGCTGACGCTGCCGCCGCCGGGCGACTATGGCGTCGCCATGTGCTTCCTGCCGCAGGAGCCGGAGGCGCGCGAGTTCGCCGTCCGCCAGTTCGAACACTTCGTCGCCGTCGAGGGCCAGACGCTCATCGGCTGGCGCGACGTTCCGACCGATCCGACCGGCCTCGGCAAGACCGTGCTCGAGGAAATGCCGCTGATCCGTCAGGCGATCATCGCCAAGGGCGACGGCGTGCGGGACCAGGACGCCTTCGAGCGCAAGCTGCTCGTCATCCGCAAGCAGACCCAGAACCCGCTCGAAGGGCAGGCCAAGGCGCTCAACCTGCCAGACCTGACCGATCTCTATATGCCGTCCTGTTCGAGCCGGACCATCGTCTACAAGGGCCTGCTGCTCGCCCGCCAGCTCGAGACCTTCTACCGCGACCTCGCCAACCCGCTGACGGAGTCGGCGCTGGCGCTCGTCCACCAGCGGTTTGCGACCAACACCTTCCCGTCGTGGAAGCGGGCCCATCCCTTCCGCTTCATCGCGCACAACGGCGAGATCAACACCGTGCGCGGCAACATGAACTGGATGAACGCGCGCCGCCGCACGATGGAATCCGACCTGCTCGGCCCCGACCTGCACAAGATGTGGCCGCTCATGCTCGAGAGCGACCCGGACACCGCCAAGCTCGACAACGCGCTCGAGCTCTTGATGGCAGGCGGCTATCCGCTGGCGCACGCGATGATGATGCTGATCCCGGAAGCCTGGGCCGGGAATCCGCTCATGGACGCCAAGCGGCGCGCCTTCTACGAGTACCACGCCGCCTTGATGGAGCCCTGGGACGGGCCGGCGGCGATCGCCTTCACGGACGGCCGCCAGATCGGCGCGACGCTGGACCGCAATGGCCTGAGGCCGGCGCGCTTCCTCGTCACCGACGACGACCATGTGGTGATGGCCTCCGAAGCCGGCGTGCTCGACATCCCCGAGGAGAGGATCATCCGCAAGTGGCGGCTGCAGCCGGGGAAGATGCTGCTGATCGACCTCGACGAGGGCCGCATCGTCGACGACGAGGAAATCAAGCGCACGTTGGCGGAGGCCGCGCCCTACGACGAGTGGCTGCGGCAGACGCAGTACAAGCTCGAGGACCTGCCGGAGCTCGGGCGCAATCCGCCGCCCACGCCGAACGATCCGGACGCGCTGCTGCACCGGCAGCAGGCCTTCGGCTACACCCAGGAGGATCTGCAGTTCTTCTTGGAGCCGATGGCGCAGGCGCCCGACGATCCGGTCGGCTCGATGGGCACCGACACGCCGCTGGCCGTGCTCTCGAAGCGGCCCCGGTTGCTCTACGACTATTTCAAGCAGAAGTTCGCCCAGGTCACCAATCCGCCGATCGATCCGATCCGCGAAGAGCTGGTGATGTCGCTGGTCTCGATGATCGGGCCCAGGCCCAATCTGCTCGGCCGCCACGCCGGCGCCCACAAGCGGCTCGAGGTCACGCAGCCGATCCTGTCGAACGCGGACCTGGAGAAGATCCGCTCGATCGCCACGCTGGTCGACGGCGCCTTCCGCACGGCCACGATCGACATCTCGGGTCCCGCCGCCCACGGCGATGTCGGCCTCGAGCGCGCGGTCGAGCGCATCTGCAACCAGGCCACCGAGGCGGTGTTGGCCGACAACAACATCCTGATCCTGTCGGACCGGAACCTCTCGGCCGAGCGCAACACAATCCCCGCCGCCCTCGCCACCGCGGCGGTCCACCATCACCTGATCCGCCAGGGCCTGCGCATGCAGACCGGCCTCGTCGTCGAGACCGGCGAGGCGCGCGAGGTGCACCATTTCTGCGTGCTGGCCGGCTATGGGGCCGAGGCGATCAACCCCTACCTCGCGTTCGAGACGCTCGAGCAGCTCCGGGTGCAGAACGGTATGCCGCAGAAGGCGGAGGAGGTGCAGAAGAACTACATCAAGGCGGTGGGGAAGGGGATTTTGAAGGTGATGTCCAAGATGGGCATCTCCACTTATCAGTCCTACTGCGGCGCGCAGATCTTCGACGCCGTCGGTCTGTCGTCGGCGTTCGTCGACAAGTACTTCACCGGCACGGCGACCACGATCGAGGGCGCGGGCCTGGCCGAGATCGCCGCCGAGACGGTGCAGCGCCACCGCGACGCCTATCGCGACCTGCCGATCTACCGGCACATGCTGGACGTGGGCGGCGCCTACGCCTTCCGCATCCGCGGCGAGGACCACGCCTGGACCCCGGAGTCGGTCGCGAACCTTCAGCACGCCGTGCGCGGCAAGCTGCCCGACGCCTACGCGGCGTTCGCCGGCTCGATCAACGAGCAGAGCGAGCGGTTGCTGACCATCCGCGGGCTCATGCGCCTTAGGCCCGCCGACGAGCCCGTTCCCCTCGACGAGGTCGAGCCGGCGAACCAGCTCGTCAGGCGCTTCTCGACCGGGGCGATGAGCTTCGGCTCGATCAGCCGCGAAGCCCACACCACGCTCGCCATCGCCATGAACCGCATCGGCGGACGCTCGAACACGGGCGAGGGTGGGGAGGAGACCGATCGCTTCAAGCCGCTGCCGAACGGCGATTCCATGCGCTCGGCGATCAAGCAGGTCGCGTCGGGCCGTTTCGGCGTGACGACCGAGTACCTGGTCAACGCCGACATGCTGCAGATCAAGATGGCCCAGGGCGCCAAGCCAGGCGAGGGCGGCCAGCTGCCCGGCCACAAGGTCGACAAGAACATCGCCCGCGTGCGCCACTCGACGCCGGGCGTCGGCCTGATCTCGCCGCCGCCGCACCATGACATCTATTCGATCGAGGACTTGGCGCAGCTGATCCACGACCTGAAGAACGCCAACCCCGAGGCGCGGGTCTCGGTCAAGCTGGTGTCGGACGTGGGTGTCGGCACGGTCGCGGCGGGTGTGTCAAAGTGCAAGGCCGACCACGTCACCATCTCCGGGTACGAGGGAGGCACGGGCGCCTCGCCGCTGACGTCGCTGACCCATGCCGGCTCGCCGTGGGAGATTGGCCTGGCCGAGACCCAGCAGACACTGCTGCGCAACGGCCTGCGCGGCCGGATCGCCGTACAGGCGGACGGCGGCATCCGCACGGGCCGCGACGTCGCGATCGCCGCGCTGCTCGGCGCAGACGAGTTCGGATTCGCCACCGCGCCGCTCATCGCGCTCGGCTGCATCATGATGCGCAAGTGCCACCTCAACACCTGTCCGGTCGGGGTGGCGACGCAGGACCCGGTGCTCAGGGCCCGCTTCACCGGCCAGCCCGAGCACGTGATCAACTACTTCTTCTACGTGGCCGAGGAGCTCCGGCAGATCATGTCGGAGATGGGCTTCAGGACGCTGAACGAAATGATCGGACGCGTCGACCGCATCGACGCCGCGCCGGCCGTCGATCACTGGAAGGCGCACGGCATCGACCTTTCGCGCCTGCTCTACCAGGAGCCGGTCGACCCGTCGGTCGCGCGATGGAACTCCGAGCGCCAGGACCACGGGCTCGAGAAGGCGCTGGATCATCAGCTGATCGCCGCCGCCGAGCCCGCGCTCGAACGCGGCCAGCCGGTCAGGCTCGAGCTTCCGATCCGCAACGCCAACCGCACCGTCGGCGCGATGTTGTCCGGCGCGATCGCCAGACGGCGCGGCCACGCCGGCCTGGCCGACGACCTGATCTCGGTGCGCTTCTCAGGCACAGCCGGGCAGAGCTTCGGGGCTTTCCTCGCCCATGGGGTGACGCTCGACCTCGTCGGCGCCGCCAACGACTACGTCGGCAAGGGCCTCTCTGGTGGCCGGGTGATCGTGCGCCAGCCCGCGGAATCGACGCTCGAGCCCACCGAGAACATCATCGTCGGCAACACCGTGCTCTACGGGGCGATCGCCGGCGAGGCCTACATCCAGGGCGTGGCGGGCGAGCGCTTCGCCGTGCGCAACTCCGGCGCGGTCGCCGTCGTCGAGGGGCTCGGCGACCACGGTTGCGAGTACATGACCGGCGGGGTGGTCGCGGTGCTGGGCCAGACCGGGCGCAACTTCGCGGCCGGCATGTCGGGCGGGATAGCCTATGTCTACGATCCGGACGGCCGGTTCGGCACGCTCTGCAACCTGGCCATGGTCGATCTGGAGCGGGTCGCGCCACAGGCCTCGAACGAGCAGGGCGAGGACGCGATGCGTCCGCGCCAGCGGGCCCCCGATGCGCACGACAGCGGCATGGGCGACATGCTGCGCCACGACGCCGAGCGCCTGCGCATTCTGGTCGAGCGGCATTTGCTGCACACCGGCAGCGCGCGCGCGCGGTTCCTGCTCGAGAACTGGGAGCTGGCGCTCGGCCACTTCGTCAAGGTGATGCCAAAGGACTTCCGCCGCGCGCTCGCCGATCTCGAGGCCGAGCGGCGGGCCGCCAAGACCGTCGCTGCTGAATAGCCCACCGTTTAAGGATCGAAAGACGATGGGCAAGCCAACCGGCTTCCTCGAATACGAGCGCCACGACCGCGGCTATGACAAGCCGTCGTCGCGGCTGAAGACGTGGAAGGAGTTTGTGCGCCCCCTGCCGGCGCCCGAGCTCAAGCAGCAGGCCGCCCGCTGCATGGACTGCGGCATCCCGTTCTGCCATGGCGGTCAGGACGGGGCGACGCGCGGCTGCCCGGTCAACAACCAGATTCCCGACTGGAACAACCTGGTCTACCGCGAGCAGTGGCGCGCGGCGCTCGACAATCTGCACTCCACCAACAACTTCCCGGAGTTCACCGGCCGCGTCTGCCCGGCGCCCTGCGAGGAGTCGTGCACGCTGAACATCGACGACAACCCGGTGACGATCAAAACCATCGAGTGCGAGATCGTCGACCGCGGCTGGCGCGAGGGCTGGATCGAGCCGCAAGGTCCGGCCCAGAAGAGCGGTCGCCGCGTCGCGGTGGTGGGCTCGGGGCCCTCGGGCATGGCCTGCAGCCAGCAGCTGGCGCGCGCCGGCCATGACGTGGTCCTCTACGAGAAGAACGACCGGATCGGCGGCCTGCTGCGCTACGGCATCCCCGACTTCAAGATGGAGAAGCAACACATCGACCGCCGGATGGAGCAGATGACCGCCGAGGGCGTGTTGTTTCGCCCGGGCGTGAAGGTCGGCGTCGATGTCGGCGTCGACGACCTCATGGGCGAGTTCGACGCGGTGGTGCTGTCGGGTGGGGCCGAGTGGCCGCGCGACCTCGACCTGACGCCGCACGAGTTCGGCGCGATCCACTTCGCGATGGACTTCCTCACCCAGCAGAACAAGAGAGGCGCCGGCGACGACGAGACGACAGCCGCGCCGAACGGGACCATAACGGCCAAAGACAAGCACGTTGTCGTCATCGGCGGCGGCGATACCGCCTCCGACTGCGTCGGCACCGCCGGGCGGCAGGGCGCCGCCTCGATCACCTCGCTCGATATCGTCGCCAAACCGCCCGAGCGTGAGAACAAAGGGCTGGCGTGGCCGGACTGGCCTTACAAGCTGCGCTCTTCCTCGTCGTACGACGAGGGATGCGACAGAGAATGGGCGGCGACGGCCAAGCGCCCGCTCGGCAAGAACGGCGTGCTGGAGGGGCTCGAGTGCATGCGCGTCGAGTGGGTCAGGGGCGCCGACGCACGCATGCAGGTGCGCGAAGTCGCGGGCAGCGCCTTCACTCTGCGCGCTGATCTCGTCCTCCTGGCCATGGGTTTTCTGGGCCCGAAGCGCGATGCGCTCTTGGAGCAGGCTGGCGTCGAGCTCGATCCACGGGGCAACGTCAAGGCCACCGTCGCCGACTATCGGACGACGACGCCGAAGATCTTCGCCTGTGGCGACATGCGCCGCGGCCAGTCGCTGGTGGTCTGGGCGATCCGCGAGGGTCGCCAGTGCGCCCAGGCCGTCGACGCCTTCCTGATGGGGGCGAGCAACCTGCCGCGGTAGTCTGTTGACGCCCGCATTGGTCGCGCAATCCAGGGTTAGGCTTTACGGCGAATTCACGAATGCGCCGCTAGCATAAGGCCATGCGCCGCTTGGCTTTTCTCCTCATTTTCATGCTGGGCTCGGCCGCGGCCCGGGCTGCCGATGTCACCGTCGAGGTGCGCAGCGCCCAAGGGAAGCCGGTGCCAGACGCGGTCGCCACCCTCTACCCCGCTCAGGGCGCCCATTCCGGCCCGATCCACTTCGATTGGCCGATGGAGATGGTGCAGCAGAACCTGCAGTTCCATCCGTTCGTGCTGATCGTGCCGGCCGGGGCCACCGTGGCCTTCCCGAACCGCGACGACGTGCGCCACCACGTCTACTCCTTCTCGCCGGCGCACCCGTTCGAGCTGAAGCTCTACGGCCGCGACGAAACGCGAACCGTGCGTTTCGACCATCCCGGCGCGATCGCGCTCGGCTGCAACATTCACGACAACATGATCGCCTTCATCAAGGTGGTCGACACCCCCTATGCGGCCAAGAGCGCCGCCGACGGCGTGGTGACCGTGCACGGCGCGCCGGTGGGCCAGGCGGTGCTGCACATCTGGCATCCCTACATGCGCACGCCCGGAAACGAGATCGTCCGCACGATCACGCTGCCCAAGGCCGGCGTCGCCCACGAGATCGTGGTCGTCGAGCTGCGCAACCCGCCGCCTGTCGACCAGTCCTACTGACATGCCCACCTTCCGCCGCCTGCGCACCAAGCTGACGGTCCTCTACGCTGGCCTCTTCGCCGGCGTCGTCATGCTGATCTCGCTGGTCGTCTACATCTCGGTGTCCAACAACGTAACGCGGCTGGTGCGCGAGGAGCTGGTCGCCAGCGGCACGGTGTTCGACCGCGTCTGGGCGCTGCGCACCGCCCAGCTCGAGAACGGCGCGGGGCTCTTGTCCCGCGACTTCGGCTTCCGCGAGGCGATCGCGTCGAACGACCAGCCGACGATCCGCTCGGCGCTCGACAACCTCAAGGTCCGGCTCGGCATCGACCAGGCGTTCATGATCGGCGCCGACGGGCGCGTGATCGTCGCGGACGGCGCGCCGCTCGGCGGCGTCAGCCCCGATGCGCTGCAGGCGATGGAGGGCGACGAGGCCGCTTCTGGCGTGTTGACGATCGGCGGAACGCCGCACGAGGTCGTGTCCGAGCCGATCCTGGCCCCGACGGTGATGGGTTGGGTGGTCTTCGCCGCCAAGCTCGACCGCGCGCAGATGGCCGCGCTGGAGCGGCTCTCGGCCATTCCGCTCGACGCCTCGGTGCTCGCCCGCGATGACGCCGGCCGTTGGTCGGACGCCGACCGCACGCTGAGCGCCGGCGAGGCGCGCCGGATCGGCGGCGACGTCGACCAGGCGATGGCCACGCACACCTGGGCGCCGCAAGTCCTCAGGACCGCCGAGGGGCCAACCGCGGTGATGGTCAAGCCGCTGACCGCGCTTTCGCCCAACGCGCGGGCCGCGCTGCTGTTGAGCTATCCGATGTCGCGCGCGATGGCGCCCTACCAGCCGCTGCTCTACGCCGTGTTCCTCACCGGGCTGACGGGCCTGGCCCTGATGGTGCTCGGCAGCTGGGCGCTGGCCCGCAGTCTCACGCGCCCGATCCTGGCGTTGGACGAAGCCGCCACACGCCTCAAAAACGGCGAGCGCATCGACGTCGCGGTAGAGACCGGCGACGAGATTGGCCGGCTGGCCGAAAGCTTCAACGCCATGGCCGCCGAGATCGGCAAGCGCGAGCGGCGGATCACCCATCTCGCTCTGCACGACCCGGACACCGACCTGCCGAACCACCAATGGCTGCAGCGGCGCCTGGAACGGGTGGGCGGGGCCGGCGACGTCTTCGTCGCCGCGCTGGGCGTAGATCGCTACGCCCACGTCCGCGGGGCGATCGGCTACGAACTCGCCGGCGACCTGGTCGGCGAGATCGGCGCGACGGTCCGCCGCTCGCACAAGGAGGCGCGTGTCGCGCGCCTCTCCACCGACGTGCTCGCCGTCATGTTCCACGCCCGCGATCTCGACCGGGCGGGCGCCATCGTCGGCGAGATGCAGGCGGTGCTCGAGGCGCCGGTGCAACTCGGGGACAACACCGTCGACGTCAGCCTGACCGTGGGCCTGGCCTCGCACCCGCTGCCGGGCGAGCGGGTGACCTCGCTGATCGAGCGGGCCAATATCGCCCTCGACGTCGCTCGCGCCGGCCGCCAGAAGTTCGCGGTCTTCGATGAGGCGCTCTACGGCGACCCGGCGAAGAACCTCTCGCTGATGAGCGAGATGCGCCAATCGATCGCCGCCGGGCACATGCTGTTGCATCACCAGCCCAAGTACGACCTCCGACGGGGTGCGGTCACCGGCGTCGAGGCTCTTGTGCGCTGGCCGCATCCGACCCGCGGGCTCGTCCCGCCCGACGCCTTTATCGGCATGGCCGAGGACACAGGGCACATCCGCCCCCTGACCGACTGGGTGATCGATCAGGCGCTCGCCGACCAGCGGACGCTCAAGGAGCACGGCCTCGAGCTCGAGGTCGCCATCAACATCTCCGGCCGCCTGCTCGACGACGACGCATTCGCCACCGACGCGCTGGCCAGACTCGAGCGCGCCGTCGCGCCGATCTGCTTCGAGATCACCGAGACCGCCGTGATCGAGCAACCGGACGTTGCGCTGGGCATCATCGATCGGTTCGCCGGCGCCGGGGTGAAGGTCGCCATCGACGACTATGGGACGGGGCTCTCCTCGCTGGCCTACTTGAAGCAGATCCGCGCCAACGAACTGAAGATCGACAAGTCGTTCGTGTTCGCCATGGCCGCCAGCCAGCGCGACGCGCTGCTCGTGCGCTCGACGGTCGATCTGGCGCACGGTCTGGGGCTGCAGGTGACCGCCGAGGGCGTCGAGTCGCCGACCGCGCTGGCGCTGCTCTCGGGCATGGGCTGCGACCACGGCCAGGGCTATCTGATCGCCCGGCCACTCCCACTCAATGAGTTGTTGACCTTTATGGCCGAAGAAGAGCGGTCAATCAGCACTTATGGCTAATGATTACTTACAGTGTTTCGTCTTCTGCTCCTGGCGGGCGTCTTGCTCTGGGCCGACACCGCGCGGGCCGAGCCGGACCTGCTGTCGCCTGAGTCCTTCGCAGGACTTCTAGACCTGCGGCTCGCCGCCGCGGACGGGGAGCCTTCTTGGCTGAGCGGCGGCTTCGGCAAGACCGACTTCGATGGCGGCGGAGACCGGCTCGCCGGGCAAGGGCGGGTCGAGGAAGCCGATCTTGCGTGGAAGCCGCAACTTGCCTGGAATCTCAGCGCCGTCGTCGAGGCCGAGCTGCAACCGGAGCACGAGAACGGCCCACACCTTGGCGAGGCCTTCCTGCTCTACAAGCCGACCCCGCGCAGCGACACGCGCTACCAGGTCCGCGTCGGGCTGTTCTACCCGCCGATCTCGCTCGAGAACGGCGGCCCCTTCTGGACGACGGCGAACACCATAACGCCGTCGGCGATCAACAGCTGGGTCGGCGAGGAAGTGAAGGTGGCAGGCGCCGAGGCCAGCGTGCGCCACGCCTTCGGCGACCAGGAGCTTGGCCTGACCGGCGGCGTCTTCGGGTTCGACGACAATGCCGGCGAGCTGATGGCGTTGCGCGGCTGGTCCCTCGACAATGTGCGCGAGAGCGTGGGCGGCGGGTTTCGTTTGCCGCCGGTCAGCGACTTCCTCGAATACGTGCAATCCCAGCATGAGGCGCCGCTGACCGAGTTCGACGGGCGCGTCGGCGGGTATGTCCGCCTCGACTGGCGGGCGAGCGACCGGCTCTCGCTCAACGCCTTCGGCTACGAGAACAACGCCGATCCGACGTCGAACTACGATGGGCAGTGGGGCTGGCGCACGCGGTTCGTCGAGGCGGGTGCCCGTTTCGATCCGGACGAGCGGACCGAAGTGCTGGGCCAGGCGCTGATGGGCCAGACGGAGATGGGCCCCGTCGACTCCGACCGCTGGGTCGACGCCGGCTTCAGCGCCGCCTACGTCCTGGTCAGCCACAGGCTGGGCGACCGCGACGCCGTCACCGGCCGCTTCGACGTGTTCGAGACGAAGGACTGGGCCGACGCCTATTACGGCCTGACCGAGGAGCACGGCTGGGCCCTGACCGCCGACTACATGCGCCCCCTCTCCAAGCACGCGACGGTGCTCGTCGAAGCGCTGCACTTCTGGAGTGACCGCCCGGCGCGCGAGCAGAACGCCGGCGATGCCGCAACCCAGGCGCAGACAGTGATGCAGGCGGCGCTGAGGTTGTCGTTCTGAAGTTGGCGATAGAAATTGGGGACAGGTCCGATCTTTGTCTTGGGAGTCGCGGGCGGTGCGGCGATGCCGAAAATCGTACCTGTCCCCAACTTCACCCCAGCCGCCGCGGGTTGAACAAAGAGCCGGGTTCCTCGCGCTCGACGGTCTTCGCCCAGCGGTCCGACTCCGCGAGCCAGGCGACGAGGCGGTCGCGGGCGTGGGGGTCGTGGTCGCGGATCGCTTCGGCGGCGGCGGCGAGCTGCAGGTCGGCGGCGTGCAGGACGGCGCGCGAGGCGTCGGCCCCGGGCTGGTCGTAGCGTTCGTAGATCAGCCCGAGCGGGCTGCGCGCCGCCTCGGCGAGGAAGGCGGCGGTCTCCGCGTCGCCGCGGTCGAGGGCGCCCAGACTGGCGCGTGTCGCGCGCCGCGCATTGTCGATGTAGACCGCAGCCGTCAGCGGCTCGCGCGCCTCCGCCGGGCAGGCGTCGGGCGAGAGCGCCCGCACGTACGCCGCCAGGCCCTTGATCACCGCCGGCGGCGGCTCGGCGCCATCGAACTCGCCGGTCACCAGCCCGCGCACGAAGGGCTCCAGCGCCGCGGTCCTCACGTCCTGGCTCACCTTCAGGCTGGACTTGGGCCCGCTGAGGTTGGGGATCGGCTTCGGATGGTCGATGCCGTCGGCCGGGTGGCTGGAGAGCAGGGCGGCCCGCGTCGCCGTGCCCGGCGCGCCGGAAACGCCGGGGAAGAAGAAGTCGGGGTTGTTGCGGCCATCCTGGTGGCAGCTGTCGCAGGCCAGGCCCGCGCGCGCCGCCTGGCCCCCGAGCAGGAGCGGGGACTTGAACGCCGCGCGCCCGACCTCGACCCAGTAGGCGGCTTCGTCGTCGGCCGGCCGGCTGAGGCACTCCGTCGCGATCGACCCCAGCGCGCGCGCCTTGTCGGCGCCCGGCGCGAGCCAGCGGGCGGCGTGGATGACCCTGAGATCGGGGCCGGCGGCGCCAAGCAGCGCGGCCGCGGCAAGGGCGCCTAGGACTGCGGCCCCTTTTCGATCCACCGCCGCAGATCCTCCGTCTCGACGCAACCGAAGCTGCAAACGGCCTCGAGCTTGGCCAGCATGCGCTTGGCGCCGGCGATGTCGCCGCGCTCGACCATCAGCTCGCCATAGTACTCGGTCGCGCCGACGTGGTTGGGCGCGATCGCCAGCGCCTCGCGGTAGTAGAGCTCGGCCTTATCGTACTGGCCCATCTTCCGGTAGGTGTAGCCGGTGTAGGTGAGCACGTCCGGGTGTGGCCCGAACACCGCCTGCGCGGTCCGAAGCTCGGCCAGCGCCTGCTCGTAGCGATGCTGGTTGATAAGCCGCACGGCCAGGACGTAGGCGCTGTCGCCCTGGCTCGGCGTGAGCAGCAGGCTGGGCGGGCGCAGGTTCGCCGCCGTCTTCGGCGACAGCGCCGCTGTCACCGTTGCGATCGCGGCCTTCAGGTCGGCGGAGTCGGCGCAGGTGTCGCCGCAGGCCGTGGCGCGCTGCTGCAGGATGTCGAGCTGCGCCTTGGCGTCGTCGGGGTGGTTCTGCTTGGCCAGCACGACTGCAAGCTCGCGGCGCGCGGCAATCAGGTTGGGATCAACCTTCAACGCCCGCTCGTACGCGCGCTGGGCGCCTTTCAGGTCGCCGCGCCCGGCCTTGGCCTGTCCCAGCATGAAGAGGGCGTCGGTGTTGCGCGGATCGACAGACAACGCGTTGTTGAAGTGGTCCTCGGCGTCGCGCCACTTGCCGGCCTGCAGCGCGGTCAGGCCGTTCTGGTACTCGACGGCCGGGTCATAGGTCGGGGTGTTCATCGACGGCATGTTGGTCGGCCCGACCACCGAGCCCATGCTCATGCCGCCCATGCCGCCGCCGGATGCGATGGCTGAAGCCGGCAAGCCGGCTGCGAACACGACCGCCGCAATGAGCGCCGGCCGAAGGTGTCTCACGCTCACGATGCTGCTCCCGCCACGATCCCGGATAGCTCAGATCATCCCACGATCGGAGGTGGAAGTCACCTAGCGGAAGCTGTTGATTTTGCCCGTTAAGCGGGTACCGCAACTACGCTCGTCCGCCGGCCTGGGCGGCCCGGGGCGAGCCGGCTTCGGCAGCCCAGGTGGAGCGCTCGGCGCCCAGCCCCTTTTGCCAGGTGGCGTAGAGCACCGCCCGGCGCGCCGGGTAGCGCTGTTCGAGAAAGTCGGCGGCGACGACCCGGTCAGTGCGGAAGTGGCGGAAGTCGCCGCGCAGTTCGCACCAGGCGATGATCAGCCGCACCGCCTCGTAATAGCCGACCCCGATCGGCCAGATCACGCGCTCGCTCTGGCGCTCGTCTTGGTCGCGGTAGGTTAGGGCGACCTTGCGCCCGGCATGGATCCAGGCGCGCAGCCGAGCGAGGTCGATCGAGTCCTCGACCGGCCGCCGCCCACCCGAGGCGCTGACCGTGGAATCGATGAGGTAGGGACGCAGGTGGTCGGGGATCACCGCCCCGATCTTGGCGATCAGGTCGCGAGCGGCCGTCGCCAGCGCCGCGTCGCCGCGGCCGGTGACCCATTGCGCGCCAAGGACCGCCGCCTCGATCTCGTCGGGCGTGAGCATCAGGGGCGGCATGTCGAATCCGCGGTCGAGCACATAGCCCATGCCCGCCTCGCCGCGGATCGGCACGCGCTGGGCCATCAGCTCGGCCATGTCGCGGTAGACCGTGCGCAGCGAGGTCTCGAGCTCGTCGGCGACGTCGGCGGCCGTCACCGGTCGCGACGCCCGGCGCAGAATCTGGATGATCTGGAACAGCCGCTCTGTCCGCCGCACGTGCTTGCCGCCTCTTCAGCCGAGAATCCGCTGGCAGCAGTGTGGCAGCAGGCGAGCGCCGCGGGAAGGGCGCTTCGAGAAAGACCGTCGGGCGCCCAGCCCGGCGGCTCTCTCCTATTTCGCCACAAGGACACGAAGAGTCACAGCTGGCCGCTGCGCCATGGGTCTCTCAGGCCCCTTCGCGCCCTTCGTGTCCTTCGTGGTCGATCTTGCGGCTCGCGCCGCATTCAACGCGCCCGGGCTGGCCTTGGCCCGCAAATCCTGCTTCACGACGGGCCATGCAACGTGGACTGAACGCGACCCGCGAAGCCGACTTCGCCAACTGGTACCAGGCCGTCGTGCGCGAGGCGGACCTGGCGGAGACCAGCCCCACCCGCGGCGCGATGATCATCAAGCCGTGGGGCTACGGGATCTGGGAGCTGATCCAGGCCGAGCTCGACCGCCGCATCAAGGCGACCGGCGCCCAGAACGTCTATTTCCCGCTCCTCATCCCCTTGAGCTTCTTCGCCAGGGAGGCGAGCCACGTCGAGGGCTTCGCCAAGGAGATGGCCGTCGTCACCCACCACAGGCTGGCGATGATCGACGGCGTGCTGCAACCCGACCCGGAGGCGAAGCTCGAGGAGCCGCTGGTCATCCGCCCGACCTCGGAAACCATCATCGGCGACGCCTTCCACCGCTGGGTGCAGAGCTATCGCGACCTGCCGCTGCTCATCAACCAGTGGGCCAACATCGTGCGCTGGGAGATGCGCACCCGGCTCTTCCTGCGCACGTCGGAGTTCCTCTGGCAGGAGGGGCACACCGCCCACGCGACCCAAGACGACGCCATGGCCGAGACCACGACCATCCTGGAGCTCTACCGCGACTTCGCCGAGCGCTGCCTGGCCATGCCCGTCATCGCCGGCGAGAAGCCGGAGAACGAGCGCTTCCCCGGCGCCGACGCCACCTTCTCCATCGAGGCGATGATGCAGGACGGCAAGGCGCTGCAGGCGGCGACTTCGCACTACCTCGGCACGAGCTTCGCCGAGGCGCAGAACATCAAATACCAGAGCGAGACCGGCGACCTTCGCCTGTGCCACACGACCAGCTGGGGCATCACCACGCGCCTGATCGGCGGGGTGATCATGACCCACGGCGACGACGACGGCTTGCGCCTGCCACCCGCCATCGCGCCGCGGCAGGTGGTGATCGTGCCCATCCTGCGCGACCGGCCGGAGGATGCAGAGGTGCTGGCCTACGCCGACGACGTCGCGGCCGAGCTCGGCGCATTGAGCGCCCTCGGCCAGCCCGCGCGGGTGCTGGTCGACAAGCGGGCCGGGCGCTCGGCCGACAAGCGCTGGGACTGGGTGCGCCGCGGCGCGCCGATCATCGTCGAGCTCGGCCCGCGTGACGCCGCTGGCGGGCAGGTGACGTCCATGCGCCGCGACCGGCTGTGGGGCGAGAACGAGCGCATCGCCTCGCAGACCATGCCCCGCGCGGACTTCGCCGCCGCGCTCCCTGCCGCGCTCGAGGAGATTCAGGCCGGCCTTTACGCTGAAGCGAAGGCGCGCCTGGACGGCGCCATCCGCGACGACATCAAGACCTCTGCCGACCTCGCCGCCCACTTCGGCCCGGCGGCCGAGGACGAGGACGCCAACGAGGCGTTCAAGGGCTGGGTCCGCTGCGTCTGGTCGAAACCCACCGGCGAGGCGCTGGAGGCCGTCGAACAGCAGCTGAAGTCGCTGAAGCTCACCATCCGCAACGCCCCGCTGGCCCAGCCGGCGGCCCTAGGCCCCTGCATCTTCACGGGCCAGCCGGGCGTGGAGGAGATCCTGGTCGCCCGCGCCTACTGACCCAGCAGCGGCCGGGCGAGGACCACCCCGGCGCAGATGGCGGCGTAGTGGGCGGCGGCGGCGGTGACGACGAAGCCGTGCCAGATGGCGCGGCGGTAGGGCAGGCGACTGTGATAGATGAGCGCGCCCGTGGTGTAGATCAGCCCGCCGGCGGCGAGCAGAGCAAGCGCGATGACCGGCACGCCCTGGATCAGCGGCCTTAGCGCGATCAGCGCGATCCAGCCGAATCCGACATAGACCAGCGTCCAGACCCAGTCGGGCAGGCGGCTGGTGAACAGCTTGCCCACCGCGCCGCCGACGGCGAAGGCCCAGACGAGCGCTGTCATGTCGATCGCCCAGGCGCCGGTCAGCCGCTGGGTGGTGAACGGCGTGTAGGAGCCGGCGATCATGATGAAGATGGCCGCCTCGTCGAGCCGGCGCAGGAACGGCCGCGCCCGCGTCGGCCTGGTCAGGTTATAGGCGGCCGAGCAGGCCAGCATGGCGATCAGGCAGACCGCGTAGAGGCCGGTCGCCGCCGCCAGCCGCGCGCCGCCGCCGCTCACCAGCGACAGCGCGATCAGAACCACGCCGCCCGCGCCCGCAGCGGCGAGACCAACGCCGTGCACAAGGCCGTCGGCCAGCTTCTCGCCCGGGTGGGCGTAGTGTTCGATGAAGTCGTCGACGCGAGAGCGCATGGGTGAACCCTTGCCAATATCGCGTGGCTAGGAAAAGCTTTCAGAGCCGTTGTTACGGCGAATTAAGGGAGGCGGCGGATGGACGCGCTCACGAGTCTCATGCCGCTTGCCGAGCGCCTGGCCGAACGGCTGAAGGCCAGGGAACAGACGGTCGCAGTGGCCGAGTCCTCGTCCGGCGGGCTGATCTCGGCGGCGCTGCTCGCGGTCCCGGGCGCCTCGACTTACTTCCTGGGCGGGGCGGTGGTCTACACTGGCCGGGCGCGCATGCGGCTGCTCGACATCACGCGCGAGGACGTCGCGGGCATGCGCTCGGCCAGCGAGCCCTACGCGCTCCTGCTCGCCAGAACCGCGCGCGAGCGGTTCGACGCAACCTGGGGCATCTCAGAGACCGGTGCGGCGGGACCGACCGGCAACCCCTATGGCGACGCAGCGGGCCACACCTGCGTCGCCGTTTCGGGGCCGCTCGAACGCGCGATAACCCTCGAAACCGCCAGCGCCGACCGCTCCGCCAACATGGCCGCCTTCGCCGCCGCCGCCCTAGACCTGTTGCTCAGCGTCTCGGCGGACTAGACTGCTACCCTGCGTAGCGGGGGGTCTGCTGATGAACTTCAGCGTCGCGCGCTTCGAAGACGGCGTGAAGCGGTTCGCACTCTGAGCGCAGCCTCTTGGTATGCTTGGTGTTTGATTAGGACGGCGCCGACGAAACCCGTCCAGGTTGCGGGCGGGCGAAGGGCACGGATCGTTAATCCGCGACGGTTAAGTCCGTTCAACCGAAGTCGATCGCGCGAGCGTGCTTGATGCCCGAGGGCCCGGAGTCCGTCGAAGAACAGAACCGGCTCGCCGAGATCGAGGCGATGGATCTGGAGGCCGCCCGCCCGGCGTTCGAGCGGATCTGTCGTCTGTTGCAGTGCATCTCGCAGACGCCGCTCGTGCACATCGGGCTGGTGCGGGCCGACACGATCTGGCTGGCTGGCGTCAGCGATCAACCGATGCCCACGCTCGCGCGCAAGTACGGCGTCGCCGACCTGGTGATGGCGCAGAACGACGTCTTCTGGGTCGAAGACGCCTCGCGCGACGAGCGGTTCAGCGCCAACCCCTTCGTCAGCGGGCCATACCGGTTCCGCTTCTACGCCGGCGCCCCGATCCGGCTGCCCAACGGCCGCTGCATCGGCGCGCTGTCGATCGTCGATCGCAAGCCCCGGCGCTTCGATCCCGCCCTCGCCGAGCGGCTCAGCGACTTCGCCGCGGTGGTAGCAGACGACTGCGCGCGCCGGCGCGCGCTGCGGGCCGTCGTCGAGCGAGAGGCCGACGCACGTGCGGCGAGCACCGTGCTTGCCGCCATCGTGGAGTCCGCTCCGGTTGCGCTGGCCATGACCGACGCGGACCTCACCATCATCCGCACCAGCGCCCGCTGGCGCGAGCGCGCGGCCGGCTGGACCGACGCCGAACTGGTCGGCATGCCGATCCACGCCCTCGTCCCGAACAGCGAGAGGGCCTGGGCGGTGATGCGCGAGAAGTGCATGGCCGGCCAGACGCTGCGCAGGGACCGTGCCCGGTTCAGGAACCCGGCCGGCGTCGAGCGCTGGGTGAACTGGGAAGTCTCGCCCTGGCGGGACCCCTCGGGCCGGTTCGGCGGTCTCCTGGTGATGGTCAACGAGATCACCGACATGGTCGAGGCGCTGGAGAAGTCCGAGCGCGCCGAGCGCCGGCTGGAGCTGGCGGCCCAGCTGACGGAGGTCAACGTCTGGGAGCTCGACTTCTCGCGGCAGGACGTGAACTACACCGGCGCATCGATCTATCCCATGCAGGAAAACGATTTCACCCGGGTCGCCGACACGATCTGGGACATCATTCACCCGACGGATCGCCCCGCGGCCGAGGCTGCCTGGGACATGCACTTGGAGACAGGTGAGCCCTTCAGTGTCGAAGTGCGCCTCTTGCGGCCCAACGCGCCCCACCTGTGGGTGCGGATCGCCGCCGAGGCGCTCCGCGACGCGGGCGGCGAGGTCGAGAAGGTCGTCGGCGCCACCCAGAACATCGACCGCGAGAAGCGCGCGGAGCGCGCGATGGCCAAGGCGCTGGACGCGGCTGAGGCGGCCAACCGCGCCAAGAGCGAGTTCCTCGCCAACATGAGCCACGAGATCCGCACGCCGTTGAACGGCGTGATGGGCATCGCCGGCGCGCTCGCGCGCACGGATCTCGACCAACACCAGCGCGAGCTGGTCCAGCTCGTGGAGACGTCGGCCGGCGTGCTCGACAACCTGCTCGGCGACGTGCTGGACGTGGCGCGCATCGAGTCCGGCCGGCTGGCGCTGGCCGACGAGCCCTTCGAGCTCGGGCCGGCGATCCGCGTCGTCGCCGCGCTGTTCGCGGCAAGGGCCGAGGAGAAGGGCCTCGGCTTCGAGGTCAGGACCGCGCCGGCGGCTGAGGCTATGGTAACCGGAGACGCGGGCAGGCTGCGGCAGATCGTTTCCAACCTTCTGTCCAACGCGGTGAAGTTCACCGACGCGGGCAAGATCACCGTTCAGGTCGAGGCCACGCGCTCGGTCGAAGTGGTCAACCTGCAGCTGACGGTGCGCGACACCGGCATCGGTTTCGATGCGAAGGCCGGCGCCAAGCTGTTCCAGCGCTTCGAGCAGGCCGACGGCTCGATCACCCGCCGGTTCGGCGGCTCCGGCCTTGGCCTCGCCATCGCGCGCTCCCTCGCGGAGGCGATGGGCGGCACCCTGGAGGCCGTATCGGAGCCAGGAAAGGGCTCGGCGTTCACGCTCACCCTGGCGCTGCCGCGGTCGCGCGGCATCGACGGTGCAGGCTCGGCCGCCTCGCTGGATGCGGAGGCGGCCAAGCTCGCGAATGGACCGAAGGTCCTGCTCGCCGAGGACCATCCCACCAACCGCAAGGTGGTCTCACTGATCCTGGAGTCTGTCGGGGTCGTGCTGAGCGTCGTCGAGAACGGCAAAGACGCCGCCCAGGCGGCGGCGGACCAGGATTTCGACGTGATCCTCATGGACATGCAGATGCCGGTGATGGACGGGCTTACGGCCATTCGCGTCATCCGCGAACGCGAGCGAGCGACGGGCGCCCGGCGCACGCCGATCCTGGCGCTGACCGCAAACGCCATGGCCGAGCATGCCCAGGCATCGCTGAACGCGGGCGCGGACGGCCACCTGAGCAAGCCGATCTCGGCGGCGAAGCTGGTGGAGGCCGTGCGGATCGCATCGGAGCAGGGCGCAGCCGGGGTCGGCGCGGCTGAGCGCGACAGCGCCGTTGGCAGTCAGGGGTAGCGGGCCAGGGCGACGGTTGGTCGCCCGTCGGAAACGCGGCGCAACCGCGTGAAACAGCGGGGCAACACGCAGGCGCGATACTGGGCGTCAACCGAAGGGAACGAGTGATGCGAGTTCTCGCCAGCCTTTGCGTTCTTGTCGCGGCGGCGGTCGCCGCCGCACCCAGCTTTGCCCAGCCGCCGGCCGGCGTCGGAAGCGTCAGGCAGGCCTGTGCAGCCGACATCTCCAAGCTGTGCCCGGACGCCCAGCCGGGGAACGGCTCGATCCGGCAATGCATTGCAGCCCACAGCGATCAGCTGTCCGACGGCTGCAAGTCGGCGCTGGCCGCCAGGGCCGCCGCCCGTCAGGCGGCAGGCTCCAGCGCCCCCCACAACTGAGGCCCGCCTGAAGGAGGCCCCGTCCGATGGCCAGGAACAGCGACGTGAACGCCCTTAACCGAACGCGCGAGAGGCTGTTCGTCGGGGTCTGCGTTGCGATCTTTCTGGTGATCGCGGCCTGCGCCATCTACGCGGTGGTGCGGCTCGCGGTCTAGCAAAGGTGCGAAAAGGGCGCCCGGCGGGCTTTCCCCGGGGCGCCCTCTTTCCTGTCCCCCAACAGGACCGCCCCTCGCCGCAACGCTGCGGCCCGACGCGAGAATTCGAGTCGAGGCAATGTTAGGCACGCCGGGCGAAGGCGCTCAAGGCGACTCGCTGTCGCACGCGGCGCCTATCGGCGCCTTGGCTACCAGGGGATGGCGCTGACGCGCACGTCGCGCGTCGCCAGCCGAGTCGGGCCGGCAGCGGTCCAGATCTCCAGTCGCACGGTCGCCGCGCTCGGTTGCTCGCCGTCGTCCGCGCCGACGTAGACGACGCCGGCGAAAACGCCCTGCGGGTCGGGCCGCAAATGGCGCAAGGGGGTCTCGATGCTGCTGCCCTTCACCATCCGGTCCGGCTCGCCGACCAGATAGGCGCCGTAGCGGTCGCCCCGTTCCTGGCGAACGCCGCCGATCAGGTGCGCGCCCGCCGGCTCGATGAGGGTCACCTTGGCGCTCAGACCCACCCGCGTGCGCCGGGGCCGGTACTGGATCAGGGCATCGACTCCACCGGTCAACGAGCGTGTCGATATGACGGCGAGCCTGGCGCGTTCATCTGCCCAGAGCTCGCCCACTCGCCAGATCAAAGCGAGATAACCACAGAGAGAGCCCAGTAGAACTACAACCAAAAACATAGACGCGATACTCCAAGCGGCACGTGAATACCTCACGTGACTCGGGCGCGCATGTCGAGCAAGCTTTCGTGAAGACTTTGTAAGATCGCGCTTGGCGCGCGAACGCGCCCGCTAGACGTGCGCTTCGACGCCGCAATGCGGGCAGCGCGCGTGACCCCGGCCGACGATCGCAATGGCGACGCCGAAGATAGCCAGCGCCGACGGCGACTTTGCCGCGAACAACGACTTGCCGTCGTAGACGAGGGGCAGCAGCAGCAGATCGCAGGCTCGGCAGCGGAGGACCAGCGATGTCGCGATGGCGATCGGCGCGGCGATGAGAAGGCCGGTGAGGCTGACGATGCCAATCATCCGCACCGCGTCCGGATTGATCCGGATGAGCAGCCACGATGCGACGTACAGGAAGGCGCAGGCGCCGGCGATCAAGGTCGCTGCGGCGGACACGTAGAGCGCCGGGCCCGATCGGGAGTCGGCTGCGTGATAGGTCATTCGGCGGCGCCCATTGTTGGACCTTGGTCAGCCCAGGCTAGACGCCGCCGATTCCCATTTCGTTAATGGCCGGCCAAGCCAGCGTCAGGACGGCGGCTGGGACGGCGCTGAATTCGCGCTCGGGGGCGGCGCAGGCGGCGGCGGCAGCGTGACCGGCGCCGGTTGCGCCGGCGCGGCGGTTGTGGCCGCTGGCGGGGCTGCCGGCGCGACCGGCTGGTAGGCGCTGGCATCCTCGCCGCTGCTGACGGCGCGCGGCGCGGCGCGGCGCGGCCGCGGACGGACGGCCTGCGCGGCCACGCGCTCCCGGCGCTCCGTGCGATGGACCACGGGCGGCGCTGGTTGCGAGACGGGGGCCTGCATCGCTTGTTCGGGCGTCGCCGCAACCTGGGCCGCGGCCGGCGTCTGGGGCGCCGTCGTCAGGGCGGCGGGCGGCGCCTGCGGGAGCGCCGACTGCGGTGCGGCGGTAGGCCGGAGCATCACGTAGGCGGTCGCACCGCCGGCCAGAATGATCGCCAACGCGATCACAGGCGTCGCGTACTTCATCGTCGAGCGGCGGGGCCGGCGATCGAGCCTCCGGTAGATGTCGGCTCCGGCGCCCATCGTGCCCGGTTGGTCGGCCGCCACGGGCGGCGCGCTGTTGAATTCGGTCATCTTCCTCCTCCACAACCCCGCCGCCGAAGAGAACGGCCCGTCGCCGTTAACGTTCCGCTTGCCAGGTTGGCAGGCCAGTTCGGCCGGGCGCTGCGGGGCGAAGGTGAACTGTTGTTGAACAAGACCTTCCCGCCAGCTTCAGCCGCCAGGGCCCAGCATGCGCGGAATGACGCCCTTAGCGACCAACGCCATCGAGTTCGCGGCCCCAACGCTCCCCTCCGCGGAGGTCGAGTCAGGCTTCGCAGACCCCGACTGGCGCGGCGAACAGCGCGATCCCGACCGCGAGCGGGCGCCGCTCGCGAGCCTGGTGGCCCAGGCTGGGCGCCTCGAGGACTGGATCCGCGGCGGGGCCTGCTACGGCTGGCTCGACAGCTACCAGTCGAGGCGCGCCGGCTTCGAGCTGCAGTCGATCCGCGCTCAGCTCAAGGGCTGCGCGGCCGGGGCGGGTCGCTGGGCCATCCAGTCCAGGCTCGATCGCCTCGATCAGATGCTGCGGCGAGCGCGCGGCGCGGCCTGGGCGGGCGAGGCGCGCTAGCAACGCTGCCCGCGCCGGCTCTAGAGTGCGCCGCTGCGGCGACGGAGGCGGAGACGTGAGAACACTGGCATTGGCGGCCTGCGCGGGCCTCTTGCTCGGCGCGACGGCCTGCGCTGACAGCTTCGTCGAGTCGAATGCCGAGCACTTCACGCCCGGCGTCACCACCCGCGCCCAGGCGATCGCGACGCTAGGCCCGCCCAGCTCGGTCTATCAGGCGGCGAACGGCGAGACGACGCTGGCCTGGGCTCGCGACGGCGGACTGTTCAACCCGGGCGAGACCCAGCAGTACGCAATCGTGTTCGGCCTGGACGACAAGATGATCCGGGTCGCGGCGAAGCCTTAGCCCCCCTCGCGAGCGCGCGTCTTCAGTCTATGTCGCGAGCTGGCGGTGGTTGCGGGTCGCCCAGGCGGCCAGCAGCGCCGCGACGAGCGCGAGTCCGGCGGCGACGAAGAACGGGGACCCGGCGGTGAAGCTCTTGCCGGATGCGCCGGCCGAATGGGTGTAGACCTCGGCGAAGAGGCCGGGCCCGACCACGCCGGCGATGCTCGCCAGGCTGGTCGCTGCGCCGTTCAGCCGCCCCTGCTCGTTGGCGCCAACCGAGTGGCTGGCGATCGCCGACCAGGCCGGGTTGGCCACCGCGCCGAGCGACATCAGCGGCACCGCCCACCAATAGCCGGCGCTGGTCGAAGCGAGGCCGGCGACCAGGAGCGCGGCGGTCTGCAGCAGCATGCCGCCGACGGCGGCAACCCGCTCGCCCAGCCGGCCGATGACCAGAGCCGGCAGCCCCGCCGTCCCGGCCATGAACCCGCCGGCCAGGATCAGCATGTAGACGCCGATGTGAAGGGGCGTCCAACCGTAGCGGTAGGTGGTGTAAACGGCGGCGATCGAGACCATGCCGGTGAAGATGACGTTCATCAAAAAGGAGGGCGTCAGGATGCCGAGCAGCTGCGGATAGCCGCGGATCAGGCTGTAGACGGCGGCGAAGGGATTCAGCTGGCGGAGCGTCAGCTTGGCGCGCCGCTCCTTCGCCAGCGATTCCGGCAGGATGACGAGGCCGAAGACCGTATTGGCGAGGCTCAACCCCGCGGCCACCCAGAACGGTGCGCGCACGTCGAAGTAGGTGGCGAGAAAGCCGCCGATCGCCGGCCCGATCGCCCATCCCAGCCCTTGCGCCGCCTGCAGGAAGCCGAAGCTCGCGGCGCGCTGTCTCGGCGTCGAGATGTCGGCGATGTAGGCGTAGGCCGCCGAGGTCGACCCGGCCGCTGCTCCCGAGATCAGCCGCCCGAAGAACAGCCAGCCGAAGGTCGGCGCGAGCGCCATGATCACGTAGTTGACGCCGAGCACGAAGTTGGAAGCCAGCACGATCGGGCGTCGCCCGAACCGATCGGACAACGCCCCCTGCATCGGCGAGGCCAGGAACTGCATGCCGGCGAACGCGATCGTGAGCAGGCCGATGATCTCGGCGGTCGAAGTCGCGGCGTTCACGTGCAGCGTCTTCACCAGCCCCGGCAGGGCCGGAAAGATCACGCCGAGCGCGGCCGAATCCAGGACAACCGTGATGAGGATGAAGATCGTCGCGGACAGGCGCCTGGGATGCGGCGCGGGTTCGGCGCACTCGTCCGCTTCAGCAGCGGCGTCTTCGCTCTTGGCCTCGACCATCGACTGGCGCCGCTTCCCCACCGGCGGCGATGTAGCCAGAAAAACGAAGCCTGGCCAATGGGGCGGGGGTTGCGCCGGTCATGGGCCGAGAGCCAGGGGCCGTCGGCCCGGCGCCCGGCGGTCTTAGGGACGCAGGTGCTTCGGCAGGGCGGCGATCTGGTCGGGCGTGAGCTCGCTCATGCCGTTGACGCTGCACCCGGTCGAGATGCCCCCGCCCTGGGAAACGTGCAGGTCCAGGTCGAGCGGTGAGCAGACCAGACCCGAGCCTCCGCGGTCGATCGAAACGATGCGGGAGCTGCCCAGCGTCAGCAGGGGGCAAGCGCCCGCCATGTCGAGTCGGAAGATGCGGTTGCCGCCTACGTTCAGGTACACCGTATGGTCGTCTGGCGCCTTCCAACCGTACCAATCGGTCACGCGAAAGCAGCTCTGACCAGACTGCGCCGCGGCCGGGAGGGCCGCCGCCAGCGCGGTCGCCGCCAGAGCGCCCGCCATCATGAGTCCACGCATGGATATCTCCCGAATGTGATGGAGGAGCCGGCTTCGGCGGCTACGGCCTTGCGTCCCGCGGCAACGCCGCCGCTTCGTCGGGCGTCAGCAGGGTCATATTCTTGACGATGCAGGGCGTCGCCGGACCGCCTCTCTGCTCGGCGACCTTCAGGTCGAAGTCGAGCGGCCTGCAAATCGTGTCGCCGCCTCGGATACGGCTGACCAGGTGGACGTCCGGCCAGGTCAGCTCGGGGCATGCCCCCGCCAAGTCCAGCCGATAGATCCTGTGGCCGATGATGTTTAGGTAGATCGTGTGGTCGTCGGGCGCTTTCCAGCCCTCCCACTGCGAAACGAAGAAGCACTGGTTGGGTTGGGCGAGCGCTGCCTGGCCGGTCGCGATCGTCGTTGCGGCGAGCACGCTCGCCAGAAGCATCTTGCGCATCGAGTTGCCCTCCAGTGAAGCGCGGACGCCGTCGGACTCTAGCCGCTGCCGATAGAACGTACGAGCAGGACGCGCGGATGCGTCGGGTCGGCGGCGCTTCAGCATCATCGCCCTCGCAGCCTGTACCGCTGATGAACGGCGAGGAACACCGCAGCCGTCGCCGGCCCAGCGTCACTTGGCGGCCGGGGGTCCGACCGCTATGCCAATGGACGTGACTCGGCGCTCGACCCGCTCGGAAATGAGCCTGCGCTCCGCGCTGAGCGGCCTCGCCCTGGCGGCCCTTGCGGCGAGCGCCGGAGCGGCGAGCGCGCCGCCGGCGCCGGTCGTGCTCTGGAACGGCGCGGCGGCCGGCATGAGCGTCGACCAGGTCTATGCGCTCTTTCCGGCCTCACAGGCCGCGACCGGGCAGGCGCTGGAGGACGGCGCGCTAGAGGCGCTTAGCCTTGACGCGACCATCGACGGCGCACCGGCCATTGCGCTGTTCTTCTTCCGGGGCAAGACTTTGGACGCCGTGCTCGTCGAGCGAAGGGCCATGCAGCGCGACCAGCGGATGCAGAATCTAGCCGAGGCGGCGCGGCTGGTCAGTGCTGCGAGCGCCCAATACGGCCGGCCGAGCCGCTGCACCCGACGGCGCGACATTGCGGCCGTCGACTGCGCCTGGCGCGACGGCGACCTTCAGGTCGCCGTCGCCTACCACGACTTCGGTGGCGGCAGCCCGGCGCTAAGCATCCTCCACCGCGCGGCCGGCTAGGCTTTACATTGGGCGTTGTGCAGTCCTACTACGAGACGCTTGCGCCTATGCGAGCGCTCTATCGGACTCATGGCCAAGCTGACCACCGCAACTGGCGCCGAGACACTCACTGCCTCGTTCATGCTGCGGCGGGGCGTCCTGGCGCGGGTGGGCGCCGAGCGCATCGCGCTCCTCGAAGCGATCGGCGAGCACGGCTCGATCTCGGCCGCCGCCAAGGCGGTGGGCCTCAGCTACAAGGGGGCCTGGGACGCCGTGCAGGCGCTGAACAACCTGTTCGACCAGCCGCTGGTGCTGACCCGGGCGGGTGGGCGCCTTGGCGGCGAAGCGGCATTGAGCCCGCGCGGCGCCGACGCGATCAGCGGCTTCCGGTCGGTCGAAGCGGCGCTCTCGCGCCTGGCGGCCGCGCTTGACGAGGGTGCGTCCGAGGGGGCGCCCCTGACATCGCTGATTTGGAGCCTGGGCATGCGAACCAGCGCGCGCAACGCCCTGAAGGGCGTCGTCGAGAGCGTCAAGGACGGCGCGGTAAACGCCGAGGTGGCGCTCCGGATCGGCGACGGCGCCGTCATCACGGCGATCATCACACGCGAGAGCGTGAGCGACCTGGGTCTCGCGCCCGGCGTTCAGGCTATCGCGCTCATCAAATCGAGCTTCGTCATTCTTGCCAGGGGCGACGAAGGCTTGCGCACATCGGCGCGCAACCAGCTTGCCGGCGAGGTCGTCCGCCGGGAGGACGGGGCGGTGAACAGCGAGATCAGCCTCGCCATCGGCGGCGGCAAGACCATCACCGCCACGATCACCCGCGAGAGCGCAACCGCGCTTGATCTCAAGCCGGGCGAGCCGGCGAAGGCGCTGATCAAGGCATCCCACATCATCCTGGCCGTGGAGTAACAGATGCTCGCTATCTTCCGTAAACTGATGATGTCGGCCTGGCTCGCCGGGTGGCTGAGCGTTTGCCTCGGCGCATCGGCGCGCGCCGAGGACGTCACGGTCGCGGTGGCGGCCAACTTCACCGACCCGGTGAAGGCGATCGCCGTCGAGTTCGAGAAGGCGACCGGCGACCACCTGGTCCTCAGTTTCGGCTCGTCCGGCCAGTTCTATACCCAGATCGCCAATGGGGCCCCGTTCCAGGTCTTCCTTTCGGCCGACGCCGACCGCCCGACCAAAGCGGAACAGGCGGGCCTCGCCGTGCCTGGAACGCGCTTCACCTATGCGGTCGGCAAGCTGGTGCTGTGGAGCGCAACGCCAGGGCTGGTCGACCCACGAGGCCATGTCCTGCGCGATGGCCACTTCGACAAGCTGGCCATCGCCGACCCGACCGCGGCGCCCTACGGCGCGGCAGCAATTCAGACGATGCAGAAGCTCGGCCTCTACGACGCGCTTAAGCCCAAGCTGGTGCAGGGGACGTCGATCGCCCAGGCCTTCGCTTTCGTGAAGACCGGCAACGCGGAACTCGGCTTTGTGGCCCTTTCGCAGGTCATCGACGAGCCGGGCGGTTCGCGCTGGCTCGTGCCTGAGGCGGACCACGACCCGATCGTGCAGCAGGCGGTGCTGCTGAAGACCGGAGCAGATTCAAACGGCGCGCGCGCCTTCCTCGCTTTCCTGAAAGGACCGACGGCGCTCGCGATCATCCACAAGTACGGCTACGCGACGCCCTGATCCGATGCTGGAAGCGCTCTGGCTGACGCTGAAGCTCGCCAGCCTCACGACGGCGATTCTGCTCATCGCCGCCACGCCGCTGGCCTGGTGGCTCGCCCGCTCGCGCCGCTGGTGGAAGGAGATTGTCGCGGCGACGACCGGGCTCCCGCTCGTGCTGCCGCCCACCGTCATTGGCTTCTATCTCCTGATCGCGCTCGGTCCTTCGAGCCCGCTGATCCGGCCGCTGGCGCCGCTGGGTGTGCGCACGCTCGCCTTCTCGTTCACCGGGTTGGTCATCGGCTCGGTGATCTATTCGCTGCCGTTCGCGGTGCAGCCGATCCGCAACGCGTTCGCGGCCATCGGCGAGAGCGCGCTGGAGTCGGCTGCGACGCTGGGCGCAGGCGGCCTTTCGACCTTTGCCCGCATCGGCCTGCCGCTGGCGCGACCGGGCTTGGCGACCGCGGCCATCCTTGTCTTCACTCACACGGTGGGCGAGTTCGGCGTGGTTCTGATGATCGGCGGGGCCATCCCCGGCAAGACGGAAGTGCTGTCCATCCAGCTCTTCCAGCTGGTCAACGACCAGGAATGGGGACAGGCGCACGTGCTCGCGGCCGGGCTGGTCGCGTTCGCCTTCGTCGTCGGACTCACGACGCTGCTGGTCGAACGTCGTATCGGCCGCTCGGCCGCCTGAAAGCGACCTACTGCGGCGCGACAATCAGGATGACGAAGGTGCCCGGCGCCGTCGGGAACCGGCCGGGGCCGAAGTGGGCGGTGTCGTAGGTCGCGGTCGGCAGATAGATGCGGCCGGTCTTCGGATCGAGCGCCCCGGTGCGGGCGCCGAGCTCGGTCTTCACCGCCTGCACCAAGGAGACGTGGTTCGCATCCGGCACGGCGATGACGTCCAGAACCCCGTCGCGGCCGCACGGGATGAAGGCCAGCCGCCGCTCGGCGTCGTACATCGCCCCGTCCGGCCCCTTGCCGATCGGGATCGACCCGACCACCGCGCCGTCGGATGCCCGCACGACCTTGGCCACCTCGTTGGCGCAGGCGACGATCAGCACGCCTGCGTGGCTCGCGTAGGCGAGGCCGCCAGGCCCCGTGCAGCCATCAAGGGCGTAGGTCTTGACGACCTTGCGCTGGCGCAGGCTGACGACGGCGATCTGCCCCTTGTCCTCGAGGTTGACGAAGACCGTATCCCCAACGACGGCGGCTTCCTCCTGGGCGCCGTCGACCGGGATCTCGCCCACCGCTACCCGCTTGCGCGGGTCGACCAGCCCCATCGCGCCCGTGTGAGTCATCACCAGCACGAGTCCGGAACCGGGATCGTATAGCGCGCCGTCCGGCCCTTTCGCGGTCGGGACATCGGCGATCAAATGACCGGTCTTCGCATCGACGAACAGCACGCCGTTCGTCCCGCGGTTGGTGATGGCGATCTCCGCCCCGTTCCTCAGCGCCAAGACCTTATGGGTGCTCTGGCCGTCGGTCAGATGCCCGATCATGGTCAGCGTATCGACGTCGAGCGCGGTCACCCCGTCGGATCGGGCCACGTAGACCCGCCGCGACGCCGGATCGAAGGTCGCATAGTCCCAGCCGCCGTCGGGCCCGCTGACCTTGCCGGCCAGCGCATAGCTGGGCGGCGCCGCCGCAGCCGGCGCGGCAGGGCCCGCGCCGCTCACCATGGCGGCGGCGGCCGCCAGGCCGCACAACGATAGATTGCGCATCGTCCCCTCCCTTGGAACGGCCGTTGACCGCAGTGTGCGCCGGCCCCGCAGCTCCTCACAAGCGCCTTCAGGGCATGCGATGGCCCGGCGCGCTGAGTGGGGCGGGGGCGCGCCGGGCTTACGCTTGAAGGCGGCTGGGCTGGAGGGGCCGCCGACTCAGACCCTACGCTTCCGCCGCGACAGAACCGCGACAGCTGGTTAGAAACGACGCGAACGCGTGAGACATGGAGTCGGGGGTCGGTTTGGCGGTATCGGGCGCGACGGCGAGCGCGGGCGCGGATGCCCTGGCGCGCGCGCATGCGGCGCTCTTGCGCAACGGCGACCTGCAGTTCAGCCTGCCCGCCTATCAGGAGCCGAAGGTCCCCGATTGGTTGCAGGCGCTGGGCCAGCTGATCCGCGCCATCGCGCCGATCTTCCCCTACATCTTCTACGCAGGCCTGTTCGCAGGCGTGGTCACGATCCTCTTCTTCATCGTCCGCGAGCTGATCGGCTGGCGCTTTCCAGGCTTGCGCCGGCACAAACCGGTCGTGCTGTCCGAGCCGGAGTGGCGTCCGGCACCCGAGGGCGCGCGCGTGCTGCTCGCCGACGCCGATCGGCTCGCGGCCGAGGGGCGCTACGGCGAGGCGGCGCACCTGATCCTTTTCCGCAGCATCGAGGACATCGATGGACGCTGGCCCAACCTGGTCCGCCCGGCGCTGACCAGCCGCGACATCGCCGCCCACCGCGGCCTGCCAGAGCGCGCGCGCCAGACGTTCGGCGACATCGCGCGCGTGGTCGAGCACGCCGTCTTCGGTGGGCGGGCGCTGTCCGCCGAGGATTTCGCCCGCTGCCGCCGCGCCTATGAGACGCTCGCGCTGCCGAGCGCCGCCGCGTGACCGCAGCGACCGTCGCGACCCCGCGCGAGGTGCGCGTCTTCGGGCCGCTGACGGCGCTGCTGCTCGTGCTGGCCGGAGTCTTTTCCTTCTCGGCCTATATCGTGCTCTCAGCCTATGCGCCGGACCTGCGCGGCGGCGACGACGGCGGCCCGCATGCGCTCTCCCGCTCGGCGGTCGGCTTCGCGGGGCTGGTGCAGTTGCTCCGGGCTGACGGCGTGCCGGTGGAGATCAACCGCGACGGACCCGCCAAGCGCGACCCGAGCTGGGGCCTCCTGGTGCTCACGCCCGACACGAACACGTCGCCGGCCGACCTGTCCGCGCTGGCCAAGGCGGACGGCAATACGTTGATCGTGCTGCCGAAATGGAACACCATTCCCGATCCGAGGAACAACGGCTGGGTGCAGAGCGTCGGGCTGATCGACGCCACGCAGCTGAACGCCCTGCTCGGCAAGGACCTGCCGCTGGCCGTGGCGCGCCGCAACGACGACGCCCCGACGCAGCTGGGCGGCGCGCAGGGGCCGGGCAGCTGGGTCTTTCCGACGGGCCCGATCGACCACCTGCAGGCCTTCGCAGGCGGGGGAACGCCGGTGCTGAAAGCCTCCACCGGCGAGACCGTGTTGGCGTCGGTCGGCGGCGTCGACATCAAGGTCCTGTCCGATCCGGATCTGTTGAACACCCATGGAATCGCCGATGCGCAGACCGCCGCCTCGGCTGTTGCGCTGATCGAGGCGCTGCGCGTGGGAAACGGGCCTGTGGTCTGCGACGTCAGCCTGAACGGCTACAAGCACTCGCCCAGTCTGCTCAAGCTTGCCTTCGAACCGCCTTTCCTGGGCGCGACGCTCTGCCTGGCGGGCGCGGCGCTGCTGATGGCGCTGCATGCCGCCTACCGGTTCGGCGCTCCCCAACGCGCGACGCGCGCGCTCGCGCTCGGCAAGCGCGCTCTGGCCGAGAACACCGCCGGCCTGATCCGCATGGCCAAGCGCGAGCCGCACATGGCGGCGGGTTATCTCGACCTCAATCGCAATGCGGTCATGAAGGCGCTGGGCGCGGGCCGCCTGAACGCCGCGGAGTTCGACGCTTACGCCGACAAGCTCGGCGAACGGATCGGCGCGGGCGGGTTCAGCCCCCTCGCCCGGGAAGGGCCGCAAGTGAAGGACCGGGAGGGCCTCGTTCGGTTCGCCCAGCGACTCTATCAATGGAGACTGGAGATGACCCGTGAACGTCGCTGACGT
>Ga0209415_10003139_pt1 | contig 30730 bp, 30 predicted proteins | sample PeaSoiSIISIP2007_FD_187696 | JGI IMG/M metagenome (GOLD analysis project Ga0209415, IMG submission 187696) | Peat soil microbial communities from Weissenstadt, Germany - SII-SIP-2007 (SPAdes) (version 2) | ecosystem: Environmental > Terrestrial > Soil > Wetlands > Peat | place: Germany... | reverse complement strand
AGCCACGAGACCACCCAGCCGGCTCCCTGCTCGATGCAGCCACCGCGCAGCTCGGGGAAGCGGTCGAAGAGGCCGTCGAGGACGAGCGTGCCCAGCCAGGTCGGACTGAACGCGTAAGTATTGCTGACCACCGCGTTCCAATAATTGTTGTGGGTGGTCAGGCCGGTGGAGGGCAGTGTGGCTTGCTGCACCAGCGCGTTGTGCGTCAAATAACTGTCTTGGGAGGCGCGCAGGAACCACTGCGATTTCGACGATTGCGCCCAGTCAAACCGCACGGATCCCAGATAGTCGCGGAAAGGAATAGGAACGTTGGCGGGGACGGCGATGGACGGAATGCCCGGAATCAGGCCCGCGGCAGCCAACTGCGCCAGCGCATCGAACTGCGCAGTGCTGGCAGGACTATACGCGATGCTGGCGTCTTCATGGACATTTTCGAATGAAGTGAAGAACCACGCTTTATTTTTTGCCAGCGGCCCGCCCAGCGTCCCCACATAATTCTGCCGCGAGAACGGTTGCTTGGGATTGCTGACGCAAGTTCCGCCCGTGCAGGTTTGGGCGGGATTCTCAATCGGGAAGCGGGCGTTGAGCGCGGCCGCGCGCTCATAAAAAGCGCCGTCGCCGTGCCACTCGTTCGACCCCCGCTTGGTGGTGATCACGACCGACCCGGCAGTCGTTCCGCCGGTGTCGGCATCTTCATTCGAAGTGCGCACCGCAAATTCCTGAATGCCGTCGGGCGAAAAGTTTTGCAGGAAGCCGCCAATCCAGTCGTCGGAGTTGTCGGCGCCGTCCACCGAGAGCTCGTTGTTCAGTCCGGAACTTCCACCGGTCGAGACCGCGGTGATGCGCGCCTTGGTCGGATCGGAAGGCTCCACGGGCTCAGTTCCCGGCACCAGATATGCGATGTTGGCAAAGCTGCGCGCCGGAAGCGGAAGCCCTTCGAGATCCTTGCCGCCGACCACTCCCTGATGCACCGCGCCGGAAAGATCAATCGGCTGAGTCGTAATGGAAGAAGCCTGGCTTTGCACAGTGACGGTTTCTGCCGCAGCCACCGGCTTGAGCGTGACCGTGACGTCGCGCACTGTCGTGACGGCGATGATCAAATCGGCTTGTGCTGGCGCGAATCCCACGGCGCTCACCGTCAGGTGATAAATCCCCGGCAGCAGATCATCCATGCGGAACTCGCCGCGGTCTTCGCTCGTGGCCTCGCGCCGCAGCGACGACTCGGCGGCCTGCAGAACGATCTTCGCCGAGGGAATGCGCGCGCCCGTCGCATCCTGCACCGTCCCCCGCAAAGAGCCTCGCGGATTCTGGGCGTGCAGAGCCGTTGTTAGCGCGGCCAGCAACGTGAGGATGAAGATAATGATTGGCCTGCGGAAGAGAGGCATTCGTTGCATCGAGACGGGGCGCTCCAGTTAGGAAGGCAGATTAGCTTGGGGAAGCGCCCTACTACCAGCAGTCGTAGGGATCGGCCGCCGACCGACGCCCCTAGTCCGACCACTTCTGCGGCGTCCGGTCCCACCGATGTTTCTTCAGCTCTGCGAGCAGAGTCTTATCGAGAGGCCCGGCGTCACTGGTGGCAATGTTCTGCCGCACGTGCTGTTCCTTCCGCATCCCGGCAATCGTCGTGCTCACCGCCGGATGTGACAGGATAAAACGCAGCGCCATCTCCGGCATGGTCATCCCCGCCGGAAGAATTTCTTTCAGCGCGTCGACGCGTTTGATGGTCTGCGCCAGATTTTCCGGACCGAAATATCCCGCGCGCCAGTCGTCTTTCGGAAAGGTAGTCTGCAGCGTCATCTTGCCGCCGAGGCTGCCTTCATCCAGCGGCACGCGCGCAATCACCCCAATATTCAATTCCTGGCAAACGGGGAAAAGCTCATCCTCCGGCGCCTGATCAAAAATGTTGTAAATCACCTGCACCGCATCGACCAGCCCCGTGCGCAGCGCCTTGATGCCGTTTCCCGGCTCCCAGCGGTTGATGCTCAGCCCGAAAAAGCGAATCACTTTGTCATGCTTCAATCTTTCTACCGTCGACTGGAACTCAGGCTCGTTTGTCCAGGTATCGTCCCAGACGTGAAATTGCAGCACATCGATCGTATCGATGCGCAGCTGTTTGCGGATGAGGTCAACATACTTGAAAACATGCTCCGGCGAAAAAACATCGCCGTACTTGTATTCGGGCAGCGCCGGCCACCGGTCGTTCGCCGGAGGAATCTTCGACGCCGCATAAAGCCGCTTTCCCGCATTGCGAGACATGATCTCGCCCAGCAGTCCGTCGCTCTTGCCTTCGCCGTATGCCCAGGCAGTGTCGAAAAAATTGCAGCCCAGGTCCACGGCCAGCTGTATCGCGCCCAGCGATTCTTTGTCGTCCGAACCGCTCCACCCACTCATCCCCCACAACCCGTGGGCCATGTCGCTGACGTCGAAACCGGTTCTGCCGAGCTTGCGGTATCTCATGATGGCGTCCTTTACGAAGGAATATCCGCTGGGTACGAATCTCAGAAGCGGACTGACCAGCATATATCGAAGTCCAGTTTTCCGCTCAGCTGGTCTTTGAGGGATGTCTGAGTTCAGTGTTGCCGCAATCCACTCAGTACATTTGAGTGTAGGCCTGATCTCCCACCGTCTGAGTGCGGGCCTGATCTCCCACGGTCCCGGAGGGACGACCGATAATAGCCCGCCAGTTCACTGGCGGGAGTGGCCCGACCGAACGGAATCGCGCCCCGGAGGGACGCCTGAACCCCGTACGCCCTCCGGCCAATGATCAGGGAACAGGCCCTTGCTGGTTTTTCGATGCCAACCATCGAAATTTTGCCGCCGCAAGCCCGCTTGCGAGGTGTTTAATGAAGCTAGATCATGACGACGATCATAAAGATGTAACGATGGAGGCTCTCCCCATGAAATCTGAATATCCTTTTAATCCCACGCCCGGGAAGAAAGACGAATTGATCGCACCGCCGCCCTCCCGCTTCATCGACGAGAAGATCTCGGACGAGTCGGGCACGGAGAATCAAACCGACAGCGCACTCCGGCCCGCGGGTCTCAAGAATCCCTTCTGGAATTAGCTTTTGAGTGAGTCTCGTCTGGCGCCGGTTCGTAGCAGCGCAGAAGTACTGCGACCACCGGCGCTGACTTTTTCTAGGCGAACCCGCTTCACCGCAGGATCGGCAGGCACAGGCAGGGCCGGATCGAAAAATCCAGCCGCGACATTTCTTCCAGCGCCGGATGCAGCTGTGCATCGCGGCAGGGCTCCAGTGTAATCACGAACGGCAGGGAAGCCTTGTCAAACCCCGGCTTTTGCAGCAGGGAATCAATGTTCAGGTGATGCGCGGCCATGATCTGCGCCAGTTGTGCCACAATCCCCGGCTGATCGCGCACGAAAAACCGCAAATACCACGGCGTCTCGAAATCGCTGCTGATCTTCGGCGTGGAGATGCTCGTCGTAGAGACGTTGCTTGCAACGTCTCTCTTGCCCGGGCCAGAGCCACGCCCAGCGCTAAGATTCTGCGCCACCGACATCACATCCGAAACCACGGCCACAGCCGTAGGATCGCCCCCGGCGCCCGCGCCCAGAAACGCCATGTCCCCGCCGTACTGGCCCGAAGTCAGCACCAGGTTGAGATTCCTCTGCACGCGCCCGAAGGGCGAGTCTTTCGGAACCAGGCACGGACCGACCTCCGCGAACAGCGTATTCTCTTTCAAGTCGGCGCGCGAAATCTGCCGGATCGTGCAGCCCAGTTCCGCCGCGTAGTCAAAGTCAACCGCATCGACCGCCCGGATCGTCCGCGCGCGAATCGATTCCGGCGCGACCTGGGCATGCAGTCCCGCCAGCGCGAGAATCGCCAGCTTGGCGCGCGCGTCGCCGCCATCCAGATCTTCCGAGGCGTCGGCCTCGGCATACCCACGCGCCTGCGCTTCCTCCAACGCTTCGCTGAAAGGAATTCGCGCGTTCTCGATGCGGCTCAGAATGTAATTGCACGTCCCGTTCAGGATTCCCGCAATGCCGTGCAACCGGTCTCCGCAGAGTCCAGTCCGCAGCGCCGGAAGCACCGGAACTCCGCCCGCCACCGATGCGCCAAATTCGATCTGGCATCCCTTACTGCCCGCCAGTTGCAGAAGCTCGGAGCCATGCCGCGCAATCAGTTGCTTGTTGGCCGTCACCACCGACTTGCCCGCTTCCAGCGCGCTCCTGACAATCTGCCCCGCGGGATTGAGCCCCCCGATCAATTCGATCACGATCTCGACGTCCGAGTTCAGCACGGCCTGTACGTCGTCCGTCCAGATCACATCGCGGGGAACGTCGTTCGCAAGCACGGTCTTTCTCTTTTTTTCGACGTTGCGATTGCAGATGTGCGTGAGCCGCAGAGAACTGCCGCCGCTCTGGCCTAGAATTTTCGCCACCGCGCGCCCCACCGTGCCACAGCCGATCAGCGCCACACGGCAGGCGGAGCCTCCTTCCGGGCCCTTGGATGTGGCCGCCTTCACCGCCGGTTTTGCGTTCCGCTTGGGCAAGGAATCTCCCGCTCCTGAAAATGGAATCCCCTATCATACGTGCCCCCAGCGTTTCCCGGAAACTGCAAAGCGCTACCAAGTGATCTCGCAACGCCGATGTTGCCGCACTGAGAACCTGGTGCAACCTGGTCAACTCCAGCCGCTCGATTTTCGATTATGATCACTGCCCGTATGCCGACCGTCCGCCATCGCCGTTCCCACGGCTTGATTCTTATCGTCGTCCTCCTGCTGGCGGGGTGCAAAAGGAAAGACGATCCGCAGCCAGATCATCCCAGGCTGACTCCAAACGTGGTCCTGCGCGACGTCACTTTCCATAGCGCGTCTCTCAATCGTGACATGCAGTATCGCGTTGTCTTGCCCTTGAGCGTGAGGGCGGGGCAACGCCTGCCGGTGGTCTATCTGTTGCACGGAGGCGGCGGAGGATTTCGCGACTGGACCAACGATTCTGACGTCGCTCACTTTGCCGAAGCGGGCCTCATCCTCGTTATGCCCGAGGGCGGCTCATCATATTACACTAACGCCGTCGACCCGCCACAGGATCGCTACGAAGACTACATTGTCCGCGATCTCATCGCGGACGTGGAGAGCCGATTCCCCGTGGCCACCGGCCGTTCGAACCGCGCCATCGCCGGCCCTTCCATGGGAGGGTTCGGAGCGGTGAAGCTGGCGCTGCATCATCCCGACATGTTTATTTTTGCGGGCGGACTCAGTTCTGCCATCGACGTTCCCCGCCGCGCATTTGCTCTTAAGCGGTTTCATCAATCGCGTCACTACGATGCGATTTTCGGGCCTGCTGGAAGCCAGACCCGCCGCGACAACGATCCCTTTGCTTTAGCGCGCTCCACCGATCCCCAAGCCGCGCCCTACTTTTTTCTGACCTGCGGCGAACAAGAGGGCTTGCTGCCGTCCAACCGCGAGTTCGCGGCTCTGCTCGCGCAGCGTCACTTCCGGTACGAGTTTCACAGCGTCCCCGGAGGCCATGATTGGAACCAGTGGAACGCATGGCTTCCCAGCTTGTTCCGCAGCCTCGCCGAGCACATGACTCCCCGAAACTGATCATCCAACGGATTGTCCATCCGGAGCCGTCGCCCCCAGCGAGGCGGCATCGCGGGCGGAATCGGCATCAAAGTTGGTAATATGGTGCCTGCCTGCTGCGAGTGAGATCCACGGCGGGAGCACGCGGACCCGTTTTTCCAGAAGCGCCGTCTTCGCTAGTTTTGCGCCCGAGGTACTGGGCCGAGCGCTCACAGTCCGCCACCACGCCCGGCAGCGGGAGGAGAATGAATGATTCGAAAGTTCGCGACGGTTCCCGGTTTCCGGGTCGTTCCGGTATTGATTTTGGCGACGATTCTGGCGGGAGCCACCACTCTTCATGCCCAACAAACTCCGCCTCAACCCACCCCGGCACAGCCGGCATCCGAACAGCAGCAGCCAGTTCCACAGAAACCCGATAGCACTCAGCAGTCTCCGCTCGAAGAGATTGGACTGGGGCGCAAGCCCAAGGTAAAGAACTACACGAACTGGTCGTACAACGCAGGCGTCGGGGCCAGTCTCACCAATGGCACCACAGCCGGGTTTGTGCGCGGCGGTGGCGGCGTCGCGGCCGCCGGTGTCGCTCGCAACTACAGCGAATACTTCGGATTTCGCCTGGACTTCCAATGGGACAACTTGCCCCTGCGCGACTCAGCCTTGCTGCAGGCGCAGGCTCCCGGGGCGACCAGTCACGTCTACTCGCTGCACCTCGATCCCATCATCAATATTCCCGTGACCAAGGTCTGGGGCGGGTACATCCTCGCCGGTCCCTCATATTTTTATCGTTCGGGGAAGTTGGACTCTTCGAGCGCCATTGCGGGCGCCGGCTGCAATGCCTTCTTCGTCTGGTGGGGAAGTTGTTTCAATGGGAGCCTGCCTCTGAGTGGAGACTTTCTCAAGACCCACCAGAACGACCATGGCGAGAACTTCGGCGGCGGTCTGACCTACAAAATTCGCCCCCACGTCGACCTCTACGCCGAATTCCGTTATTTCCACGGCACGCATGGCGCGGTCACCACGGACCTTCGCCCGATTACTGTCGGCGTGCGCTGGTGACCCGCCGAGTCACCTCAGCGGGTCAATCCGAACAATGTTAATTCTGTCATTCCGAACCGGGCTAAAGGCCCGGTGAGGAACCTGTTGTTCGCCGCTCACGCCGGATTCGTGCGGTAACTCCACAGGTCCTTGGTCTGCTTCTGCAACTGCACGAAGGATGATGCAGGTGCAGGCAGCGCGACAGCCGCGCCGTCATTCGCCTCGCGCACGGCCGACTCGATAATCGCATGCGACGGAGCCAGCGAGCACGCCGGATCCGTCACCGTGGCGTCTCCAGCCAGCAAGAACGCCTGGCAGCGGCAGCCTCCGAAGTCTTCGCTGCGCCGGTCGCAGCTGCGGCACGGCTCCGGCATCCAGTCTTCGCCGCGAAACCGCCGGAACGACGATGATTCTTGCCAGATCCATGCCAGCGCCTTCTCGCGCACGTTCTCGAACGATAGTCCCGGCAGCACTTCGGCCGCGTGGCAGGGAAGCACCTTGCCCGATGGATTGATCAGCATCAATCTTCGCCCCCAGCCTCCCATGCAAGCCTTGGGATATTTCGCGTAGTAGTCGGGCACGACCGAATCAATGCGCATCCGCCCCGCCAGCCGCTTCTCGGCGTCGGCCACGACCGCTACCGCCTTCTCCAGTTGCGCCCGCGTCGGCATCAGCGCGGCGCGGTTGGCCAGGGCCCATCCGTAGTACTGCGCATGAGCGATCTCAACCCGCTCGGGGTTCAGTTGCTCGATGAACGCGATCATCTCTTCCAGATGATCGAGGTTCTGCCGGTGCACCACCAGGTTTACGGTGAATGCAATCTTGTGCCGCCGAATCGCCCGCGACAGTTCGATCTTATGAGCGTGCGCCTTCGCTCCGGCAATCCAGTTCGCTGCCTCCTCCCTCGAATCCTGGAAGCTGACCTGAATGTGATCAAGCCCCGCATCCACGAGCGTCTTGAGCCGTTCCTCGTTCAATCCAATGCCGGACGTGATGAGGTTGGTGTAGAGTCCGGCGTCGCGTGCGGCAGAAATCAACTGCGCCAGATCAGGTCGCGCCAGCGGTTCGCCGCCCGTAAAATGCGCGTGCAACATGCCGAGCTCGCCGGATTGCCGGAACACGCTCGTCCACTCGGCAGTCGAGAGTTCCGCCGCCGTGCCCGCCAGTTCCAGAGGATTGGAACAGTAAACGCAGTGCAGCGGGCAGCGGTGCGTAACTTCGGCAATCAGAGCGAGCGGATTCGGCACTCGTCCTCGTGCTACGCTCTCGGGTGCTTGCTCGCTCGGTTTGATCATGTAACTTCCCGCGCAACTAGCTCAGTATCCGGCCTCGCGTCCGTGGCGCACCGCCAAAATCACGATCTCTTTTCCCGCATAGTTATACAAAGCGATGTACGCCCCATGGCCGAATTCGATCAGCCATTCGCGAAACTCCGGCGGCATTTCTTCGACTGGGCGGCCCATCTCGGGGTGCTTGGCGAGAGCTTTGACGCCTTGCCGGATCGACTTGACGGCGCGTTTGGCGGCTTCCCGGCTCTTGGGAGCCAGGAAATCATAAAGACGGGCCACATCCAGCAGCGCCGCCTGCGACCACTTCAGACGCGGCATTTCGGAGGAGCGGCATCCTTACCCGCTTCGAGCTTGGCCAGCCATGCATCAGCGTCTTCGGCGGGGACGTGCAAGCCGGTTGCCTGATAGTGGTCCCAGGCGGCCAGCGCGTCTTGCCGGAATTGTTCGCGCTTCTCTTCGCGCTCCACATATTCCTCGATCGCTTCGCGCATGAGCCAATGCGGCGACCGGCGAAGAGCAGCAGCCAGCCGCTGCACGCGTTTCTTGACTTCGTGATCAAGCTTCAGGCTGGTGGTGGAAGGCTTCGGCACAATAGTGCTCCAAGGTGTTACCTGGTGACACTATAGCACCTCAACCACTAATAGTCCACGATCCGCTTGCGCTGCAACTGCTCCAGAAACGCGCTGATGTCGCTGCGAATCTTTCCTGGATCCGCCGCGCCAAACTGCTTCTGCAACTCCGCGATAATCTCACCGAAAGTCCGCTGGCCGTCGCAGCGCTCCAGCACTTGCCGTCCCGTACCCTGCAGCTTGATCGCGCCCTCGGGGAAGAGAATCACGCGCTCGTCTTCGTTCCCGGTCTTGCCCGGCGGACCCCAGCGGCATCCCGCGGCAAGTCGCGGCTGGCTTGCGTCTGTAGGAGCAGCCATAATCAGGCTCCCGCTTCCTTCATTCGAAACGCCCCGGGCGGCGGCCACCCCGGCTGCACGTAGGCGAAATACAGCGCATCCAGCTGCGCCCACAGGATGTCGCACTTGTCGCGCAGCGCCTGAATCGCGAGTTCCTGCTCCACCCGCGTTTTCGCATTTTCGTGCACATAGTTGATGGCAAACTCCGCGTCCTCCGGAGCCTGCGTCAGACGCGCTTCAAAATAATCCAACCCGCCCGACAGCCAAGGATAATGCTGCCGCATCTTCTCCATCCGCAATGAGATCAGGTCACGCGAGAACAACTCGGTCAGCGACGACGCCACCGCCTCCAGCAGGCTGCGGCTGCGCACGATGTTCAGGTATTCATTCACCGCGAAACGAGTCGCCGGAAGAATCCCCGTCCCGGCGCGAACCTGCTCGGCATTCAGCCCGGTTGCTTCCGCAAGTTTCAGCCAGCGCTTGATGCCGCCCTCGTTATTCGTGGCCGCATCGCCGTCGTGATCGACCACACGCTTGCGCCACGCGCGCCGAAACACCGGATCCGGCCCGCGCGACAGAATGATTGAATCCTTGATTGGAATGATGCTCTGGTAGTAATAGCGGTTCAGCGCCCAGGCCTGCAGTTGTCCGCGGCTGAGCCGGCCTTCGTGCATCATCAGGTGGAAGGGATGCTTGTGGTGATAGCGTTCTTCCCCGACCGCTCGCAAACGGGCGCGCAATTCTTCGAGCGAGAGCAGGGGTGCGTCCACCGGCTCTAAAGTTCGAACTCCCATCCATCCTCCGCGATCTCCCAGCCTGCCTCGCGCACCTGCCGATATTCCGGCCCAGCCTCATTCAGCATGGGATTCGTGTTGTTGAGATGCAGATAGATTTTACGTGGACGCCGCAGCCCCGCCAACTTGCTCAAGCTGCCTTCGGCGGATGACACCGGAACGTGGCCCATCTGCTGCGCGGTTTGGCCGGAGCCCTGAGTCCGAATCAGTTCGTCGTCACTCCAGAACGTTCCATCGAACAGCAACACGTCCACGGATTCAAATTCCTTCAGCAGCGCGTTGTCGATCTGCGGAACCGCGGGCACATAAGCCAGACGCTTTCCCGAGGGCGATTCGACGATCTTCGATTCCTCGCTTTTCGATTCGGCGCTCTTCGACTCGACGCTTTTGGATTCAACGACAAGGCCGAGCGACGCTTCCCCGAACGTGAGTTCCGATTGGCGCTGCGGCGAAACGTATGCGGGATAGTGCGTGCCCAACGACAGCGCATGGCAACGTAATCCGGAATCTTCGCCCGCCGGAGTTTCCAGCGGGAATGTGGTTCCCGGAACAAATGTGGCCCACGTCACCTGACCGGCGACGCGCTGCAGCATGCCAAACATCGAATTGTCTTCGCAAAGAATCCGGCGAATCGAATCGGTCGCATACACGCGCAGCGGTTGCAGTTCGCGCAGCAGCAGCAGGCCGAACGCGTGATCGATGTCGGCATTGGCCAGAACCGCTCCCGCGATGGGCGACTGCCGTACGCCACTCGGTCGATTCTGCTCTCGCGGATAAAGCTCGGCAGTAGCTTCGATCTGCGCGCGCAGGTCAGGCGAGGCTCCCATCAGAAACCATGAAATGCCGTCGGCGCTGACGGCCACCTGCGTCTGGCTGCGGGCTTTGCCGCGGAAGGTTCCACTGCGCAGAGCGCGGCAATTCTGGCAAGCACAATTCCACTGGGGGAATCCTCCGCCCGCTGCCGAGCCCAGGATTTTCACGCGCATGGCTAGAGAGTTTAACAGCCGTTGCAACCGTCGCCGCCGGTGGAACGGTTGCTGTTTCTAACCCCGGCTCGCTCCCAGTTCCGACACAAACATTCGCCCCGCCAGTGCTTCCCTGATGGCCACCCGCAAGTCCGAATGAAGTGCAGTTTTCAGAACAAACGCAGAACCGCCCGCCTCCATGGCATCGTTTATGAATTCCAGGTCTGCGCTCAGGAAAACAATCGCTGCCCGGCAGCCCGCACTCCGCAGGCGTTTCGCTACCTCAACACCGTTGAGCCCAGGCATCGAAATGTCCAGCACCACCACGTCCGGTGTGGTCGCCTCCACCGCGGCGATGGCGGATTTTCCGTCGCGCGCCGTCCCAACGATTTCGTATTCTGCTTTCAGCATTTCCGTGCACAGCGTAAGAATTTCAGGCGTGTCATCAACCAGCAAGATTCGGCGGAGTATCAATCAAAGGCTCCTCAATTTAGATCAGTATGATTTGCTGCGAAAAGTGCAAAGGGGGAGGCTGCACTCGATTCGGTCTACCTGTAATGTAGACGACGTTAACAAAACCCTTCAATTAACCGTGGTCATTACCTGCGGTTACCGTTGGGGGTGCCAGTGTCTCTGTGAAGGAAAGCTAGAGTAGGAGAAGGGAAGCAGTGGGAGCGCGAAAGCGAGGCACGTAACGCTCCACGCCACGCGCCGTTAGAGTGAGCGGAGCACGCGGCCATCAAAGTACAAAGCCCGTTCTTGCCAGCGCGATTGCGCATTCTGGAAGGCCGCGTATTCTTCTGCGCGCTGGTGCGCCTCCGGTCCGGAGAAGATCGTCACATACCCCTTCTCGGACGCTTCCACCCGCCAGTGGTCGCGCTTGTGTTCGTCTTCTGAACAGGTCCATTCCATGCAATCACCCCGGATAGCTCAATGTTTGATCGTCGCTCACTGCCCATGCAGCGTCAATCGGTGTGGCCCCTGTTTTTGGCATAGGGATTCCCCTGTTTTTGCAGTTACCTGAGTAATCGCGAATCAGCGAGCGCGGCACTGATTTCGCATTTCCGCGCTGATCTTCAGCGGGCTATTGGTTGCCGGAGTCATCCTGGCAATTGTGAGTTGGTTGCGCCTGCACGATCGACGATCGCCGCTTGCAACCAGGCGTGGGCCGTTTCAGATCTAGTTCATGTCCCCGAGCGAGCATGCGCCCGGCCCGCGAGGATCGCCGCACGATCCGCATGCCCGCCCCGGAGACGCCGAGGCCGCCGATCCCTTGGCCGACACGGCGAACACCGAGAGTTGCGGCTCCAACTTGGTCGCGTGGCACTTTGGACACTCGGCTTTTTCCTTGCCGTAGACCAGCGCCTCGAACTCGTGCCGGCATTCCTTGCAGATGTATTCAAAGATGGGCATGGCAGACTCCAGATCAGTCTCTATTAGAATCAATTTGTGGGGACTAAGCAAATTCCGAGTATTCCCGAGCGATCCCGGTGGACGGGACGCGCCCCATTCCGCCCCCATCGCTGGCTGGGCGGCGGGCATGTGCAGACCATTGCCAGCTTTCTGCTCCCGCGCAAGATTCATCTGCCCGCGCCCGAAGAGCGCCTCGTCGAAGTTGCTCCCGGCATTAAAGTCCGCTGCTGGTGCTACTGGCAGGGTGTCACGGACGCGGATCGAACTCAGCCCCTGACCCTGATCGTCGTCCACGGCCTCGAAGGCTCGTCCGATTCGCAGTACATGCGCGGCGTCGCTCGCGATGGCTTGGCCGCCGGCATGAACGTCGTGCTCATGAACCAGCGCAACTGCGGCGGCATGGACCACTTCGCCCCCACGCTCTACAACTCCAGCTTATCCGGCGACGTGGCCGCGGTGGTGCGCAGCGTGCTCGACAACCCCGGCGTCTCGCGCTTCGCCCTCATCGGATTTTCCATGGGCGGAAACCTGGTGCTGAAACTTGCAGGAGAGTGGGGAAGCAACAATAACGCCCCGCCACAATTTCGCGCCGTCGCCGCCGTATGTCCGTCGATCGACCTGGCAGCCTCGGCCGACGCCCTGCATGAGCCGCGCAACCGCATCTACGAGTATTACTTCCTCATGCAGTTATTCCGGCGCTTGCGCCGCAAGGCCCGCCTGTTTCCCGGCAAGTTCGATGTCTCCCGCCTGCGCGGCATTTCCACCCTGCGCCAGTTCGATGACCGCGTCACCGCCTACTACTGCGGATTCGCCGGCGCTGCCGACTACTACGCCCGCGCCGCCGCCGCTAACCTGGTCGACCGCATTGCCGTCCCGGCTTTGATTATTCATGCGGCGAATGATCCCTTCATTCGCCTGCAGCCGGACACCCTGCGTCGCATCGCCGCGAATCCCAACATCACCTACGTCGAGACCGCCGACGGCGGCCACTGCGCGTTCATCGGTGAGCAGAATCTGGGTGAGCAGAATCTAGCTGAACGCAACGGCGACGCCGCCTACGATGGCCGCTGGGCCGAACGCGAAGTGGTGGAGTTTGTCGCCTCTGCTGGGCAGTAGCACCCCCCCGCGTGTTGATGTGTAGAATAAAGCGCATTGTCCGCAAGGGCCGAAGGACGAGTCGAATGCCGTTCAGATTTGAGTTCGACGCGCAGAACAAAATCCTGCTGTCTCGGTTTGAGGGCCGGCTCACGGATGAATCGACCCTGGAGTTTTACGCGGCGGCCTGGAAGCATGCGGCCGCGACCAGTGCCCGCGCAGGGATCGTGGATGTCTCAGCGGTCACTGAGTTTGCCGTCTCCAGCGAAATTCTCCGCCAACTGGCAGGCCAGAAGCCACCCCTTTCCAACACGATGGAGCGGCCTCGCGTGATCGTCGCCCCGCAGACGGTCGCATTTGGCTTGTTTCGCATGTTTCAGATTTCCGGAGAACACACGCGTCCACTCCTGCGCGTTGTACGCACAATGGATGAGGCGTTCGCGGCCCTCGGCGTTCAATCGCCACACTTCGAGCCGTTAGACTGACCCGTCAAGCCCGCGCCGGCCTCAGACGCAGCCACGCCAGCACTTCCCCGCCGCGCCCTTTCGTCTTGGTGCGCACATACGCCAGCCCCAGCATCGCCACCGTAATCACCAGAAGCCCCGCCGACGCCCCGCCGATCCCCATGCGATGCTTCGGAAGAATCGACACCCGCCCGTACACGAATTCAATGTGCACCCAGTACACCAGCAGCGACGCCTGCCCCAACTGAATCAGCGGACTGAATCCCCATAGCCCCGCTCGCCATTGCATCGGACCCCAGCGGCACCACGCATAGCTCCCCGTCAGAATCACCAGCAGCATGCCCACCCGGATCAGAAAAAAACTCGGGCTGGTACGCCAGTAATCCTGGACCGCATAAATCTGGCGCGGCTGCGCGTCCAGCCAGCGCGCGAATTCGATCAGCACGCCGCCCAACACGCCCATCGCCAAAAATGCTCGCGCCTCCCGTTCCCGCGCCCACTGGCTTTGCAGAATAAATCCCACCGCCAGCCCCGCAAACGCGAACCCCGTCCACGGAAACACGGGAAAGATTCCCGCCTGCGGCACTCCCAGATTGTGCACCCCGTCCACATACGATTCGAGCGGCCACGGCAGCCACCGCGGACGCCACGTCGTCCACAGCGGCGGCGTCACCAAAGAAATCAGCAGCGCCGTACCTGTGGCGGCGAGGATCAGAGGGAGACGCGGCGTCGTTTCCCACCCTTGCCGCAACGAACGCGCCAAGGATGGGCCACCCGCGTTCTGTGGTGAGTTTGTAGGGACAGCCGCCCTCGGCTGTCCCGCCGGGCGCAGCCCGCGCGCCGCCAGCACCATCCAGCACAAAACTCCCAGCAGCATCATCGACAACCCAATCGTGTTCAGCACATCCACCCGCAGCAGATCGCTCTTCGGCGCCCAGCCCCACGAGATCACATACTCCTGCAGCCGGAACAGCAGCCCATACACAAAAATTTCTCCACCCCGCAGAATGGTCGTCCGCGCAATCTGCCCCGGAGGCAGATCTTTCCTCCAAAGTTTTTCCGTGACCAGGGCAAACGAAATTCCCGCCAGAAACAGGAACAGCGGCGCCGGAAACGTTCCACCCAGCTGCGAGTACATAAAGAAGGTGCTTCGACGCATCTGCGGGTTCAGCCAGGAATCGTAGCAGTGGGTCTGAAACATCAGCACGCAGGCCAGTCCGCGCGTCCAGTCAATGTAGGCGAGCCGGGATTTGGCGGCGTCGGGCAGGGGATGCTCGGCTGGCGATGCTCAGCGAAGATTCGCACTGGCAGTATACGGCAGCCGTCCGCGCCATTCCGTGATTCTCAGGGCCTGATACTCAGGTCTGGATTTTCAGCCGATTTTCAAGCCTGATTTTCAGGAAATTACCCTTACGGCACCCCCTCCGTGCCCGCTTTCGACCCGAGGATCACCGGAAACCAACGCCCGTCGCGGTTTTTCGAGCCGCAATTCTTTGTTAACTTTCTGTCCACCGTACAACCTTCTACCGGCCAGTCTTGATCGAACAGGGATAAGCCCGTTATAAGGTTAGACACAGCAGGTATTCCGATCTGCCCGGAGTTTTCCATGCCAGTCGTGAAGAAGTCATTGCCCAGCTTGTTGCCAAGTTTGTTGCCGAGCTTGTTGCCGAGTTTGTCACCAAGACTGTTGCCCGCTCTCCTGATCGCCGGCCTTCTCTCCAGCCTGAGCTTCGCCGCCGTCACCGATCGCATCTCCGGCCCGTTGACCGGCCAGACCGTCACTCTGCGCGGCAACGTTCGTCACCAGGCGCTGCCCCAGCTCGATCAGGGACCGGTCGATCCCGCCATGCAGCTCGGAACCATGACCCTGCTCACCGTCCCCACCGCCGCCCAGCAGAAGGCTCTCACCCAGCTTCTCGCCCAGCAGCAGGACCCAAAATCGCGAAACTACCATAAGTGGATTACGGCCGAGCAGTGGGCCGACCGCTTCGGCCTCACCCAGAACGACATGCAGAAGATGGTCGAGTGGCTGCAGTCGCAGGGCTTCACCATCATTCAGCCCGCCCACGGCCGCAACTGGATTTCCTTCACCGGCACCGCGCTCCAGGTGGAGAGCGCGTTCGGCACAGAGATCCACCATTTCAATGTGAACGGCGAGTTGCACTACGCCAACGCCTCGGCGCCTGTGATTCCCGCGGCTCTCTCGGGCGTCGTCGGTGCCGTGCTCGGCCTGGATGATTTCCATCCCAAGCCGATGGGCATTCGCCGCGCCCGCCCCGATTACTACAGCTCGGGCCTTGGAGGGCAATTCATAGCCCCCGGCGACATTTACACCATCTACGACATTACCCCGCTCTACACCGCCGGATACACCGGCGCAGGGCAGAAACTTGCGGTCATGGGACAGACCGACATTTACCTGTCCGATATTAATGATTTTCGTACTGGATTTGGCCTCCAGACCACTCCGATCATTTGCAGCGTGAAAAACCCCGCTCCGGGCGATGTGATCACGGCGTGCAGCGATCCCCATTTAAGCTACGTGCTGGATGGACCCGATCCCGGCGTGCAGTCCGACCTCAGCGAGGCCGACCTCGACGTGGAATGGTCCGGGGCCATTGCTTCCGGCGCGCAGATCATCTTCGTGAATTCCACCGATGTGTTCGCTTCCTTCTACTACGCCATCGACAATCAGACCACGCTCGGCGAATCCGTGATCAGCTTGAGTTATGGCGTGTGCGAACTCGGAGCGCATGTTGGCGAAGCCAATGGGCTTGGGGAGATGTTCGAACAAGAACTCATGAAGGCGAACTCGGAAGGCATCACGTTCGTGAATTCCAGCGGCGATACCGGCGCGGCGGCGTGCGACGGCAACGGCCTCCCCCCGAACGGTAGCATGACCACCACCGGCCAGGCTCAGAACGGGATTGCCGTGAGTTACCCCGCCAGCAGCCCGGAAGTCACCGCCGTCGGCGGTACATCGATCCAGCTAGCCGACATCATTCCGCCCCCAGCGACCTACTGGGGCACGACCAACGGAACCAACGGCGGCTCGATTCTGCCCACCGGCCCGCAACATGGCTACATTCCCGAACAGGCCTGGAATGACGACGACGAATTCGTGCAGTATTGCCAGCAGAACCCGGGCGTGTTCTGCACCCAGGGGGGCAGCACCCCGCAGACCGGCGCAACGGGTAAAGCTTGGGTGCCGATTACTTCTGAAGCGACGGCGCAGGAGGACATCGGCATCGGGTCCAGCGGCGGCGGCGCCAGCAACTGCGCGGTGCAAACCTCGGACTTCTCGGCTTGCGTGTCCGGTTTTGTGCAACCGCCATGGCAGACTGTAACTGTTTCTGGACTGACGCAGTCGGCGCGCATGGTTCCGGACGTTTCTCTCCTGGCGACCCCGAATTTTCCCGGCTTCATTTTCTGCACTCAGTTATCGGAACTCCCCATCGGCGGTTCAGGCAGCAGTTGCGCCAACGGAATCGCGACCGCCGTTGATACCAACTTCTCGCTCATCGGCGGCACCTCCGTCTCCGCTCCCGTCTTCGCCGGCATCGTCGCGCTGCTGGACCAGTACACGGGAAGCAAGCAAGCCAACATCAATCCCGCACTGTACGAGTTGGCCGCGACCGCTCCCTCTGCATTCCACGACATCACCACCGGCGACAACAAGGTAGCCTGTTTGGCAAACTCTCCCGGGAACCCCCAGCCTTCGACTTTGTGGTGCCCTTCCACCGGAGTCCTCGGCTATTCCGCCGGAAGCGGCTACGACCTGGCCACCGGCCTGGGCTCGGTCGACGTTAATAATCTGGCCATAGCTCTGAAGAATCCTCCTGATTTCACCGCCAGCTCTCCGACGACCACGCTCACCCTGGTCGGCGGCACAAGCGGCACTGCGACCATCACGGTCACGCCCATCAACGGCTTCTCTGGGGCAGTCGGCTTCTTCTGTACCGGACTTCCCACGGGCGACACTTGCTCGTTCAATCCCACTACCGTGACTCCGCCGGCCACCACCACCACCACGGCGACCATTCAGACCAGCGCCGCAGGTGGGAACGGCACCGTCTCCATTGACGCCACCACAGGAGTCTTGAGCCAGCGCAATAAACTCGCGGCCACCATCGCGCTGACCGTGACCCCAGGATTCTCGCTGGCCATCGCGCCCGGCCAAACTTTCCAGGTGGCGCAAGGGCAAAGCATAAACGCCACCGTCAACGTAACCTTTGCCGCCGGATTCAACGGACCGCTCTCGTTCAGCTGCGGCGATCCCGCCCCGGCATCGATTTGCACCCCGCCGCCGGCCATCAACGCGGCTGGGCCCGTCAGCTTCGGCGTCACGACCACGGCCCCCACCACCGCGCTGCGCCACTCTTCGCGCCGATCGGGAATTTTCTATGCCGCCTTGCTGCCCGGACTGCTGGGCATCCTGTTTACAGCCGGATCGCGCCGCCGCTCGCTGCGAGGCATGCGCCTGCTGGGGCTGATCGTGGTTCTGGGCTTCTCCACCCTCTGGATGGCGTCCTGTGGCGGCGGTGGCGGCGGCGGCACCACCAACCCCGGCACCCCCATCGGCAATTACACCATCACGGTGAACTCGTTGAACGGCACCGCCACCACAGCCGTCACCTTCACCATGGACGTGGTTCAATAGCGCCAGCAAGAACGAACCAAGAAAGTCCCAGGCGCTCCGCCACCCCGGAGCGCCTGTTTGTTGACGTTGCATCCAGCACCTAAGAATTGTCATCCCGACCGGAGCGAGCGAAGCGAGCGCAGTGGAGGGACCTGGTGTCGCCTCGTGTGGAGCGGGCACTCCTGCCCGCTGCCTTTGATTTTGACTTTGCCCTTGATTTTGCCCTTGATCTTAGCCTTTGACCGGGTAAGCCATTCCGCTTCTTCCGCCCGTGCTGACTTTTCCCTCCCCATCTGCGAAACTGACCACTAGCCACCGATCCCTAGCCACTGATCCCTGGCCACTGACCACTGACCACTAGCCACCATCCACCCCCATGGGACGCATCCACGTACTCTCCGAAACCGTCGCCAACCAGATCGCCGCCGGCGAAGTCGTGGAGCGCCCTGCCTCCGTAGTCAAGGAAATGCTGGAGAACGCCCTCGACGCCGGCGCCACTCGCATCAAGATTACCGTCGAGGCCGGCGGCAAGAAGCTCATCCAGATCACCGACAACGGATGCGGCATGGTGCGCGACGACGCCATGCTGGCCTTCGAGCGCCACGCCACCTCGAAAATCAAGAACGCTGAAGACCTGCTGAACATCGCCACCCTCGGATTTCGCGGAGAGGCGCTGCCCTCGATCGCGTCGGTGTCGCGTCTGCGCCTGGAAACGCGCGCCCAGGAAGAAGCTGCCGGCACCGTGATCGAAATTAACGGCGGAAGAATCGCCCGCGTTGAAGAGGCCGGCTTGCCGCTCGGAACCTCCATCACCGTCCGCGATCTTTTCTTCAACGTTCCCGCCCGCAAGAAATTTCTCAAAGCCGAGTCCACCGAGTTATCGCACATCGCTTCGCTGGTCACGCATTACGCGCTGGCCCATCCCGAAAAACATTTCGAACTGCACTCGGCCACCAATGCCATGCTGGTCGCGCCCCCGGTCGCGGGATACAGCGAACGCGTCTATCAAATCTTCGGCAAAGAAACGCTCGACCAGTTGATCCCCGTCGCAGCCCGCCAGCCGCTGGAACGCGTAGGCCTGCCGCATCCCCCACCTTGGCGGCGATCAGAATCGTGTGGCGCGGGCACTCCTGCCCGCGAAATGCCGGCAGCTGAACCACTAGCCGAGCGCGAGCCCGAATCCTTCGGCGAAATGCATCTCCACGGCTTCGTCTCCAAGCCCGAGATTCAGAAACTGAACCGCAATTCGATTTTCGTTTTCGTGAATGGCCGCACCATTCGCGACCGCCTGGTCCAGCACGCGCTGACCGAGGCGTACCGAAACATTATTCCGCCCACGGTCTATCCGGTCGTTCTGCTGTTTCTGGAATTGCCCGCGGCCGAAGTCGATGTGAATGTGCATCCCTCGAAAACTGAAGTCCGTTTCCGCCAGCAGAGCGTGATGCACGACTTCGTGCGCGACTCCGTGCGCGCCGCTCTGATGAAGGCGCGTCCCGTGCCCCAGTTCATGACCGAGATGCGCGCCCACGCCACCGCCAGCACATCGCTGACTCCGGGCGCGATGACGCCGGGAGCACTGACACCCGGGGCCTGGGAACCTGCGTCCGTCGTGGCTTCGATCGTGGATGTCCCAGCGGAGCGGCCGACGTCTTATGATCCCGCCGCCGGCGGAGGCTTCGCACTGCAAGCGCCCGCGCCACCGCCAATCTCCCAGCGCTTCCAGTTCGAAGGCGGAATCGCAGTCGAAGCGGACGCCGCCATCTCCCTCGCACACGGCGTCGAAACAATTCCGGATCATGGCTGCGCTCCCGCTCTCGACGTCAGCGAAGAGGAGCCCACCCTCTCCGCGCTCGCCACGCTGAAGCCAGTGGGACAGATTCGCAATTCGTTCATCCTCGCCGTCAACGAAGACGGCCTGTGGATCGTCGATCAGCATGTCGCCCACGAGCGCGTCTTGTTTGAACGAATCCTGAAACAGCGTGCCGCACAAAAAGTAGAAAGCCAGCGGCTGCTGATGCCGATCGTGCTGGAGTTGTCTCCGGCGCAGCAAGCCGTGTTCACCGAGATCTCCGACGAACTTCAGCACAACGGATTCGAAGCCGAACCCTTCGGCGCCCGCAGCGTTGCCGTCAAAGTCGCTCCCGCGGGAGTGGAAGCGTCCGCCGTCGAGCACATGCTGCACGAGTTGCTCGACCAGTTCTCCCGCGAGGAGCAGTCGCTGAACCTGGAAAAGATCCGCGCCCGCATCGCCGCCTCCATCGCCTGCCACGCCGCGATCAAAGTAAACATGCCGCTGGAACAGAATAAAATGGAGTGGCTGCTGGTAGAACTGGCCAAAACCGACCACCCCATGTCCTGCCCGCACGGCAGACCGGTCGTTCTAAGGTATTCTGTGAAGGACATCCAGAAGGCGTTTAAGAGAATCTAGCTGAGAGCTACGAGCTACGAGTATTTCGGGCTCTTGCTCGTAGCTCATAGCTCGTAGCTCACGACTCAACGATGACCGATCTCGAGCTTCAACAACTCCGCCGTGAAAAGTGGCGTCTCGATGGCAAGCCCATCCGGACGATCGAGCAGGCGCGCTCCTTTCTGGAAGAAGTCGGTTTCTGCCTGATGTTTCCCAAGCGCCCGGCTCTGCTGGTGCCAACGTTTATTGGCGCGTTCGTGGGCTCGGACGACCGCTTGCCCGGATGGCAGCATGCCTTCAAAGATCCTCGAGCGGCTGAAGCCACCGAACTGATGGTCCGCCTGCTGCGCGAACGCACCGCCTTCGAAGCGAATCTGTTCGACGAGAACAATGGATTCCTCGTTCCGGCCTCTGTGTTTCCTTACTTTTACGCTCTCATGGGCGAACGCAATCCTAAGCAGGCGCCGAAGGCCGGGTCGCGGTCCGCGTATTCCGCGCTGGCTTGCGATGCCTTTGAGTTGATCCGCCGCGATGGGCCCATCTCGAAACAGAAACTGCAGGACGCGCTGGGCGGCAGCGTATCGCTCGCAGCGCTCGACGGCGCACTCGGCGAGTTGTGGTCGAAGCTCCGCATCACTCGCGTCGATTACAAAGCCAGCGAGGGTTCGGTGTGGGACGTGCTCTACCGCTGGGCGCCCGACGCGGTGAAAGAAGGCGTCGGACTGTCCGTGCAGGAAGCGCTCACCGCGCTCCTGTCGAAGTATCTGGATTGCGTGATCGCGATCGAGCAGGCCGATCTCGAAGTTTTCTTCGGCAATTTCGTCGCGCGTTCCAAGGTGAAAGATGCCGTCAACGCCCTGCTGGCCGCGCGCGAGTTGAGTTTCGTCCACGTCAGCGGCCGCTCGATGCTGCAGATCACGCCCGAGAAAATCGTGGTCGCGCCTGCGGAACGTCCCGCGGCCGCTCCGCGGGAAAGTCGTCCTCCAGCCGAAAGACGGCCCCGGAGCCTAACGCCCGCTAAGCCCGCGCGCTTTACGCGGCGCTAAAGCGCTGCTTTTCCGCAGATTCGCCGGCAGTTGCCGTTTTCCGTTGAGCACTTTTGAGTACGGTGAAAAAGTGAGCTGCGACGAGATCATCGAAGAAAATGGATTCGCAATTCTGCCCGGACGTTTTTCCGAGAGCTTCCTGGACCGGCTTCTGCAAGAGATCAACGAATCAGCTCCGCGACGGAGTCGTGCTGGTCTGCGGCACGCGCTCGGGCTTGCTCCAGTTGCCGAGTTGAGTCTGCAAGCGCAGATGATTGAACTGGCACGGGGCGTCCTGGGGCCTCATGCGTTTCCATTTCGCGCGACGCTGTTCGACAAATCGACCACTGCCAATTGGTTGGTGGTATGGCATCAGGATACTGCCTTGCCGCTGCGAGAGCGGCTCGACCTGCCAGGCTGGGGACCGTGGTCCGTGAAGGAGGGAATCCATTACGCACACGCCCCTGCCGCTACGCTATCCAAGGTGCTGGCACTGCGAGTCCACTTTGACGATTCGACCACTGAGAATGGGCCTCTCCGTGTCCTGGCAGGGACGCACAGGCTTGGCGTGCTGAGTGATGACAGCGTTCACGAAGTCGCAGCTCGCACCGCGCCCGTCGATTGCGTCGTTTCCAAGGGAGGGATCGTGGCCATGCGGCCTCTACTGATCCATGCATCCTCGAAGTCGCGCGCGGAAATGCCGAGAAGAGTTCTGCATATCGAATACGCCGCTTCCGACTCCATCGCGAAACCTCTGCGGTTAGCAGTCGCATAGATCAAAGTGACTACTCCCTCAACTACTGACTCCGGCCGCATCTATCGCGGCCGTCTGGCGCCCTCGCCCACGGGCCTGCTGCATCTCGGCCATGCGCGCACGTTTTGGATCGCCGCGCAGCGGGCGGTCGAACATCAAGGCCGCCTGATCCTTCGCAACGAAGATTTGGACGCGCAGCGCTGCCGCCCTGAATTCGTCCAAGCGATGCTGGAAGACCTGCGTTGGCTGGGCATCGAGTGGAAAGAAGGCCCGGACTGCGGTGGCTCCTGCGGCCCCTACACGCAGAGCGAACGGCGCGAGCATTATTTACGGGCGTGGAGGACGCTGCGTGATCTTGGCGTGATCTATCCCTGCACCTGTTCGCGGAAAGATGTCGCGCAGTCCGCCGGTGCGCCCAATGATTCCGATGATGAACCGCTGTATCCCGGGACCTGCCGCCTCCACGAACCATGTGGAGACAGCCGCCTCGGCTGTCCCGCGACGGCGGAGCCGAGCGGCCCTCTCGACCCCGCTGGCGTGAACTGGCGCTTCCGCGTCCCCGACGGCGAAGAGATCCGCTTTACTGACCTGCATCTCGGCGAGCAGCGCACCATCGCGGGCCGCGATTTCGGCGACTTCATCGTCTGGCGCCGCGACGATGTGCCCGCATACCAACTCGCGGTTGTGGTCGACGATGCCGCCATGCAAATCACCGAGGTCGTGCGCGGTGCCGACTTACTGAAGTCGACGGCGCGCCAGCTTCTCTTGTTTCGCGCCCTCGGACTCACGCCGCCAAACTATTATCACTGCGACTTGGTTCGTGACGACGCCGGAGTGCGGCTCGCGAAGCGCCATGACTCGTTGAGCATTCGCAAGCTGCGCGAGCTAGGATGGACGGCAGAACAGGTGCGGGCAGGAAAGATTCCGTCAATCTAAATGAACGGCCCGTGTGGGGACGGGCGCCTTCGCCCGTCCCGCCAAGCGCAGCGAGGCGGGGCATCACCACGGCACCGGCGTTCTATCACCACCGTGTACAATCTTTAACTTCGCATGACTGATGCCGCAAAACCCGAGCACTCCCCACGCAAACTGACCATCGCCATCGACGGCCCCGCCGGTGCGGGCAAGAGCACCATCGCCTCGCGCCTGGCGCGCAAGCTGGGCTACGTGAACCTGGAGAGCGGGGCGATGTACCGCGCCCTCGCGCTCAAAGCAATCGACAGCGACGCTTCATTCGACGATGAAGCGGCGCTGCTCCAACTGGCGCAGAACTTGCGGATCGAACTCGAGCCCACGATCGGCGGAAACCGCACGCTGCTCGATGGACGCGATATTTCTTCCCGCATCCGCGAGCGCGATGTCTCGGAAGCGGCGTCGCGCGTGTCAGTACATCCCAGGGTTCGCGAGTGGATGGTCGCCCGCCAGCGCGAAATGGGCGCGGGCGGCGGCGTGGTAATGGAAGGCCGCGACATCGGCACGCAAGTCTTTCCTCATGCCGACCTGAAGATTTTTCTGGATGCCGATCCCGTCGTCCGCGAGCGCCGCCGCATGGAGCAGCAAAAAATTAAGGGCGAGGTCGCGGCCAGTGTGGCTGCGGAACTGCGCGAGCGCGACCACCGCGATCGAACCCGGGCAACATCCCCGCTGGTGGCGGCAACCGATGCGGTCGTGATCAACTCAACTGCCTTAAGTGAGGACGAGGTCCTGGCCCGCGTCGAAGAACTGGTGAAGAAGAAAAATGAGTCCTAGAACGATCGACTGCCGTCACACCGGCCTCAAGGTTTCGAACCTCTCTAAAACGCGGCCTGCAGCAACCGGTCCCGCTTGAAGCTCAGGATGCAAACTCTTATATGCCTTCGTAAACCGGACGCGAACCAGCCAGAAAATCAGCAATAGCAATGGCAGGAAACTCAGGAAAACGAGTACGCCCGTCCTGCGTAATAGCTCGGGAAATAAGTGTGCCCGCGCCAGGAATATGGACGCTGCTGCAATGAACAGCGCAAAGCACATGCGCCACAGATGCCGCGCCAGACGCTGTGTGCCAGAAACCCCACCCCGCACCAGCAAGCGAACGTCGCCCGCGGCAGCTAGCGCGGCGACGAAGCCAAAGATAAAGTAAGGCCACGGGGGATAGTCATACTTCAACCCGCTCGGACTCATCGCCGCTTCCAGCCCAAAGGTCAGCTCGGCAGCTGCGACCGCAAGGACAATCAGAAGCGCGCCCCAATCGAAAATGCCGGGACTCCCTTCCCGGCGCCGGGCGGTCATCCACGCCGTGGCAACAAGATAGAACGTTAGAGCGCCTCCCAGAATGTTGCCCGGCTGGTGTTTCATGGTCGCCAGGTACGCACCGGTTGCGCCCAGGCTCAGCATTGCTATGACGAATACGCTTCCAGCGAGGCCATGCCGTCGGGAACCTTTGCGCAGAAATACTGCGACAAATCCAGAGAGCATTCCCAGCGTGCCAGAAGCAATGTGCAGAAGTAGTACGGGCGAGTACGGCATATTTCCCTCGTTCAGTTGCCTCGACGTCTTCCCACACCAATCAGATCGGCTCCCGATACCGCCGCAGCCGCACCGCTGCCGCCAGGCATGCCGCGGCGAACACCAGCCCGAGCCACAAACCTGGGCTGCTCAGGAATCTCCCCGGAGTCAGCGCTTCCAGCGGAATGAAATGCGCGTCGATGGAGACGCCATTCTTATCCACCAGGTTGAAGGCAGCCTCTTCGAATCCAAGAAAGCGGTTTTTCAGCATCGATCCCAAATATGTGGTGCGGAAAGCAATGTTCTCCACGGCTGCCAGCGCCAGCGGCGGCAACACCGCCCACAGAAGCGTCGCACGCTTCGCCCAGCCCGAGACCAGCAGCAACCAGCAGTAAATCGGCGCATGCCAGAGCGCAAGCACGATGACGCCGTAGAGCAGCACCACTTCCATCTCGAAAAACGGCAGACGCGCCCACAGCGCCGCCGCCCCTGTCCCATTCACCGTCAGGATTGCAAGACTCATCAGCCGCATAATCTGCTGCAGCGTGACGGTGACCGCGAAAACCAGCAGCGGAAGCACCACCAGCGGAATGCTCGCTTTCGCAAGCACGGTCGTAAGATCGGAAACCGGCAGCGACTTCCAGAACAGGATGCTGCGATCCTTACGCTCGCCGTGCAGCGCGTCGAGCGAGTAGATGATCCCCACGATGAACGCGATCAGCATGAGCAGCATCCCCGCGTGGGCGTACGGCATGGCCAGACCGACGATCGTAGCTGCCGGGCCGAGCGCCGCGCTTTCGCGCATGCTGTGCGCCATCCAAATTTCACGCATGCTGTTGGGCAGCCAAATCTGGCTGATCATAAAAGCGATCAGATAGACACTCGCGACGGCCAGCAGTGCGATATAGATCGAATGGTTTTCCCACAATTCGCGCCGCACTGACCAGTAGAACGGCCGGGTCTCCGACATGGAAGCGGTTGCCGTCTGCTGCGAATCGAGCGAGGATTCGGGCACCGGATTCGATTGTGTGTTCATCGGGCTGTTCATCATCGGGCCGCTCCTGCAGTCTGGCCAGCATTCGAGCCCGGCTTATCTCCCAACACGGCCACAAACAAATCCGCGATGCTGGGCGTGCGCACATCTCCCAATGCGGCGAGTTGCTGGCGATGATCCGCCGAGCGAGCGAGCTTCAAATCGTAGAGCAGAATGCTGCGGCCGATTACTTGCCGCTCGTGCATCGGTTTGAGCGCCCGTGCGGCCGCGACCTGCTCGGGATGCACCATCACCTCCACGTAGCGCGACTCGAAATCTTCCATGCTGCAATCGAGCACGATGCGCCCGCGCTGGATGAACATAAGATCGGTGAGCACATTCTGCACGTCTTCCACCTGATGCGTGGTCACGAAGATGGTGCGGCTGCGGTCGTAGTAATCGTTCAGCAGGGAATCGTAGAACTGTTTGCGATACAGCAGGTCGAGGCCCAGCGTGGGCTCGTCCAGCACCAGCAATTTTGCGTCGATGGCCATCACCAGCGCGAGGTGCAACTGGGTCACCATGCCCTTCGACAATTCCCTGACCTTGCTGGCGCGCCGGACGTCGGTCTTGGCCAGCAACGCTTCCGCCTTGGCGCGATCGAACCGCGGATGCACCCCGGCCACGTAGTCGAGCGCCTGCGAAACCCGCATCCAGCGCGGCAGCACGGCGACGTCGGCAATAAAGCAGACATCGCGCAGCAGCCGCTCGCGTTCGATCCAGGGGTCGCGCCCCAGCACCCTCAGTTCTCCCTGACATTCCGTGAGGCCGAGAATCGCGTTGAGCGCCGTGCTCTTGCCCGCGCCGTTCGGTCCAATGAGTCCCACGATGCGGCCCTCTTCCACGCGCAGGTTCACCCCGTCCAGCGCGATGGTTGTGCCGAAGGCCTTGCGCAGGCCGCGTGCTTCTATGCATGCCATGGCGTCAGCGCTCCTCTCCTTTGTCATTCTTTCCGTCGTTCGACCTCGATGCGGCGTTGCCCGAATTAACCTGCGATGTAGCCTGCGATGTAACCGGTGATGTCCCCAGCGAAGTCTCGCCATCTCCGCGAGCCTGCAGCAGTTCTTCCGCCTTCAGCCCCAGCCGCTGAATCGTGGCGTGGACCCGCGGCCATTCTTCGGCAAGAAACTTCTGCCGTTCGCCCTTTAGCAGCAGACTGCGCGCTCCCGCATTCACAAACATGCCCCGGCCTCGCTTGCTCTCCACCAACTGCTCGTCCACCAGCTCTTGATATCCCTTCAGGACCGTGAGGTGATTGACGCGGTATTCCGCCGCCACAGTGCGCACCGATGGCAGCGGATCGCCCTCCTTCAGCACGCCGTCGAGGATCATCGCGACCACGCGGTCGCGCAGCTGGCGGTAAATCGGCTGATTGTCATTCCACTCACGGTCCATCAGGTTTTCCAGTTACCCCTTGCCTAACTTACCCTTGCCCTGTCATTCCGAACCGGGCTGAAAGCGCGGTGAGGAACCTGCTGTTTCGTCGGCCAAACAGCAGATTAAAACTACCCCCGCCAGACTCTCACTTAGTCCGGTACAAATCCATGTGCCCGCGCATCGGCTTGTCCCCCGGCATCATATACGTCCAATCTTCTGTGTGATGGTTGGCGTCGATGATGGTGAACACCGCGTGCTCCATGTGTCCGTTCTGCAGACTGCCGGCCACGTCGACGAAATCAAACTCCACCGTCTTTCCGTCCGCCGAGGTCCGGGCCGCCATGCGCGGCCGGTTGCCCGCGTCGCAATAGTGGGTCAGCAACAGTCGATCGCTGTCGAGATAGAACATAGTGACCGGATGGTCGTACTTCGCCGGATCGTCCCCGTCGCCCGCTCCCTTCATCTCATGCACCAGAGCGTTGCCCCGCGAGGTCACGCGCATCGAAACCTGCACCGACGACCCGTTCCCCATCTCGGTCATCGGTGGCACGGTCGTCACCGCACCTTGCCACGTCCCAGCCAACGTTTTGATTTGATCGAAGGATTTCTGCGCGTCCGACTTGGGCGCGTCGGTTTTTGCCGCGTCCATCTGCGCAAAAGCCACGGTAGAGAGCACTAGCACAACCACTGACAACAGAACACGAAGGGATTTCATGGTGATTCTCCTTTGGCTAGCAAGCACGCTAGCTGTATAGTGGTATAGTTAACTATAACACTATGAGAATTGCAAGCACTTTCTTCTTGACTTGCGTCCGCAGTTTAGCGCTGATGAGCTATCTAATTTAGAAACAATGACTTGCAATGAAGTAAAGGAAGGAAGAGTGCGGCAGGATGGTCAGGATACTCGGCTTCGAGCTGGGGTAAAAGGGGGAGAAGACGTTCTCTCCCCCCCGAAGCCGCGCTTCAGTTCTCGGTCGGTTCGACTTTCTCTTTGGGAGCAGGCAGAGATTTGCCAGCCTTGCCCGGAGCCGGCGGCTCCGGCGGTTTCGGAGGCTGCGCGCTGGCTCTGCGAATCTCGATGCCGTCATGCTCGTTGTTCAGCACGATGTGCGACGAGGCGTTGCCCACGCTGCCGCTGGCCTTGCCTTCATGCTCGTCGTTATTCACTTTCAATTCAGAAAAGTCCGACTGAATCTCGCCTTCGCGCGTCCGCGCATCCAGGCGGAATCCGGCCTTGTCGGGCACGCTCAGTTGAATGTCGCCATTGCGGCTGTCGATCTGCACATTGCCCAGCGTGCGCATTCCCACTTCGATGGTGCCATCGGCGTCCTGCAGGCGCACGTCGCCGGAAACTTCATCGAGCCGGATGTTCTTCTCCCGCGTCGTCAGATGCAGCGGCCCCGTGATCTGCTCGGCGTGCAACTCGCCGGAATCCAGGTCGAGGTCGCCCTCAATACGCGAGAACTCCATGTCAGTGCGCGCCGACTTGAAGGTCACGGTCTTGGTGATGCGGGCCAGCTTTACGCTCTCCTGAAAATCGCCGTCCAGTTGTACCGCGCCTTTTACGTCGGATACCGACACTTCGTTAACCCGGCCGTCGACGTGCACGTCGCCCGTGATCTGTTCGACTTTCACCGTACCTTTTTCCTGGCTTACTTTCACGTTGCCGTTCACGTCTTCAACACTCGTGTCGGAATGCTGCGCGGAAATATCGATCGCGCCCTCGCGGCCAACCACGTTCACGTCGCCGCGGCGGGAACTGATCGTGACTCCGACCTTCCGGGGCAGGGAAACATCCAGGTCAGATTCCACCGGGTGATCTCCGGCGGCTTCGGCCCGCGCATCCAGCGTAACCAACCCGCCGATCACCGTGATGGCCGGCTTGGTCTGGTCGTTGTACCGGTCGGCGTCGTTCTGATTCTCGGCCCCTACGCGCTTGCGAACCACAACGGTGATCTTGTTGTCATCGGAGGCGTGAACGCTGACGGCGCCACGCGTATCGATGATCTTCAGGCTCGCGCCTGCAGGAAAATTCTGTTCCAGATGATCGTTGAAGTTGTAGGTCTGGCCGAAAATCGTTGAGAAGTCTCCATGGTCGTCGCCGAAGTTGAAATTGTCGTGCAACCCTGACCAGTTGACGTGATCGAGCTGATTCGCGATCAGGCCGAACACCACGATCATGACCACCAGAAAGATTCCCCCCGCTCCGATCCCGGAAGCGCGAGTGCCCTCGCGCTGCGCCCGCTGGTGCTCGATCAGTTTGATCACGCCCCAGAAAATCAGCAGCACCGGCCAGTAGTTGGCAAACAGGTGCCACATCCGGATGCGCGACAAAACTCCCATGGTTCCCAGAAGGCACACCACGCCCACCACAATCAGGACGAAGGCGCCGGCCAGCGAGCGGTGCCGCTGCGGCGGCAAAGGCGGCATCGGCGAAAATGGTGGCGTTGTTACTGGATTAGACATTCTTCACCTCATCAGTGGACGGTGGCTCTGCACTCTGAGCCGCGGTGCTTTGCACTGCCGGCGGCGGCGGAGTATTCATCGGGAATCCGGCTGCTCCCGGCGGCAACGGCCCCATGTGTCCGTCGGACGAAGCATTGCTCTGCACCAGCTTGACCACTCCAATTATCAGCAGAATCGCGGGCCATGCGCGCCCGAAGCCGATCAGGAACACCACTCCCAGGGTCACCAGGATCGCCGGCCCCATGAGTTTGTTCGCCCGGCAACGTTCGCATACGCAGTACGGGCGATAGCTTCCCAACAGTCCCCAGTTCTTGGCGAACAGCCATACCCCAATCACGATCAGGATGACCGGCCAGAAGCGATGCAGGCTGAAGTCGAACACCGTGTTGATCAGGAACAGCGCGCCCAATCCGATGAGGATTGCCGCTGCGGTCGGAACCTTCGTGGTGTCGAACTTGTCTCCAGTGCCGAAAGTTTGCGCCAGCCCGAGAGGATCCGGAGCCGGTTCGCCCGCCTGCATCGCCTTGGCCGTCCGTACCGCGTCCAGAATCTGGTACACCCAGAAGAACCCGAGAAAAATTCCCAGCACCATGTAGCCCTGCCACGGCAAGTCGGAGGACAAACCGACGATCGCCGCAACAAAAATCGCCAGATGTGCCAGTCCCTTCACATATTGGCCGCAGTAGACCGCTCCCAGTCCAAGCGGAACGGCGCCCAGGATTCCGGCTACGGTTGGATTCGGGCCGGCATTGCCGGCATTGATGGGTGGCCGGGGTATCGCCGATGGTCCGCCCATTGGCGGATACACGGTTTGCGCCGGCGGAACGAATCCCGCCGCTGGCACGCTGCCCGCTCCCTCCATGCGCGCGGCCAGGCAGCCCTCGCAGTAGATCACCCCGCGTACGTCGCGCGTGCATTGGTCGCAAAGTGGCTTGCCGCAAGTGCGGCAGAAAGCCACGGCTGCAGTATCGCCGTGTGTGTTGCAGTTCATACGAACCTCCTGTACGTGGTCACCGACACTACAGGCAGATCGTCTACA
>Ga0209415_10003138_pt1 | contig 30734 bp, 21 predicted proteins | sample PeaSoiSIISIP2007_FD_187696 | JGI IMG/M metagenome (GOLD analysis project Ga0209415, IMG submission 187696) | Peat soil microbial communities from Weissenstadt, Germany - SII-SIP-2007 (SPAdes) (version 2) | ecosystem: Environmental > Terrestrial > Soil > Wetlands > Peat | place: Germany... | reverse complement strand
GGCGATCTGATTCGCCTGCTCCGTCACCATGTTGATCTGGCTCAAGATGGAGTGCAGCGCCTTTCCGGAGTTCGACGCTTCGATGGTTCCCCGCTCAACTTGGTTTACCCCCTCTTCCATGGCCAGCACCACGCCGCGGGTCTCGTCCTGGATGGATCTGATCATGCCGCTTATGTCGCGGGTCGCCTTCGACGTCCTTTCCGCCAGGGCCCGCACCTCGTCGGCCACGACGGCAAAACCGCGCCCCTGCTCGCCCGCTCTCGCCGCCTCGATGGCCGCGTTCAGGGCAAGCAGATTGGTCTGATCGGCGATGTCTTCGATGGTCCCCACGATCTCGCCGATCTGTTCGGAACGGCTTCCCAGCCCGATCACCGAAGTGGAAGCCGATTTGACGCGTTCGGCGATGGCGGCCATCACGTGGACCGTCTGTTCCACCACCTGTGCCCCGTCCAGGGCGACGCTGTTCGCCACCCTGGCGCTGTCAGCCGCCTGGTGGCAGTTCTGGGCGATGTCGTTGGCGGTGGCCGCCATCTCCTCGCCGGCGGTGGCCACCGAACCGGCCTGCGACACCACCTGCTGTGCCCCCTGGGTCATCACCTCGGCCGTGGCATGCAGTTCGTCCGCGGCGGAAAGTATCGCCCGCGAGGCGGTGGTGACGGTGGTGATCGTACTGCGCAGGCTTACTGTCATGCTGTGCATCGCGCTCATCAGCGTTGCGATCTCGTCACTGCCGTCGGCATCGACGTCGGTGGTAAGATCGCCGGCGGCTATGCTCTCCGCCACCCGAACGCACCGGTAAATCGGCGTCACGATCAAACGGGAGCAATACCAGGCGGTAAGGCCGCTGAGCAGCACGGCCAGCAGGCTGACGTCGATCAGGATCTTCCTGGTGGACTCATTGCCGCTTTGCGCCGCCAGATTGCTGCGCTGCGAGACCTGCTGGAAATAGTCCTGGAGCCGCTGGCAGCAGCCGAAAATCTCTGCGACCTGCCGGCCGTAGTCCTTTTGCATGATGGCATTGAAAGCCGCCTGGTCGTCGCGCATCGCGCTCTCGATCAGCCGCTGGGTGTTCACCTTTGCGGCGGCGATAGAATTCTGCAGTTCCTGCACCAGCTGTTTGCCCTCCGCCGTCTTGGCCATCTTGGTCAACGCCGTGATGCTTTCTTTGTAGGCGGAACGCTCCGTGGCGATCTGCGCCAGAACCTCTTTTTTCCTGTCCACCCCGCTGGCCAGGATCATCCCCTTGGTCATGCCGATGATGTTGCTGCAGTGGTACCTGACACTGGCAGCATCATCCACCATGGCGTGCGCGAGGGTCACCTCCTGCAGGCGTTCTTCGCCGGCCGAGAGGGCCCTGATGCCGAGAAAACTCGACGCGACCAGCAAGAGGGAAACGGTACCGAAGGCGATGGCCAGCTTTAGGGCGATTTTCAGATTTTTCATAACGTACTCCCATGATGTGACACCAACATAACAACTGCCTCCGTATGGGCGCACGGCGCACCTACGGCTGTAGAAAGGCTTTAACGCTGGGTAGACACATCTTACGGAAGACGGGTTGGTTTGGGAATGGGGCTTTTAGGACGGGTACAGGTACGAAATATCCTATTGAAACTTTCCAATCAATACCGATGGGAATTCAGGTGAGGGAACTCAAGCCTTCGCGGATGGCGTACTTGGTGAGTTCGGCGATGCTGTAGAGGTCGAGTTTTTTCATGATGCTGTGGCGCTGGTTCTCTACGGTTTTCAGGCTCTTGTCGAGCAGAAAGGCGATCTCCTTGGTGCTCTTGCCGTCGGCGATCAGTCGCAGTATTTCCAGCTCGCGGGCGGAAAGCGACTCGCAGGGGAAAGGGGTTTCTTCGGGGAGGCTGCGCAGGTATTCCATGATGACGATCTCGGTGATCTTCGGGCCGAGGTACGGCTCCCCGGCGGCGGTCCTGCGAATGGCCACCGCCAGTTCGGCAAAGGCCGAGTCCTTGAGGACGTAGCCGCAAGCCCCGGACTTGAGCGCTTCCACCACCGACCTGCGGTCTGCCCCCATGGAGAGAGCCAGCACCCGGACCTGCGGCAGTTCGGCCACGATTCTGCGGGTTGCCTCGATGCCGTTCATCTCCGGCATGGAGATATCCATCACCACCACGTCCGGCAGGCTTTCCTTCGCCTTAAGGCACGCCTCCAGGCCGTTGGCGGCTTCTGCCACCACTTCCATGTCGGCTTCGTGGGACAGAAGGCTGCGCAGCCCTTCGCGGACCATGGCGTGATCGTCGGCGATGATGATCTTCAAGGTCATCGCTTCACCCGAAGCAGTGTTAGGAATTTACTAAACAAGCACCGCTAACAAGATAGCTCGCACTTGAAATAAAAATCAAGCAATTTCCATAAGTTGCATAAACGATTCGGCCGTTTGCTTTTTACGATAGCCGGGTGTGCCATCGGGTGGTTCCGGTGCGGCGGGGGGAGGCCCTGCCGGCACGCCTACTCCAACGCGTTCAGCTCTTCGATCTCCTTTCTGACCCTGTCGGCGCAGGTGGGACAGACGCCGTGACTGAACATGACGTCGGAATGCCTGGAGAGATAGGTCTCCATCTGGTTCCAGTATCCCTGGTCGTCGCGGATCTGCTTGCAGTAGGCGCAGATGGGGAGCAGGCCGCTCAGGGTTTTGATCTCGGCCGCGGCACTTTGCAACTGGGCAATCAGGTCCTCGCGCTCGGCCTCGCGCTCGGCCAGTTGCTCGGCCATGTGGTCGAAGGCGCTCCCCAGCTTCCCCAGCTCCCCCCCTTCCAGGCAGGCCCTGGCCTCAAGGTTGCCGCCGGCGATCTCGGCCGAGGCCTCCTGCAACCGGTTCAACCGCTCGATCACGCACTTCTTGCCGACGTAAACGACCGCCAGGACCACCGCCGACAAAAACGAGCACATCGCCGCCAGGTTTACCAACAGCTCCTTCTCGACCTTCCGCATCGTTTCCCGAAGCGGTATCCCCACCCGGACGTACAGGTAGGGGACGGGCTCGCCTGGTAGACGCAACCGGCGGTAGGCGACAAGCTGGCCGTCGGCCTCCCCCCCTTCGGTGAACGAGGCCCCCTCGGCGCCGTTTTTCATACGGTTGAAGAGCCCGGCCCGGTCCGGCTTGCCGACGTATCTGCCGGGATCCGGATTGCGGTAGATTACGGTCCCCTGGTAATCGACGAGGGTAAGCGAGGAGCCTTTCGGCAGACCGGCCCGGGTGATGCGTTGGACGACACGCTGGAAGTTGAAGTTGACCGAGACGACGCCGCTTAACCGACCGGCGCGGTCCATGAGCGGATATCCGAAGCCGATGGTGGGGTGTCCCGAAACCTTGCCGATGTTGTAGCCGCCGGAGGCAAAGCGGCGGTTCTTGACGGCCTGCTGGAACGAGCGCGCAGAGGCGATGGAAAAAGGCGCGGCGGAGGGGAGCCCCGAGGCCCAGACGTCCCCCCCGCGGTCGGTGACGACGACGTTGCCGTACTCGGCGCTTTTCTTGAGGATACCGGCAAAAAGGGCGCTGCACGCCGGCGCGTCCCGCCCCTGGACCTCGGGCAGCAGGGCGAGGACCGACAACAACTGCTCGGCGTCGCTGCTCAGGTTGGACTGTTCGGCCGCGACTTCGTTCACCAGTTGCCCCCCGGTGACGATGCTTTCCTTCAGGGAGGCCCGTTTCTGCTCAAAACCGGCGATGAGGATCAAGGCAAACGCGGGAAGGGAAACCAGCATGGTGAGAACCAGCAACTGCCTGCGTAACGACAGGTTGCCAAAAAGACGCAGCGCGGCATCCAGCATAAAAACCATACTCCCGATACTACTACCTGCTGACTGAACCGCGACCGGCGGCCGGCGTCACGGCTCGATCTTCATGATCGCCTCTCTGAGGCTCGACAGCTTGTACGGCTTCTGGATGAAGCCCGCAAGCCCTTTGCCCAGGAACTTCTGGGTCACTTCCTGCTCGCTGAAACCGCTGCTGATGATCACCTTCACTTCCGGGTCGAGCACCCGCAACTCGCGGAAGCATTGCTCGCCGTCGGAATGGGGCATGGTGAGGTCGAGGATCACCAGCCTTATGTCCCCTCTACCCTTGTAGGCCTCGACCGCTTCGCGCCCGTCGTTGGCGGTCAGCACCTCGAAGCCCAGCGCTTTCAGCATCTCCTTGCCTATCGCCCGCACCGTTTCCTCGTCGTCCACCAAAAGCACCGTGCCGCTGCCGCGCCAGTCGTCGTGCTGCGGCTGGTGGTTGAACAGTTCCCGCGGCCTCCCGCCTGCCGGCAGCAGGATCTTGAAGCTGCTCCCCCTCCCCGGCTCGCTGTACACCTTGATCGCACCCTTGTGCCCCCGGACGATCCCCAGCACCGCCGCCATGCCGAGTCCGCGGCCGGTGAACTTGGTGGTGAAGAACGGGTCGAACAGCTTGCCCAGCGTCTCCTTGCTCATGCCGCAGCCGGAATCGGAGATCTCCATGTAGACGTAGAGCCCTTCGCTTAGGTTTTCGTCCAGCCAGACGTCCTTCAGGTAATCGCGGCTGCAATCCATGACGCCGGTGCCGATGGCGATCACGCCGCTTCTGTCGCCGATCGCCTCGGAGGCGTTGATCACCAGGTTCATCACGATCTGGCGGATCTGGGTGGCGTCCGCCTCCACCGTGGGCAGCGGCCGGTTGAGATCCAGGCGGAGCACGGCTTTCTTGGAAATGGAAACCTGGAGGATATGCAGCATCTCCTCCAGGAGATCGTTCAAGTCATGGCTTTCGATGACGAATTTCCCTTTGCCGGAGTAGGCGAGCATCTGCCTGGCAAGGTCGGCGGCGCGGGCCGAGGCGGTCTCGATGTTGCGCAGGTTGTCAACCGCCGCCGATTCGGGGTTGATGCGCATGAGCGCCATGTCGGCGTTGCCGATGATGGCCATCAGGATGTTGTTGAAATCATGGGCGATGCCGCCGGCCAGGACGCCCAGGCTTTCCAGCTTCTGGGCGTGCAAAAGCTGGCGCTCAAGCGACAGCCGTTCCTCTTCGGCGTGCTTTTGGTCGGTGACGTCGTGGCCCACGCCGATGTAGAGCAGTTCGCCGCTGACGTCGGTGTAGGAGCTGCCGTTGGCGACGAACACACGCCAGGCGCCGTCGGCGCATCTGACCCGAAACGGCGGGCTCGCCTCACCCTTGCCGGTGCCGAGCACCCGGTGCAGGTAGGAGGTGAAAGGCGCCACGTCGTCGATGTGCAAAAGCGGCCCGAACGGGCGCTGCAGCACCTCGTCCTGCGGGATGCCGAAATGTTTCTGCCAGGAGGGGGAGACGAAATGGACGACGCCGGCTGAGTCGAGCACGAAGATGACGTCGAAGGAATGTTCCACGAAACTGCGGAACTTCGCCTCGCTTACCGTAAGCGATTCCTCCGCCTCCTTCTGCTGGGCAAGCTTCAGCTTAAGCTCGGCGTTGGCCACTTCGAGGTCCTGCGTCTTCTGCTTCACCTGCAGCGACATGCTCTTGATGGCGGTGGCCAGCATGCCTATTTCCCCGCTGCCCGACTCCGGCAGCTGCACGTCGTAGTCCCCTTCGGCAATGCGCTTTGCCTGCTCGGAGATGCCGATCACCGGCCGGGAGACCGTGCGCGAGATGAAATAGTTGATCAGGAGGGCGATGACCAGGAAGGAGACGGCGAAGTTCAGCACCACGCTGAACAGGGCCTTGACGATGCGGTCGTTGACGACGCTCGTGCGGAAGCCGAGCCTGGTCTGCCCCAGGCGGACGTGGTCCGAGTCGTAGATCGGCACGGTGACGTCGTAATAGAAGAGGCCGTCGAACCGCTTGTAGAGCTGGGTGAGGGGCTTGGTGGCAACAAGGCTCTTCTGCATCACCTCGTCGGAAAACACCCTGCCGATCAGGGCGGGGTCGCCGTTGTACAAGACCTTCCCGGTCGTGTCGGTGATACCTACGTAGGTGATGTGCGGGTTGTCCTTCAAGAGCTGCTGACACTTCTTGTCCATGCCGGTAAAGGAAGTGATCGGCAACCCGAGGTTGAGCAATTCGGTGATCACCGAGTTCACGCTCTGGGCCAGGCCGTAACTGCCGGTCATGAGCGCATCGGTATAGTCTTTCTTGAAGCGGAAAACGAGCAGTGTCGAGCTTACCAGCAGGGAGAGGAACAGTACGCTGATGGTGATGAGGAGGATCTTTTTGCCAAGCTTCATGCACAGCCTCTTGTGGTCGATTGCGCGCCGCTACCGGACGATGTTTTCTCCGGCCATCTGCAACAACTCGACGGGAACCTCGATGCCGAAGCGCTTGGCCTTGCGCAGATCGACCGCGATACCGAATTTTTGCGGCCATTCCGCCGGGACGTCGGCTACTCTCTTGCCGGCGAAAAGCTTCGTCACCATCAGTGCGGCCTGCCTGCCGATGCTGGCGTGGGAAGGATAGATGGCGGCCGTGGCACCCCACCTGTCCATGACGTCGTCGCGCACCAGGCCGATCAACGGATGCTTGGCGGCGGCATACACGGCAGACGAGAAGGGCTTGCGGGCACCGAGCTGGTCGCAGGGGTTCAGGTAGGCGTCCACCTTGCCGTCCAGTTCCTGGACGTGGCGCCTGACCAGGGCGGCCATTTTGAGTTCGCCCTCTTCACCCGCATACAGCGGCACCTGCCGGAAAAGGAATTTGACGCCCTTGAACTCGGGATCGCTTTTCGCCAGGTTTTCCAGCCAGCGGTTGTAGCTGTGGGATTGCGGCATGTCGGCATAGATCACGCCGAGGGTTTTGGCCTTGGGCATCAGGCGCCTGAGGAACTTAAGCCGCGCCTTCACCGGCACCGGGTAGCTCACCCCGGTGAAATTCTCGCCGGGGCTGCCCCCGAACGCCCTGATCATGCCGCCACCGACCGGATCGGTGACCGAGGCGAACACCACCGGCTGCCTTTTGCCGTAGAGCACGTTTTTGGCGGCCAGCGCCGCGGGCGTACCCACCGCCAGTACCACGTCGGCGGGGGTTTTCGCCAGTTCCGCGAGCAGGCGCTCGCCCCGCTTGACGTCGTTGTCGGCGTAGCGGATGGTGACCTGCAGGTTTTTCCCTTCGCTGTAACCCGCTTCCGCCAGGGAGGTGAGGACGGCGGCGCAGATCTCGTCGTAGGGAAGTCCCGCCTGGGAGTCGAGGATGAAGACGTGGAAGTTTTTAACGCCGGCAGGTTGGGCGCAGAAGGCAGGAAACGCGGCGGCAAGCGCCAAAGCGAGCCCGAGCAGAATAATTGCCGCCTTACCTACGCGCATGGCGCTCTCCTCCGTAACGGAAAAAGCAGTCGGTGACAAAAGTCCCAAAGTGGCCCGTCAGTCTCTCATGATAGTTATAGCGGGTTTATCCGAAAATTTTCAAGTAAATTACTGAGAAACTTGCGTTTTGTGGACTTCAAGCGGATTAAATTAATCTTTTAGGGCGGGACGACTGACAATTGGGAGCGGGAATTAATCTTTTTCCTTTCCTGTCGTTTCCTGCTCGGCCTCGCTCGTCCGGTCGAGCGCCTTCTCCGGCTGCACCTCGACGTTCACCCCACCATCCTCAGGTATTCCTTTTCGGTCACCAGGTGCCGGGTGTCGGCCACCCGGTCAAGGAATACCAGGCCGTTCAGATGATCGAATTCGTGCTGGAAGATGCGTGCCAGGAAACCTTGCAACTCCTCCTCGCGCAGTTCGCCGCTTCGGGTGAGAAAACGGACGCGGATGCTCGTGTGGCGCGCCACCAGGCCACGGATGCCGGGGATGCTCAGGCACCCTTCCCAGCCGGTCTCACGTTCCTCGGAAGCCCGGAGGATCTCGGGGTTGAGCATGGGGGTCGGCGTCATGGCCGCGGCGTCGGGATAGCGGGGGGTGGGACGGGAAGCGACGATGAAAAGGGCGAGCGATTCGTAGACCTGGGTGGCGGCGATGCCGACGCCGCCTGCATCGGCGACGGTGACCAGCATGTCGTCGATCAGCGCCTGCACGGACGGCTCGTGGGGGTCGTCGATCTTGCGGGTGGACTCGCGAAGTACGGGCTGTCCCAGTTGGGCGATCTGGCGCAGGATCGGCATGGGCTACTCCTCCTGCCCCTTCCTCAGTGGACCTTCTTGAAGTAGGAAAGGAACTCGTCCCTGCTGAGCCACTTCTTGCGGACGAGGTGCTCGATGCTGCCGCCCATGGCGGCGCGCTCGCCGTCCTTCATGGCGTCCTTCAAAAGGACGAAGTACGGGATGTTGCGGGTCTGCGGGTAAAGCCGGAAGCGCTCCAGGAGTTCGAAGGCGTGCGAGTCGGGGAGCATCAGCGAGGCGAAGATCATGTAGGGGTGGATGATGGTGCCGATGGCCACCGCCTCCTTGGCGGTGTAGCCGTTCACCACCTCGAACCCCAGGCTGCTTACCGCATGCTCGACCTGCTCCTCGCCGCGGCGGGTGACCAAAAGCGCCTGCAGGTCGTAATCCTCGGAGTCGTCGGCCAGCCCCAGGGTGCGCAGCTTCTTTAAGAGGTACCCCTCGTCGACCGGCAGGGTGAAGAAGCCGGCGACCGGAAAGACCTCGCCCACCTGCCCCAGTTCGCTTAAGTACAGGGGGAGGATGGGGATGTCGCGGGTGGCCGGGTTCCCCTTCAGGGAGAGGAGCGTCCCCCAACCGTCGTCGGACCAGGGAGAGAGGTCCAAAAGAATCGCCCGCGGCGTGCAGGAGCCAAGCTCCGCCACCTTCGCCGTCCGGGCCCGATAGCCCCCCTCGGCCAGATAGCTGCAAACGACGGCCCCTCTGTCGATCTTCTCGCCAAGGCCCACAACCCAGAGTTCCCGATCATCACATTCAATCATGTCAACACCCCTTTGGAGACGAGTTTTTAATAAATAACACATTTGTCGGGGAGAGCAAGAAAAAGTTAAGCCTGTTGAATCACAAAACGATCTGTGTTACCAAGGCAGCGGCACCAAATTTCAGGGAGGGACAGTCAATGGCGAGCAAGGTCTTTTTCGCGAACATGCGCACGGGGTTGCGCGAAAACCTCTTCGACAAGATAGGAAAGCTGATGAAGGCTGCGGGAGTGGAGCAGACCCTGACCAAGGGTGACCTGGTCGCGGTGAAGGTGCACTTCGGCGAAAAGGGGAACCACGCCTTCGTGCGGCCGATCTTCGTGCGCCGCGTGGTGGAGGAGATCAAGGCGGCCGGGGGGAACCCCTTCCTGACCGACTCCTCGACGCTCTACCCGGGCGAGCGCAAGGAGGCGGTCTCGGCGCTGCGCTGCGCCATCGAGAACGGCTTCGATTTCTCCGTGGTCGGGGCGCCGCTCGTCATGTCCGACGGGCTCAGGGGGCATTCCGCCCGGGACGTGCCGGTCGACGGCGAGATCCTGAAGTCGGTGAACATCGGCGTCGAGATCCTGGAGGCCGATGCGCTGGTGGCCGTCTCGCACTTCAAGTGCCACGAGCTGACCGGCTTCGGCGGCACCCTCAAGAACCTCGGCATGGGATGCGCCTCCCGCACCGGCAAGATGCAGCAGCACTCGACGCTCGCCCCCAAGGTTGCCGAGAAGATCTGCACCGGCTGCGCCGCCTGTCTCAAGGCCTGCGCCCACGACGCCATAGAGATCCTGGAGGGAAGGGCCGCCATCCATCCCGACCTCTGCGTCGGCTGCGGCCGCTGCATCACCTCCTGCCAGCTGAAGGCGATCAACGTCCAGTGGAACGAGGACAGCTCGCTCATCATGCAGAAGATGGCGGAATACGCCCTGGGCTCCGTCAAGGACAAAGCGGGGAAGACCCTCTACCTGAACTTCATCACCCAGGTGTCCCCCGCCTGCGACTGCTACGGGCACGCGGACGCGCCGATCGTCAACGACATCGGCATCTGCGCCTCCGCCGACCCGGTGGCGCTCGACCAGGCCTGCGCGGACCTGGTGAACGCCGCCCGCGGCAACCAGGACACCGCGCTTAAAACCGGTCACGAGCCGGGCGGCGACAAGTTCCGCGGCGTCTATCCCGAGATCGACTGGCAGGTGCAACTCGTCCACGCCGAGAAGATCGGGCTGGGGTCGAGGAAATACGAGCTGGTGACGATATAAACGGAAAAAGGGCGAAAGGATTTTATCCTTTCGCCCTTTGCCGTTAGCCTTTAGCCCGCCTTTACCCTACTTCAGGAAGCCGAACTTCTTCATCCGGTAACGGAAGGCGTCGATGCCCAGGTTGAGCTTCTTCGCCGCCTTGGACTGGTTCCAGTCGGTCATCTCCAGGGACTGCTTGATCAGCTCGCGCTCCACCTCCTCGATGTCGATCCCCTCCTGCGGCAGCTTGAAGGTGGTGAGCGGCACCGCTATCTGGCTTGCCTTGGCCACGATCTCCAGCGGCAGGTTCTCCAGGAGCAGGTTCTCGTCGTTACCCAGGATGATGGCCCGCTCGATCACGTTCTTCAGCTCGCGGATGTTCCCCGGCCAGTTGTACTCCACCAGGAGCTTCTCCGCCATGTTGGAAATACCCTTGGTCGGCTTGTTGAACTCGCGGGTGTAGATCTCGATGAAGTGGTGGGCGAGGACCAGGATGTCTTCTTTGCGGTCCCTAAGCGCCGGCAGGTAGATGGGAATCACCTGCAGCCGGTAGTAGAGGTCGTTTCGGAAGGACTTCTCCTCGATCGATTTCAAGAGGTCCTTGTTGGTGGCGGAGATGATGCGCACGTCCACCGGCATCTCCTTGGAGCCGCCGATCCTGCGGAAGGTGCGGTCTTCCAGGAAGCGGAGCAGTTTCGCCTGCATGCCGACTTCCATGTCGCCGATCTCGTCCAGGAACACGGTGCCGCCGTCGGCCACCTCGAAGAGACCCTTTTTCGAGGTCTTGGCGTCGGTGAAAGCCCCCTTCTCGTGACCGAAGAGCTCGCTCTCCAAAAGGGTCGCCGGGACGGCGGCGCAGTTGATGGCCACGAACGGCTTCTCGGCGCGGGAGGACTCGTAGTGGATCCACTTCGCCACCAGCTCCTTGCCGGTCCCCGATTCGCCCTGCACCAGCACCGTGGAGGCGTCGCTTTTGGCCACCTTGGCCATCATGTCGAGCACGTTGCGCATGTGCTTGGAGCTTCCCAGGATGAGCGGCGGGCCGATCTTCTTGCGCTCGCTTCGCAGCTGCGTCACCTCGCGCCTCAAATCCACCGTCTCCAGGGCCTTGCGGATCACGATCGCCATCTCGTCCAGGTTGAACGGCTTGTTGATGTAGTCGTAGGCGCCGTGGCGCATGGTGTTGACCGCGGTCTCCAGCCCACCCTGGGCGGTGACCATGATCACCAGGATCTCCTCGTCCATCTCCTTGAGCCGAAGCAGCACCTCCAGCCCGTCGATACCCGGCAGGTGATAGTCGAGCAGCACCAGCTCCGGCTGCTCTTCACGGGCAATCCTCAGCGCGTCCTCGCCGGTGCCGGCGGTACAGACCTCGTACCCCTGCTTTTTCAGGTTCTGTTCGAGGGACCAACGGATCAGGTGCTCGTCGTCGACCACCAATATCTTTGCCTTGCGCATGACTGCTCCTTGGAAAGGGATGCCTTACTCCCGGGACTCGTGCTACACGTTCGTCTTTTCTTCCTCGTCGGGTTCGTCGACCGCCCGGTAGGCCGGCAATTCCACGACGAAGGTGGTGCCCTTGCCCAGTTCGCTCTCCACGTAGAGCCTACCCCCCTGCTGCTCGATCAACCGATGGCTGATGGGAAGCCCCAGCCCCGTCCCCTGTGCCTTGGTGGTGAAGAACGGGGTGAAAATCTTGTCCAGGATCTGCAGCGGGATACCCTGGCCGGTATCGATCACCTGCACCTGCACCGTGTCGATGCCGTCCACCTCGATAAGCTGGCTGCGCACCGTGAGGGTTCCCCCCGAACCGTGCATCGCCTGCACCGCGTTCAGAAACAGGTTCAGGAACACCTGCTGGATCTGCTTGGGATCGACGTAAACCGGCGGCAGGCCGCCCGCCAGTTCCAGTTGCTGCTTGATGTTCTTGCCGCCTGCATGCTGGCTGGCGAAGACCAGGATCTTCTTCAGCTCGCTGTTGATGTCGGTGGAGGTCGGCTCAGGCGCGGTCGGCTTGCCGAAGAACAACAGGTCGTTCACCGTCTTGTCCAGCCGCGAGACCTGCTCCAGCACCTCGTCGATGATGGAGACCCGCGGGTCTTCGGCGGCAAAATCCCCCTTGATCACCGTGATGGCCGCCGCGATGCCGGTGAGCGGGTTCTTGATCTCGTGGGCGATCCCCGCCGCCATCTCCCCCACCGAGGCGAGCCGGTCGGCGCGCTCCATCTGCTGGAAGTGGAAGGTCTCCAGCTCCTTCTTGGCCACGTCGAGACGCTCCACCATGGAGTCGAAACTGACGATCAGCCTGCCGATCTCGTCCTGGTGCACGGGCGACGTCATGCGTACCGAGAGATCGCCCGACTCCACCCGCGCCATGTTCCGCTCCAGCTGCTTGAGCGGCTTCTTGACGAACTTGAGCATGACCAGGGCGATGGCCAGCGACAAAAAGCAGATGATGGCGACGGTGGAAACGACGAACAGCTTGGTCAGCTCGACGATCCGCTTGCGCGTCTCGACCAGCGAATAATTGACGTTGAGGACGCCGATGATGCGGGACTTGGTGCCATGGCAGACGTTGCACTGCCGATCGTTGTAGATCGGCTTCACCATGCCGAGCACCTCGCCGTGCCCGTCCACCGTGTAGACCCCTTCGGAGCGGTTGTTGAGGTACAGCCTGAAGTCCCGGTCGTCCACCAACCGCCCCACCTCGTTCGGCTGCGACGACTTGAGAATCACGCCGTGCGGATGGAAGATCCTCACCCCGACCAGCTTCTCGTTTTGCCCCACCATCTCCAGGATCGTCTGCACGTCGGAGGTGTTGCCGATGCGCATCGAGTTGTACACGGAGCGCTCGATGGTGTTTAAAAGCAGCTCGCTCGACTCCCGGGCCGAGTTGATGAGTTGCATCTGCTCGCGCAACAGGGTGAAAAAGGCGAAAGTCCCGATGCCGAAGACCAAAAGGCAGATGGTGATGACGATGACCCGCGTTGTGAGACTTTTAAAAATCAGGGTGCCTCCGGTGACCTCCCGCCGGTCAGCGGCCGGTTCTGGTGGAACTGCTTAGTCCCTGAAAACCGCGCTGCATGCCGACGGAGCCGGGCTTGGGCCAATGGGTGCAGATGAACTGCCATTCGCTGTACTTCTTTTTCCCCTCGAAGTCGGTCGGGTCGAGGTCGAAGGGGAAGTTCGCCTTTTTGATCGGCTCCTCCTCCGAGGTGGAGGCGACGCCGATCACCTTGCCGGCGGCGTCCTTGATCAGCCCCCACTCCTTGCCGGTCATCGGGTCGAGGTAGAGCTTTCTTAAGTAGCGGACCTTCCCCAGACTGGCCGGGTCCTCCAAGAGATCCTCCAGGCGGGAGAGGTTGCGCGCCCCCGGTGCCAGCTGGGTCGGCTGGGCCGTGCTCTGCCCCGGCTGGGGCGGCGCGTTCGGATTGGCCGCGGTGCTCGACTGGCCGAGCTTGTACCAGCGCCTGAGCGCGTCCCTGATCTGGGTGCCGCGGAACAAAAGCTCCTGTTCCTTCTCGCGCTGCATGGCCGTCTTCCAGGAGCGGGCCGCCTGGGCGAGCATGATCCCCATGATCACCACCATGAAGATGGCGGCCACGTAGGTGAAGCCGGCGCGGGATCTAAGCAGGCGCGGGACCATTTATTTCCTTTTGAGGATCTCCTTCGCCTCGTCGATCAAGGTCTCGGCGTTGAGCCCGAAGTACTTGAGCAGTTCCTCGGCCTTGCCGGAGGTGCCGAAGCGGTCGTAGACGCCGACCCGCTTCATAAGGGTCGGGCACTCCTCGCTCAGGAATTCGGCCACAGCACCACCCAGGCCGCCGACCACCGAGTGCTCCTCTGCGGTGACGATGGCGCCGGTCTCGCGGGCCGCCGCGAGCACCAGCTCCTTGTCGAGCGGCTTGATGCAGCCTATGTGCACCACCCGGGCGGAGATCCCCTCGCCCTTCAACTTCTCGGCCGCGATCAGCGCCTGGGCGGTCATGAGCCCCGTGGTGATGAAGGTGAGGTCCGAGCCGTCGGCGACCTGGCATCCCTTGCCGATCTCGAACTTGTGCCCGGCCGGGAAGACGTTGGCCACCTTGTTGCGCCCAAGCCTTATGTAAACCGGTCCCTTGTAGGCCGCGGCGGCGCGGATGGCACCCTTGGTCTCCTCGCCGTCGGCCGGCACCAGCACCGTCATGTTGGGGATGGCGCGCATGATGGCGATGTCCTCCACCGACTGGTGGGAGCCTCCGTCCTCGCCCACGGTGACGCCGCCGTGGGTGGCGACGATCTTCACGTTGGCCTTCGGGTAGGCGACCGACTGGCGGATCTGCTCCCAGGCGCGGCCGGCCGCGAAGATGGCGAAGGTGGAGAGGAAGGGGATCTTGCCAACCGAGGCGAGCCCGGCGGCGGTCCCTACCATGTTGGCCTCGGCGATCCCCATGTTGAAGAAGCGGGCGGGGAACTTCTTGGCGAACACGCCGGTCTTGGTGGAGCCGGAGAGGTCCGCGTCCAGCGCCACGATGTTTTCGTTCTCCGCGCCCAATTCCGCCAGCGCCTCTCCGTAAGCATCCCTTGTTGCGATCATATTGGTTTCCTGTCCTTTCTAAGGTTTAAGTCGAGTCTAGTCCAGCTCGCCCAGGCAGCGCAGCGCCTCGGGGAGCTCGTCGTCGTTGGGGGTGACCCCGTGGTAGGAGGCCTTGTTCTCGAAGAGATGGACCCCTTTACCCTTGACGGTGGCGGCGACGATGGCGGTCGGCGCCCCCTTGCGGGCCTCGGCCGCGTCCAGCGCACTGAGGATCTGCGCCATGTCGTGACCGTCGATCTCGATCACGTTCCAGCCGAAGGCGCGGAACTTGTCGGCGATGGAGGCGACGTTCATCACCTTGGCCACCTCGCCGTCGATCTGCAGACGGTTGGCGTCGATCAGGGCGCAGAGGTTGTCGCTCTTGTAGTGGGCGGCGGCCATGGCGGCCTCCCAGATCTGCCCTTCCTGCAGTTCGCCGTCCCCCAGGATCGCGTAGACCCGGTTTTCCTTGCCGTCCAGCTTGAAGCCGAGCGCCATGCCGTTGGCCATGGAAAGCCCCTGGCCGAGCGAACCGGTGCAGACGTCGACCCCCGGGGTCCCCTTGCTGTCCGGGTGCCCCTGCAGGTGGCTTCCCAGGCGGCGCAGCATCATCAGGTCCTCGGACGGGAAGTAGCCGCACTCGGCCAGCGTCACGTAAAGTGCCGGCGCAGCGTGCCCTTTGGACAGCACGAAACGGTCGCGACCATCCCAGGCCGGCTCCTGCGGGTTGTGGCGCATCTTGTGGAAATACAGGGCGCAGACCATGTCGATGGCGGAGAGAGAGCCGCCGGTGTGGCCGGACTGGGACTTGTGCAGGGTCTTGACGATGGCGACGCGCAGCCGCCTCGCCTTTTCTTGCAACTCGACGATCTTTTCTTTCACGAGGGTTCCTTTCAAGACGGCTAGTTATTTTTCTTCACCCGTGATCAGGTAATCGAGGATCACCTCATCCAGGCTTCTTTGATCCGGTTTGCGATCCGCAGCCTTCTGCGCTGCGCCGTGTGCGGGGGGCGCCGGCGTGTCGCCGGGGGGCGGTTGGACTGGCGGCGGGAAGAGGCGCGCGTCGAACTCGCCGTTTTTGAGGCGCCGCATCATCCCCTGATGCTGCTCCTTCATGATGGCTTCCACCACCAGTTCCAGCTCGTCCGTCTTGACGATGTCGGCATAGTCGGTCTTCGCGGAGCCGATGATGCTCCCGCCGCGGTAGACAAGCGTCACGATATGGGGGTTGGCCCGGCCGCTGTCCTCGGTCTGGACGTGGAAGAGCTCCCCCTTGTACCGGATGTTGTGATTGAAACCTGCCACCATCGCCGCGTTTCCCCTACGCCAAATGGCGTATGCCTTCCGCAAATTAACATAGAGGGGGCGGCGTTGCAAGCCCTATCGTATACAAAGGTGACGGCGGCCACCGGCCGCAAGGGGTTATTTCCCCAGCATTTTCTTGATGCGGGCCACCGCCTCCATGGCGTCCTTGGCGTAAAGGTCGGCGCCGATCTCCCGGGCGTACTCGGGGGTCACCACCGCGCCGCCGACCATGGTGAAGGCCTTCACCCCGTGTGCGCGCAAGAGGGCAAGCACCTTCTCCATCTGCGCCATGGTGGTGGTCATCAGGGCGGAAAGGCCCACCGCGTCCACCTGGTGGGCGAGCGCCCCCTCCAGGATGTGGGCGGCCGAGACGTTCTTGCCGAGGTCGATCACCTCGAAGCCGTGGTTCTCCAAAAGGGTCACCACGATGTTCTTGCCGATGTCGTGGATGTCCCCCTCCACGGTGGCCATCAGGATCTTGCCCAGGCTCTCAAGCGACCCGGTGAGCTCCTTTTTCAGCCGGCCGAAGGCGGCCTTCATGGTGTCGGAGGAGACCATCACCTGCGGCAGGAACAAGGCACCGCTTTCGAAGCGCCGGCCGACTTCCTCAAGCCCCTTGAGCAGCGCCTCGTTGCTGATCTGAAGCGGCGTGAGCCCCTCGGCGAGCGCCTCCTCGACCAGGCCGACGATCGCTTCCAGCTCGCCGTCGATCACCGCCTTGGCGAGCCTCCCCCGAATCCCTTCCGGCTGCGGGATGGCGGCCGTGCCCGGCGTCTCGGCCTGCACCCCCTTGTAGGCTTCGATGTAGGCGGCGGCCTTCGGGTCGCACTCCAAAAGCACCATGGCGCTTCGCCAGGCGGACATCATCGGCGCTTCCTTGGGGTTGATGATGGCGGCGGAAAGGCCGGCCAGCATCGCCATGGAGAAGAAGGTGGAAGAGATCTGCGGACGGCAGGGGAGGCCGAAGGAGATGTTCGAGACGCCGAGCACCGTGTTCAGCCCCAGGTCCTCTTTCACCTGGCGGATCGCCTCCAGCGCGACCAGGGCCCCTTTCGGCTCGGCGCTCACCGTGAGCGTCAGGCAGTCGACCACGAGGTCGCTGCGCTTGATGCCGGCGGCCTCGGCGCGGCTTGCTATGGCGAAGGCGACGGCGCGCCGCCCGTCGGCGGTGACCGGGATGCCGGCGTCGTCGAGCGTGAGGCAGACCAGGGCGGCGCCGTATTTCTTCGCCAGCGGGAGGACGGCGGCCAGGCTCTTCTCCTCGCCGTTCACCGAGTTGATCAGCACCTTGCCGTCGGCGGCCTTAAGCCCCGCCTCCAATGCTAAAGCGGAGGAGGAGTCGAGCACTATCGGGGTCTGCACGGCGCCGGTGACGCAGAAGACGGCGCGCTCCATGGCGGCAGGCTCGTCGATGCCGGGGGCGCCGACGTTCACGTCCAGCAGGGTGGCGCCAAGCACCGTCTGCTCCAGGGCCTCGCGGCGGATGTAGGTGATCTTCCCTTCGCGGAGCTCCTGGGAGTAGATTTTCTTGCCGGTGGGGTTGATGCGCTCGCCGATCACCGCCACCGGATGGCCGCAGCCTATGGCGGCGTAGCTGCCGCGGCTGGAGAGCCAGGTGGTGCCGTTGTCGGCGGGGGGTACGAACGGTTTCTGCCGGGGAGCGAGTGCCGCCTGGATGGCCGAGATGTGGGCCGGGGTGGTGCCGCAGCAGCCGCCGATCACCCGGACGCCGAGTTCGATCATTCGGTCGTGGTAGGCGGTCATCTCCAATGGGGTGCCCGGGAAGACGGTGACGCCGTTCTTCAAAATGGGGAGGCCGGCGTTCGCCTGGCAGATGAGCGGCAGCGTGGTCACCTTGCGCATCGCCTGCAGGATCTCGTAGATGCCGTCCACGCCCAGCCCGCAGTTGGAGCCGATCATCGAGGCGCCCACCGCCTCCAGGGTGATGGCGGCCGCCTCCGGCGGCGAGCCGAGCACGCTTCTTCCCTTCTCCTCGAAGGTAAGCATGGCGATCACCGGGATGTCGGCGGAGAGTTCGCGGATGGCGATCACCGCAGCACGGATCTCCTTGATGTCCAGGAAGGTTTCCAGGGTGAGGAGGTCGCAGCCGGCGTCGATCAGCGCCTTGGCCTGCTGAGCGAAGATCGCCACCGCCTCGTCGAAGCTCATGTCGCCCACCGGTTCCACGAAGCGCCCGGTGGGTCCGATGGAGCCGGCCACGTAGGCCTTGTCGCCGGCCACGTCGCGCGCCAGGCGCACCGCGCCGGCGTTGATCTCGGTCACCCGGTCTTCCAGGCCGTAGTGGGAGAGCTTGGCGGAGGTGCCGCCGAAGGTGTTGGTGACGATGATGTCCGCCCCCGCGTCGAGGTAGGCTGAGTGCACGCCCGCCACCACCTCGGGCGCCGTCAGGTTCATCTCTTCCGGTGACTGTCCCGCCTTGAGTCCGCGTTCCTGGAGCATGGTCCCCATGGCGCCGTCCAGCACCAGCACCCGCTCATTGATCGCCTGCAGAAACGGTATCTTCATAGTCAACAACCCTCCCAATATTTGTTATGTGGACTTTTAAAGCAGGTCGCGTTGAGGTGCGAAACGCGACAATAACGATGCCGGCACCGGAGGCCAGGTTGCGTTTCACGATGAACCTGTTCAACGCAACCTACAAACTCTGTCATCCCGAGCAAAGCGAAGGATCTGCTTCTGATTACCCAAACATAAAAGCAGATCCTTCGCTTTGCTCAGGATGACGATCCAAGTCTCGTATGATCGTTTAAAAACTGAAAAAAGGTTTTCCTCTGTGAACCTCTGTAGTGAAGGCTTTTTCTTTTATTTCGCTTCCACCGGTTTCTTTTCCAGCGTATAGTCAGGCGGCAGCGGCTGCCTGAGATCGAGGTGCCCCTTGAGGGTCTCGACCGGCGCCCCGTCCACCAGGATCTGCACCCGCCCGATCTGGGGAAAGTTGGCGGTCACCGTGTCGACGATGGAATAGACGGCGGTCGTCTCGGCGGAACTCCCGGCAGGAAGCCCCTCGGTGAGTTCGTGCCCGAAGTTGATCCGGGCCACCGCGCCTGCGACGTGCACCTCGAGGACCCGGGTGTGGGAGGGGAGCGTCGGCTCCAGCTCCCCGACCGGTCCGCTGATCAACTCGTCCAGCACCGCTTCGATCCCGTCCTCGATCCCTTGCTCGATCTCCAGCTCGCGCCCCTCGCGCACCAGCCCCTCGCCGCCGGGAGCGGCGAAAAAGAGGGTGCCGACGAAGGTGCCGACCGGGGCGCCAAGGGCAGGGACCTCGACCACCTTGCGCTGCGCCGTCTCGTACTTGCGGAAAACCAGCGCGCCGATCAGCACGGCAAACACCAAAAAGGCGATTAAAAGGACACCCTTGTAGCGTTTAACACGCCTCTTCATCGTCCCCTCCGCTTGCCAGTTCACGTTCCAGATCTACCTGATAGACGTCGCCGAACCCGCCTCCCAGGAAGCGGTTGCCGACCTTGATGAAGCCGGCGGGGACGTCGGTGACGTAGTAGTGATGATTTCCTTTTTCCACGCAAGGGCGCAACAGCTCTCTCTCCGCAAGGATCTGCGCCACGGTAAGCGCGGTCTGCTCCGCCGAATCGACCAGGGTCACGTCCGGCCCCATCACCTCGGCGATCGTACCCTTGAGGATCGGGTAATGGGTGCAGCCCAAAACAAGCGTGTCCACCCCCTGCTCCCTCAAGCCACCCAGGTAGGCGCGGGCGGTGAGCCTCGCCACCTCGTTGTCCACCCACCCTTCTTCCGCCAGCGGCACGAAGAGCGGGCAGGCGCGGGTTACCACCTCGATGTCGGGGTTGATGCGCTTGATCGCCTTGGTGTAGGCGCTGGAACCGATGGTGGCGGCGGTGCCGATCACCCCCACCTTGCCGCTAACGGTGGCCTGCACCGCGGCCCGGGCGCCCGGCTCGATCACGCCGACGATGGGAATGGAGAGTTCCTGCTTAAGGGTGGCGAGCGCCACGGCGGAGGCGGTATTGCAGGCGACCACCAAAAGCTTGACGTCCCGCCCCAGGAGGTAGCGGGCGATCTGGCGCGAGTAACGGATCACCGTTTCCGGCGATTTGCTGCCGTAGGGAACGCGTGCCGTGTCCCCCAGGTAGATGGTATCTTCCTGCGGCAGTACCCGCACCACCTCCTTGAGGACGGTGAGGCCGCCAACGCCGGAATCGAAGATGCCGATGGCTTTCCAGGGCATGATGTACGTTTCTCCAGATGACAAAGAAGCTGCTCGGTGCGACGTGTGAACCAGTGGTCGAAGTTACGTATGTTATTTGATCTCCGGTGGAATTGTCAAGGATTCTGCGCCGGGGCGCCGTGGCCCGAAACCGGCGGCGCCGGTGGCAGCACGGCAGCAGCCTGATCGAGGCCAAAACAGCGGTACTATTTCACCTCCGTAACCCCTTGTATCGTGGTATTACAGCTCCGGTTTACCATTGTTTGTCTTGTTGACAAACGCACCTCGAAATGGTTTTATAGCGCCGTTTTTAGGGCTGTTTACAGTTAGGTGCACGTTTTGCTAAAATCGGGTTTGATTTTCCCTTCAGTTAAGCAGGTGATTTTTCACATTAACCAATAACTCATTACCCAAAAGGAGCGGCAATGGAAGGAAGGAAGTTCAAAAAGATCATGGCGGCAAACCGCGGGGAGATCGCAATCAGGATTTTCCGGGCCTGCACCGAGCTCGGCATCAGCACGGTCGCCATCTACTCCGACGAGGACAAGCTCTCCCTGCACCGCTACAAGGCGGACGAGGCTTACCACATCGGCAAGGGCAAAAGCCCGATCGACGCCTACCTCGGCATCGACGAGATCATCACCCTGGCCAAGAAGATCGAGGTGGACGCGATCCACCCGGGCTACGGTTTTCTGGCAGAGAACGCGGAATTCGCCGAGAAGTGCGAGAAAAACGGCATCGCCTTCATCGGACCCAACGCCACCATGCAGCGCGCGCTGGGCGACAAGGTCGCGGCCAGGAAGGTCGCCAAGGCGGCCGGCGTCGCCACCGTACCGGGGACCGAGGAGCCGATCGAGCACGAAGAGGAGGCCCTGATCTTCGCCAAGAACTACGGCTACCCGATCATCATCAAGGCGGCGGCCGGCGGCGGCGGGCGCGGCATGAGGGTGGCCACGGACCAGAAGGAGCTCCTGGAAGGCTTGAAGTCGGCAAGCTCCGAGGCGAAGGCCTCTTTCGGCGACGCCTCCGTGTTCCTGGAGCGCTACCTGAAAAACCCCAAGCACATCGAGGTGCAGGTCTTAGGCGACGCCTACGGCAACCTGGTGCACTTCTACGAGCGCGACTGCTCCATCCAGCGCCGCCACCAGAAGGTGGTCGAGTTCGCCCCGTCGCTCGCCCTCAAGGGTGCTACCCGCAAGGCCCTTTGCGACGACGCGCTGAAGATCGCAGGCCAGGTCGGCTACCGAAACGCCGGCACGGTCGAATTCCTTCTGGACGAGGAAGGGCGCTACTACTTCATCGAGATGAACCCCCGCATCCAGGTGGAGCACACGGTGACCGAGATGATCACCGGCCGCAACCTGGTGCAGGCGCAGATCCTGATCGCCGAGGGGAAGAGGCTTGCCGACCCGGAGATCAACATCCCCAACCAGGGCTCCATCGAGATGCGCGGCTACGCCATCCAGTGCCGCATCACCACCGAGGACCCGGCCAACAACTTCGCCCCCGACTTCGGCACCCTGTCCACCTACCGCTCCTCGGCCGGCTGCGGCGTGCGGCTCGACGCGGGCAACGCCTTCACCGGCGCCAAGATCACCCCGCACTACGACTCGCTTCTGGTCAAGGTCAGCTCCTGGGGGCTCACCTTCCCGGAGGCCTCCAACATCATGAACCGCTGCCTCCAGGAGTTCCGTATCCGCGGCGTGAAGACCAACATCGGCTTTTTAGAGAACGTGATCACCCACCCGATCTTCCTGGCCGGCGACTGCAACACCTCCTTCATCGACACCAACCCGGAACTTTTGGTGATCAAGGAGAAGAAGGACCGCGCCAACAAGGTGCTGAACTTCATCGGCGACGTCATCGTGAACGGCTCCCCCGGGGTCGCAAAGCCGCTGCGCTCGGCCAACATGATCGAGGCCACCGTGCCCGAGGGCGATTTCCTGGCCCCGAAGCCTAAGGGGACCAAGGACATCCTGCGCGAAGAGGGTGCGGACGGGCTCGTCAAGTGGGTCCTCGAGCAGAAGAAGCTGCTCCTCACCGACACCACCATGCGCGACGCCCACCAGTCGCTTTTGGCCACCCGGGTGAGAAGCCACGACCTGTTGAAGATCGCCGACGCCACCGCGCACTTGGGGAGCGACCTCTTCTCGCTGGAGTGCTGGGGCGGCGCCACCTTCGACGTCTCGATGCGCTTTTTGAAGGAGGATCCCTGGCAGAGGCTGCACGACCTCGACAAGGCGATCCCCAACGTGCTGTTCCAGATGCTCTTAAGGGGCGCCAACGCGGTCGGCTATACCAACTATCCCGACAACGTGGTACAGCGCTTCGTGGCCGAGGCCGCCGCCTCCGGCGTCGACGTCTTCCGGGTGTTCGACTCCCTGAACTGGGTCCCTGGCATGACCGTGGCCATGGACGCGGTTAGAAAGTCCGGCAAGATCTGCGAGGCCGCCATCTGCTACACCGGCGACATCTCCGATCCCACCAGGACCAAGTATCCCCTTTCCTACTACGTATCCATGGCCAAAGAGCTGGAGAAGATGGGCGCGCACATCCTGGCCATCAAGGACATGGCGGGCCTCTTGAAGCCGTTCGCCGGCTATCAGCTGGTCAAGGCCTTGAAGGAGGAGATCGGCATTCCGGTCCACCTGCACACCCACGACACCTCCGGCAACGGCGGCGCGCTCCTTTTGATGGCGGCCCAGGCCGGTGTCGACATCGTCGACGCGGCGCTCTCCTCCATCTCCGGCCTCACCTCCCAGCCGAACCTGAACGCGCTGGTGGCCACCCTGAAGGGGAACGAGCGCGACCCTAAGGTCAACGAGCGCGGCCTGCAGCAGCTCGCCAACTACTGGGAGACCGTGCGCGACTACTACGAGCCGTTCGAATCCGGCTTGAAAAGCGGCACCGCCGAGGTGTACCACCACGAGATTCCGGGCGGCCAGTACTCCAACTTCAAGCCGCAGGTCGCGGGCCTTGGCCTCATCGACCGCTGGGAAGAGTGCAAGGAGATGTTCCACAAGGTGAACATGATGTTCGGCGACCTGGTCAAGGTCACCCCCTCCTCCAAGATCGTGGGGGACATGGCCATGTTCATGGTCAAGAACAACCTCGAGCCTGACGACGTCTTCGCTCAGGGCGCCGACTTGGCCTTCCCGGAGTCGGTGGTGGGCTTCTTCAAGGGAATGATCGGCCAGCCGTACCAAGGCTTCCCCAAAGAGCTGCAGAAGGTCATCCTGAAGGGCGAGCAACCGATCACCTGCCGCCCCGGCGAGCTGCTCCCGCCGATGGACTTCGAGAAGGAGCGCGCGGCGGCCGCCGCCAAGGTGGGGCACCCCGTCAACGACAAGGACCTCATGTCCTATCTCATGTACCCCAACGTGTACGTCGAATTCGACAAGCAACGCCAGGAGTTCTCCGACTGCTCGGTGGTCCCGACGCCGGTCTTCTTCTACGGGCTTGAGCCGGGCCAGGAGACCTCGATCGAGATCCAGCCGGGCAAGACGCTGATCATCAAGCTGAACGCCATCGGCAAGGTGCAGCTCGACGGCACCCGTCACATCTACTTCGAATTGAACGGCAACGCCAGAAGCGTCACAGTGCGCGACCAGTCGGTGCAAAGCGACGAGTCGGCCAAGGAAAAGGCCGACAAGTCGAACCCCAGGCACGTGGGGGCACCGATGCCGGGCAAGGTGATCAAGCTGAACGTGAAAGTCGGCGACGTGGTTAAGGCGGGCGACATCCTGCTGGTCACCGAGGCGATGAAGATGGAGACCAACGTCAAGGCCAAGGAAGACGCCATCGTGGCCGAGGTCCGCTGCAAGGAAGGGAGCAAGGTGGAGAAGGAAGAACTGCTGGTAATCATGGCTTAGCAGCAGACCAGACTGGCGGCATAAGCAAAAAAGGGGGGCTTTTGGCCCCCCTTTTTTCGTGTCGGCATTTTTCTGACGGTCGTCGAAAAGCTGCCATTTACCTGTTTAATTTTTGTGCATTCCGCCACAATCTGCGGCATCAGCCACGATTCCCCGCAGCCTCTCCCCTTTTGTCCACATGGTTTTCCACAGCTGCTGTGGAATACGGAGAGTGGACTGGCAATGCTCTACACCGTAAACGCCTGAAGACAGGAAAAGTTGTCCACTTTTGGGCCGTTTTAGCCCCGGCGGCAAAAAAGTGACGACCGGGTACCGTCTCTGTAGGAGCGCCTTTAGGCGCGAATCGCGGGCGAAGCCCGCTCCTATTGGGGAGCAGATCAGCCGAGTTCGCGCACCGCGTCCAAAAGCTCGGACAACTCAAGCCCCTGACGCACCGGCTCGGCAAAGGGTGCGTCCCCCTCCCGGTAGAGATCGAAGCGGGGCACCCTGCCGCCGGGCTCGTTCACCATGCGCGCCGCCACGATCCCCGCCTGGGTGAGCTGCGGCTGCGCGCAGCAGTTGGGGCAGCCGGAGATGGCCCAGGAAAGCCCCTGTCCTTTCGCCCCCAGCGCACCGAGCACCGCCTCGGCCACTTCCCTGGTCGGGGCAAGCCCCATCACGCACTCGTGCGTTCCCGGGCAGACCCTGAGGCTCACCCGCTGCCGGGGTTCCTCGCCGGCAAACCCCGCCCGCGCCAGTTCCTGGCGCACCTCCTCCGGATCGCTCTCCCCCGCGGGCGTAAGGACGACGTCCTGCTCGCCGGTCACCGCCAGCATCCCCCCGCAGTAGCGCTCAGCTATCCGCGCCAGCTCGGCCAGTCCCTCGGCCGCAAGTTCTCCGGCGAACACCCGCACCACCAGGCGCTCCCCCCCTGCCGGCGCCGGCAGGAGGCTGCCGGTAAGCGACGGGGCAGTTGCCAGTTCCTCGGCGAGAGCCGGGTCTGCCAGCACACGGCGGCGTAACTCGTCCTGGCCGATCTCCCGCACCAGGTGCTTCAGGCGCTTGCCGGCCGGGGTATGCGCCCGATACAGGCCGGCCACCGTTTCGATGAGCGGCAACAGGCGCGCCTCCGCCACTCCCTCAAGCAACAGGAAGCCCGGCTGCGGTTCGCGCCCCAGGCCGCCTGCGACCCAGACGTCGAAGCGCTGCCCGTCTTCCCTGCCCCCGGCGAGCACCAGGGCCAAGTCCTGGATCAGGTGCCGCCGGCTGGAAACGTCCGCCTCGACCGCGATCTTGAATTTCTTGGGGAGGTTCTCGAAGCGCGGGTTGCCGGTGAAGTGGCGGTGGATCTTCCGGACCAGGGCCTCAAGCCCCGGAGCGGACGGCGCCGAAAGGCTGCCGCAGACCACGCCCCGCACGGCACCGCCGCAGGCGCCACGGTTGAAAAGCCCGACCGCGGCAAGCTCCGCCGCCACCGGCGCCAATGCCTCGCGGGTCAGCCAGTGCAGCTCGATGCTGCCGCGGGTGGTCAAGTGCACGACGCCGCGCGCCACGCGCTGCGCCACCTGCGCGACCGTAAGCGCCTGGGGCGCCGAGATGATGCCCGCGGGAAGTTTCACCCGCTGCATGAAAAAGTCCTGCTGCCGCTGCGGGTAGATCCCCTCCAGCCGTAAATGTTGTTTGTCGACGCTCATGCCCCGCTCCTACCTCCTTGTGACGCCACCCCCGTCGTGGCCGGCCCAGGCTGGGATACTATCAGGTTCCGTCTCCCCCTGTCATCCGCTAACTTGGCGATCGTCCCTTAGTAAGAATTAGTGAGAAAATGTAAGCTGTTTAGACTTTACACGACCTAATTAAACCAGTATATTCTCGTGATTGTTTAAAAAACGGCATGTTGCCCTTAGCAGGCCCACTGCTGCTGCGGGAATCGACGGCGGAGTCAGTGCAATCACTCACACTGGAGGGTGCGGAACAGAATGGCGTTAAAAAGATATCGTGACTGGAGTGTTTTCAGCAAGGTGATGAGCATTTCCGTACTGTCCGCGCTGCTCTTGGTGCTGACGGCAGCGGTGCTGGTTCCCTACATAAGAAGCCTGGTGATCGCCGAAAAACAGCATGCCCTGGCGATGAGCGTGCAACAGGCGAACGCCCTGATCGCCTCGTACCAGAAACAAGCCGCGGCCGGCACCATGACGCTCGACGAGGCCAAGCGGCGCGCCGCCGAGGGAATCGGCGCCATGCGCTACGACGGCAACAACTACCTCTGGATCCACGACCTGGACAACAAGATGGTCATGCACCCGATCAAGCCCGAGCTGAACGGCAAGGCGATCGGCGACGAAAAGGATTCGGAGGGGGTGTTCCTCTTTCAGGAGATGACCAAGGTCTGCAAGGAAAAAGGGGAGGGCTTCGTCCAGTACCACTGGCCCAAGCCGGGCAGCTCCGCCCCGGTTGCCAAGCTTTCCGCAGTGCAGCTGTTCCAGCCCTGGGGCTGGGTCGTCGGCACCGGCATCTACATCGACGACGTCGCCGCGCAGATGCACGCGGTGGAGGCGGGAATCGCGGGTGCGGTCATGGCGCTCCTGGCGCTCACCGTGCTGCTCACCATGTTCATCGCCCGCACCATCACCAAACCGGTGGCGGTGCTGGCCAACCAGGCACGGCTCGTGGCCGAGGGGAGGCTGGACATCGAGCTGGCGGTCTGCGGCGAAGACGAGATAGGCATCCTCTCCTGCTGCTTCCGGAACATGGTGCAGAATCTTCGCTCCATCATCGGCCAGGTCACCGACACCTCCAACCAGGTAGCCGCCGCCTCCGTCCAACTCAACTCCACCGCCAAGCGGATCGCCGCCGGCTCCGAAGAGGTCGCCCAGCAGGCGGTCACGGTCGCCACCGCCGGCGAGGAGATGTCCGCCACCTCGGGCGACATCGCCCAGAATTGCCAGCTGGCGGCCGAAGGGGCGCAGCGCGCCTCCCAGTCGGCAAGCCACGGCGCAGAGGTGGTCAGCCGCACCGTCTCCGTCATGAACCAGATCTCCGAAAAGGTGCAGGAATCGGCACGCACCGTCGAAGGGCTCGGAGAGCGCAGCGACCAGATCGGCGAGATCATCGGCACCATCGAGGACATCGCGGACCAGACGAACCTTTTGGCCCTGAACGCCGCCATCGAGGCGGCCCGCGCCGGCGAGCAGGGGCGTGGTTTCGCCGTGGTGGCCGACGAGGTGCGCGCCCTGGCGGAGCGGACCACCAAGGCGACGCGCGAGATCGACGCGATGATCAAGTCGATCCAGCAGGAGACCAGAGGGGCCGTGGCCGCCATGGAGCAGGGGGTACGCCAGGTGGAGAGCGGCACCGAGGAAGCCGCCAAGTCCGGGCAGGCGCTCAAGGACATCCTGGAGCAGGTGAACGCGGCCAGCATGCAGGTGAGCCAGATCGCCACCGCGGCCGAGGAGCAGACCGCCACCACAGCCGAGATCTCCGGCAACATGCAGCAGATCAACGAGGTGGTCGGCGACACCGCCGGCTGCGCCCACGAGGCAGCCACCGTCGCCAGCCAGCTCAACGGCAACGCCTTGGAGTTGCAGCGGCTCGTGCGGCAGTTCCAGTTGTAAAGCTTGCCCGACCTCTCCTCGCAAATCGCCGCCCCCGCCCCCGCCGCTTCTGCCGCGCCCGGGGGCGGTTTTCGGTTTTCCCGTTTTCGCCTATCGTTTTTCGCTAAAGTCCTTACCGTTTACGCCGAAAAGGATCACTATTGTCCGCTACTTTCCAGGGCGCCTTCGGGACGCGCCGGACGGGACGGGGTCCTTTTCGCCGCCACTGCGCCGCACACGTTCCCTGCACCTGCCCGCCCGATGCGCCGGCAGTTCCCGCAACGCTCGCGGCCGTCGTCCGTTTCGCCTGACGCCGGCAGCTAGCGCCTGCCCCTGGAGAGAAGACCATGAAAAAGACAGCCAACGTTCTGATCGTCGACGATTCCGCCATGGCCCTTTTGATGACCAGCCACGTGCTGAAGAAGTACGGCGTCACCGAGATCACCGAAGCCACCGACGGCCTGAAGGCGATCGAGGTGTTCGGCCGAGCGCTCAGCGAGGGGCACCCCTTCAACCTGGTGTTTCTCGACATCGTCATGCCGCAGTTAAACGGCCAGGACGCGCTGAAACGGATGCGGGCCCTGGAAGCCGAGGCCGGCGTCGGAGCCGGGGACAAGGCGGTGATCATCATGGCCACCTCGCTGCATTCCACCGAGGACATGATCGACGCCGTGATCGAGGGCGACTGTTCCGATTACCTGGTAAAACCCGTTGGGGCCGAGGACATACTCGGCGTCCTGCAAAAATACGATTTTTATCCTTGAACGAGATTTTATTAGCTGGCACTATATATGTCGTCGCTAATACCCCGGAGGTGTGAGATGCTGCAAAACACGAAGATCATCACCAGGTTGCTGATCGGTTTCGGACTGGTACTGCTGCTGTTGACCGGCGTCGCCGGCGGCGGGATCTGGAGTATGGTCAGGATGTCACGCGGCATCGAGCAGATCAAGGACGCCTACCAGACGGTGGAGTTCTCGCAGCGGCTGCGTGCCAACGTCAACCAGATGCGCCGCTTCGAGAAGGACATCTTCCTGAACATCGAGTCGCCCGAGAAGGTCGCCAAGTACCGCAAAGAGTACGACGAGGTGGTCGACCGCTACAACAAGCGCTTCGACGAGCTGGTCAAGCTCACCAGCGACCCTCAGGAAACGGAGCTGATCGGCAAGATCAAGGCTGACTTCACCGCCTACCATACCGGCTTCGACGCCGTCTACGATCAGATCAAGGCCGGCAAGATCACCAACAAGGACATCGCCAACCAGCAGATGGAGCAGGTGAAGGACCGCATCCACGAGGTAGAGGCGCTGGTCCTGAAGCTGGCCGACAAGAACGCCAAGGACGCCGCCGATGAGTTGGCGGCGGGCGACGCGTCCAGGAAACGTGCCGTGACCGTCATCGCCTTCCTGCTGATCGGCGCCTTCGGCGCCGCCGTCTTCATCTGCTTCGCCATCTCCCGCTCGATCATCGTGCCGGTGAACCAGCTGGCCGCGCAGGCGGACCGCCTGGCCGACGGCGACCTGACCGTGCAGGTCGTGGTCAACAGCCAGGACGAGGTCGGCCAGTTGGCCGGCGCCTTCCACCGCATGGCGCAGAATCTGAGCAAGGCGATCGCCCAGATCTCGCAGTCCGCCCTGCAGGTCGCCTCCGCCTCCAGCCAGTTGCAGTCCACCGCCGGCCAGATCGCCAACGGCGCCGAGATGGTCGCCTCCCAGACCACCTCGGTGGCGACCGCCAGCGAGGAGATGTCCGCCACCTCGGGCGACATCGCCATGAACTGCCAGATGGCCGCGGAAACCTCCAACCGGGCGAGCGACATGGCGCGCTCAGGCGTTGAGGTGGTGCGCGAAACCATCTACGGCATGGAGCGGATCGCAGGCCAGGTGCGGGCGGCGGCCAAGACGGTGGAGGATCTGGGGGCGCGTTCCGACCAGATCGGCGCCATCATCGGCACCATCGAGGACATCGCCGACCAGACGAACCTCTTGGCGCTGAACGCGGCCATCGAGGCGGCCCGCGCCGGCGAGCAGGGGCGCGGCTTCGCCGTGGTGGCCGACGAGGTGCGGGCGCTGGCCGAGCGCACCACCCGGGCCACCCGCGAAATCGGCGACATGATCAAGGCGATCCAGGGCGAGACCAGGGGTGCGGTAGCCGCCATGGAAGAAGGGGTCGCCGAGGTGGAAAAGGGGACCGCTTCCTCCATGAAGTCGGGCGACGCGCTGGCCACCATCATGGAGCAGATCAACGACGTGAACATGCAGGTGAACCAGATCGCCACCGCCGCCGAGGAGCAGACCGCCACCACCAACGAGATCACCGGCAACATCCACCAGATCACCGAGATCGTGCACCAGACCTCGCGCGGTGCGGCGGAAACCGCCGCGGCCTCCTCCGACCTCTCGCGCGAATCCGAACAGCTGCAGCGGCTGGTAGGCCAGTTCCGTCTCGCCTGAAGCAGAAGAACGCAGAACCCGTTCAGAAGAAAAGGCCGACCCGCAGCGATGCGGGCCGGCCTTTCTTTGTTTTGGCTTGTCATCCTGAGCGTAAGACGCTCTTGTTCCTGCGACAGGCGACATATGCGAAGGCATTGGCGATGAAGGTCCGTAGGGAGAATCCGTTAAAATCCTGGTGGGCTTTCAGGTACGGAAGTTGGTGGCAAGGGTATTCTCCTGTGGCGTGCAGGCAAAAAGAAAAGGGCTTGCACTTTATTTTGAAAATGATTATCGTTATCCATGCTTTGGACGAAAGGAAATGAATTTCTGATGCAACCGCTTCTCGTGATTTAGGAAATGCGTACATGTCTTCACTGGCACTTCTTGGAGACGCGGCTAATACAATTGGGACTATACCTGAATTCAAACCTGCAGCAGTTGGTATCGCTTCCTATGCATTCACACTGTCATTACTTTTTAATTATTCAACTATTTTCTCTGACCTGAATATATTGTCAATTCAGCTTTAAGCTAACTACACCACGTATATATAGGAGAAAACTTTGGTGCCTGATAAAAATAAAACTATGATTATAGTCGGTGTAATATCGTTACTATGCAACTATTATTTTTATCTTAAAGATCTTGAAAATCCGCACTTACAGCTTCAGTATTATTTAGGTGCATACTTTCCATTTATAATTTCACTTCCTATTGCTATTGTGGCTATTTTAGCTAAATCAATATTACGAG